>Ga0207862_1000322_pt1 | contig 14270 bp, 12 predicted proteins | sample LuqExpMetageno81_FD_187838 | JGI IMG/M metagenome (GOLD analysis project Ga0207862, IMG submission 187838) | Tropical forest soil microbial communities from Luquillo Experimental Forest, Puerto Rico - Sample 81 (SPAdes) | ecosystem: Environmental > Terrestrial > Soil > Tropical forest ... | reverse complement strand
AGCGCAGATGGTGCGCGACGGAGCGCTAGCGACGGAACCCGGTTTTTTGTGGGATTTCTGGTATCCGGCAATGCCGAGCGCGCGCATCCGTGGGCGCCGCCTGGCTAGCGCGATGCTGCTCGAGGTGCCGCTGGTGCTCGGCCGGACAAGCGATGGGAGGGCGTTTGCGATGCGTGATTCCTGCCCGCACCGAGGAATACCCCTTTCCTACGGGCACTTTGACGGTAACAAGCTCGAGTGCAGTTACCACGGCTGGGAATTCGATGCCTGCAGCGGCCGCTGCGTCCGGATTCCTTCGCTCACGAGCAGGGACAAGCTGAAAGCGGAGCGGATCAGCGCCGGCCACTTCCCCTGTGCAGAGCGCGACGGCTACGTCTGGGTGTATCTGAACGCTCAGGAAGCACGGTTGCCGGAAAAATTGCCCGCTGTACCTGAGCTGGAGAAATTCGGCGAGCGATACAAGATCACGCGGCTCGAATGCGAGCTGCCCTCGCACGTCGATCATGGAATCATCGGCTTGATGGATCCGGCGCACGGGCCCTTCGTGCACCAGTCGTGGTTCTGGCGGAGTAAAGCCAGCATTCACGAAAAATCGAAACGATTTGAGCCGATTCCAAACGGCTTCCGGATGAGTCCGCATAAGCCCAGTTCCAATAGTGCGCCGTATAAATTGCTCGCGAAGATCACTGGCGACACGGTGACGACAACGATTGACTTTGTACTGCCGAACCTACGCACCGAGATCGACCGCAGCGGGAAGCTGTGGTTTTCGAGCCGCGCCACGGTCACGCCGGTGCGGCGCGACCTCTGCCGGATTGATTTCGTCGCCGCATGGAACCTGCCTTTTCCCGTTTCCATTTTTCGAATTTTTGCGAACATTTTCCTGCGGCAGGACCAGCAGACCATGATTCGGCAGGCGGAAGGACTGAAGCACAGCCCGCGGCTGATGCTAATCGATGACGCAGACCGCCCCGCGAAATGGTATTTCGCCCTGAAGCAGAATCTGATCGAGTCACGACGCACCGGAAACCCGATGGTGCATCCGATGGACGGGCCGGTAACGCTCCATTGGAGAAGCTGAGAACAAGGCCTGGTGCCGGTACGAGCCGATGTCGAGAGGGCTCAAATGCGGCGTTGGATGTTGGGAAAATCGAGCCAGACTTTCACACCGCAGAAGTGCGAGCCCTCGGTGCAAATGGGCGTGGTGATTCCTGCGCGCAGATGGCATGGTGGGCCGATGTATCGGGAAAGCTCGGGCTGTACCTCTCGGAGTTGCGCAATTTCATCCATCGAGGCGTTGTAGATTTCCTCCTGCGCGTTGAAGCAGGTGCGCATGGTCCATTTGTGCAGAAGGTGGAGCAACGAACCGGTTTCGACGAGACGAATGGCTTTTGCGTTTGGAAGGACATACAAGGCAATTTCAGGGGGCACGCCGCGATCGAGAAGCCGATTCTTGGCCGACCAGGCTTCTTGCATCGCGCGCTCGTACAGGGCATTCGCGCGCGGATTTTGAGCGAGGAGCCGCGGGGTGACGTAATCGGGTTCGCGCGTGTCGGCGAGTGTCAGAAGTGGGCGCGAGCCGGGGACCATGCGATGGCGCTGGTCCTGGCTGTCGGCGGTGTGGCTGATTTTCTTCGCGAAGGTGTAGTTGGCGTGCTGCAGGGCGCGCATCATCGGCGCGTGAACACCAACGTTGAGCGTTTCCAGGCGGTACAGGTTGCGAGCGGGGTTCAGTAAGCGATCAATGGCCTCGGCGTCGGAGCAAGCCGATTCCGTCAGACCCACCACGGCGCGATAAGACTCGGCCATGACGCGGGCGGCGTTCGGTGAATAATCCAGCAGGCGCGAAGTCTTGCCTTCGAGCCGGGCGTCGAATTCGCGCGCGAATCCGTCGCCGGGCGCCGGTCCTGCCGCAACGTCTTTCCATTCAGGCAACTCTTCCATTGGCGCGGTTCCGAAGCGCTCAAAGAATTGCGGATCAAGCTGGCGCACCTGAGCGACCATCTCCCCGATGACGGCTCGCGCTTCGCTCGGTGTGTCCGAAGCCGAGCACATCCGCCATAGACGATGCAGCACGATGCCGGAAAGCGTGTGCACCATCACGGTGAACGCGGCGAGCGGTAGAACATAGCGGGCAATCTCGATGGCGCGTTTTTCGGCAAAGCGTTCGATTTTCTGAATGCGCTTCGCATGGGACATCGGGCCGACATGCCAGATGTCGTTCAGAATGTTGCGGGCGTCGGTGACCAGCAAAGCCGATAAGTCGCGATAGTAAGCCCACGCCCGCGCGATGGCCGCCTCGTAAAGGATGCGTGAGCCCTCGTCAAAGAAGAGCGAAGCGGACGGGATGTAGGCCTGTGCACGGTCCAGACGAACGTAACGCTGGCTTTGCTGCTCGGAATTGTAGAAGGGATGAGCGTGCAGGAAGGACCAGACGAACTGGCGGCTGACGTTTTCGACGCCGAATTCGAAATGGGCGTGCTGGTATACGGTGTGATGGCCGCTGTAAAAGGTGGCGGCGGCAATGTTGAGGCGCTGCTTATCGGTGATTTCGTCCGGGTGGATGAGGCGGGGCGAATAGCAGGTACGCGCAGCGGCGATGGCCGAATCGAAAGGATGGGAAAAGGCATTGCGGAGTGTGATGCGGGGCGGCCCCGTTTCCACGGCATCGGGCGTCGGAGCGCCATCAAACATGCGGGACTGTGTTGCCACGTTGAGAAATGATTTTACACGTTGTGGGCGAACTCGACAAAAGCAGCAAAAAGAAAACGGACCGGCACAAGCCGGTCCGTCCTGAGCTTAACGGTTTGCGCGGGATTACTTTTTGCCGGCGGCAGCGGGAACGTTGGCGTACTTCCTCTGGAAACGTTCGACGCGGCCCGCGGTATCTACGAGTTTCTGCTTGCCGGTGAAGAATGGGTGGCAATTGGAGCAGATTTCAACGCGCAGCATATCGCCCTTAATGGTCGAGCGCGTCTGGAAAGTATGCCCGCAAGCGCAATGGACCGTTACAGGATGATAGTCGGGATGGATACCGGATTTCATGATTCTCCGTTCTGTCGTGTCCGGTCTGCACGGCACTCCCAACCGAAGTCTGGGGACTACAGCCGCGTCGCTAGGTCACGAGACAAACGCCAATTATACGGGAACCGGCAAGAGATTTCCAATTCACAGCCAGACAGCGAAAAAGTGCTGATTCCCGATGGGCCGAAGACGGGATAAGCTTCTTGCATTCTCGAAAGTGAATCGGGAGGATGCAAGATGCGACTGACGCTCGGATTGTGCCTGCTCGCGACCGGGGCTTTCCTGCCCGCATTAACCACCATTGGAGCGGGATCGGCTCCCCGAGAGGAAATCGAAGCTTTCAACAAACACTACCTCGAACTGCACCAGAAGATGGACACCGCGGGTGTGCTCACGCTGTGGGCGGAAGACGGCGTGAACCTGATGCCGGACGAAGCGCCAATTGTTGGAAAGAAAGCGATCGTGGCGTGGATGGACGGAGTGCAGAAAGGAATCACGGGCTACAAGGTGACGAAGGAGGAATTGGAGTTTCACGACATTCAGGTAGCCGGTGATTGGGCTTCCGAGTGGGCGACGGAGCACCAAGTTGTCCAGGAGCCGGATGGCAAGTCGGCGATCGAGACCTATGGAAAGATCGCGCTGGTGTTGCACCGCGAGCCGCATGGAGAGTGGAGGGTCCAGCAGGAAATGTGGAACGCCTCGCCGAAGCCTTGAGCTCGAAAGGGACCAGCGCGATCAGGGTGAAGGAACGACGGCCTTAACTTGATTGGAGAAGGCGCTCTCCCCGCCGGCAGCATCGACCGACGTAACGACGTAATCGTAGGTGGTGCCGGAGACAACCGTCGTGTCGGCGTAAGTCAAGGCATTAAACGGCGCGCCGATGAGCGGGGTATACGAGGCGCCCGAGGTTTCGCAGCGGTAGGCACGACAAGCCGAAGCGGGGCATTGCCGGAGTTCGAGATGTTAAGCGTCTGCGACTGGGTTTGCCCGACAACCACGGAACTAAAATGGAGACTCTTGGCGGAGATACTTAGCGAAGGAGTCTGCGCTGACACCAGCAGTGCGTACTCTTTGCCCAGGAAGTGCGCAGAAAGCGGCATTGGCGAGAACGCTAAACGCAGACAATAGCCGCGCCGCCTGTGGAACCCCTTCAGGCTCGAAGGGACTTACGGTAACCTTCTGGGAAAAAGGCTCGTGACCTGTCCAGGGTACAGTTGCGGGACAGAAGGACAGTGTTCCTTACCTGTACGGTCGAACAGTCCGGACGCGTGCGAGGTAGTAAGTATTATGAAGTAGGAAAATTTGGCCAGCAAATTTCCGCATAAAGGAAAGTTTTTGCAGTGAATTTCGCGTCTTGAGCGGGGCCGGGGGATTTGGAGGGCTGATCAGCGCATTCAGGAAACGAAATGGCAGCCCAATCGGAAAGTTCCTTCGGCGGTGCGCCGCGACCAAACGGGCTTCAAAAAGACGCGCACCGGCGGAAGAATCGGAACGTGAAGAATCGCGAGCAAGCTGTCCTTCAATTCTTCCGGTTGCTCGAACTCGAGCGCGACTCCTCCGAATCCGAGGTCGATCACGCGCGCCCGGCGGTCGCCTTGCTCGCCAACGATCGCGTAAGCGTTCGTCCCGGCCATCGAAACACGCTCGGCTTTTCGCTGAACGGCATAAAGGGCGGCCGCCGCCGCGATGGAGGGATTCTGACTCGAGAGGGATTCGGCTGCCGCGGACGAAGCAACTTGGAATTCGCCGGCAAGCTTCTCGGTGGCCCTTCCCGAGGAAATGGAAACAGCTGGCGGGGCGGCGTTAAGGGAAGGAGCCGCGTCCCGAAGACGAAAGCCATCCTTGGCTCGCTGATTGTGAGCCGCATGTTTCAGGCGATAGAGGCGCTCGTCGGCGATGCGAATCAGTTGCTCGGCCTGCTCGCCATCCTGAGGGAAAGTTGCGACGCCGTGGTCCATCGTAACCGAAAAAGCGAGTCCGAGCGGACGGAGAATTTCGACGAAAACGGTTTCCACGCGACGGCTGAGGGCAAGCGCCTGAACGGCGTCGGTTTGCGGAAGGAGCAGGGCAAACTCATCTCCGCCGATGCGAAACGCGGAGTCGGAGGTACGCAAAGCCCTGCGAAGGGTTGTAGCGGTCGCTCGAAGAACGTCATCGCCACGCGGATGGCCGTACTTGTCGTTTACCTCCTTAAAGCGGTGGAGATCGAGAACGACAAGGCCGAGAGGCAGGCCATAGCGGCGGGCCCGAGTGAGTTCTTTTTCGAAGGCTTCCGCGAAAAGCCGCCGATTGTAGAGACCCGTAAGAGGATCCGTCACCGCGCTGACCTGAAGCTTGCGGTACTCCTCGTATTCCATCACGACGGGAACACGGATCAAACCAGCGCTGAAAAGAACGTCCATAAGAACAGTTTTAAGTGAAATGGGACGGCCAAGCTGTTCGGAAAGCTCTCTGCGAGTTGCGAGCATTTGTTCCCAGAGCTGCAGGCACTTGGTCTCGTGCAAGTCCAAGTGCGCGATGGTGCGAAAGTAGCGCTGGAGAAACTGGCCGCGCGCCGAAACGTCCAGCCCTTCGAGCATTTCCGTAAGGAGCTCGAGATAAGCTTCTTCAGTAGGCAGACGCGGAGCCGCTAAGGCTCCGGGGCCGGGGCTGGGCATATCCGGATTTGTCCTACAAACCTTGCCTGCCCCGCGGGGTTTGGGGTAAGCGCACAAAGATGGCTACTTACCGGGCAGCAAGCACCGTGCCAATCGAGCGCCCTGTGCCACCCAACACTCGCCCGGGACAAGTCGCCAGGACGGGGGCGTATGTTATTACAAAATGGAGAGATAATCGAGCCCCAGGTACCCTGACCGCGCGAAGCCATCCGAGACGGTGCGGGAGGCCGCGTCGGCCAAGCCGCAACGGGGGAAGAGATTTACTCAAGAGGGCGCAGGAATTCCAATCCGAAAACCCTCATGTCTCCCAAAACTTCCTGTCTGCGCACCTTGGCCATGATGGGCGGGGTTTCGCTGGGGACCAGGCTCGAGGAGGAAGCGGAAGGGGCCGGGATGGTGAGCTGGACCGTTTGATCGTGCCGCAGCAGGTGAGTTGAGGCAATACAGGCGCCCCGGGCGCTGATGTTCAGCGTTTTGGTCAGCTCGATGAATTCCGTGCCACTCGCGTCGGAGCTGCGCAGAAAAACGGGGACCTGAAGCCGAATGCGCGGATGCGAGCGAGTTTGCGGTGCCTTGGCGCCTGGCGCGCTGTTGGGTGGCTGCTTCAAGATGAGGTCCATGAAGATAGTACTCTGGAACTAGTACAATCGAGCAGGTTCGATGCCACTGTCGTGAAATTCAGAAAAAGTTAAAGCATTTATTTTCACGCGCTTAGTGCCTCGAGGGCGCAACCAAACCGCAATCTCCCCATCCTAGCAGCAACAAGTACCACAGGTTTTCCCATAATGTGCAAATCCACCGCATTTACCATTGACAGTCGAGGGCTGGTCTGGAACTATGGCAACGGGTCAGGGGAAAAAATTTACCACTTGTAAAGGAATCTTCAGGGCCGATGGGTGCAACCAGTCAGCCAGCTTCCTATTTCGCTACCGATCACGTCCGAGCCTTGCTCGACACCATGGACAGGGGAATCGTAATCGCGAATCGAGAAGGAGAAGTCTTAATCCTGAACGAGCGCGCGCGAAAGTGCCTCGAGGCGCGAGGCATCCCCACCAAAATTCCGCTGAACCTGTTTCAGGACGTGATGAATACGGACGCCAAAGAAATCTCTCACCGGATTCGCAGCGGCGAGCACGAAATTGAGCTTCGCAACGTCGCAAACGGGAATAGCTTTCGTGCCAGCTTGCGCTGGATTCCGGAATCCGATTGGCTCACGATCCAGATCGCCAACGAGGAGAAAAACGCGGACGGCACCCTGGAGCCGAATCAGCCGACCGTTCAGGAATTGCTGCAGGAACGCGAAATCACGTACCGGAATCTCCTGGCGGCGTATCTGAAACTGCAAGAAGTGAACCGGCAGAAAACCGTGTTTCTGGCGTCGGCGGCGCACGAATTGAAAACGCCCCTCGCGGTGATCAAAGGCTATTACGACCTGCTGCTGACGAGTTCGCTCGGAAAACTCACCGAAAAGCAACGCGACATCTTGGAGGAGTCGAAGGAAAGCTGCGATCGGCTGGTTCGACTCGTCTCCATGTTCCTGAACTATTCGGCGCTCGAAAGCGGGAAGCTGGTCCTGCAATTGAGGGAGAACGATCTGAGGGATTGTCTCGAGGAAACGGCCGCGCGGTGCCAGGAACGCTATCAACGCAAGGGCGTGAAGCTCGAAACCCAACTGGATCCCTCGATCCCTACATTCCGGTTCGACTACCAAAAAGTTCAGCAGGTCGCGTTCAATTTGTTGGATAACGCCTGGAAGCACACACCGGGCGGGGGGAATGTAGTTTTGCGTGCGCGGCCGCATTTCTGGGAACGTCGCGTGACACAAGTGGCCCCGGTCGAAGAACGCAGGCGATTCCGGCTGCCGCGTCCGAACAGCGTCGAAGTGAGCGTGACGGACTCGGGCGCGGGAATCGCACCGGAGCATCACCAGGAAATCTTCGAAGATTTCATGCGCGTGGACAAAAACACGTCCGGCATGGGCTTGGGACTGGCCATCGCCAAACGCCTGATCCAGGCGCACCGCGGAAAGATTTGGGTGGAGAGCGAGGCGCAGAAAGGAAGCACTTTCGCGTTTTTGTTGCCCATGGACCAGGGATAGAGGGAATCGCGAAGGATTCAGGACAAGGGGGAAATTATGACCGTGGCCCTAAAAGAAAAGATTCTCGTCGTGGACGACGAGCCAAGCATCCGAAAGTATCTGCAGACCCTCCTGGAGGTCGATGGATACGACGTCGAGGCGGTGGGCAGCGGAAAAGAGGCCATTTCGCGGATCAACAAGGGTGGCCGGCCGGATTTCATCATTCTGGATGTACTCATGGCGGAGATGGGTGGCCTCGAAACGCTGCAGGAGTTGATGCACCTCGACCGCAGTTTGAACGTGATCATGCTCTCGTGCTCGAACGAGGTCGGCACGGTCGTGGAGGCTATCCGGCTGGGTGCCCACGACTACTTGACCAAGCCGTTCGAAAAAACCGAGCTGGATGCGGCGATGTTGAAGTCGCGCCAGAAAAAGCAACTGGCTCAGGAAAACCAGGCCCTGAAGGATTACTGCGATCAAGTGACCGAAGACCTGAGCTTCCTGGCGGCCAGCCCGCAAATGGTGAGGATCCGGCAGCAGATTCTACAGATCGCGCCGGTGGACGTACCCGTGTTCATCTGCGGAGAGAGCGGAGTGGGCAAGGAGGTGGTGTCGCGGATGATTCATTTGCGTTCAAAGCGGCGTAACCAGCCGTTTGTGAAGGTGAATTGCGCCGCCCTGCCGGGCGAACTGCTGGAATCGGAACTGTTCGGATTTGAGCAAGGGGCGTTTACGGGCGCGGTGCGGGCGAAGCCCGGAAAATTCGAAATGGCAAACAAGGGCACGATCTTTCTGGATGAAATTGCGGAGATGCCGGTGCATCTGCAGGCGAAGCTCCTGCATGTTCTGCAGGATCATCAATATTCGCGGCTCGGAGGACGGCATCTGGTGGAGACCGACGTGCGCGTCCTGGCGGCTACCAACGTGGATGTGCAGGAAGCCATGAAAGACGGAAGGTTCCGCGAGGATTTGTATTACCGGCTGAATGTGCTGTCCATTAACGTGCCGCCTCTGCGCGAGAGGGCCTCGGAAATACCGCTGCTCTTCCGGCACTTCCTCGAGAAGTACAGCGAAAAGTTCGGCAAACCCCTCCAGGAGCCCTCAAAGCATCTTGTGGATGCGGCCATGAATTATCCGTGGCCCGGAAACCTGCGCGAGTTGGAGAATTTCGTGAAACGGTTCGTGATTCTCCAGGACGACGAGGGCAGTCTGCGGGAGCTGGTGGAAATGTCAGCCACCCGGCAGAGGACCTCGCCGAGGGAAGAGCTGCATGTGCCGAGGGAGCAAGGGCTAAAGGCGCTGGTCCGCGGGCTGAAGGACGAAGCGGAGATGGAAGCGATCGCCGACGCGCTCGAAAAGACGCGCTGGTGCCGGAAAGACGCGGCCAAGATGCTCGGCATCAGCTATAAGGCGCTCCTGTACAAGATGCGGCAGTTCAACCTGGACACGCCGCGCGCGCGGCGAAACTCGGGATCGGGGAATGGCGAAGGGGGCCCTCCGGTCGCGGTGTAAGCACGAGAGGGGCAGCGGAAGCCCCTTCCTAGTACGTGCGATGGGGCGCCGGGCACAAATTCCAAAAAGAAAACTTGCAGGAAAATGGGCTGCAAGGTATCTTGCGCAACGAAACGGAAGCTCAACAGGAGCATAATGGTGTTCTGGAGCCTCGAAGCGCATTTTCTTCGAGCTCGGCAGGCGTTCGAGAATTCTGAAGAACCTCGGCGCGATCCAAGGACAAGGTTGAGCAACAAGAAAACCGCGTGGCTCGCTCGGAAGGGCCATGAACGGAGTGACGAATGTCTTCGATGACCGAACGTCGGACCGCACGACGCTACGATTTAACCCTCCCAGTCAGTGTCCGGGCGGCGGCCGAGCTCATAGCGGGGAGACAGGAAGGCAAGACTCGAGACATCTCGACAAGAGGGTTGTATTTCGTTGTGGGCCAGGAATTATCAGCCGGGTCGGAGCTCGATATTACGTTAACTCTGCCTGGCGAGATAACCCACGGCAATGATGTGTTCGTGCGAGCCCAGGGAAAGGTCGTGCGGGTTGAACCGCGGCTCGAGGACGGTGAGACACGGATGGGAGTCGCGGCCGTCATTGAGCGCTACGACATAATCCGCAAAGAGAGCCAAAGAGAAAAGACGTCTGCGTGAAGGGTGGCTTCTTCCAAGAGAAGCCTAGACGCAACATTGCGATTGCCTGTCGACAGGAGAGGGCGTAGCATAGCGGAAGCCTTGCCCGGAGGGTCCAATGAGAGTGGCGGATCTGATCGGGTCCCGTACGGAAGTCTATTCCATTCGAGAAGACAAGACTGTGCTCGAAGCCGCGCAGTATCTGCGCACCAAAGAAGTGCGTTCTGCCGGCGTAGTCAACAGTGGTGGCAGACTTGTCGGGGTCATCTCCCAGAGCGATATTTCCGACAAGATTGCGGCGGAAAACAAGTGTCCTGCGTGGGTCAAGGTCTCTGAGGTGATGAGCCGTGATCTGCTGACCGTGAGCCCGGAAATGAGCTTGGAGGAGAGCCTGAAGCTCATGGAGCAAAACAACGTCTACCATTTGTGCATCGTCGAGAACCCTGGCGGCTTCCGGGGAATGCTTTCCGTCAGCGACTTTCTAAGAGTCATGGCGATGGACGAGAAGTCGCGCGCCGACATGCTAGAAGCCTACCTTTTTCCCCCAAGATGATCGCTTGGCTCGGCGTAGCGGTTCGGGAAGGGAATTAATCTTCCATCCTAGAGGCTTCGAAGTTCCGCTTTTGCGCTAGCAATTTTCCTCCGAACCCTCCGTCGGTACTAGAACGATGGTTCCTCATCGCTTGCTAACTGATTGATACGAAGAATCTTACTTGATCTACGGGTCTCCCGTTGCGTTTTGGCGGACATTACTCTTTGGCCAGGCATGTGCTGTCCCAGCCTGTAGTTACGTTCATGTCCTGCGAAGACTCGATTAGAAATGATGCGTGGGAGAGGTTGAATCCTGTCCCGCCCGATGACGTCTTATTCGGCCGCTCTGCCGGCATGGTGGACCTGCGAAGCCGCGCCGAGAAGATTTCTCGAATGAACATTCCTATCCTGCTAACCGGGGAGGGAGGAACGGGCAAGGAAGCCATTGCGCGGTGGATTCACGCGCATTCCGATTGCGCTTCCGGAGAATTTGTGAAAGTCAATTGCGCGGCCATCCCTGGGATGCTGTTGGAGAGCGAACTCTTCGGGTATGAAAAGGGGGCCTTCACGGGGGCAACGGTCTCGAAGCCGGGGCGTGTGGAGTTGGCGCACCGCGGTACGCTGTTTTTGGACGAGATCGCGGACCTGGATTTGAATTTGCAGAGCAAGTTGCTGCACTTCCTACAGGATGGGTCCTTCAGCCGCATTGGCGATCGAGCCGAACGGAAAATTGACGTCCGGTTGCTGTGCGCGACAAACAAGGACCTCGAAAAGGAAACAAGCAACGGAACCTTCCGCCAGGATCTGTTTTATCGCATTCACGTATTCCGGCTGAAACTGCCAACGCTCCGGGAGCGCAAGGAAGATATTCCGATGCTCGCCGAATTCTTCCGGCGTCATTTTGAAAGACAGTTTGGGATGAAGGCGGAAGCATTCCCAGTCGAGATGCTCGAATATCTGAAGAACATGACCTGGCCCGGGAACATCCGGGAATTGTCGAACGGGATTGCGCGCTACGTCTTGCTGGGTCCGGAAGCGGCCTTCCATGTTGAGGACCTCCGCAAAAAGGCGAAGGCCGCGTTGAAGACGGAATCGGAGGCATCGCCGGTGTCGCTAAAACGCTTGGCGAGAGATGCGACCAAGCAGATGGAGCGGAACGTCATCCTCGAAGCGCTCCGCGCCAATCAATGGAACCGGCGAAAGACGGCTCAAGCTCTCAAAATCAGTTATCGAGCGCTCATTTACAAGATTCAGGATGCCGGTCTGGTTTCCCGGCGCGAGGCCTTGCGGGATGTGCGAGGCGAGCCTCGAGCAGGGAAGCCGGAGCCATCGCTAGAATAGTTCAGCACCGTCAACGATCGGTTGCTGATCCGGCTAGCACGCCCTTCGTTGGCGGTTAATTCCACGTAAAATTATTTTATTGTGTAGTACACATACGCTTCCTTTTCGGTTTTTCCGTTGCAAATTGAGACTGGTGCTGGGTCAACCCTGGTACAGAGAGCCGAACCCACATAAGAACAGGGGATTTGGTGTTCCCATGGCCAGTTAACACAACTGTCCAGAATTTGTTCTATTCACCAGTTAACCCCCATGCTTCGCAACCCTATTGTGAGTCCGGGGGCAAATCACGGAGGAACCAGGTTAATGAGATACGGTCACGCGGGGACCGTGGGTATCCAGGTCAACAGACTCCGCAATTTTGGGATCACGTCTGAACACCCAGTTTTAGTTGCAATCGCTGTTATCGCTCTAACCGGTTTGAGTGGCTGTGCAGGAATTGTAAACGGCCCGGGGAAGCCTGCTACCCAAGCGCTTTTCCAGCTGAATCCGAGTGCCGTCAATTTCGGTAAAGTTTCCGTCGGAAAGCCAACTACGCAGGCCGTCTCCGTTTCGAATTCCGGAACCGTCGCCGTCAACATTAAGCAGGCGGCCTTCTCGAATACACAATTTAGCTTGACCGGCACCAGCTTGCCTATGTCTCTCGCCGTAGGACAATCGGGGACGATTACCGTTGCCGTGAATCCAACGTCAGCCGGAAACGTCACTGGTACGTTGACGGTTACTGGCGACGGAAACAGTTCACCCGTGGTCGCCAATCTCTCGGCGAGCGCGGTGAGCGCTTCTCCACAATTGTCCGTTACGCCGACTTCGATCGATTTTGGAACCTTATCGAACGGGCTGAAGGGCACCGCGAGCCTCGCACTGAACAACGTTGGGTCGGCGGATCTGACCGTGTCCATGATGACCGTGAGCGGGAGTGCTTTTGGAATCACTGGGATCACCACGCCGAAGACCATAAGTGCCGGGCAATCGGCGCTAGTGACCGCGACGTTTTCGCCAACCACAAGCGGCGCTGTAAACGGCAGCATTTCGATTGTCAGTAACGACCCGACGAACCCGACGCTGAGTGTTCCTTTGAACGGGACGGGCACCACCGCGCCGACCGGTCAATTGACCGCCAGCTCAACCAGCCTCAGCTTTGGAAGCGTGGCCACCGGAGCCACCTCGAGCCAGCAGGTAGCCATCACGAACACCGGGAACGCGGCCGTGCAAATCTCCAAGATCACTCCGAGCGGAACCGGATTCTCCGTTACCGGACTCACGGCTCCGGCCGCCCTCAATCCTTCCGAGACCGTCACGCTGAGCGTGAACTTTGCGCCCACGGCCACGGGAAGCGCGAGTGGCTCGATCGCGATTGTAAGCAATGCCAGCGGGTCGCCCATGACAATCGCCCTGAGCGGCACCGGCGCGCAGACCGGCCTCAGTGTGACGCCCGGGAGTTTCAATTTTGGCAGCGTCGTTGAAGGCCAGATCAAGTCGCAAACTTTCACGGTTAAGAACACAAGCACAGTGTGGGTGACGATTGCACAGGTTACTGCCAACGGCGCAGGGTTCAGCGTCAGCGGCCTGGGTACACCGGCGACGCTCGCGGCGGGGCAAAGCGCCACGTTCAGCGTGTTGTTTTCTCCTACGGCGGCGGGGAGCTTGTCGGGCAGCGTGGTCCTCACGAGCAACACCCCTAGCTCGCCCAATGCCGTACCGCTCAGCGGCACCGGAACGGCCGCTTCCGTGACCCTTTCGGCCAGCCCAACCAGCGTGAGCTTTACCGGAATCACAGTAGGCAGTACGGGCTCCAAGACCGTTACGATCGCCAACACTGGGAACACCAACCTGACGATCACGCAGCTGAGCGTGAACGCGAAGGATTTCTCCGCGACCGGTATTACCACGCCGCACACGCTGAACGCAGGTCAAAGCGCGGCCTTGAACGTATCGTTTAAACCAAGCGCCTCGGAACAGATTTCCGGCAATATCACGGTTACAAGCTCGCAAGGAGCCACCGCCGTGGTCCCGGTCAGCGGCGGCGGCGTTCAGGCCGAGTTGACAGCGACGCCATCGAGCGTGAGCTTCGGAAACGTTACGGTTGGTGTCCCCAATTCCCAAACCATCCAGCTGACGAACAGCGGCACGGGCGTGTTGACGATTTCACAGGTGAGTGCGACCGGTCCTGGATACAGCACGAGCGCACTGACCCTGCCCCTGTCGCTCAACCCGAACCAATCAACGACGTTCAACGTGAAGTTTGCTCCGGCGTCGGCAGGCTCGGCGAGCGGGACCGTGTCGATCGTCAGCAACGCGCCAAACAGTCCGTCCGTCATCGCCTTGAGTGGCTCAGGCGTGGCGTCAACCCAGGCACTCTCGTTCAGCACCAACAACCTGAGTTTTGGAAGCGTCAATACCGGGACGTCGGTCTCGCAGTCGGTGACGGTAACCAACACCGGAAATGCCAAGGTGACGATTTCGGGCATGACAGCCGCGGGCACGGGGTTCAGCCTCAGCGGGGCGGCC
>Ga0207862_1000321_pt1 | contig 14275 bp, 10 predicted proteins | sample LuqExpMetageno81_FD_187838 | JGI IMG/M metagenome (GOLD analysis project Ga0207862, IMG submission 187838) | Tropical forest soil microbial communities from Luquillo Experimental Forest, Puerto Rico - Sample 81 (SPAdes) | ecosystem: Environmental > Terrestrial > Soil > Tropical forest ... | reverse complement strand
GGTGGCGGCTCGAGCCGCGAGCATGCGCCTTGGGGGGTGAAGGATTATGGTTTCCGGGCCATCCTTGCACCCAGCTATGCGGATATTTTCTATAATAACTGCTTCAAGAATGGCATTCTGCCGGCGATTTTGACCGAAGCGGAGATCGACGAACTTTTTAAGCGCACTGAGAAGGAAGAGGGGTATTCTCTTTCGATCGATCTACCTAACCAAACAGTCGTTGACAAGCACGGTCTGAGCTATAAATTCGAAATCACCCCGGCACGCAAAGAGGTCCTGCTGAAGGGGCTTGATGATATCGGACAGTCACTGCAACATGCTGCGGCAATCGATACCTACGAAAAGGCTCATGCCGCCACGGCCACCATGTATGAGCCGGTAGATGTAAAGTATTATTCAAATGGCCGGTGAAGGCCGATTCCGCAACTACAACTGCCCCCGCCACCACGGCTTGAAATAAATCCGGCCTTCGAAGATCGGCTCAGCCGCCTCGGCGGCCGCGGGCTCGGCCAAGAGCTCTGCCAGCAGGATTCCCGCCACGACCAACCCTGCTCCTTTCAACGCTCGTGCGGTCAGACGTTCATGCAGCACGAAATAGGAAGTGATGACCGCAAACACCGGTTCTAAGGCAAAGACAATAGCGGCGTGGCCCGGAGAGGTGTATTGTTGCGCCCAGAGCTGGACCGTAAACGCAATCGCGGTGGCAAACACCGCGCAAATCAGAATTCCTACGAGTAGCGGCCAGTTCCACTCGAAGCGCACAGGCTGCCAGTGAATCACTCCGCCTGCGGCTGTCAATGGCCAAGCCATTACGGCGCAACCAGCCACCTGAATCAGGCTGAGGGCCGAAACGGAATGTTCTTGCGAGTACTCCCCGACGAGAATGATGTGCACGGCATAGAAGCCGGCGCCGATGAACGTCAGAACATCGCCCCGATTCAGAAAGCGCAATCCTTCGCTCGGAACGGTTAGAAAGTAGAGACCGACCAGCGCCGCAAAGGCTCCCACGTAGATCCACCGAGTGAGCTTGCGCCCCCAGAACACGCCCAGTAGCAGCGGAACGAGCACAACACTTGAACCGGTGACAAAGCCTGAATTCGACGCCGTGGTGTATTGCAGTCCTGCCGTTTGGAAGCAATAGCCCGTAAACATGAAGAATGCGAGTCGCATGCCAGCAAAGATTTCCTGATCCTCGATTTGCTGGATGACCTGCGGGCGCAGAATGGCCATCAGAATCACGGCGATACTGAACCGCACAGCAAGGAACACAAAAGGCGAAGCGTGATCCAAAACGTTTTTGACCACAACGAAGGTGACGCCCCAGATCAGCGAACAGAACATCAGCGACAAGTCGGCCTTCAGGCGTTGGCTCATGCGCGGGGTCCGTCAGGGTCCACGCAAGTGTATGCGCAAACGTGAAGAGCGTACATGCCGGCTGAGGCACACGCAAACGAAGAACGGGTCGGCTTGACTCCTCGGAAGGGTACGGTAAAGTTTTGGTTGTCATGCCTCTCCGCCCGGTTCGCTCCATTGTGTGCGGCGTGTTGGCGGTGTTCGCTGCGCTCCCTTTCGCGCCGGCGCGCGCCGGGTCGAAGGACACATGGATTGCGATCCAGTCACCGAACTTCACGGTAATCAGCAATTCGGGTGAGAAGGAAGCCCGGAAGATTGCCGACCAGTTCGAGCAGTTTCGTGAAGTATTCCACAATACATTCCCTAAGCTACGCGTGGATCTGGGCAAGCCGCTGATTATCCTGGCGGTAAGAAGCGAAGATTCCCTGAAGGTCTTGCTTCCCGGTTACTGGGAGGCCAAGGGCCATGCGCACCCGGCAGGCCTGTATGCGCCGGGAGAAGAACGTCACTTCGTGGCACTGCGAACCAATGTCGAGTCCGACAACCCGTATCAGATCGTTTATCACGAATATACGCACGCCATCATGAATTTGAACTTTCGCGATTTGCCGATTTGGCTTGGCGAAGGATTGGCTGAATTCTACGGCAACTCGGCGATTCACGATAAAGAAGTGGAAATCGGCAAAATCTCGCCGTACCACCTGCAGATCCTGCAGGAAAACCGACTGATTCCGATCGAGGCGTTGCTATCAGCCGACTCAAACTCCCCTTATTACAACGAGCAAAACCGCGTGTCCGTCTTTTACGCGGAGTCGTGGGCGATCGTGCACTACCTAATGCTCGACCCCGAGGCCCGCAAGCAGCAATTGTTGAGCAAGTTTTTAGCCGCGTGGACGGCAACCGGAAATCAGGTCGACGCCGCCCAAAGCACCTTTGGCGACCTAAAGAAGTTCAGTCAGGCGATGGAAGGTTACCTACGACAAAGAGGCTTCTACATCTCGCGAGTTCCAACCGCGATTCGTGGCGACCCGAAGAGTTACTCGAGCCGCGAAGTGCCGCCGGCGGAATTGGCCGCTTACCGCGCCCTCTTCTACATACATACACAAAGACCTGTCGAAGCCAACTCTTCGGCCGAGGAGGCGGTACAGGCTGACCCAACACTGCCCCTAGCTTATGAAGCCCGGGCGATACTGGAATTCACCAAGCAAGACTACCCGCCGGCTGAAGCGGACTTTGCGCGAGCCATCGAGCTGAACTCAACGAGTTTTGTACCGTACTTTTTTGCAGCGGAGACGCGTATGCGCAGCGGGATTGCGCCAGGTGATCAAGACACCAAGCTGACCGCATGGCTTGAGAAGGCTGTCGAGATGAATCCACAGTTTGCGCCCGCCTACTCTGCACTGGCTTCCCTTTATTCCACGCGCCCCGAGACCCGAGACAAGGCCATTGCTACATGCCGAAAAGCGGTGGACCTCGAGCCCGGGAATCTTACCTATCGGATTAATTATGCGTATGTCTTGCTGAATACGGGAAAGACATCTGATGCGAAAGCGCTGGCCGAACGTATTCAACACGTCACCAAAACACCGGCAGAAAAGCACGATTCTGCTGAACTGATGCTCGCCGTATATAATGCCGAGATCCGCGACAAGGAAATCGCTGCGCTGGCGGAGCGGGCCAAGCAGTCGGCCGAAGAGGTCAAGGCGGCAAACGTCGAGAGCGCCTCCACGGTTGTGGTTGCGGCCACCGCATCGCCTTCGAAAGCGGACACCCCGAGCAACCCGAGCGGGTCCAGCACGGTAAAAAAATCGAGCCGCACCGAATTCGCCGTAGAAGGGGTCATCTTCGCCGCCGAGTGCAATGCCGCGAGCAGCGGGAAAGTTACGTTGGCTGTCAACCGAGTAGGAATGAAATTTCAGTATTCGAGCCTAACTTCGCTATATGTGGTCAGCACGGCGAAAGAAGATTCCGGGCAGCCTCCAGCCTGCACGGAATGGAAGGGCCGGCGGGCCCGCGTGTACTTTTACCAAACGAAAGACAGGCCCTACGCCGGAGAGCTCAATACGATTCAATTTTTCTGATAGACGGTACGGCCACCGACCACGGTTTGCAAAACGTCCGTCGTCAAAAAGTCCTTTGGCGATGCTTTCGTCAGATCGCGCGAAAGGACGACGAAGTCGGCGAATTCTCCGACCTTTAGCTCGCCTTTTTTGCCATCCATGAATTCGGCGTAGGCCGAACCCGAAGTATAGGCACGAATGCAGTCTTGCAGGGGCAGCTTTTCCTGTGGCTCCCAGCCTCCGGGTGGCCCGCCGGTGATGGCTTCACGTGTGACGCAAGCGTAGAGGCCGCGCAGGGGATTGACCGGCTCGACGTCATAGTCCGTGCCGAAGGCTAATTTCGCGCCGGCCTTTTCTAGCGAATTCCAAGCGTAAGCACCCTTAGAGCGCTCCGGGCCGAGGCGCTGTTCCGCCCAGCGAGAATCATTGGTTTCGTGACAAGGCTGCATGGACGCAATGATGTGGAGTTCGCCAAAACGCGGCATGTCTTGAGGAGCCACGACCTGGGCGTGCTCGATACGGTCGCGACGATCACGTGGAGGATTGGCGCGCGCAACTGATTCGAAAGTGTCGAGTGCAAGGCGATTTGCCTTGTCGCCGATTGCATGGAAGGCGAGTTGAAATCCGAGCTTGTCGCGCTCGACAGCCATGGCTTTCAGCTTTTCCGCGTCCATTCGAGGGATGCCGCTCGTTGAAGGATCGTCCGAGTAAGGCTCGAGCAGGGCCGCGGTGCGCGTCCCCATTGCGCCGTCCAGGAAACCCTTAAGCGCACCGGCTCGCAACCAAGGGTTGCTTGTTCCGGCCTGCGCGCGACGATTTTGCAGTTCGTCTGTAGAGAGGGTGAAAGGGAGCCACTCGGTGATCCGGACGGTCAACTTCTTTTCCTCTTTCAGGTCCGTATAGACCAGGAAATCTTCCCACTGAGAAAAGTCCTGAACCGAGGTGACCCCGTTGCGCGCGAGTTCTTCGAGCACCATCTCAATGCCTCGGCGGCGCTCAGCAGCGTTGGGGTCGGGGATGCGTTGCCAGACCATCTCCGTCGCAGGGTCTTCCTTTAAAATGCCTGTTGGCTCCCCGTCAGCAAAACGTTCGATTTGTCCGCCGGGTGGGTCGGGCGTGTCTTTGCTGATTTCGGCATGCTTCAAGGCGAGTGAACTGACCACGGCAATGTGTCCGGAAACGTGTTCGAGGTAAACGGGATTTGCAGGCGCGGCTTCATCAAGCTGGAGACGACTCGGAAACTTCTGATCGGTCCAGCGTGTCTGGTCCCAACCACTGCCCAGGATCCATTCGCCCGGCTTATGTGTGGCGGCCGCTTCCTTGATGAGCTTCTGGATATCGGCAACGGAAGTCGCACCGTTTAGCACGACGTTCAGTTTGTCGTGCGCCGCGACGCCCACGTGAACGTGAGCGTCGTTGAACCCGGGCATCACGAAGCGCTCATTCAATTGCACGACGTCTTCGGCGTTGGCGGCGCCACATTCGAGCATGATTTGCGTGATCGTACCGACACAAAGAATTTTTTCGTCGCGAACAGCCATCGCGGCGGCCCAGGGTTGCTTCGGATCGTTGGTATATATCCGGCCGTGCAGGTAGTAGGTCGTTTTGTGAACAGGCGGCTCGTCCTTTTGGGCGAACAACCCTTGCGCGTACGTCAGAGGGAGAGTTAGCCATGCAGAAGCGAGCAGTAGGCGAAGCGGCGCCGGCCTCATGATGGACCTTTCTGAGGTGCGAGTCCGGCAACGCCAAGAAGAGTCAGCAGCACACGCTTCAGGCCCAGGTCTCTTCCAGCCGGCTCATACCATTCCTGCAAGGAATGCGCGCCCCCGCCGCTCCCGCCCGCGCCCAAGGCAATTGCCTCAATTCCGAGCGAGAGAGGGATGTTTGCATCGGTCGAAGAGCGCTCGACCCGCGATTGATTTCCCACGTATTCGTCTGCCAAGCGCAAAGCTGCCAGCAAAGGCGAGTCGGGCGGCAGTTCCCCGCCAGGGCGGCTGCCGATCTGATTAATTTTCCATTCGAGCTTTCCGCGGTTCCGCTCGCGAGCATTGTCCATTTCGTCCTTAACGCCGGCGGCCACGCAGTCGCGCAAGGAAGATTCCAGGCGGGCAATTTCGTCTTCATTCTCGGAGCGGATGTCGACCTTCAACTTCGCCTCATACGGGATCGAATTCACTGAAGTGCCGCCTTCGATTTGGCCGAGGTTGAACGTGGTCCGTGGAGCAGCAGGTACCTTGGTATTGATAAAACGGACCGAGCCTCGCACGAGTGCGTTAATCGGATTGGGCATGCCGAAGTCCGACCAGCTATGCCCTCCGGGTCCCGTGATGAGGACCTCGAGGCGGCGCGAGGCCAGCGCTTTCGTGGTGACGTGATCGGTTCCCGAACCATCGAGAACGATTACGGCTCGCAATTTCGCGCGATAGGCGTCGATGAGCGCGCGCATTCCGCGGAGGTTGCCTTCGCCCTCCTCGCCGACGTTTGCCGCAAACAGGATGGTCCGGCGAGGCTTGATTTTAGCGGCCTGGATAGCCCCTGCAACCGCCAGCAGTCCCGCGAGTCCAGTGCCGTTGTCTGAAATTCCAGGCGCGAGCAGGCGGCCACCCTCACGGCGCACTTTTATCTCGGTGCCTGCGGGAAACACAGTGTCGAGGTGCGCAGCGAGCACGACCACTTCCCTTTCGTCTGAGCCGGGCAGTTCGCCAACTACGTTCCCCATCCTGTCGGTTTGGATCGTCAGCCCTTCGGAGGCCAGTATGTCTCTCACAGCTTCGGCTCGTTTTGCCTCCTGGAAGGAAGGAGCGGGAATTTCGGTGAGCTTTACCTGCTCGTCGTCGACCCATTTAAGATTTTTGGCGAACCAATCGAGCGCTGCACGTACTTGAGGCTGATCCGCAAGCGATGAAGGGCTGAACGATCGAGGCCTATTGGCGAGAACCGGAGAGCGAATCGGCATGACGAGAAGGATAGCGCAAAGCAGAAGTTGTTTCACTGTCCGGACGGGCAGGAGTGCTAACAACGGTTCCACCCGCTTTAGAGTTTTCGTCGCGATGCGCCGCTTCACGCCGGCATTCTACCTCGCTTGGAGAAGCGCGAGACCGGAAATGGGGGGATGGTTGTTGATTTAAGGATGCGATCTACGCACTTGGCCCCGTCGTGGCGCAAAGCGCCTTCAACTCTTCCTCGGTGAGCACACGCGGCGATCGCTTGGCGGCTTCAAGGATGCGGTTCACAAGCTCGTCAGTTTCCTGGATGCCGTGGCGTGCCAGCCAGTAGGAGACATTCGATTTGCCGCTCATGGGTCCGACTTCCACAATCTGTTCGAGGCCGAACAAGTGTGCGGGAACACCGCTGTAAACGGCGTCGGCAAGGTCGCGGTCGTGCTTTCGCAAAGCCTTGATGATTGCGGCGGCGTGAACGCCAGTCCCCGTGCGGAAGGCGTCTCTGCCAAACACAGGATAGTTCGGCGGAATGGTAGTGTGAGTGGCCTTCGCGACCGTTTCGCAGTAAGCGCGCAAGAACGTCAGATCGTTGGAGCGCAGTCCCATAAGACGGAGGTTAACCAGGAGCAACTCCATCGGCGTATTCCCGACGCGCTCGCCGAGCGAAAGAGCGACGCCGTGAATCTGCCGAGCACCTGCGGCAATGGCTGCGAGCGAGTTAGCAATGGCCAAACCGCGGTCGCGGTGTCCGTGCCAATCCACCCGGATTTGCTCGCGTGACGGCTTGACGACCCTTTCAATCACAAATTCGACTAGGCTGTAGGCACCTTCCGGGGTGGCGTGCCCAACCGTGTCGCAGAGCACAATCGCGCGGGCGCCGCTTCGGATGGCGGTAGTGTAGAGGCGTTCGATGGTAGCGGGATCCGTGCGGACCGTGTCCTCCGTGACGTACATGGAAGGCAGCCCGTGGGAAACGGCGAATTTGACCGCTTTTTCGGTGGTGCGCTGCAGGTGGTCGACGGTCCAATCCTCCACGAGGCGGCGAATCGGGCTGGAGCCAAGAAAGGTGGCAGCTTCTATTGGCATGCCTACGCGCTGTGAAATCTCGACGATTGGAATAATATCGGCTTCCACGGTGCGCGCGGCGCAATTCGGCTTAATCCGCATGCGCTTTGAGACTATCTCGCGGGCAAGCGCTTCCACGTGTTGCGCAGCGCGCGGTCCTGCTCCGGGAAGACCGATATTCACGGAGTCAATACCGAGCGCCTCCATCAGCAGCAGGATCTGTATTTTCTCTTCGATCGTCGGGTCGTGAATAGAAGGATTCTGCAGGCCGTCACGCAGCGTCTCATCGTTGACAAGAACTTCGGTGCCGGGAGCAATAGGCACGTCGCCGGCTAGATTCCAGTCGTAGATCAATTCGTCGTGGGACACGGCGGAGCGACCTCCTTGACCAGATTAGATGCATAAATCGCTATAGGGCTTCAAGGCCGGCCGTACTCAATACCGGATCGTATAGCTATTCGGTTGCTGCTTTGGGTCCGGGCGGTAGAGCACCTTGCAAAATTCGCAGCGGTAGATTTCGGCGCCTTTGCCGACCAATTGTTCAATTTCACGGGGGTAGTCGTACCAACGCTTGAGGTGCCCGGCGCAAAGCTTGCCTTTTGGATCCTTTTCGTCGCAGGCGCGCTGTTTTGGCTTGCGAGTCTTTACTTTCGGCGCAGCCGGGTTTCGCTCCGCGGCCGCTTCAGGCGGCGCCGGAGGCGTTGTGGTGATTTCGTCCGCCAAGAGGTTTCTCCTTTATGCCATTCTAGCGGAGCGCAGCGATTTCTTCACCCTCACAACGTTTGAAACACCCCTACGGATTGTATTTTCCTAGCCAATCTTTGATTTCGACCCAGATGTTGCGCCGCTGCTCGGCTAACCGCGGAAAATGCGGTGAGCCGGGATAGGTCACCATGCGCACGGTCTTTCCTCGCTCCGCAAGGAGGATAAAAAATTCGCGGGCTTGAAAGGCAGGCACGCGCAGGTCCGCTTCACCGTGAAGGATCAGCAAAGGTGTTGTGACCCGGTCGGCGTGCATCACGGCCGAAAATTGCAGGAACGGACTGGGATCTTTTTCCTGCCACCGCAAGTCGTAATCGACCTGGGCAATGTCGCTGGTGGGAATGAAACTGAGCCAGTCGGTGATGCCCGCACCCTCGATGGCCGCTTTGTAGCGGTGTGTCTGGGTGACAGTCCACGAGGTCATGAATCCGCCGGCGCTCCAGCCAAACACGGCGAGGCGATTCGGGTCGGCCCAACCCTCGGCCACGGCAAAGTCGGTGGAGCTATCGACATCGGCGTAGGCGCGGTCACCAAAGTGCTGATAGATGGCCTCGAGGAACTCGGAGCCGTAACCGGTCGAGCCGCGATATTGCGGTTGCATGACAATGTAGCCCATGCCGGCAATCAGGCGGGAAAAGGTATCGAAGCGGAGCGAGTCATTCGCTTCCGGCCCGCCGTGCGGCAAAACCAGGAAAGGATGCTTCTTCCCGGCTTCGTAGTTAGACGGAAAGGTCACAATGCCTTCCAGGCTAGTTCCGTCCTTGGCGGTCCAGCTCACAACGCGCATCTCACCCAGATCCACTTTGCCGAGCTGGTCGTCGCCTTCGTGTGTAATTCTCTGAAGGTCGGCTCCGCGCACTACCGCAACGTCGTTGGTATGCGTTGGATCAGCAACAGTGAACGCCAAGACTTCGGATGAAGTGGAAAATTCCGGAAACGCAGGGGGAGCGTAGGCGTTGCCGCCCGGCCACTTGTAAGCGGGCTCCACCTTGCCGCCCTTATACGAATACACTTCAACCGCCGTGCCCTTATGCATCGAGAGCCACACGGTGCCGTGGGGGTCGTTGGCGACGGAGGTGATCGATCCCTGCAGCTTGGGAGTGAGATCAACGGGGGTTCCGCCGGACGCAGGCACAGTCCAGAGGTGATCAGGGGTCAGCACATCCGTGGTCGTACTTGCAAAAGCAAGATCTTTGCCTCCGCTGGCCCACGCAATACCGGCGATGGAGTTTTTGACTTCGGCCACTTTGCGAGAGCCGCTAGCCGTGCAGACCTGAACTGCCGCGGCAACATCGTGATGACCGATCTTCTGTAGCTGCGTGACAACCGCGACCTGCGTGCTGTCCGCCGACCAGGCGAAATCAGAGACGTCCTTCAACTCCGGGCACCACCAAGCTCCATCTTTGCCATCGCTGCCGACGACATACAGGCTTGTCACCTCGTTTTCGGCAACGTGGCGGACCTCACTCAGTGGATCGGGAGCTCGCGGGTCCCCCGTGAGTACGAACTTCGAACCGTCTGGGGAAATGACGGCCGCGTGGATGCCTTTGGGCAGAGCTATGAGCACGGTAGGTTTCTCGGTCGAACCCAGTGGAACAATTCCAAGCTGGCTCTTCTTGTTGACCTCATAGTTGCCGTAGAGAGCGCCGCCGTCCCTGGTGAAGCCTGACGGTTCAAAAGATTCGGGCAGTTCGAGCTTGCGATTGTTATCGCCGGTGACGTCGATGAGGTGCCACTCGCGCTTGGTGGGCCCTTTCTCGGGGTCATAGCTGACTTGGAACAGAATGGTTTTCCCATCGGGCGAAACCGCGAGCGCACGCGCGCTGCGCAGTCCGATGAGATCGTCGGGCGCGAAGGGATGCTTCTGCCCCGCGATGGCTGGAGCAGAAGTAAGAGCGAGGCTGGCGATGAAAACAAGCGACAGGAGAAGCGGGAACTGCGACATCCTTGGCATGAGTTGAAGTTTCATGCGGTGGATTCTATCCGAATCGGACACTGTTTAAAGCCAGGAATCTGAATCCAGCGGTTTCCTGGCGGGACGGACGGCTCAAGCGGCAAGAGTCAGGTCGTACTTCGGTGAAGTACAGGCTTTTTTTTGCGCAACTCTTTTCGAGCTGGCGGGTTTGCAAGGGTACTCGGGCGGGTTGAGCCTCACCTGCTCGAAGTGGTTCAGTCGAAAAACGACTCCGCTCATTTTTGCCAAAAACGATTGGGAGAAACTCGCCCCTCCCCAGGAGAAGACCGATGAAGTGCAACGTTAGAGGTGTGTTACTCGGGCTGGCATCGGCGGGATTCACCCTGTTTTTGACCGGGTGCTCGTCCGGCGGTTCGGGTTCCAGTTCCAATAATCCCAATCCAACACCCCAAGCACAAAACGGGACGCTAGACCTGCTCGTCAGCGATGCCTCCACCGAGGATTGGGCGACGATTGGCGTCAAGATCCTGTCCGTTTCACTGAGTCCGCAAGGCGGGGGTAGTGATGTGGTCATTTACTCGGCGGCAAGTCCCGCGCCCACAATAAACATGCTGCAACTCGACCAGTTGAGCGAGATCCTTGGCAATGTCTCCGTCGCTCCCGGCACCTACACCGCGGCAACCATCACCATAAGTGGTAATCCCGGTGACGTGCAGCTGACGGTTTCTGCCGATCCGGAAGCGGGCTTCGCGGCCGCAGCGGGTTCGGTGATACCCACGAACCAGATTCAGATCATGGGAACACAGGGTAGCGGGGGGAGCCTGACCGTTCCGGCGAAGCTGACGCTGGATTCGCCGCTGGTCGTGACGGCGAACCGGAGCACAGCGTTGAACCTGGAGTTTGACCTGTCACACCCAGCTTTTATTGTAGGGCACGTGCCGCCAACGAGCGGTGGCGTGACGATATGGGCAGTGAACTTTAGCCCGTGCTTGCGTCATCGTCGCGTCTTCGACATAACCGGCGTTATTCTGCGGCACCACTACGGCACTGCCACCGGTGTTTCGACCGATAATTCCTCGCTTATGTTCAACAAGGATTATCCGGTATATCCCCCGACCCATCCGGAGACTGCCACAGCGACGACGCAGACTCTGACAGTGAAGGCGGACTCAACGAACGGTACGCTTTACTACGATGTGGACGGCAAAACCAGCGCTACGCTGAAGGACTTCAGTTCGCTTGCTTCCACAATTGGAGGAAAATTCATTCGTGTCGCAGCGCGCTATCAGGTAGACGGGTCGCTCGTCGCCGTGCGTCTTTGGGCGAGCAGTTCGTTCAACAGCGTGTGGATCAGCCCCGAAGGCCACCTACTGCATGTGAACACGGCCACGAACACCATTGTGGTGGAGAACGAGTTGGGCATCGGCGTACCTCTTAGCGTGGACCAGAACACGCTGTTCTATTACCGGACCCCGTCGAATGCGCAAAGCGATTCGAACTCCATCGGCCAAGGGACGGCGTTTCTTTCTAACCTAGTGCGTGGCTTCAAAGTGCATGCGAGTGTAGTGGACCCCCTTGCAAGCGCATTTGTTGCGCAATCCATTGACATCGAGATTGCGCGTTACGATGGGACGATCTCCGCCGCCAGCACCTCGAACTTCATTTATACACGCAACTTCCGCACCACCAAAGACGACTATATTGTGACCCTGCCGTATATTTCGTCCAGCACACCGAATGGCAACGACCCACAATCGGGCAATGCCATCAGCGGTTTCAAATGGTGGAATTTTGCATTCCCGACCGTGGTAGGCAGCGGCACGAATGCCGTCGGCGACTTCGCCACGGCCACCGGCGGAGCGGTGAGCTTCGTCTGTGCCGCAGGCACGACGCAAATGCGCGCGGCGGGCGAAACCTATGCCCGGTGGAACGACTCAAATGCGCCGAACGCCTGGGCTGCGCCTTGGACTGTGCTGACACCGACCAAGGTACCGCTCGGCATCGTAGCCGCCGGTTATTCGAATGGCAGCCCGGACGGCACGTTTACAATGAAGATGACCTGCCCGGACGGCACGCAGAGCAACGCGATTACCGTGACCCTCAATACCAACGCCGGGTCTGCTCCGTTGATTTACCAGGTGGACTTCACCAATGGGGTGTTTACTGTCAGCCCCGTTGATGTAAGTACGTCGGCCGGGCAGAGCATTCTTTCAACCAACTTGGTCGCCAACACTCCGGTTCTGGCAAACGGGATCCCTCAGGCGGACGGCACGATCAAAGACTACGTGCTGCTCTACTACACGGGATCCGCGCCTGCTCCGGCATCCGCTCTAAACTAGTTCGCTAACCCCTGATCGATAGCGCTGCGGACGAGGAGGCCTTGTTCGCGGCGCCGTCGTGTTTTGCCTGAGCATGCGGTTTTCGCCAATTTCAACGCTTCCCATGGAAGCGCACACGCCCGGCGGAGCGCCCTCTTCCCTTTCTTTCAGGGCCTGCCTGTTCAGAGATTTTTCCGTGCTAAGCCACTCGGCAAAGGCGGTGTCAGAACGATTGGAAGGAACCGTATGTTTCGCGGCCAGCGCGAAGCCTGCCGCAATGCCGAGAACTCGCGAGCAATTTGACCAGCGGGGGATGCTCAGGGTTGAGGCCGAAATCGCCATGTTTCGACGTCGTGTATCCAGCGTAGATGATGTCGTCTTCATCCCAGCTAACCTGCATTGTCGAAGATTTCCTAGAGCAGGCGAGCGATCTCCTGCCGGTTCTAGCGGAAAGCCCGGATTTACGCATGGATGCGCGTCACATCGGGGTGTTTGCCGGGGCGGCGCACGCGATAAATTCAAAAAACCTTCCGCTATACCCGAAAGGCCTCGTCGTGGTCGACGCGAACCATGAACAATCCCTGCGGTGGAACGGTCGGGCCGGATTTCGAGCGGTCTTTTAGCTCGTAAAGTTTGTCGATGTCTGACGGAGACAACCTGCCGCGGCCGACCTCGAGGAGAGTACCGACCATCTTGCGGACCATGTAGCGCAGGAAGGAGCGGCCGTGCACGGTGAACCATAGTTCTTCGCCATCGTCCGTGCGCTTCAGCTCCGTGGAGTAGATTTCCCGTTCCATGTTGCGTTCCTTGTCGTCGTCTTCCGATCCGGTAGAAGCGGCGAACGAACTGAAGTCATGAACGCCGACGAACTTCGCGGCCGCTTCTTTCATGGCCTGTTCGTCGAGCGGAAATGGATAGTGCAACACATAACGCCAGAGCATCGGCGGAACCACCTTTCCGCGATACAAGCGATAACGATAAACCTTCCCTCTCGCAGACCATCGCGCACTGAAGTCGGGTCCAGTCTCCTCCGCAGACACTATACGGATCGCCGGCGGCAGCAACGCGTTCAGAGCCCGCTGAAACTCGCCTGCAGAGAGTGGCGATTGTGTGCGGAAGCTGGCTACCTGGCCGAGCGCGTGGACACCCGCATCCGTGCGGCCAGCACCCCGTAATTGCACGTTTTCCTGGGTAAGACGACACAGCACGGCGACAAGTTCGCCCTGGACCGTCGGTTTATTCGCTTGAATTTGCCAGCCATGGAAGTCGGTGCCGTCGTAGGCAATCGTGAGTTTCAAATAACGCATGCAAAGAGTGTGACGAGCTTACGGTCACCCGCGGCCGACCACGTGGTGCCCCTTTTATGGGGCGGAGCGCGCAAAACGGCTGCCGGGTTTGACCGCCACGCTGCCCTGGCGGCAAAGCGGGCAATCCTCGGGTTCGTAGCTTGCAATTGGCAATTCGACCAGAGCGTTGGACTCTACCGGAAATTCGATTTTACCACCGCTGCGGTCAATCAGGGCGCCCGCGGCCACCACGCGTCCTCCCGCCTCTTCCACCACGTGCATCGTTTCCTGCGTAGAGCCGCCCGTAGTCCATACGTCCTCGACTACGAGCACATGCTGGTCCGGGTGAAGAGTAAAGCCGCGCCGAAGCGTCATGGTTCCGCTGGCGTCGCGTTCCACAAAGAGCGCCGGCACACCGCCCCCGACGGTGTCCTTCGGAGAAGGCAGAGCCCGCGCGACCTCGTGCCCGATGATGAGCCCCCCGAGAGCGGGAGAAACCACGGCGTCGATCCTCGCGTCAGAAAACAGGGCCGCGAGGGCCTGGCCTAGTTTCTCTGCAAAGCGCGGATATTGG
>Ga0207862_1000318_pt1 | contig 14355 bp, 13 predicted proteins | sample LuqExpMetageno81_FD_187838 | JGI IMG/M metagenome (GOLD analysis project Ga0207862, IMG submission 187838) | Tropical forest soil microbial communities from Luquillo Experimental Forest, Puerto Rico - Sample 81 (SPAdes) | ecosystem: Environmental > Terrestrial > Soil > Tropical forest ... | reverse complement strand
GAAGCCAGCCTGGCGGAGTTCCTTGGCGGCAAGGACGGAGCCGCGGATGCGGCGATTTCGGCGAAGCTCACGCGCGAGGCGCTGAACGAGCTGCGGGAGAAGTTGAAGGCCGAGCAGGGTCTGGTCGTGATCTTCGGGTCTGAAGTTCGCGGCGCGGCAGTGAAGACGCTGGTGGACTTCGGACTGGCGCAGGGCGCGAAGTTCCTCTGCCTGGGTGATTACGCAAACTCGCGTGGCGCCGCCGACATGGGGCTTTATCCCGATATGTTGCCCGGCTATGCGCCGGTGAGCAGCGCGTCGAAGTTCCACGAGAGCTGGGCGGGGGCAATTCCCAAAGATCCCGGGCTGAACTTGTTGCAGATGGTGGAGGCCGCCAAAGCGGGGACGTTGAAGGCGCTGTACGTGGTCGGTTCCAATCCGGTCGCGCGCTTCAACATTGATCCGTTCGCACTTTCGAAGACGTTTGTAGTGGTGCAGGACATGTTTCTGACCGAGACCGCCGCCGTCGCGGACGTGGTATTGCCCGTCGCCAACGCCTACGAGAAGGCGGGGACGTACACCAACACCGCTGGGGATTTGCAGATGTCGCGCAAGGCGGGCGAGGTCACCGGAACACGCAGCGATTTCGAATGCATCGTTCGTATCGCGCAGGCCATGGGATACGACATACAGAAGCTGGTTCCCTTCTCCGGCGGCGGGGTACGCGCCGATATGGGACAAACTCGCGGAGTGCAATCGGGCGAGTCAGACCAGCACGCAGTCTGGCTGGCGGCACGCAATCTTGAGCCCAAGATGAGTCCTCTGGATCCCACGGCGATGCTGGACGAAATTCAGCGATTGGTTCCCAGCTACGATGTGTCGCGGTTGAGCCTGCTAGCCGGCCAGCACGAGCACACACAATTGGTTCAAATCACTGGCGCAACCGGCACAGGCCAGCCGGAGTTGATCATGCCTGCCAACGACACGCTGTTTACGTCAGGAACGCTGGGACGTTATTCCTCCACCCTAAATTCGGTGATGGAGCGCAATCTGGTATCACCGGCCAGTAAGGAAGTCGCGGCCGATTAACACGGGCGCTGCTGTCGGGCGCCTCTGCGTTTTCAGGATTTGGCTGGGCGCGCGGCAAGGCCGCGCAGAACAAAGCGGCGAAAACGCCTTCAATCGATGACTATTGGAACTTACATTCTCGTATCGATAATCAAGATCGTTATCGCGATGCTGGTTCTGCTGACCGGCGTAGCCTATACGACGCTGGCAGAACGCAAGGTGGTGGCGCACATCCAGAACCGCTGGGGGCCTTCGCGGGTGGGGCCGTTCGGTGTCTGGCAGCCGCTGGCCGATGGCTTAAAGTTTATCTTTAAAGAAGACGTTACACCTCCCTTCGTTTACAGGCCTTTATACCTTTTAGCTCCGGTTCTTTCTTTGACCATGGCCCTCACGGCGATTGCGGTAATTCCGGTGGGTCCGTGGGTGTCGGTTGGTTCGGTCCATACACCGCTTCAGATCGCTGACGTCAACATCGGATTGCTGGTTATTCTGGGCCTGACCTCGATCGGTGTGTACGGAGTAGCACTGGCGGGATGGTCGTCAAACAGCAAGTACTCCATGCTGGGCAGCCTGCGTGCCTCGGCTCAGATGGTGAGCTACGAGATCGCCCTGGGTCTGTCGCTGGTCGGCGTGCTGATCTACTCCGGCAGTTTCAGCCTGCGCGACATTGTGATGGCGCAGTCGGGGACGTTTCTCGGTTTTATTCCCAAGTGGAACATCTTCACCGGACAGTTCATCGCATTTTTCATCTACATCATGGCCGCGTACGCCGAGACCAACCGCATTCCGTTTGACTTGCCGGAAGCGGAGACGGAGTTGGTTGCGGGATACCACACCGAATACAGCTCCATGAAGTTTGCCATGTTTTTCATGGCGGAGTACGCCAACATGTTTACGGTGGCGTGTTTGGCGTCGGTACTGTTTCTGGGCGGTTGGCTGGGGCCGGTGTTTGGGCCGCCGCTGCTGCAGGCGGTCCTGCCGGTGGTTTGGTTCGTCCTAAAGGTGCTGGCTTTTATCTTTATCTATATCTGGGTGCGCGGCACACTACCGCGCTTCCGTTACGACCAGTTAATGGCCTTCGGCTGGAAGTTCCTGTTTCCGCTGGCCATTGCAAACATCATGGTCACGGCTTTGGTGGTTGCGTTGAGGTAAGGTTCGGCTTAAGGGGGCGTCCTGCGAGAGGGCCTTCCCGGGTACGTGAATATCATGCATCTGGTATTGTTCCTAATCTTCGGCGCGGTATGTGTGGGCGCGGCCATCAACCTGCTGGTGCAGAAGCACCCCATCAATAGCGCACTGTCGCTGATCGTGGTGATGGGCTCGCTGGCAGTGCTCTATCTGCTGCTGGGCGCGGAGTTTGTCGCTGCGGTACAGGTAATCGTCTATGCGGGCGCAGTGATGGTGCTGTTTGTCTTCGTCATCATGTTGCTGAATGCGGGCGAAGAAGAGGTTCTGCCACATAGCAGCCGGGTGGCCATCGTTCTCGGCGTACCGGGGCTCATCCTGGGACTGGCTGTCGGCATTTGGGTGGTGGCCCGTTACGCGGGCTTTGACCGCATCGCCATTGGGGGACCGCGTGTGCTGAGCGGCAGCGAGGGATTCGGCAACCCGAGTTCGGTTGCGAAGCTACTGTTCCGCGATTACCTGCTGCCGTTTGAAGTCACGTCCGTACTGGTACTCATTGCCATTCTGGGCGCCGTGGTTCTGGCGCGGAGGGAGGAATAAGTGGTCCCTCTGTCTTACTACCTGGTTCTGAGCGCGGTTCTGTTTGCTTGTGGAGTGACCGGGTTTCTGATCAAGCGCAACATCATTACGATCTTCATGTCGATCGAGTTGATGCTGAACGCGGTGAACCTGACCTTTGTCGCTTTCGCCGCTGAATTACGGGCGCTGAGTGGCAACGTTTTCGTTTTCTTCGTAATGGTTGTGGCCGCAGCCGAGGCCGCGGTGGGACTAGCGATCATCATCTCGGTGTTCCGGACCCGTGAGACGCTGAATGTTGACCGGGTGAATTTACTCAAGCTATGAGCCTTCATCTTTGGATCATTCCGCTGTTACCGCTCGCCGGCGCGGCCATCAACGGCCTGCTGGGCAAGCGCTTCCCCAAGTCGCTGGTCAACGCGATAGCGCTGGGGTCAACGGCGCTGGCGTTTTCTTATGCCCTGTGGGTGGCCGCCCAGTTCTTCGGAATGTCGCCCGGCCAGATTCCCTATATTGAGAGGCACGCGACCTGGATGTCTTCAGGGACGTTCTCGGTGCAGTACGGATTCTGGCTCGATCAGCTCTCGCTGGTGATGCTGCTGGTGGTGACGGGCGTTGGGTTCCTGATCCACATCTACTCCGTCGGGTACATGGCGGAGGACGCGGGGTACTATCGCTTCTTCGCCTACCTAAACATCTTCATGTTTTTCATGCTGATGCTGATCCTGGCCGACAACTATGTGCAGATGTTCGTGGGATGGGAGGGCGTGGGTCTGGCGTCGTACCTGCTGATCGGATTCTGGTTCCTGAAGGATTCGGCGGCGAACGCCGGCAAGAAGGCGTTCATCACGAACCGCGTGGGGGACTTTGGCTTCCTGATCGCACTGTTCCTGCTGGCCAAGCATTTCAATACGCTGGAGTACGAGGGCGTCTTCAAGGCCGTTTCCGCCTACCCGGTGGAAGCCTCGGCCGGACTGCTGACAGCGGTGGGCTTGTTGATGATGGTGGGCGCCAGCGGTAAGTCAGCGCAGATTCCGCTGTATGTCTGGCTGCCCGACGCGATGGAAGGCCCGACACCGGTGTCTGCCCTCATTCATGCGGCCACGATGGTCACTGCGGGCGTTTACATGGTGGCGCGCTCCAACCCCATTTTCAACCGCGCGCCCATGGCGCTCATGTTTGTGGCCGTCATCGGGACGTTGACCGCGATCTTCGCCGCATCGATCGGCATTCTGCAGACCGACATAAAGAAGGTACTGGCGTATTCCACGATCTCGCAACTGGGTTACATGTTTATGGGTTGCGGGGTTGCGGCCTACGGCGCGGGCATCTTCCACCTGATGACTCATGCGTTCTTCAAGGCGCTGCTATTCCTGTCGGCCGGAGCCATCATTCACGGCCTGAGCGGTGAACAGGACATGCGGAACATGGGTGGCTTGCGCAAGTACATGCCCAAGACCTTCTGGGTGATGACGGTGGCGACGTTTACCATCGCGGGCTTCCCTCCCCTGGCGGCGTTCTTTTCGAAGGATGAGATTCTGTGGAAGACTTGGGCGAGCGGCAACCACATGCTGTGGTTGGTCGGCGTTATCGCGGCTGGGATGACATCGTTCTACATGTTCCGGTTGTGGTTCATGACGTTCTTCGGCGAGTATCGCGGCGCAACTGCCGATGACGCTCACCACGGGCATGATAGCCATGACTCGCACGGCGGACACGGCCACGGCGGTCCGCACGAGAGCCCGATGATCATGATCGTGCCGCTGATGGTTTTGGCTCTGCTATCCATCGTCGGTGGATGGGTGGGAGTGCCGGCTGCGCTGGGCGGATCGGACCGATTCGATCACTTCCTCGATCCCGTCTTTCACACCACGGCCGAAGTTGTTCCGGGGGCGGAAGTTGCGACTTTTCCTGCTGAGAACCACGAGAGCCATGAGGAAACCAGTACCGAGTACCTGTTCATGGGTATCTCCGTGGCCGCCGCGGCGATTGGATTTCTCGGAGCCTGGTTCCTGTACTACAAGCGAACGGACCTGCCAGCCAAGATGGCGGCGAGTGCCGGTGGGCTGTATCGCCTGGTGCACGACAAATACCGTATCGACGAGCTCTACGGAGCGACCATCATCCAGCCCATCATCTTGTTCTCGACCTACGTGCTTTACAAAGGCGTTGACGTGGCGCTGATTGATGGGGGCGTGGATGCCAGCGCGGAGGGCGCCAAGGAGATTTCGGACGGACTCCGCCACATGCAATCCGGGAACATACGATCGTATGCGGGATGGGTGGCCGCCGGAGCCGCGGTGGTGATCGCCTTCATGGTATGGAGGGGTGTGCGATGAACTTCATCGATCACAACATCCTCACCATCGTCACGTTTCTGCCACTTGCGGGCGCATTGCTGCTGACGCTATTTCCCAATCGTGACCGCGACATAAAGTGGTTCGCGCTGGGCATCACGCTGATCACACTGCTTGCTTCTCTGCACTTGCCGTGGCATTTCGATCGCAGCCAGGCGGGCTTCCAGTTTGAGCAGAACGTGCAGTGGATTTCGCATCCCAATATTCACTACCACCTGGGCGTCGATGGAATCTCATTGTGGCTGGTGGTGCTCACCACGTTCTTGCTGCCGTTGTGCGTGCTGATTTCGTGGAAGTCAATCCACGGCAGCGTGAAGGAATTCTTCATTCTGATGCTGGTGCTGGAGACGGCCATGCTCGGCGTCTTTGTCGCACTTGATCTGTTCCTCTTCTACTTTTTCTGGGAAGCGACGCTCATTCCGATGGCCCTGATCGTGGGCGTGTATGGACACGGCCGAAGGATTTATGCCGCCGTGAAGTTCTTCCTGTACACGATGATCGCTTCGGTGTTCATGCTGGCCGCATTGATCTGGCTTTACGCCCATACCGGCACCTTCGACTTCGTGGCGATTCAGCAAGCGATCCAGAACGGGCAAGTGCCGGGATTCGAAGCGGCAGCGAAGTGGTTGTTCCTCGGCTTCTTTGTGGCCTTTGCCGTGAAGGTTCCGCTGTTCCCGCTGCACACCTGGTTGCCCGATGCGCACGTGGAAGCGCCTACCGCGGGTTCCGTCGTCCTGGCCGGTGTATTGCTGAAGATGGGCACCTACGGTTTGCTGCGCTTCAACGTTGGCCTTTTTCCCGAGCAGTCCCGTGCCAACGCCGACTGGATTTCGGTGCTAGCGATTATCGGCATCATCGGCGGCGCGCTGGTGGCGATGGTGCAGCCCAATATCAAGCGCCTGGTGGCGTATACCTCCGTCAGCCACCTTGGATTCGTGGTGCTTGGTATCTTCAGTTTCACCCAGATCGGTGTGGATGGCGCGGTCTATCAAATGCTGAATCACGGCATTTCGACCGGCGCGCTGTTCATGTTGCTGGGGATGATTTACGACCGTCGCCACACCTACGAGGTGACGGAATTCGGTGGACTGGCAACGCCGATGCCGGTGTACGCCACCTTCTTCACGTTCATCATGTTGTCGTCTGTAGGGCTGCCGTTGCTCAACGGCTTTGTCGGCGAGTTCATGATCCTGAATGGCGCCTTCCAAGCCCGCCAACTGTATGGGATCCTGGCAGCGACAGGAGTTATCTGGGCGGCTTGTTACCTGCTGTGGATGTACCAGCGCGTGTTTCAAGGCCAGATCACTAACCCTGCCAACAAGAACCTGGCAGACCTCGACGCACGGGAGCGGATTTCGCTGTGGCCGTTGGCTCTAGCGGCGCTGGTCATGGGCGTCGTTCCCGACCTGTGGCTGCGTTACATCTCGCCGTCGGTTTCCGATGCGCTTAAGCACTTTTCCAGCGGGTTGCAGGCTTCTGCTCCCGCGGCCACCCATGCTACTCATGCCCTCATGCAGGTGATCGGACGATGATTCCGACAGTCGATTACATCCGGATACTACCGGGGTTGGTGCTGAGCGTCTTCGGCATCCTCATTATGCTGGTCGATCCGGTTTTGCCCGAAGACAGCTCCAAGAAGGCGCTGGGATACATTGCTCTCGTCGGCGTTCTGGCTTCTTTGGCTGCTACTGCCTACCAGACCGGGTTCTACGGCGACGCGTTCTACGGCATGGTACGGGTAGATACCTTCAGCATCTTCTTCCATTTCGTCGTCCTGCTTGTGGCGCTGGTGACAATCCTCAGTTCGTTCGAATACCTGGAAGTTCAACGCATCAAAGCCGGCGAGTATTATGCCCTGGTACTCTTCGCAACCGTCGGCATGGCGTTGATGTCGTCGGCCATCGAGCTCGTGCTGATCTTCATCGGGATTGAAATTTCGTCGATCGCGACTTATGTTCTCGCGGGATTCCGGCGCCGGGCGGCCGAAAGTGCCGAGTCGTCGCTCAAGTACTTCCTGCTGGGCTCATTCGCGACTGCGTTTTTCCTATACGGCGTCGCTATGATGTTCGGGGCGACGGGCACGACCAATGTCTATCGCATCGCCGAGGCCATCAGCACACAGCCTTCGGTCATCGTCTACCTGGCCGTGGCGCTGATGTTCGTGGGCCTGGGCTTCAAGGTGGCCGCGGCGCCCTTCCATGTGTGGACGCCCGACGTGTATGAGGGCGCACCTGCTCCAGTGACCGGGTTTATGTCCACAGCGCCGAAGGCAGCAGCATTCGCTGTGCTACTTCGAGTGCTCTTCGCAATGGACGCGCCCGGATGGTTCTGGATGATATGGATTGCCGCGGTGGTATCGATGACGATCGGCAATGTCGGCGCGCTGGTGCAAAACAACGTTAAACGGTTGCTGGCATACTCGTCGATTGCTCACGCGGGGTATTTGCTGGTGGCGTTCGCAGCCGCAAAGACCACCGGCATTTCCGCCGCGATCTTCTATGCAGCCTCGTATGCCTTAATGAACGTCGGCGCTTTCGCCATCGTCGCCCACCTGGCCGGCAAGGGTGAGCGGTACGTCACTTTAGAAGACTACACCGGCTTAGGAAGGCGCTCTCCGCTGATCGCTTCCCTGCTGACCATCTTCCTGATCTCGCTCATCGGTATTCCGGTCACAGGCGGGTTCTTCGCGAAGTTCTACGTGTTTGCAGCGGCGCTGCAGTCGAACCTGGTGGGCCTGACCATCATCGGAGTCATTAACAGCGCCATTGCCGCGTACTACTACCTGCGGATCATCGTGTACATGTATATGCGAGACGAACGCTCCGAAGCGGTGGTCGCGCCCATGCCTGCGGGACTCGGAGCGGCTGTGGCAATCAGCGTCGTGGCAACGATCTATTTGGGAGTACTGCCGAACCGAGTGCTCGACGGCGCCATTCGCGCGGCTCAGGACCTGGTGAAATAAGGTTTCAGTCCAGCGATTGTCATGCAGAAACAACAACGCCCTGTCCGCGGACAGGGCGTTTCAATTCTGCCTGAGTCGAACTAGATGACCTTGGCAAAGATGATAACCAGGGTGAACAGCACCAACGACTCGATGAAGGCGAGGCCGAGAATCAGCGCGAGCTGAATTCCAGGACGGGCGCCCGGATTGCGCGCCATGCCTTCACAAGCAGCAGCGCCCACGCGACCCTGGCCCAGAGCAGCCAGTCCGGCGGCAATGGCCATGCCAAAGCCGGAAGCGATGGCCACCCAGTTGGTGGCGGGTGCAGCGGCGGTTCCGCCCTGCGCGTACGCCGGCATGGTCATCATGCTGATGGCCAGCAGCGCAAACATAACAATCATTACTTTCCGCATTGTGTTTCTCCTTAGGAATCGCCGCCAGTGGGTGGTTGGCGCTCACCGTGCCGGCGCCCTCACGCTGACAGCAAACTTTTAGTGCTCGTGCGCGACCGCTTCCCCGATATACACCGTCGCCAGCAGCACGAAAATGTAGGTCTGAATGAATGAGACGCCCACGTGCAGCAGCATGAAAACCACGGGAATGGCGATCGGGAACAGCGAGAAGAACACCAGCGTCACCATGTCTCCCGCGAACATATTGGCGAAAAGACGGACAGTGAGCGAAAGGATTCTGGCCAGGTGGCTCGCCACTTCAATTACGAACATCAAGGGCGCCAGCCACCACACCGGGCCCAAAAAGTGTTTGATGTAGCCCGGACCATTCGCGCGGAAGCCGTGCATTTGATAATAAATCCAGGTCACCAGCGCGCATCCAAGCGGCACGGATGGCACCGCCGTGGGCGCCTCGAAGCCGGGGATCAAACCGATTAAATTGCAGGTGAGGATGAAGATGCCCAGGGTCACCAAATAATTGGTAAACCGGGCATGGCCGTGGCCAATGACCTCCTGCCCTTGCTGGTCGATCATCCCGTAGATGCCCTCGAAGGTATGCTGCAACGGGTTCGGATGGTCGACCGACAAGCTCATCCGCACCAACAGGAAAACCAGGACCAGCAGAACAAAGACGACAATCTGCATGGCAACATAGTTGGGAATGGGCGCCTGGGGATGATGCGCTTGCAGATGGAATACGCCCAAAATCGCGTTGGCCACGCCCGCAAAGTACTTGTTTAGAAATGCGGTAATCCAAAGTTGATGAGGCATAAAATCTGACTAGGAAGCTGCTTAAGAACAAAGGAAATCAGAATCCGCGCCGTAGCCCGACGTATATCTCCACCACGGCCTCGCAGACGACTGCGGCAATCGTCAGGCAGATACCCCCAAGGAAGCCGAACAGCCCTGCCAGAGAAATTTTAAATATAACATAGGCTCCAACCGCAAGAAATGCATAGCGAAGCACCGCGCGGGCCACGATGACGCCGCCCCGCTCCCGGCTCTGGCCGGTGGTAATCCGTTCCCCCAAGCCTGCAATGACCCGTTCCAACCAAACGTGGTTGACGTAGGAAATCACCGCCCCCAACAGGAACCCCGCAGCGACGGCCCGTCGGAAGCGGACCATACATAAGACCAGGCCCACGACTCCCAGAACGAGGATGAAGCGGCGAATGCGGAGCAGGGCCTCGCCGTAGAATTGGTCGGAACGAGAATCGGACATGGCGGCTTGGTTCAGAGTGCCAGGAACCAACCTACCAGCCTATCAGTCGTTGGATGGAGAGGCCCTACTACAACTGCTTCATCTTGGCGGTGCTCACCTGCCTGGCCACTTCGTCGATGGTCAAACTCGAGTTGGCCGCCTCGGCGAATGCGACGGACAATACTCCCTGGCCTGAGGCGATACCTCCGGGCGCGAACTGCACCCATCCATAGCGGATGTGCTGGTCCTTGAAATTGGCGGGCAAGTGAAACCGCTTGAGAGCGGCGTCACCGGCTGGTTTGTCCGTCTCAACCTCGAACAGAAGTACATCCCCACCCGGCATGGTGCGCTGTTCCGCCTTCGTCACCCGGACCGGCATAAACTGCTCGCTGATCTCCGACGAACCTCCCACATCGCGCATGCGATATTCATCGAATAACTGCGCGGCGTAGAACCAGACCGGGTTGCCGTCTCCGTCTTTCAAATCCCACATTTTCGGAGGCTTAGTCCCCTTGGCGAGGTCTTTCGATGCGCGCTCGACATAGGCCGACGGGAGCGGAAACTGGCTGGAGGACATCACGCCTGCACCATGTGGACTGCTCGCGCTGTTACCGGCGAAGTACTTCGCAATGTCGGTGACCTTCTGCAGCCCCGCCTGCTGGCTGACCAACAACAGTGCCCCGGTGCCGGCATCATAATAGATGTCAGACCCGAAATTGGCGGCGGCATACTGTTTTGCCGGCTGCCAGTTGCCGGGGATGTTGAGGTCTGCGTACGTGCCCTGAATCTGTTGGGAATAGGCTGCACTAACCAGCGCACCTACGAGAACGATCAATAGTATCCGAACCTGACGATGTGGCATTCAGGTGCTCCTCAGAACGAGAAATACTCCTTCATGCTCATGCGACGCGCATGATATCGCAAGCACAAACTTCATGGAAGCGTGTTTTGTGCCAATTTGGGAATTCTCTCCTGCTGGTGCGCTTCACTCTTTCGCCTTCGTCACCATGCGAATCATTTGGATAAACCCGACCACTGCTCCGAAGATGATTCCGCCCAGGAACAGCCACCGGGTGTGCAGCCAGTAGTCCAACAACTTGCCAAAGAGCAGACCCACCACCACCGCCGCAGGAATGATGAACGCGATTTCGGAATAGCGCGCCCAAATGACTGCTACATTGTCGGACTTCGCACTCTTCCCTTCCTTCGCCATTTAATCAGCGTATCACTGTGCGCAAGTACGCCGCGAAATTGCTGGGTTTGACCTCGCGTTCACATGTTTGTATTATCAAAGTGCGGGGTGGAGCAGTCTGGTAGCTCGTTGGGCTCATAACCCAAAGGTCGGTGGTTCAAATCCACCCCCCGCAACCAAACCCTCCCAGAACAACTTCTTTCAGTTCACGCTGTTCGAGCCATCCAAAGATTTTTCTCTGCTGATTGGCGAGGTCGGCGCTGTTTAATGCCCATGATTTGAGAAATGCGGGATTTCTTCACAGGGGCTAAAGCCCGCTGTTTATGCGGGTCGGGGCGACACGACTGAAGTCGTGCCCTGATACAAAACGCCGCAAAAGCGAGTTCCTCCGCAGCCTGTGAGGCCGTGCCCTGACGCGGAGGATTTATGAGACTAGTTCTAGGCCGCAGCTTCCTCGTCCAGTTTCAACCGAGCCACGGCGTAAAGGGCTAACTCTACACGGCTTGATACGCCGAGCTTGTCAAAGATGCGGAAGAGGTAGTTCTTGATGGTGTGCTCGCTTAACCGCAGTTTCTCCGCAATCTCGCGGTTGACCATGCCCTGCGCAACGAGCCGCACAACCGACTCTTCGCGCCGTGTAAGCTTTGGGGGCAAGCAGGCGTCCGGCTTACGCCCGTCAGGGCCGTTTGTGAGAGCGTCCAGCAGGCAGAGCATCTGCTTGCTGTCCACCCAAACTTGCCCTTCTGTCACGCGGCGTATGCACTTGGCCAGCAGGCGGATGTCGGATTGAGAACGCGAGAATACTCCTTTCGCGCCAGCGCGGAAAGCCGCGACCACGATTTCAGGATCGCTCTCATCCAATAGCGCCACCCAGGGACACGCAAGCGGAGACAGAGGGTTCGTACCCTGGTCCTGCCGCTGGCGAAGAGGCCCGCCCGCCAATGACGAGCTGATCAGCGCCAGGTCAGGCTTGGCAGCCTGTACCTGCTTGGAAAACGATTCGTAATCGGCTGCCGAACCAACGACCGCTATGCCGGGCTCTTTGCTCAGCGCCTCCGATAACAAACGGCAAGCCATCTGGTTGTGGTCAGCCGTCATCACACGAATCGCCCGCTGCCGTGTCATCCTAACGCCTCCGCTCGATCGGGCCTTCCTTGAACGTCAGAAGGCGATCTCTCTTAGCCCATCGGCGGCTGGCAGGGAGACTTTAGTCCCGTGTAAACCCGTACGGGAGCCGAAGGTACTGGAACCGGTCCACAGATCGCTGCGTTGACACGCAGCCTGTCGAGCGTGCCATGCTGCGACTCCCGCAGCCACCACTGCAACCATGGTGCGGACGACATAAGTTGCTGCGTGTAAGGGTGCCGCGGAGTACGAAGTACCGCTTGCGTACTGCCCTGCTCAACAATCGAGCCATTTTGCAGTATGGCAACCCGGCTACACAACGATGCCACCGATTGCAGATCATGGGAGATGTAGAGTACTGCCATTCCCATCTCCCGGTTCAATCGGGCCAGCATGTCGAGGACCTCTGCTTGCGTCACGGCATCCAAGGCGCTTGTGGGCTCGTCAGCGATGAGCAACGCGGGTGAGTGCATCACAGCCATCGCGATCAGCACCCGTTGCGCCTGCCCAACGCTGATTTGCGATGGGCGACGGCGCCGGAACTCCTCGTCCGTTGGCAGACCCACGCGTAGTAATGCCTGACGAACCGCCTCATACTTCGAGGCGCCTCCACGCCTGGCGTGGGCCCGCCAAGCTTCGCCCAATTGCGTACCAATCCGCAATGCCGGATTCAAGCTCGCCAGTGGGCTTTGCAGAACCAGCGCAATTTCCTGGCCTCTGACGCGCTGCATCTCGTACTCGCCGGAGCCAAAGAGATCCTGGCCGTAAAACTTCACTCGCCCCGTGGCCCGGCCACCCTTCCAGCGAAGCAACCCAAGCAGCGCCAGCGCGATCGTGCTCTTACCCGAACCGCTTTCGCCGACCAATCCCAGCATTTCGCCAGACTGCAAACGGAACGCCACGTTTCGCAGCACGCCCGGCTTGCCGGGATAGTCCACGCTCAGTTCGACTTCGAGCATCGCCACTTCATTTGGCATTGCCGGCCATCTCCTCGGAGAACCGCAGACGTTCAATGTTCCAATACGCCTGCGGCCTCGTCGCGACGGGAAGCACGCCGTGCAAAGTCGGCGACACTCCCAGCAGAGTGTTCTTGTTCACCAGGTAAATAAAGGGCAGCTCAGTAGCGACAATCTCCTGCACGCGGTCGAAGCTCTTCTTGCGGACCCTGTCGTCCAAGGACGAGGCCTGCGCACGCATCAAGCGGTCGATCTCAGCCTCCCACGGTGTTACGGGCGCCTTCTGCCGGGGGTTCCACTGGTGAGCGTCGCCCGAGCTCAGCCAAACATTCATGACCGCGTTGGGATCCAGTTCGACGTTGGTCATGCCCAGCAACGCCGCCTCGTAGTTGAAGGTCTCTCCGATTCGCTCCAGCAGAGACGGAAAGTCGAGCGTCACGACGTTCACGGTGATTCCGATGGCCCTCAGATCAGCCTGAATCATCGTCGCCATGCGCTCCCGCGACCGATTGCCGGCGTTGGTTACGATGGAGAACTCCACCAAATGACCGCCGCGGTCGGTCAATTTGCCGTCCTGCAGTCGAAAGCCGTCCTTGCTGAGCAACTGCAAAGCCATTTGGGTGTCATAGCGTGCGGGAGGCAGGTTCGCATTAAACCAGAACTTATTTGCAGGCGAGACAGGACCACGCGCCGGCGTGGCATGCCCGGCAAAGACCACTCTGCACAAGTCATCACGGTGGATCGCCGCTGAAACTGCTTGCCGGAAGTTCTCCGACCAAAACCACTCCAGCTTGTAAGTTGCGATGGGCGCACCAGAGACCTGGTTGAACCACATCTGTTCGGTATCCAGGCCCGGCCCCGAGTCCCTAACCTTGCCGGGAGCAGTCCGCGAAAGCTTGTCGAAATATTCTGCGTCCATGGTGTTGATCAGGTGGATCTCGTTGCGGGTGAATTTCAGGACCTCGATGTCGCGGTTCGCCTGGATCTCGAGCCGGATTGCGTCCAGGTAGGGGAGCTGCCGTCCTGACTCGTCCCTCTTCCAGTAATTCGGATTTCGCCGCAAGTACACATACGAGCCTGGCTTGTATTCGGCCACGTAAAAAGGCCCCAGGACCGCCATTTCTCGCTTGGGCGACGAGGCCGCAACAATCGCCACCTGGTCAAATAACTTCTCCAGTCCTGCGACCGCAGCGGGAAATGTCATGCTAATCCGCCCAGGGGTGGGAGCGACGACGCTCACTTTGCCTTCTCCGGATCGGAAGGTGTCTGCAGTGGGAGAGTGTACGGCCGGATCCATCAAGGTATCCATGCTGTATTTCACATCCTGGGCCGTGAACGGCGTTCCATCGGAAAACCGCACGCCCTGCCGCAACTGAAAGGTGA
>Ga0207862_1000317_pt1 | contig 14357 bp, 17 predicted proteins | sample LuqExpMetageno81_FD_187838 | JGI IMG/M metagenome (GOLD analysis project Ga0207862, IMG submission 187838) | Tropical forest soil microbial communities from Luquillo Experimental Forest, Puerto Rico - Sample 81 (SPAdes) | ecosystem: Environmental > Terrestrial > Soil > Tropical forest ... | reverse complement strand
TTCTCGGTCGCGCAGTCGGCGGCGGAAACTCCCCACGTCTGAGCGGCTGCGGCGACGAGCATCTCGCGCGCGGCAGCGCCGGCCTGGCGCATGGGATCCCAGGTGGTGCGCACGCTGGCGCTGCCACCAGTCGATTGATCGCCAAACAACGTGCTCGCGCCCGCCTGCTGGATGGCGATGTCAGACCAATTCGCATCCAACTCTTCAGCCAGGATCATCGGCAATGCGGTACGAACGCCCTGCCCCATCTCCGACCGGGCAACTACGACGGTGACCTTGCCGTCGGGTGCGATGTGCAGATAGGCATTGGGCGCGAACTCGCTCTTACTTGATGAATGCAGGCCGTGACGCGGCAGGTAAAACGCAAGCACGAGCCCGGTGCCGGCGACCGCACCTCCCACGAGAAACTGGCGGCGGGAGATGGGACTCATTGGCCACCTCCGGTGGAAGACGCCGCGCGCGCCACCGCCCGCCGAATGCGGTGGTAGGTTCCACAGCGGCAGAGGTTGCCGGTCATGGCTTCGATAATCTCCTGCTCGGAGGGGTGGGGCGTCTTCGCGAGAAAAGCGGCTGCCTGCATGATCTGTCCCGACTGGCAGTACCCACACTGGGGAACGTCTTCGGCAATCCACGCCTGCTGCAGCAGATGCGCGCCGGTCTGCGAGAGGCCTTCGATGGTGGTAACGGCCCTTCCCGCCACGGCTGAAACCGGCGTGATGCACGACCGCGTCGCTTCTCCATCAAGGTGAACGGTGCAGGCGCCACATAATCCGGCGCCGCAACCGTACTTGGTGCCGGTCAATTCCAGGGTGTCGCGCAGTACCCAGAGCAGCGGCGTGTCGGGAGCGACATCAATCTTGCGTTCGGTTCCGTTGATGCGCAACGTGAATTCGGACATAGGGTTCCCGCAGGCAGTGCTTCCCCACCTCTTGAATGACGCGAGATAGAAGTCACTGTCTTTCGGAATCCGATAGTAAAGGAAATCGCCGGAAAGACAAGTTTGCCGGGCGAGCGGGGCCGCGAGTTGACTTCATATTACGCGCGTAATATTATCGCCGGCATGCGTTATGCCGCCGGACACAAGCAGCACACAAGCGAAAAGATACTGCGCGCTGCGGGAAGGCTGTTCCGCAAGCAAGGCTACGCCGCCACGGGCGTGGATGCGATTATGGCGTCGGCAAATCTGACTCCCGGAGGTTTTTATTCGCACTTCCACTCAAAAGAGGATCTGCTGGCGGAGACACTCGACGCCGTCTTTCGTGAGGCGGGCCAGGACCGGCCAAAACCGCTCAACGAACTCAAGGGCCGCGCATGGCTCAGGGCGTTTGTGTCGTTTTATTTGAGCAGCGATCATCGCGATGGTCCGGACCGCGGGTGTCCCATGGCCGCTCTCGCCGTGGAAGTCGCACGGATTGGCGGCAAGCCGCGCGCAGTATTTGAACAGCATCTGCGCAAGGTGATTGACACGGTGGCGCAGCAGTTCGACGCCGAGTCACCGGAACGCGCGCGCGCCATTGCGGTAATGGCGTTGTGTCTCGGCGGACTCACGATGGCACGAGCGGCAGGTCCGGGCAATTTGTCAGAAGAAATCCTGCAAGTGTGTCGCAATGCGGGGCTGAGGGAGATCGAGCGCGAGTGATCGTGGGTAAGCGCTCTCCTCAAGCCGTCGTAAATGGAACTTGGGCCCGCAAGTCTGCATTCAACCTAGTCACCGACAACTCCGGGCAGTACCCGGCACAACCTAAGGAGAAGACGCATGTCGAACGAAGTGCAAACATTTCTCAACACCTGGGACGCTGAAGCAAAGAAGACGGCTGCCCTGCTGCGGGCCCTGCCCGAGGGAAAATACGACTTCCGGCCCGACGCGGGCGGGCGCTCGCTGGGCGAGTTGGCCTGGCACCTGGCGGAAGTTGATGCGTACATGAGCTATGGCATCGAGCGCGGCGCTTTTGAAATGGGCATGAAGCCGCCGGGCCTTGAGCGCCCGAAGACCGTCGCGGAGTTGGCGACGGGATATGATCGCGTCCACGAAGATGCCGTTGCCCGCGTGCGCAAATTAACGCCGGCCGACCTTGATCGGAGCCTGGTGTTCTTTACCGGGACTCCAGCAACGGTGCGGCAGATTCTCTGGGACTTCCTCTTGCATCACCAGATTCATCACCGCGGCCAGTTGTCGGTGCTGTGCCGCTTAGCGGGCGGCATTGCTCCGGCGCCTTACGGACCGAACCGCGAGGAGATGGCCAAAATGCGGGAGGCAATGGCTACGAAGTAGTGGGAGTTCCGGAATCCGTCGCTCAAAGCGAGAGAACCGCGGTGGTGTTCTGACCTGTGCGTGCCGGCGCTAGGCGAACACCACCGTTTTGTTTTGGTAGACGAGTATGCGGTTTTCCAGATGCCAGCGCACGGCGCGCGAGAGCACGACCTTCTCCAGGTCGCGGCCCTTGCGCATCATGTCCTCTACCGTGTCGCGGTGCGAGACGCGTACAGTGTCCTGCTCGATGATGGGTCCTTCGTCAAGTCCGGCGGTGATGTAATGGCTGGTGGCTCCGATGATTTTGACTCCGCGCTCAAACGCCCGGTGATAAGGCTTGGCCCCAACAAAAGCCGGCAGAAACGAGTGATGGATGTTGATCAGCCGCAGCAGATATTGGCCGACGAATTCGGGGCTGAGTATCTGCATATAGCGGGCGAGCACGATGAGGTCAACATCCTGGCCCAGCAGTTCGGCAATCTCACGTTCGGATGCGGGCTTGTTCTGCGGATCGCTCAACAGGTGGAACGGAGCCCCGTGGAACTCGACCAGGCTGCGCATTGCGAGGTCGCTGCCGATCACTTGGAGGATGTGGCAGTCGAGTTCGCCGCTGCGTTGACGGTAGAGCAGATCTGCCAAGCAATGGTCAAACGCAGATACCAGGATCGCGAGCTTGGGGCGGTAGCCGCTTAAGGCGAGGTGGTACTTGATTTGATAGGCGTCGGCCACAGGCCGGAAGTACCGCTCGAAATCGGACATGGGAACGTCGAATTCCTGCAGGTCCCACTCCATGCGCGAGAGGAAGAGTTCGCGGCCGCTGTCGATGTGGTCGTCGGCATGAAGTACGATGCCGTTGTGTGCTACAAGAAACTGCGTGATGGCGGCCAGCACGCCCTTGCGGGCGAGCGCGATGGGACTGCTGGAGAGGAGCACGGCTGTGTTCTTCATTGGTTGGCGACCTGCGCCGGAGCGGCAGCTGACTTGAGGCCGGCCAGGCAACGAATGCTCCCGACTGCAAAGACCGGCTGCCCCACATCGGTAAGCAAGGTATTTTAGTATGAAGCGTTGCCGCAAGAGGTGTTGCGGGTAGGAGGCAATTATGAAGGCAATTCGAGTACACGAATTCGGCGGACCCGAGGTGCTGAAACTGGAGAACCTGCCCGACCTGCAGCCGGGCCCGGGACAGGTCGTCTTGCGGGTGCATGCCGCGGGCGTCAACCCCGTGGAGAGCTACATACGCACCGGTACTTACGCGGTGAAGCCATCCCTTCCCTACACGCCGGGCTTCGATGCCGCGGGCGTGGTGGCCTCAGTCGGTGCGGGCGTCAATTCAGTCAAGGTCGGTGATCGGGTGTACACCTCGGGATCGCTCAGCGGGACATACGCCGAGCAGACATTGTGCACCGAAGCGCAGGTGCATCCGTTGCCGGCGAACGTCAGCTTTGAGCAGGGCGCCGCCATGGGTATCGCCTATGGCACTGCCTATCGCGGGGTGTTCCAACGAGGCGGCGGCAAGCCCGGTGAAACCGTGCTGGTGCACGGAGCCAGCGGTGGCGTGGGCACGGCGGCCATACAACTGGCACGTGCCGCGGGTCTGGTAGTGGTTGGCACAGCGGGCAGCGAAGCAGGTTTGAAACTGGTCCTGGAACAAGGCGCGCATCACGTGGTCAATCACTCTACAGCGGGATACGTCGACGAGTTGATTAAGCTGACCGGTGGCCGCGGGTTTGATCTGATCGTCGAGATGCTGGCCAACAAGAATCTCGCGGCTGATCTCGGTCTTCTGGCGAAGAAAGGCCGCGTTGTCGTGATCGGCAGCCGTGGCACCATCGAGATCAATCCGCGTGAGACCATGGCGCGCGAGGCTGATATCCGCGGCTTGACGCTCTTGAGTGCTAGCGAGCAGGAGTTGCGCGAAATACATGCAGCGCTGGGCGCAGGGCTGGAGAATGGCACGCTGCGGCCGGTGATTGCGCAGACCATACCGCTCGCCGAAGCAGCGCGGGCGCATGTCGAAGTCATGAAGCCGTCGGGCGCGCTGGGCAAGATTGTGCTGGCAGCGGGATAACGCACGATCAAGCGCGGAAGCTACCAATACAATCGATGTATGCGGCTTTGGGCGCAATTCCAAGCATGGCCGGCGTCCGCAGTGCTGTGCCTTACGGCGTGTCTCACATTGTGGGGGGCAGCTCAGGCGCAGGACCACGCGAATGCCGCCAATGCAGCCGACTTGCAACAGGCGATTGCGCGCGCCATGAATGGCAAAGCCGGCACGGCGGTGGTCCTCGACGTCGCAAGCAGCAAGGTCATTGCCGCCTATCATCCCGAAGCGGCTGCTCGGCGAGTGGCGCTGCCGGGTTCGGCGATCAAGCCATTTACGTTGCTGGCGCTGCTCGAATCCGGCAAAGTCAATGAGCAGACAGCGCTGATGTGTAAGCGCCGGTCGACTGTTGGCGAACACAAGCTGGACTGCACGCATCCCAGCGTGAAGCAACCGCTTGATCCCGCAGCGGCGCTGGCTTACTCCTGCAACTCCTATTTCACAACCGTGGCGACTCGGCTAACGCCTTCCGAGTTGCGCCAAAGTTTCTTGAAAGATGGCTTTGCCTCGCCGAGCGGACTGGAACCCGGTGAAACCTACGGGTCGGTAGCGCTTGCTTCGACGGAAGCTGAACTGCAACTCCAGGCGATCGGCGAATGGGGCGTGCAGGTAACGCCCCTGGAACTTCTTCGCGCCTACCAGCGCCTGGCACAACTATCGCAGCAACCTACCGGCAACCTGACGCCGCTGTTTGCAGGCCTGGAGGGATCGATATCCTACGGAATGGGACATCTGGCGCAGCCCGACGCAAAGATGAAGGTCGCAGGGAAGACCGGCACTGCTCTAGTAGAGGAGGGCGCTTGGCGGCACGGCTGGTTTGCCGGCTATACTCCCGCCGATAAGCCGGAGATCGTGCTGGTAGTGTTTCTCGAAAAGGGCCACGGACCGACGGACGCCGCGGGCGTGGCGAGAGAGATTTTTGCGGCTTACGCTCGTAGCCGCGGAGCACCGCGGTGAGGCACGTTGCCGCTGTATTCATTACTTTGCTGTTGGCCTTCGCCACAACAGGTGGCACGCAGCCAAGTACCAAGGCGTCGCCAACCGGTTTCCCTACCATCGTCCAGATCCGGCTTTGGTATCTGCATCCTCCAGTTGAGTTGAAGCTCAAGGCTGACGCCGGGCGAGCCACGTTTCGCAAGTGCTCTGGCTGTCCCGAAACTGCCTTGAGCGCCTTGACCCTGCGCGCGGCGGCGTCTCGCGTTCAGATCGCCGGTGATACGAACGCCTCGAACGAAGTGCACGTCAATGGGGCGTATGAGCTCACCCAAGGCAGTTCTCCGCCACTCAGGGCCGACTTTCCGATCACCATCCGCGCCAGCGCCGGCAAGCTTTTGGTGACGGCCGCCATGCCGATGGACGAATACATCGCGGGCGTTCTTGCGGGCGAGACCGGTAACTTCAAGTCGGACGAGACGCTGAAGGCGATGGCCGTAACGGCACGAACCTATGCCATGCATTTCGGCCGCCGCCATGCCCTCGATGGCTTCGACTTCTGCGACACAACGCACTGCCAGAACCTCAGGCTGTCTGGCATCACGCCGCGCTTGCGCAAGATTGCCGAGTCCACCGCCGGCGAGGTACTGTGGTACGACGGCGAAGCGGCGGCAACCTACTACCACGCCGATTGCGGGGGCACTACCGAAGATGGCCGCTACATTCTGGGCAATAACGAACAGCGGGCGCCTTATCTCAAGCAACATTCCGATGCCTACTGCGTGCGCAGCGATACGAACCAGTGGCGAAGCGAAGTGACCCTGCAGGAGTTGCAACGCGCACTCGCCGCCGAGGGCGTCAACGTTCCCGGTCACCTGCGCGGGCTCGATGTCGCGCACCGCACGCCGAGCGGCCGCGTGGAGTTCCTCACGGTGACGGGGAGCCAACGCATTACCGTGCCCGGGCTGACCTTTCGCCTTGCCGTCGGACGTAACATCGGCTGGGAGCGCCTCAAGAGCAACTGGTACGACGTGCGCGTCGAGGGCGGTCGTGTCGTGTTTCATGGACGCGGCTCCGGCCACGGAGTGGGATTGTGCCAGGTTGGCGCCGAGGTCATGGGCGAGGAAGGGCGCTCGTATCGCGAGATACTCAGCTTCTACTATCCCGGCACGCGGTTGGGAGAAAACGCGCAGGGCACGCAGTGGCAGCAACTCACCAGCGAAGACGTGGTGCTGTTCACCACTCGTCCAGAACACGACCGCTCGCTGATGACGTTGGCGACACGACTCATGCACGAGTCCGAGGAGAGCACCGGGATGGTCTACAACGGCGCAGCGAAGATTAAGGTCTATGCAACCGTGGCCGCCTTTCGCGACGCCACCGGCGAGCCAGGTTGGGTGGCGGCGTCGACTCGCGGCAACACCATTCGACTGCAGCCTACCGACACACTGCGCGACGCCGGCACGTTGGAAAGCACGCTGCGTCATGAATTGCTGCACATGCTGGTCGAGTCGCACGCAAAGCCGGGCACACCGCTCTGGTTTCGTGAAGGGCTGGTGCTCTACCTGGCAAAGCCACACCTCGCCACAAACATGGACCCAAAATTCGGCAATGTTGACGACCTGAATAAAGCATTGCGCAATCCTGCCAGTGAAGAACAACTGCGGCAAGCTTACGCCGAGGCGCAGGCACGTGTGGCGAAGATGGCGCGCGAACACGGAAACAGCGCCATGGTGGATTGGCTGCAGAACGGACTGCCGGCGCTGTGAGCGCTACAGCGGATCTTCCCGGTCCGTATGGACCGCTGTCATCCAGATGAGAGCAATAAACCCGGTGACGCCGATCGAGTAGGCCAGCAGGAATCGGGCTCCCATGCTCCAAGCTTGCTGGTGGATGGACGGCAGGTTGGGAATCCACCATACCAGTTTGTAGGGGATGTAAAAGCCGAAGCCTGCCAGCAGAGCAAACCACACCCAGTACAGCGGTCGTTTCCACACCCGTCGCGAACGCGCGAGATGATCGGGGTGAACACCGCTGGCTGCGACAGTGGTCGCGATCGGCGCCCACAAGGCTGGCATCACGAAGCCGACGATCAGCAACAGTAGCCAGTTCAGGTCGTTCATGATGTTGCGCGGGGGCGGACCGGCATTCATCATCTGACGCAACCATACAGCCGTCTGCGGTACAAATCCCCGCAGTCCCCAAAGCATCCGGGCAGCCACAATAAGGACCAACACCCAGAAGCCCAGGGCCGGGATATAGCGCAGCGAATGCCGGTAAGCGCGCCAGATGTTTCCTTCTTTTCGATACTCCGCAACTCGGAACCACGCCAGCGTTCCCGCCCTCAGCCACAGCACGAGGCCAACTGTGGCAACGGCGATCACCGCGGTCGCAGCCACCTGCCAGCCATGCGCATCCGGAATGGTCAGCCAGAAGTACGCGACTGCGAGAAACGCGGCGTTGGCTACAAAGTTCAACAGCCAGAGCTTAGCGATGCCGGTGCGATTGGTCGTCTCAGCAGGAATTTCCTTTTTGACCTCGAAAACGGCACCAATTGTACACCTCGCTCGCCCGTTTGCGACATTGTGAAATGATTTTTCATCGGATACCCCTGGTGGTCTGGCTACCCGCACCCACACGACCGGGGAGCACTCCATTTTGCCCTCTGTTGTTGCAACACTCTCCCTCGCCCAGCCTTTCGTGGGACCGACTTCCGATGGAGGCTCGACCACCCTAGCGCTCTATCCTGCTGGCACCGGTAATAGTGCGATCCGGCTCAGCATCGCCGCGAATCGCCGCCGGTCCAGATGGCCCTCCGCCAACAGCAGCCAGTAGTAACGTGCATGTTTCACCAGCCGTCCGCCGGTCTTCACCAACCGTTGCTGCAGGCTCGTCAGCGACCAGTTCTCGATTCGCTTGGGCAAGGCCAACCGCCGCCACAGGTTCCCCAGGTTGTAGGCCAGCAGGCTCAGCGCCAGCCGTACCTGGTTGCAGGGGAAACGGTGACACGAGAGCCGCGTCATCTTCACCGCCTGCTTGCCTTCCTTGATCCACTGCTCCGCCGTGCCCCGCTTGTTGTAGAAGCGTACAACGGCCCGGCTCGGCATCTCCAGGTTGGTGACGATGAAGCCGACGCGGGGAAACAGTTCGCCAAAGTGAAACTCTACCTTGGCCACCACGCGTCGCGCTGTCTTCCAGCTTGCGGCTTGGTACAGAAAGCCCTTGTACCAGATCACAGGCTTGTGACTTGGTCGCCATGCGGGCCGTGTCAGCAGCTCCACGATATCCCGCTCCAGGCTGTCGTTGGCCGGGATGCGGATGGCGTACTTGACTCCGCGCTCTTCCAAGGCTTCGTAGAGCTCTGGTTTGGCAAAGGCCGCGTCGGCGCGAAAGACCGTGAGTTTTCGGCAAGTGTGCACAATGGAGGAGTGTCTCCGATTAGCACCGACCTCATGGCCCTCAACTGGGATGCTTGACGTATTTGGCCAGCAGGTAATCCATTTCATCGCCAACGCCATAGCCAAAGTCGTGACTAATTTCCCGCACACGGCTGAGTCGGGCGATCAGGCTATCGCGGCCATTGGTAGGTAGCGTGCTGGCCGACTTAAGGGCTTGCTCGAACATGCGTACCAGGGCATCGAAAAATCCTTCCTCTTGATAGCCGATATCCTGGCAGTATCCAGCCGCTTGCTCGCAGTAGAAAACCATCAGCTCGGTGAGTCCCGCAGGATCGCCCACGGCCTTTTTGTAATGGGAGATGGCCTGCTTGGCTTTGGAGACGGACGTGTCCTGGTTGCGAAATGGATCAGGCCAGAGCCAGCGATCGATGGTTTTTTTGTACGGCTCCAACACGTCCTGGCCCAAGCCAAAGCGGGCGTGAAGGAACGCCTGGTTGTCTTTGTGTGCGGCGTAGAGATGGCGCAGTAAGTCCAGCAGCGCAGCCCGGTCAAAGGCGGCGAGCTTGGCTTTGACATCGGTCCAGGTCGGTTGCGATTTCGACTCACGTTTCGTCATAGGCGTCTTCGATGCTGGCCCGCATGCGTAACTCTCAACGGAGTTGCTTGACTCAGAAACAGTAGCCTTGTGCCAGCCAGTAGTGCCAGTCGCCGATAGCTTCGACGGTAGATTCGTCCGCGTCTATGGCAGTAAGTTGGGAAAGTGGCACGGCCACATTGCGGCCGTGCCAGCGAATCAACACCAACATGTCGTGGACACAAGAATCTTCCGGTGCGAGGCCGCGGACTTCGACCGACTCTCCCTTGCGGAGCGGAGAGACCACCTTGGACGCGATACAGCGGGCCGTGAAGGGAAACTGGATTTTGTTCTCCAGGTAGTAATACCAGCCGAGAACTTGTTCTTCCGGCCCATAGGCGTCGACGATGGCTTCGTTGTGGATGCGTTCTTCGCGGATGCGGTTCTTGCGCGGCTTGGGCACGGGTGCTCGATTCGATGGCTTGTTAGACTGTCGATCCGTCGTCCTCGTCCGTATAGGATTCCAGCACGGTTTGCATCTGCTCGAACAAGCAGTCCAATTCCTTCTGCAGTTTCTTGTCTTTGGCGTGGTTGGCTTCGGCAGCAACATATCCCATCAGTTCTTCCAGATCATCCAGCGTGAAGGAATAGACCGACGCCTGCTTGGACGTGGGCGTGACACGCATAGGAGCCGTAAGTTCGTCATCGGCGAAGGTGTGTTCCAGAATCAACTCACGTTCCCGAGCGCTCAGTTTTAGAGGAACTTCCTGGCCGGGAGGCACCGGCTTGCGAATCATGAGCAAATCCTTTTCTTCAGGATGCGGCGCACGGAGGTGCGGCCGATGTGCAGATGGCGGGCAATGGCTGACTTGCTGAGTCCCGAGCGGTGCAGCTTGCGGATCCGATCCACGTGCACGGCGACGGTAGCGGGTCGGCCCAATCGCTTGCCATTCTGCCGGGCATGGGCCAGACCAGCGCGTACCCGCTCGCGCAGAATCTCGCGCTCGAACTCGGCAAATACCGCCAGCAGCCCGGCCATGGCCCGACCGGCAGGCGTGGTCAAGTCCAGCGCTTCGGTCAGCGAAACGAAACCGACGCCGAGATGTTCCAGTTCCTGCAGCGTGCTGAGCAGGTCGGTGACCGAGCGTCCCCAACGATCCAATCGCCACACCAGCACGGTGTCGATTTCCCGGCGCCGTGCGGCTTCCAGCAGTTTCTCGCGAGCTTCGCGTTGCGCCGCACCCGAGCCGACCTCCTTGACCTGCATCACCACCGTCCAACCTCGCCGGGCCGCGTACTCGCGCAGGGCGCGGTTCTGCATGGGAAGAGTCTGCTGGTCGTGGGTAGACACGCGGGCGTACAAGCCAGCGCGAAACGCAGCTTTCCTACGGCCAGACCCCTGGCCAAAAACCCTACGCGATTCCGTTTTCTGCGAGGCCCGTTTTCCGGGCATTTTCAAGGCACTCCCGCATCTGGCCGAAAGCACTCGATTCTGGCCAGAGCGGATCATTCTACTCTAGCCGGAGTCGAGACGGGCGCCGCATGACTCCAGCGTGGCTTGGTAGTTCCACGGCATCCACTGCCGCGGGTTGCGGACCAGATCGCCGGCGTGGCGCTGTAACTGGGTCAGGTAGTCGAAGGGGTTGGCGCCCGAAAGCTCGCAGGTGTGAATCAGGCTCATGAACAGATCGCCGACCCGCGCTCCGTTCGCGGTCTTGTAGAACAGCGAGTTCTTGCGGTGCAGGATGGCTTTCTTCAACGCTCTTTCTGCAATGTTGTTGTCTAGCGGTGCTCCTGGCTGGCGCAGGAACAGCGTGAGCCGCTCCCAGTGCTTGAGCAGATAGCGCATCGCCATTCCCAGACCCGAGTTCGGTTCGACTTTCTTCTCCGCGAACTGAGTGTTCAGCCAACCGCGGAGCTCTTCCATCACGGGGGCGCTGTGCTGCTGGTGGTAGCGCAAGCGTTCCTCCGGCGTCATCGCTTGTTGGCGAGCCGTGGCATCGTGGCCGTAGACCGTGCCCAGTTGTTCCAGTACGTACTGACAGGGCTGCGGAAAGTTCTCGATCACCTCCACAAAACGTCGCCGGGCATGCGCCAGACAATGGCCCACGATGACTTCCAGCTTCTCCGGCAGCTTGGGCAGGTTGCGGGAGAGCGCATCGCACATCTGCAAGGGCGGAGCCAGTTCGGCGGCGCGCTGCCGCAGCACATCCGCCAGGTTCTCGCCGGCGTGTTGGCGTCCGGTGAAGAATAACGCGATGGTTTGTTTCTGAGCGGTCGAGACAATGCCGCTCGTGAACACGCCGGTGCGCTCCGCAGCATCGCTTGCGGCATCGTCCGTGTCCACCTGGCCCGCGTTGCGGCGCAGGGCCAACACCGGCATCGAGGTGTCGTCGTTGTGCAACACTGCGCCTTGCGCCGCCTGGCGAATTAACTCTTCCATCGCCGGTTGGAGCGTGGCGGCGGCTTCAGCGACGATCTCACATTGCGTGGCCACGGGGAGCGGAACGCCCAAACTCTCTTCCAGGTCGGCCAGGCGATTCCAGGGAAAGCCGCTGCCATAGCGCAGCAACGCGATCATGCTGGCCGTAGTGGGGTCGTACTTCTTTTCGCCTACTCCGGCGGGAGCTTCTGCCGTGAACACTTCGCCGCACAAGTTGCAGCGCAGCTTCTCGAGTTCGTACACGGTGGCGGCAATCGGCGCCTGGCCTCGCAACCGCACCAGCAGCCCCGGCTCGCTCAGCGGGTAGACTTTCCCGCGCTGACACCCCGGGCAGCGATCTCCGCGATACAACGTGGCGTGCGGCACCTCGATGCGCTGAGCGCCAGGATACGCCTTCGCTCCCTTGCGCCCGTGTCCGGGTTTCTTCGAACCTACCTCCGTCGATGGTTCCCTCGGAGTCGGGCTGCGCGGGATTCCGGCCTGTTCCAACACCGCCTCCGTCTTCTCGCTGCGCGTATGGCACAACAGTCGGCGCAAACTGGCCAGCGTCGCTTCCCGCGTCTCCAGCAACTCGGTCACGTAACTCAGCGTGCGGATGGCCGCTTTCAGCTTCTGATATCCGGCCTCGCCCAGCGCTTCCCGCACAGTCTCCAGCAACGCCTCTAACTCTTCCGGGGTGACCTCCAGCGGTGGAGTCGCGGGCTGCATCTTAGGTCTCCTGCAGTAACTCGCGAAAGCGCGGCGTCAGGGGATAACCCAACACCTCTTTGATCGAGCGATTGGGGCGGTGGGTCTGATCGTCTTTGCCTCGTCCCGTCGTCGCTCCCAACCGAACCCAGTTGGCCGCGCGATAACAGGTGCCGCGAAACCGCTCCGGGTCGACGAAGGTTTCCACAAAGTAGATGGGATGGTGATAGAGGCGTTCCCAATCCTGCGCGAGCTGCTTCGTCACACGCGCCAGAAGATGCGAGGCCAAGTGCGGCACCTCGACCCACGGCAAAATCAGAAAGCGCGTGTTGTAAGCCAGGAAGCGAAGGTTGCGCCGCCGCGCCGCCGCGCTCCAACCCAGGAAGCGGTCCCGGCTGCCCAGGTGCCGCGGCGCCGAACTCCACGCCAGGCACGCAAGCGGACGCCCTTGCGCCCAGGCCACATACTTGAGGTGCTCGCCCACCGGCTGCTCGTAGCCCAGGTAATGGTGCTGTTCGATGAGGCTGTTGAACAGCGCTTCCTCGGGCGTGCGCCGCACCGGCTGAATCGCGATGGGTTGGAGCTGACGGAGCGACACGCGGATCGGCGTCGTATCGATCAGCATCAGTGCGGGTGGCTGACGTTGGGCCAGCGGATTCAGCGAGGTCTGACGAACTGGCGGCAGCGTGATCTCGCCCGCCCGGTGCAGCATGAGCAACAGGCCGCGGCACACCATGTCGCGCAGGGCGCCGTTGGCCTGCTTCCATTGCCAGGCCTCACACAGTTTCTTTGACAGCCTGCGGCGGCTGAGCGAGGGATGCTCGGCAATCAACTGCCGAATGAACAGGATGTCTTCGGCGCGAATCTCTCGACCACGATAGCGGTGGGCGGGCACATCCGCAGTGTGGCAAAGCAATAACCGGAACGCAAGCCCGCAGGGGTAACTCCGCTGATTCCGGGATGGCTACGCGCTCACCCGCCGCCACACCGGCGCCGCCACCGCATCCGGGTTTCCTGCGGCCAGCAACAACTGTGCCTGATGGGCTTCCAGCACGCGCGTGGGCTCCTTCCCGCTCGGCCACCATACGAAACGTCCCTTTGACAACCGCTTCTGCGCCAGCCAGAAGCCTTGCCCGTCATACACCAAAATGCGGATCGAGGTTCCGCGTCGACTACGAAACAAAAACAGGCAGCCCGAGAAAGGATCGGCCTCGAGCTTCTCCTGACACAACTGCGCCAGCGAGTCGATGCCCTTCCGTCCATCCACGGCTTCGATCGCCACCAGAATCCGCATCTGCGGTGTAATCTGGATCACCGCTTCACCTGGTTCGTGGCTCCAACACCACGCGGCCCAGAGCGGCCAGATCGGGCGCGCCCATGCCTTTCCAGTGGATACGCATCTTGCCCTGCGGACCTTCCAACTCGATCAGGCACTCCGACCCCGCAATCGCCGAGGAGCCCACCACCTCCAGGAAGGACGGCAGTGAAGCTGGCCGGGCGCGGCTCGCCTTCTGGGTTGCTGCCTCCGCTCCTGCAGGGAGTGATGCCGTCAGACGGTGTATCCTGCGGCCCTTGCGCGAAACCACGGTTGCGGAAATCCCGTCCGATTCCGCCATCCGCTTCAGCTTGCCGTACTCCAAGCGCAGAACCTGCGCGGTGCGACAAACCCCATGTTCGTGCGCCACCTTCGCTGCTGCTTTCCACAGTCGTGGCGGGATCGGCAAACGCACCCCAGGATGAGCGCTCCGCCAGCGTGCGAAGCGCTGGTAAACCCTCTTCATTCCATGCGGTATCTCAGGTGGGTCGTTCGCCATCGCCAGCCCTCCTCTGTTCAAACAGGAAAGACTGACGCTAGCAGCCGCGGTCACTTCAAGTCACGCAGCTCTGCCGAAAGGACACATCCGAATGTATCGCAACGATACGCTCGGTGGGCAGTTCTACCGAGATCCCGGTTCAGGGAATCACGGTTG
>Ga0207862_1000315_pt1 | contig 14412 bp, 10 predicted proteins | sample LuqExpMetageno81_FD_187838 | JGI IMG/M metagenome (GOLD analysis project Ga0207862, IMG submission 187838) | Tropical forest soil microbial communities from Luquillo Experimental Forest, Puerto Rico - Sample 81 (SPAdes) | ecosystem: Environmental > Terrestrial > Soil > Tropical forest ... | reverse complement strand
GTTGGACGGCGGGGCGGAGTGGGAGGATAATACCGTGTGGAGCGGTACTTCGAAGCAGGTGAGGACGCGAAAGCCGTTTGAACCGTAACGAATCTCTGGGGTGCTGCGGATAGTCAGCTTGTGTGCACGGCCTGTCCCGTCGGCTGGTTCCCCACAGGAACTTGCGGGCGGGGCAGGAAAGCCTAATGGCTGGCTCGTGGTGCCCACCTATTTCAGAGGTTCACGGCCTAGCATCCCACGGCCGAGCAGTCCGCTCCGTTTTGGTTTTCAGGTGTTGCTTCTCAGCCTTCATGCGAATTCTGTTCATTGGTGACATTGTTGGCTCACCCGGCCGGCGCATGGTGCATGACCGCCTTTCCGATCTGGTCGAACACCATCACATCGAGCTCGTTATCGCCAACAGCGAAAACTCCGCATCCGGCTTTGGCATTACGCCGCGCATCGCGGAGGACTTGCTTGGCAACGGGATTCAGGTGCTGACTGGCGGCAACCACAGTTGGGACCGCAAGGAAATCTTCGACTACATGCCGCACCAGCCGCGGCTGCTCCGTCCCGCGAATTTTCCTGAAGGCAATCCGGGCAGCGGCCTCTATGCGGGGTTCGCCAAGAATGGATTGAAATTCGCGGTGCTCAATCTGCAAGGCCGCGTTTTTCTTCCGGCGATCGATGATCCTTTCAAGAAAGCGGATGCGGAACTCGGAAAACTGGCCGACGACGTAGCACTCGTTCTTGTGGATATGCACGCGGAGACGACGAGCGAGAAGATCTCCATGGGCTGGTATCTCGACGGACGCGTAACCGCCGTGGTCGGGACGCATACGCACGTCGCAACGGCCGACGAGCGCGTGCTCCCGAACGGCACCGCTTACATCACGGATGTCGGAATGACGGGTCCGCACGACGGCGTCATCGGCATGGATCGTCCCGGCATCATCAAGAAATTCCTCGATGCCCTTCCCGCGCGTTTTGAGGTCGCGACGGGCGATGTCCAGATGAATGCGGTGGTCATTGAAACCGACGATTCCGGCCCGCGCAACGAGGAGGGACGGCTGCGCGCCAAATCGATCGCGCGCCTGCGCCTCCGGGCGGACTAGGGCTAAAATCCATAAGAATGCCGTCAAGGGCTGAAGCAGCGGGGTCGCTCCCAATGGGGCGCACCGTGGGCAACCGGTAGCGCCTTGCCACAATCTGAATGACCATGCTTCGGACAACTGGGAAACTTTCCGCCGCCCTCTTTTTGTGTCTTGCGGCGATCCTTTTGGCTGGCGCAAGGTCGGAGGTTGATGAACAGCTTCTTGCCAAAGGCCGTGTTTTTCCGAATATCGGGCCGGGCCTGCGCGCAATCCGACATGGGCCGGATGGAAAATATTACCTCCTGGCTTCCCCTGCTGTCGGTGTCGCCGTCTTCGACTCCTCGGGCAAGCAGCTTTCGGTGATCGACGCTCCTCCCGGGGAACCGGCCGCGGACAAAACCGGCCAGCCGGCAATGGGTTTTGGCGAGGACTGCGATGTCGATCCAAAGGGCGACGTCTATGTCGCGGACCGCCGCAGCAACCTGGTCAACTTGTTCTCTCCCGACGGCAAGCCGGTGCGCTCGTTTAAGGTCAATGCTCCAACCTCACTCGTTGCTCTGCCGGAAGGCGAAGTTGCCGTCACCTCCGCGATGCAGACCCATCTGATCACCGTTTATGGCCCGAACGGCAGGGTGGTCCGGGAATTCGGCAATCCCGAGTCGCTATCCGATCGCGAAGACCTCAATCGATATCTCAGCATGGGCCGGCTCGCTTCCGACTCGCAAGGGCGAGTCTATTACGGCTATACCTACATGCCCGAGCCCCTGGTCCGCCAGTATGACCGCTTCGGTTATGCCGGCCTCGATTTTCAGTTTACCGGCCTCGATGCTTATCCCGAGGCGCAAGTGACGCGCAAAGCTATCGTAGAGATGGAGAAGGAAGAGAAACGCAAGGGACCGATTTCGCTGCGGCAGATCCTAACGGCGTTCGGCGTCGATCCGGTGAATGGTGACGTTTGGATGGCGCTGCACAACACCTTGATCCACTTCGACAAGGAGGCGAACCGGCGCTCTGAGTATCAGATATACACGCCGAAGGGCGCTCGGCTCGAAGCCAACACAATTCTTGTAGAAGAAGAACGCCTTTTGATCGGCGCGGACCCGCTTGGCGTCTATGAATTCCGGCGCCCTGACCGGGTGCACTAAAAATTTTCCCGAGTTTTTCCCAAGTTTTCCTCAGGCTTGAGTGCACCATTTCGGGGCACTCGCGCATCCGCAGCTTCCGAGAAGCGCAAATTTTCTCGGAATTTCGCAAGATTTTTTCTTGTTGCACAAATTTAGTGCTTGTGGAAAAGTTGTGAATGCCATGTGAACGTTGCTCCTGGCCTTCGTACACTTTTCGCTTGCCCCGCTGCGGACAGTAAGGGAGAATTCGAACAGTTCGGTGCAGTGGTACGTGGTCCAACTTGATCTTACAGGGGCCGTCCGGAACCACGGGGCATTAGATATCCGTTCTGGCGCGGGCAAGAACTCCAAAGCGTGAAGCTTTAGGGAAAAATTACTTTCCACAGTTTTTTCACATCTGTGGAAATAGCCTGATCGTTGGTTATTGGCTTTTTTCGCATTTTTTTCATTACGATGACAACCGCTACGCAAATTGGTCGAGAGCCTGAAACTGTAAATGTCTGGGACAAGTTCCTGGACCTCATCAAATCCCGGGTCAGCATCAATACCTACTCCACCTGGTTTCAGCCCACCCGTCTTAACCGACACGAGGGCGATACGCTGTTCGTGCAGATTCCTAGTACTGTCTTCCGCCAGGTCCTGACGCGCACGTATGGCGAGATTATCAAGGCGGTGTTCCACCAGATGGGCACGCCGAACACCAAGGTCCAGTACGTATGCACGGAGGAAGAGCCGATCCTTGCGGCGCCAGCGGCGAGCGGTTTGAAGCAGTCAAAGCTGGACTTTGAGAGCAGCGACCACCAGCTAAACACCCGGTATACCTTTGATAGCTTCGTCGTTGGCAAGTCGAACGAGTTCGCTCATGCGGCTTCCCGCGCCGTGGCCGAACAGCCCTCCAAGGCTTATAACCCGCTGTTTCTGTACGGCGGCGTGGGCATGGGCAAGACCCACCTGATGCATGCTATCGGTCACTTGATCAAAAAGCGCAATCCGGCCACGCGACTGAGCTACGTCAGCGCAGAGAAATTCACGATCGAAGTGATCAACTCGCTGCGCTTTGACCGCATGATCAGTTTCCGCGACCGCTTTCATACCGTCGACGTGTTGCTGGTGGACGACATCCAGTTCATTGCCGGGAAGGAACGGACTCAGGAAGAGTTCTTCCACACCTTTAACGCGCTTTACGAGCAGCAGAAGCAGATTGTCATTTCGTCGGACTGCCTTCCGAAGGACATCAACTCGATTGAAGAGCGCCTGCGCTCGCGTTTCGAATGGGGCTTGATCGCAGACATTCAGCCGCCCGACCTCGAGACCAAGATCGCCATTCTTCAGAAAAAGGCGGAGAATGACCACTTTCATCTTCCCGATGAGGTGGCCGAGTACATCGCTCGCGCGATCAAGTCGAACGTCCGCGAGCTTGAGGGAGCGCTCACTCGCCTGATGGCGTACGCCTCCTTAACGGGCACGACAATCTCTCTCGCCACCGCTCAACAGGTGTTGCGCAACATCATCGCGTCGCAGGAAAAGCGCGTGACGATCGATCTGATCCAGAAGCGCGTGAGCGAGCACTTTAACCTGCGTGAGCAGGATCTGAAGATCCGGAGCAATACGCGCGCGATCGCTTTCCCGCGCCAGGTGGCGATGTATATCGTCAAGCAACTGACCACAGCGTCTCTTCCGGAAATCGGGCGGCAGTTCGGCGGCAAGCATCACACGACCGTTCTTCACTCGATCAACAAGATTGAGGAATTGCGCCGCTCAGACAAAGAACTTAACCGCACCATCACACGTCTGATGGACGCTCTACAGTAGTCCGCGCAGCCGTCAGGCTGCATTCCTCGACGCCCGTAGCTGCAGGCGCGCTCAACTATTTCGCTAGTTGCTCCCAGCGGCTCCAGGGTACGACTCCCAACTCTGGCCGGGGCTCTCCGGGCAGTATGCTCAACAATTCCAGCATATTCCCGTCCGGATCGCGAAAATACACCGAAGCGGCCGGCATCCAGCCGATCACTACGGCTTCCTCCGTCGGATTTCGGTTGAAGTCCAGTGCTTGGACGTTCGCGGCAAGCAACCGCTTTGGAGACGCGAGCAGTTCGTCCAGTTTTGTGCTGAACGCCACGTGGAGGCTCATTCGTTGTGGTCCGGGCCCCACGGCCCAGAGCCCCAGCATCGAGCGCCCGCGCCCTCCAATCCAATAGAAGGCTACTTTCGGCTCGTCGAATCTGGTTGCGAATTCGAGGCCCACGACCTCGCGGTAGAATTTCATGGCGCGGTCCAGATCGGTCACCGTCAAGTGCGCTTCAAACAAGCCTTGTGGCGGTACCATTGGCAGCAAAATCTTCTCCTGCACAACGCTGCCGGTTTGGATGTCCCGCCAGGCAAATGGTTATCGAGGGGTTGCGTGAAGAAGATGTGAGAAAGTCGTGGGAAAAATGCGGACCATCTGTGGAAGGGATTCGCCGAAACCGAGCCGCGGCGCAAAACGGGAGGGTTTTTCCGAAGAGCCGCAAGAAAATCCACTGGAGACTGGAGTTGGAAAATACAAGCAGACCTGTGGCCGGCGAGCTTTTCCACCAATTCACAGGGCTCATCACAACAACAAGAGGCCATCTTTTCAAAATTTATTTTGTGGGAACCGCTGAGGGTGTGAATAAGTCGGCGCTTTGTGACCGCTGTCACCTTACACCTCGAATGTCTGTTGGAGCGCCAAAAGATCCCTTGGCTCCAGCTATTTTCCACAGCATTATGGGCGCTTGTGCCCTTTATACTTTGCTGAAAAACGAGTACAGTACGCTAGCGGGTGAACTGGACCGGAGAAACCATGACCGCAACGGTAGGTACCGTACGCGAGGAAAGCCAAGCAATGGAATTCAGCGTAAACAAGTCAGCGCTGCTCAACGAACTTAGTACAACGCAGGGGGTTGTCGAACGCAAGACCACCATACCAATTCTGTCGAATCTTCTTGTCGAAGCGAAAGGCAGCGGCCTGACGATCACGGCTACCGACCTCGAACTGAGTATCCGCACTTCTTGTGAGGCCAAGGTCAAGAAAGACGGGGCCGGCACAATCCCCGCGAAGAAACTGCTTGAGCTTGTCCGTTTGCTCCCCGAAGGCGAAATCAAGTTCAAACTGCTCGATAATCACTGGGTCGAGATCATCAGCGACAAAAAGAAATACAAAATGGTCGGAATGGCGAAGGAGAACTTTCCGGCTCTGCCCGCCATGCCGCACACACTCGTCAAAATCCCGGCGGCCGTGCTCGAAAGCCTTATCGCCAAGACCAAGTTTGCCATCTCGATGGAGGAGTCGCGCTATACACTGAACGGCGGGCTCTTGATCATCAAGCCCGACACGCTGGCCATGGTGGCGACGGATGGGCATCGATTGGCCCTGGCGGAAACGGATCACAAACTAGCCGGCCTAAATGGCGAAGTGCGCGTGCTCATTCCCAAAAAAGCGATGGACGAGGTCGAAAAACTGTCCGCGGCCGCTGGTTCCGACGCCCACATGGAATTTGCCAAGGACGAGAGCCATCTTTTCTTCCAGGTCGGACACCGGCTGTTGATTTCGCGGATTCTGACCGGTCAGTTCCCGAATTACGAAGCGGTTCTGCCTCGCGACAATTCTAAGACCGTGGCCCTCGAACGCACGGAGCTCAGCGACGCGGTTCGGCGCGTGGCGCAGCTCGCCGACCAGCGTTCTCATGCTGTCAAGCTTTCCATTTCGAGGGAAGGTGTCGAGATATCCGCTTCGAGCCCGGAGTATGGTGAGGCCAAGGAAACGATCGAGAAGGACTACAGTGGTGAGCCCATTGCGATCGGGTTCAACTCGGGCTACATGCTTGATTTTCTTGGTGCCGCGGCCGACGGCCCGATCAGCATCGAACTAAAGGACGAGCAATCCGCCGGGCAGATGCGGCCGCTCGCCGATGAAAGCTACCGCTACCGCTACGTCATCATGCCGATGCGTATCTGATTCGCGACTTCGAGTACACCCGTCCGAGCATCCCGTCAGCCAAAACAGTTTCCTTCTTCGCGGGATGCGCGATGGCGGCTTGGCGAGTCTTTGCACCACTCTAAATAATAGATAAAACAGGCTTTTATTTATCCACAACAGCCCTGCGCCGGCTTGAGAAAACAGAGCGTTTCCGTTAAAATTAAGCTGTTGTCGATTCGTCGTTTTCCTCCAAATCGACACGTCCGCCAGGAGCGGTTGGCCGAAAAAAGCCCTGCGCCAGGGGCTGGTCCAAAGTTCCTGGAGAACATAAGTCTTCGCCGCGTCCCGGGTCGCGGGATGGGATGAAGCAGGAACCCTACGAGCCTCGGTCCTGCCCGGCAGGTTCGCGGTCAAAGGGTGAGGGCGACGCATGGGGAACTCAAACATCACGCCTTTCCTGGCTTCACAAAAATTGAGTTGAACCATCGCCGAAGCAGACTCGCTGTGCGTCGGGTCCGCTCCACTGGCCGGAGTTTTGAGGCGATGGATTGCCGTAGGCGCGCACACTTCGCCCGCAAGGGCGGTTTGCTGCAAGGGAGAGGACATGGGCGACAAAGAAACCGTGACGGGAAAAGTGGGCCATCAGTACGACGCCAAATCCATTAAGGTGCTTGGCGGTCTCGAAGCTGTGCGCCTGCGTCCGGCCATGTACATCGGCTCGACCGGCGAAATGGGTTTGCACCACCTCGTATGGGAAGTTGTCGACAATTCCGTTGACGAAGCGATGGCGGGCTTTGCCGACGAGGTCAACGTCACGGTTCATGCCGACAACTCCGTTACCGTCGTCGACAACGGCCGCGGCATTCCTGTCGACATGCACGCCACCGAGAAGCGTCCTGCGGCGGAAGTCGTCATGACCGTTCTGCACGCCGGAGGTAAGTTTGACAGCGAGACCTACAAGGTATCGGGCGGACTGCACGGCGTCGGCGTTTCCGTGGTAAACGCGCTTTCTGACTGGCTCGAGCTCGAAATTCAGCGTGATGGCGCTGTTTGGGAGCAGAGCTATGAAAAGGGCAAGCCTACCTCGAAGCTGAGCCAAACCGGGAAAACGCGCAAGACCGGAACGAAGGTCACTTTTCATCCTGACACTGCCATTTTTGAAAAAATCAGCTTCAGCTACGACATTTTGGCTACGCGCCTTCGCGAATACGCTTTCCTCAACAAAGGCCTGAAGATCACCCTCTCGGATGAGCGCACGGAAAAAACCGCGGAGTTCCGCTTCACCGGCGGCATCGCGGAATTCGTCAAGCATCTGAATCGCGGCAAGTCCACCCTGCATGATTCGCCGATCTACATGGAAGGTAAGAAGGGCAACGTCGAAATCGAGATCGCTCTCCAGTACAACGACACCTACGGTGAAAACGTGTTCGCGTTCGCCAACACCATCAACACGGTCGATGGCGGCACGCATCTATCCGGTTTCCGCTCCGCTCTCACGCGCAGCATCAACAACTTCGCTTCCGCCAACGGCATGCTGAAAGAGCAGAAAGACGAAGTCAGCATTACCGGCGACGACGTTCGTGAGGGTCTCGTGGCTGTCGTGAGCGTGCGCCTGCCGCAGCCGCAGTTCGAAGGCCAGACGAAAGGCAAGCTCAACAGCGATATCAAGGGCGACGTCGAGCAACTGGTGAACGAAAAGCTCGGCGAATGGTTTGATAAGCACTCCACCGTGGCTCGCCGGATTATCGGCAAGTGCATTGACGCCGCCCGCGCCCGTGAAGCCGCTCGCAAGGCTCGCGAACTCACGCGTCGCAAGTCCGCCATGGATTCCAGCGGCCTGCCCGGCAAGCTTGCCGACTGCCAGGAGCGCGATCCGGCGCATTGCGAACTGTTCATCGTCGAGGGCGAGTCGGCCGGCGGATCCGCGAAGCAAGGCCGCGACCGCAAATATCAGGCCATCCTTCCCCTCAAGGGCAAGATTCTTAACGTCGAGAAGGCCCGCTACGACAAGATGCTCGGCCACGAAGAAATCCGCGCGATCATCACGGCGCTTGGCACGGGCATTGGCAAGGATGATTTCGACGCCGGCAAGTTGCGCTACCACAAAGTCATTCTCATGACCGATGCGGACGTTGACGGTTCGCACATTCGCACGCTTTTGCTTACCTTTTTCTTCCGCCACATGAAGGAGTTGATTGAGCGCGATCACGTGTACATCGCGCAGCCGCCTCTTTACCGCGTGAAGCGCGGCAAGAGCGAACGTTACATCCGCGACGAACGCGACTTTGCCCGTGAACTGATGAAGCGTGCCACCGAAGACCATGTGGTAAAGGCCAAAGAAGGGGTCACACTTCAGGGCGCCGGTCTTACCTCCTTCCTGCTAAATATTCAGGAATATGAGGCGCTGGCGGCAAAGCTCGCCCGGCGGCTCAAAGATGCCGGCCTCGTCGAAGTCCTCGCCGAAGGCGGTCTCGACAAGAAAGCCGATTTCGAGGAAAAGAAGTCTCTCGAAAAGCTGCTTAAGGAAGTGGACAAGGCCAAGCTCAAGCTCGATGGCAAGCTTGCTTTCGACGAAGAACACAGTCTCTACGAAATCCAGTTCGGCGCGCCGCACAATCAAAAGATCAACTGGGCGCTCGCTTCCACCGCCGAATACAAACGTCTCCGTGCTCTAGCGAAACAGATCGAAGAGTTCAACAAACCACCTTTCGTCATTACCCGGAATGGCGATAAGGCGACGAAGGAAAAAGCGACTGACGTGCTCGCTTACGTCATGGAAGACGCCAAGAAAGACTTCACCATCACGCGATTCAAGGGTCTCGGCGAGATGAATCCGGCGCAACTGTGGGAAACCACCATGAACGCGGAGTCTCGCACGCTCCTGAAAGTGAAGCTCGAGGACGTTGTCGAAGCCGAAAAGATTTTCACCACGTTGATGGGTGAAAACGTCGAGGATCGCCGCAAATTCATCGAGGAAAACGCCCTCGAAGTTGTGAACCTGGATATCTAGCTTTGTTCGGGGCGCGCACCGCTGCCCCCAGTTGCCGGGCTGATGATTTACCAGTTGGGCTGGACAACATTGCCGGGGCTGCGAGGCCTGAGCGTAAGCGAATTTCGTGCCGTGCCTACGACAGCGCCCGACAACGAGAGGGGAATCGCGATCGCTTTTGCAAACGACGCCGAGCGCGATGCCTTCATCGATCGGCTCGAAGAGGATTTTGCGCCGCGCCGTTTCACGAACGCAGCCGACGCCTTCGACACGGTCAAAGCCTATGTCCTCGAACGACGGGCGTCGAGGCAGTAGAGGGCTCGAGTTCCTACGCCCGATAGAAGAGATAAGGTTGCGACGAGACAGGATTCTGCAGTTTGCGGTTCACCAGTTACTGATTTGACGAGGAACTATGGCTGACGAACAGAACCAATCGATTCTTGTACCGGTGGATATCGAAGCCGAAATGCGCAAGTCGTACCTCGACTATGCGATGAGCGTGATCATCGGACGCGCGCTTCCCGATGTCCGCGACGGCTTGAAGCCGGTGCACCGCCGCATTCTTTTCGGTATGTACGAGCTCGGTCTGACCTCGACCAAGCCCTACCGCAAATGCGCCAAGATTGTCGGCGAGGTCCTTGGCAAGTACCACCCGCACGGCGACGCGCCCGTTTATGACGCACTGGTGCGCATGGCTCAGGATTTCAACATGCGCTATCCGCTGGTTGACGGCCAGGGCAACTTTGGCTCCGTCGATGGAGACATGCCGGCGGCCATGCGTTATACGGAAGCCCGTCTCGCGAAGATCGCAGAAGAACTTCTCGCCGACATCGAAAAAGAGACGGTCGACTTCCTTCCCAACTTCGACGAGACCGAAAAGGAACCTACGGTCCTGCCCACGCGGGTACCGAATCTTCTCGTTAACGGCGCCAGCGGTATTGCGGTCGGCATGGCCACCAACATCCCGCCGCACAACCTCCGCGAAGTGATTGACGCCACGATCGCGATGGTCGAGAAACCGGAACTCACGCTGAAAGAAGCGATGAAGTTCATCCCCGGTCCGGACTTTCCGACCGGCGGCTACATCGCCGGCCGCGAAGGCATCGAGCAGGCCTACAAAACCGGCCGCGGCAGCTTCACGATGCGCGCTAAAGCGGCCATCGAGGAAGCCGGTAAGGATCGCGAGAACATCGTCATCACCGAGATTCCCTATCAGGTGAATAAAGCCAAGCTCATCGAGCGCATCGCCGAACTCGTCACCAACAAAAAACTCGAAGGCATCGCCGATGTCCGCGACGAAAGCGACCGCGACGGCATGCGCATTGTGATCGAGCTGAAACGCGGCGAAGAATCGCAGCTCATCCTGAACAACCTCTTCAAGCACACCCAGATGCAGGAGTCGTTCGGCATGATCCTGCTGGCGATCGTCGGCGGCCAGCCCCGCGAAATGGGCCTGCTCGAGTTCATCCGGCTGTTTATCGAGCACCGCCGCGACGTGGTCACCCGCCGTTCCCGCTATGAACTGCGTAAGGCCCGGGAGCGCGAACACATCCTGCTTGGCTACCAGATTGCGCTCGACCACCTCGACATGGTGATTCGCATCATCCGCGGCAGCGCGAGCCGCGCCGATGCCAAGGAAAACCTGTTCAAGTATTTCAGCGAACAGGACCTCAGCATCACGGAAGACGGCAAGACGCGCAAAATTTCAGGTATCAAGCTCGACGGCCGCAAGTACCGCATCCAGGGGGCTCCGGAAATCGAAGGTGCCAGCCGCGCCGGCGGCCTCACCCTGTCCTACATCCAGATCGACGCTATTCTCGAACTCCAACTGCACCGCCTGACGCAACTCTCGTTCGACGAAATTCTCAAGGAACTGAAATCGATCCGCGAAAAAATCGCCGAGCTGGAGGAAATTCTTTCGAGCGAAAAGAAACTGAAGAGCGTGATCACCGGCGAGCTGAAGGACATTCACAAAACGTACGGCGACGACCGCCGCACGCAGATTGTCGACAAGGTCGACGAGATCAAGCTCGAAGACTTGATCGCCGATACCGACATGCTCATCACCGTGAGCCATGCGGGCTACATCAAGCGTACGCCGGTCGAGGTCTATCGCCACCAGTCGCGCGGAGGCAAAGGCCGGATCGGGGCGAAGACCAGGGAAGAGGACTTTGTCGAACACCTCTTCATTGCCTCGGCGCACAGCTACATCCTGCTTTTCACCTCGAAGGGCCGCGTCTATTGGTTGAAAGTTTACGAGCTGCCGGAGGCGGCGGCCGCCACCCGCGGGAAACCCATCTCCAGCCTTGTGAAGTTCCAGGAAGATGAAAAGCTCACGGCCCTGGTCTCTGCCAAGAATCTCGAGGAAGAAGGCCGCTACGTCTTCATGGCCACCAAGTTCGGCACCGTGAAAAAGTCTGCGCTGACCGAATTCTCGAATCCGCGATCCACCGGCATTATTGCGGTCAACTTGGAGGCTAAGGATGAGCTCATCGGCGCCAAGCTCACCGACGGCAAGCAGATGATTTTCCTCGCCAGCCACGAGGGCCAGGCCATCCTGTTCCGTGAGACCGAAGTGCGCCCCATGGGACGCAACGCTGGCGGAGTGAACGGCATGGACCTGGCCAAGGACGACTACGTCGTCAGCATGGACGCCGTCCAGCCTGATTTCGAAATCATCGCCAAGGAACACCAGCAGACGACCGAGAACCTCGAAGAACTCGAAAACGAGCATATCAAGGACTCGCTCACCACGCTCATGCTCACCGTCGCCGAAAAGGGCTATGGCAAGCGCACCGCTCTTGCGGAATACCGCATCACGTCACGGGGCGGCAAAGGAGTGGTCAACATGAAAACCACGGACCGCAATGGTTCCGTCGTCGCCACTCTTCAGGTCACCGAAGAATCCGACGTCATGATCATCACGCAGCACGGCAAGGTGATTCGTGTCCACGCGAGCGAAATTCGCGAGGCCGGCCGCTCGACGCAGGGCGTGCGGCTGCTGCGCCTGGAGGACGACGACTCGGTCGCTGCCGCCGCGGTTATCCAGGAAGAAAACGAGCAAGAAAAGAAGTAGCTCGTCGAGGAGTGCTTGACCAATGTTAGGAACCCTGCCGACATGAAAATCAGCCGCCGTGCTCTCGCATTCGTTGCTCTCGTTTCGTCTGCCGCCTTCAACCTGGCCACGGCTGCACGGAGGTCTCCTTCAACCAACCGCTACCTCGCCTTTGTTGGCACCTACACGAGCAAGACCGACAGCAAGGGTATTTATGCCTTCGAGTTTGACGCCGGATCCGGCAAGCTGACGCCAAAAGGTTTGGCCACCGAAACGCCGGATCCGTCGTGGGTTGTCGTTCATCCAAGCGGAAAGTTTGCCTATACGGCCAACGAAGCCGGCCCGCAAAGCTCAATCACGGCATTTTCCATCGACCCCAAGCTGGCCAAGCTTACCCGACTCAATCAGCTCCCCGCCGAGGGCCAAGATCCCTGTCATATGTCCTTCGACAAAACAGGAAAGTACCTCCTGGTGGCCAACTACAGCTCGGGCAATGTCGTGGTTTTTCCGATTCTTGGCGACGGAAGACTAGGCGAACACACGGCTAACGTGAAAGACGGCGGTGCTCCGGGCCCGAATAAAGAGCGCCAGGAGGCTCCCCACGCGCACTGGGTGTCAGTTTCTCCGGACAATCGTTTCGTGCTGGTCTCCGATCTCGGCCTCGACGCAATTCTTCTCTACCGTTTCGAGGCCGTCAAAGGTGCGCTTACGCCGAACGACCCGCCCGCGGCCAAGCTTGCCGCTGGCGCCGGGCCGCGTCATGCCGCCTTTTCCGTCGACGGCCGATTCGTCTATGTAGTGAACGAGCTCAACTCTACGGTTACGGTGTTTGCCTTCGACGGATCAAGGGGTGCCCTCTCCGACCCTCAGGTGGTGTCGACCCTGCCGAAAGCTTTTCAGGGACGCAACGACACGGCCGAAATTGTTCTTCACCCGGACGGCAAATGGCTCTTCGCCTCCAACCGCGGCCACGACACGATCGCGGTCTTCTCCGTTGACAGCGTCCGCGGCAAGCTTGAGCCTGCCGGCGAATTCGCGACGGGTGGCAAGGAACCCCGGCACTTCGCCATCGACCCGACGGGCCAGTTCCTGCTCGCCGAAAACCAAAACTCCAACCGCATCGTCGTGTTCCGCATCGATCCGGGCAAAGGAACGCTAACGCAAGTCTCTCAGGTCGACGGCATCCCTTCTCCCGTTTCCCTCGCCTTCCTGCCAGTGTCCTGACGGGTATGTGGCGGCCAATTCCCGGTTGCTCTTCCAGCCAGTTGGAGTACAATCCCCGCCGTCATGTCCAAACGAAAACCAAAGAAAATTGCAAAACGGCGGGCTCGCGTTCCGAAATGGCGCGGCGCAACCGTGACGAAGTTGCCAAAAGGCGCGCTTACACTCATCGTCCTGCTCCGCGCCCGGGATGGCCAGGAATCGCTGCTCGAAGCCGAACTTCGTGCCCTGGTTGGTCCCACGCGCAAAGAGGAAGGCTGTCTCCAATATGACTTGCACCGCGGCGCAGACCAGCCTGGAACTTTTCTGTTCCACGAAGTCTGGGCCAGCCGCGAACATCACGCTGCGCACACGCGCACGCCGCATTTCCTGCGCTGGAACGCCCGCAAAGACGCGCTGCTGGCCTCGCGCGACTCCGCCTTCTGGCAGCAAATCGCGTAGCTTTATCGGCGCGTGAAGGTTTTGGTCAGCTTCACGACAGGGTAGGAAACGCCGTTGGGCAGCGGAATCAAAGTACGCTCCACCTCGGAGTACCCTCGCGCCGTGTACAGGCGCAGGCCCGTCAGCGTCGCGGTCATTTCGAAGCGGCGAAAACCGGCGGCGCATCCCGCTACCTCGCACACTTCCAAAATCTGCGTCGCGATGCCACGTCGCGTCCATTCGGGATGTACAAAAAACGCGCGAATTCTCGCCGCGTCCACGGCCGGATCCAGCAGCTCATCCTCTCGATCCGCTCTAATGTCGCTGCCGTAGAGTGTTTTCCTTTTGCTCCAGCCGCCACAACCGACGAGCAAAGGTTCTCCTGCATCCCGCCGCGCCTCGGCCACGTAATAGGTTCCGTCGGCAATCAGACGCGTGTCGACGCCCTGAGTTCCTTCGAGCGATCCCTCGATTTGTTCGCGGGAGTAGTCGGGCGACTGCAACACGCGCACGGAAAGCGCAATCAACTCACGAAGGGAAGGCGTGTCTTCCGGACGGGCAAGGCGCAGCGTGAACGTTGGTTTGAAGCTAGC
>Ga0207862_1000314_pt1 | contig 14458 bp, 17 predicted proteins | sample LuqExpMetageno81_FD_187838 | JGI IMG/M metagenome (GOLD analysis project Ga0207862, IMG submission 187838) | Tropical forest soil microbial communities from Luquillo Experimental Forest, Puerto Rico - Sample 81 (SPAdes) | ecosystem: Environmental > Terrestrial > Soil > Tropical forest ... | reverse complement strand
GCCGATTCCGAAGAGAAGCGCGAGCCCGTGAGCGACACCGACCACTGAAGTGGTGGACAGTTTGAAAGCGCTTGACCCAAAACGGCCGATTAGAGAAGGGACATAGATACCGCATAGAAAACCCGCCTCACGTATCTCTCCTGATTGTTCGGCGCACCCGTGGCAACGCATAGCACGAGTCACGGACAAGCCGCGCTCGCAAACTTTCCGTCAGCGACGCGACTACGCAATTATCAAACTTGGTAGGAATGGCTCTGCCAACGCGGCCCCGGTACTTTCTGGTCCGGCGATTCAAAAACATAACCGCAATTTGTGCAGTGCCAGAAATTACGGACTGCTTGCGCATTGGTATATCCGGACCACTCAGGCGCGATAAGCTCTTCACCGCATAAATGACATTTCATCTCTTTCAGCATTTTCCCCTCCCTGAACTAGTCTAGAAAGGATGACGAGGTGATCGAATAACGATCCTCTTTATTGCACCACATGGGCCTGCTCTTGGCCCAATCTCGACCTAAGCCGAACTTGCACACGGCGTCTGCTCTGAGGAGCAGAGCGAACCTAGTCGCGGTTGGGCTTATGGCGGGTAATGACCCAAAGTGGATGTGGCGAGTGCATCACAAAATGTCCGTTTTTGGGTGCCAGCTCGGGTAAAGCGGACATTGTTTGTGAGTTTTCGGAGTTTTGGTTGCGCAAATTGTCAAGACCGCTGCCAGTGGCCCGTCCGAGAAAGGTTCTTCTGCAAAATTTGGCGAGCCTTTTTGTGCGCGATCTCTGGCAATTCCGGCGCTGGCGCTTCGTGGAGATAGTTCACGCGCCAAACGAAAGGTAGATGATTATTCACAGTCGTGATGCCGCGGCGGTTTTTGTAAGTCTGCATGGCCTGCTCCATTCGGTTTTTCGTGCTGTACGAATGCGCCTGTCGGCTGCATGGTCGAAAATCGCGATCATGTTCGCCTCCACCAGGTGCATGTGCGTTTGCGTTTGTACTTTGCACGGGCTCCGTCGACGATTTCGTCCCAAGAGTCTGTGCTCACCGCGGTGGATTTAGATGCCTTCGGAGCAACAATGAATCACGCGGAAGTACTGGCGCCATCTTGCGTGCGGCAGGCCGACCGGCCGGTAAGTGTCTGTAGGCGAATGGAAATGTGGGCGGGGCAAAATGACCTGCGCTCAGTACTTACGTACTGGGATGCGTGACGCGATAGCTCAGTGCGAGCGATAGCATTCGGTTTGCGGGCTGATGACCGTGCTGCATGTTTGGACCCGCTCAGATTGACAGGCTCACTTGACCGGCGCAGGCTTGGTTCTGCCAAGCCATATCTGTGATCTGCACGGCGTGACCCCTTGCGCGGTTGCGCGTCAAGCCGTGCCGCTATGCGGACCCTCCAGACCTGCTGCTGGATAGGGAGGCTTCAATGCTCGAGAAGACATGCGGATTGGCCGCGGCTGCTTTGGCGGCGACCACGATGACAACAGCTGCGTTGGCGCATTCTGACGACCTTGGACGAGCGAAAACGATCGAAGAACTCGGTCGGGTCCAGTTCCAAACCTCCTGTACCCCTGAAGCGCAGGCACAATTCGAGCGTGCCCTTGCGATGTTGCATTCGTTCTGGTTCCCGGAAACGATCAAGGCGTTCTCGGCCGTCGCCGAAACCGACCCGAGCTGTGCAATCGCATATTGGGGTGTCGCGATTAGCCAGCGTCCCAATCCGCTGGTCGGCCCGTTCGATGCAGCAGCCTTGAAGCGCGGCTTGGAGGCAGTGCAGAAGGGCAACTCCATCGGCGCCAAGACCGAGCGTGAACGCGATTGGCTTGCGGCGATCGAGGAGTTCTACAAGGACTACGACAGTGTCGATCAGGTCACGCGCGCCAAGAACTACGAGAAAGCGATGGAGGCGCTCGCCAAGAAATATCCCGACGACGTCGAGGCAAGGATCTTCTACGCGCTCGCGTTGAACGAGACGTTCGATCACAAGTCAACCGACAACCTGCTCAAAGCGATCGAGATCCTGGAGCCGATCGACAAGCAATATCCCGATCACCCCGGGGTGACGCACTATCTCATCCACAGCTACGACTTCCCGATCCTGGCCGACCGCGGCGTGGCTGCCGCCGACAAGTATGCCAAGATCGCACCGGCGGCGCCGCACGCGCTGCACATGCCCTCGCACATCTACTCGATGGTCGGCATGTGGGACGCCTCGATTGCGTCCAATCTGGCCTCGATCGCGGCCTCCAACGACTATGCCGAGAAAAGCAAGCTCGACGGCGTGCTTGCGGGCGTCCCGCACGCCTACGACTTCATGGAGTACGCCTATCTGCAGCTCGGCCAGGATGCCAAGGCGAAAGCCCTTATCGCGGACAGCGCCGCGATCAAGAAGGTGGTGGGACCGGTCCTGGGCGGCCGGATGGCGCAGGCAGCAGTGCCCGCCCGCTACATGCTGGAGCGGCAGGACTGGCGCGGAGCGGCGCAGCTTCAGCCGCTCGGGCTCGGCATTTCCCCAGCAGACGCCGTCACGCATTTCGCCCGCGCGATCGGCGCCGCGCGCAGCGGCGACCTCGGCGCGGCGCAAGCGGATGCCGCCAAGCTGATCGAGATTCACGCCGACCTGGAAAAAGCAAATCAGAGCTACTGGGCCGGGCAGGTCGAGATCCAGGCGCTGTGCGCCCAAGCCTGGATCGCCCAGAGCCAGGGCAAGCCGGAGGATGCGCGCAAGTTCATGCGCGCTGCCGCCGATCTCGAAGACGCAAGCGAGAAGCACGTGGCGATGGAAAACCGCCTGTACCCGATGCGCGAACTGCTGGGCGATCTGCTGATGGAGCAGGGCCAGGCCGGCGAGGCGCTCAAGGCCTACGAAGCCTCGATGAAGAACTCCCGCGAGCGCCTGCGCGGATTCTATGGTGCCGCCAAGGCCGCCGAGGCATCCGGGGACAAGCGGAAGGCGACGACCTACTTCACCGAATTGCTGCGGCTGACAAAGAACGCGGACGCCGAGCGCCCGGAGATCAGAGCGGCGAAGGAGGCACTCGCGTTGCGCTGAGCGCGCGCCAGTGGCCGCTTTCAGCGTATCCAAATTGCCCGGGCGAACATCGCCGCCGGATGCGCGGCCGGCTCAGTGAACCGACTTCTTGTAGGCCGTGATCGCCCTCTGCAGGTCCCCGTATTCGTCGCAGGGGATGAGGCAGATGCCTTCCAGAGCCGCGAGGTGCTGTTCGGCCGCAGCGACATCGCCCATCGTCAGATAGATCTCGCCCATGTGCTCATGAGCTGCGCGGTGTCGAGCATCATATGCCAGCGCCTGCCGAAAGTGCGCGAGAGCCGGCTGCGGCTCCCGCAGTCGCCGATAGCTGTATCCGAGATAGTTCTGGATGTCCGCATTGCGTGGATCGCGCAGGGCAGCCGACTTGAGCGACCTGATGGCGCCGCTCCAATCGCCGACCGCCATCGCCTTCTTGCCCGCGGCAAAATCCTCATCGAGTTGCGCCCAGTCAGCATTATCCGCGAGCGATGCCATCGTGGTGCAGATCGGCCACGTGTCGTCGCCGGCAAGCTCGGTCGGCGCCACCGGCCGCACGACGAGATAAATGGCAGCAGCCGCGCAGGCCGCGCTTGACATGGAGATCAAGATGATGGTGCGGATCATCATGGCTCGCTGTTTGCTCTGCCGCGCCCATGACCGCAGCCAGATTAGCTCTTTCTTCCTCGAGCTACAACGTCGGATAGCTGCGCGCTGTTCTTCTTTCTATCGCTCATTTGGAGATTAGAGCCCGACTGGGTCATGTCAGCTTTGGGAGAGGATCATAATAGGTTTCGGCCGTAACCTGCGAAGGGGCAGACCCAATATCGGCGCGCTTCTTCAACCTTCTCGGCGCGCTCACGCATCACGCTCGAAGTCGCGCGGTCCGGCGTCTTAAACGGATTGTCGCCTGCCGACACGACCGGCGTCGGCTGATGCAATAAGGTGCGGATTTTTTGGACTGCCTTCATGGACCCCTCCATTGGTTGGCATGTAGGCACTCAGCCCCTGACCTACAATTTTAACTGTGATGTCGATCACTGAAGGGGATTCAAATCGACGCGCGCGTGATGCGCATCACAGCATGCGATGCGCGAATTTGGTCAGATCAATTTGTTTCACCTAGGAGCTGATCTTCACCTAGGTGGACGTTTTCCCGAGACTGGCCCCGGCGCGCCGGGGCCTTTTTCGTTCGGGGGCGAGTTTCCACAGCCGCCAAGATAGGGTTGGGGGCCTCTTTCATTCGTCTTCACCGCCATCGCAAATAAAAAGTAAGGCCGCGCTGTAGGACGAAGCGCGGCCCTACGGCGAAAGCTCTTCGAGAATGCGCCCCTTAGTCTCGATCGCGAACAGGGCTGTCACGAGTGAGCCGATCAACAGTACTCCGGCGAATACAGCGAAGACATACTGAATGCCGAAACCTGCGATAACCCACCCGACGAGAATTGGTCCTGAGGACGAGCCGAGCCGTAGCCACGCACTGCCGACTCCGGCGCCAATCGCGCGCAGCCGAGTCGGATAAAGCTCGGCCGAGTAGAGATAGAGCGAAAAGGTGATGGTCTGCACGATCGCGTAGCCTAGGCCTGCCAGCACCAGAACTTGAATGGCGGACGTGGCCCCGAGCAAAGTCAGAGCGGCTAGCGGGATGGTTGCTCCGACGAACGCGATGACATACCAGCGCTTTCGTCCGACTCTGTCGATCAAAAGGGCGCACGCCACCGCTGCGACGAGACCTGCGAAAGATGTCGTGAAGCCGTAGGCGAGACTGGTTTCCAGCGGCAGTTTGAAGGTTTGCCGATAAAGCGTCGGCAGCCAAGTAATGGTGCCGTTCGCGACGACATACGAGGTGAACCAGAGCACCCAGATTGTCAGGGTCCGCTTCAAATAAATTCCCGAGAAGAGTTCGCGCCAGTTCGTCTTGCTCTCCGGGCCGGCGAGAGCGTCAACGGGCGCGGGCGCGGGCAGGACGCCGCCGCGGGCGATCGATCACACTCTTCTCGAGCAACGAGACGATCCTGTCGGCTTCGTCGTAGCGGCCCTTCGCGGCGAGCCAACGCGGTGACTCCAACATGAACCAGCGCAGCGGGATCATCAGCATCGAAGGCACCAGGCCAACGCTTTTTCCATCGCGTATGCGAGATGGGTCCCATTGTCTTCAAATATCCTTCCGCATCCCGAGAGCAGGACCGAGAGCAGCAGCAAAGTGGTCGTGCAGCGGACATGGGCAGTGGTGAGGCACAAGGTCATTGCCTCTTCATCCGCAAGTTCGGGCGCGACCGCAACCGGAGCAGCCTCGGTCGAACTGCAGAAAGGTTTGCACCCGGTCTCCCGCGACCTTCCCAGACTTTTTGCAGACGAGCTTCCTCAGCAATTTTGGCAGGCTGTCTGATTCGTCCGAGCCACGACAGGGCTCTGGCTTTGTTTGAAGGCCAGAAGCCCAAGGACGAAGTCGACGCGGCGATCGCAATGCAAATGGCCTGTGCACATGGAGCCAGCATGATGTTGCTGGCGCGGTTTGGAGGCGGTGGCGGTGGTGATCGTCGTGTCCAAGCACTCGCACATGCCACCGCCCGGCTGATAAACGCCTTCAGCAACGCCGCCGAGACACTTCGGAAGCGCCAAAACGGAAGTTCTCAGTACATGCGGATCGAGCACGTTCACGTCGGGGACGGTGGACAAGCGGTGATCGGCAACGTGCAACGAGCCAAACCGTCCGACGAGTGACTTCATCCGTCACCAGGCTGGCGCGGTCAGCTTTGCGGCTTGGCGCCGGCACCGGAACGCGACCAGGCAAGGTCGTGACTGTCGCGACGAATTAGTAGGTGCGATCAGTCACGCAGACGTCCTTTGACAGCGTTAGCACGCGCCTCATAGGTGATGTGTCCTGCTGTATCGGCCGGAAGCCGTGCTCGTACATTGCTTTTAAGAAGCTCCAAGTCCGCAGAGGACATGCTGGCGAGAGTGGGACGTAAGCTAGGAGAGCCCGCTAAGGTGACGGACCAAAACTCTTCAAAACTGGCGAACGTGCGCTGAACGACGATCTGGCGGGTCTCGACTGCCTTCAATCCGGCATCACGCCACAACTGCTGCATCGCTTCCGTTCGAGAGGCTTGGACGCTCGGCGGGTCTACTGGGTTGATCCCCATAGCCCGCAATTCGACCCGCAGCGGTTCCAGGGTAAAGCCGCCGCCTAGAATGTCCCATGCGTATGCGGCGACAACCCCGCCTGGCCGTACTACACGGACCATCTCGGCCACAGCCTTGGACGGATCAGGCACAAAAAAGATCACCAGCGCCATGATGGCTACGTCGAAGGCGCCTGTGGCGAATGGAAGTGCCATCGCATCGCCCATGTCGAACTTTGCCGAACGCGCCCCGGCTCTGCTGCGAGCGAACGCAAGCTGTGCCTCTGAGGGATCTATCCCGTCGACCTGAGACGGTGCGCACCGGGCGATCACGAGCTCTGTAAAAGCACCGTTCCCACAACCCACATCAAGCCATCGCAAGCCAGGCGGGACGGCGAGCCAGTCAAGAAACAAGCTCCCCGCGAGTTGACTCCACTTCCCCATGTAGCGTTCGTAAGCAGCTCCATCCTCGAACCGGATTTGAGATTGCGCCATGGCGGCCCCTGCTGACGTTCCGTAGTATAGGACCTGTGATCTCACTCTGCCGAGTTGGTCGGGGCTCATGCCGCTCGAAGTGTTAAGCGGGCCATGGAACCCTACATTTAATTGGACTGGGCCGCCCCAAAAAGCGCAGATTGATGCTTATCAAGCCTTCAGACGGGAGTGAAGGCAATGCGCAGGTTCATCCACTACGAGAACATCAAGCACTTTAAAGAATTGCTTGAACGGACAACCGACGAAGCGGAGCGGGACCGCATCCTGAAGCTCTTGGCCGAAGAGGAAGCCAAAATCCCTGACAACCAGCCCGAGATAAAACCTGCGACCGAGACCGCAGCACAAGTGGCCGCAGCGTCGAGTGGCGGATCGACTCCTAGCCAGCTAACCGCTGCCAAAACCTCCGACAGTGAGTGCTGCGAATCGAAGCGAGAACAGACGAAAGAGTGGTTGGAGTTTTAGCTGTTGGCTGTGATGCGGCCATCACGGCTTCGCGCGATCGTGCTGCGGAACTATCGCATGGATGTGTCTAGCTGGCGCCCGATAGCCCCTTTGCCAATTTCGACCTCGACCTAGATGTCCAGATAGGCCCAAGCACCTGGTTCCCCCTCACAGCCCCCCAAACCCCGAGGAACCGGCGCTTGGAATCCGGAGAGGCCGTTCGTCAACGGGGCGGCCTCTCTTTCAATTCTCGGAACGAAGTCGGGTGTAGCCGCCTTGCCTAGCGCCGGCTTGGTTCAGCCCCCTCAAAACCGCACCGATGCGCACACGTCCAGAACGGAGGATCAAGTGCGGAAGATTATTTCAGTCGCGCTCGGAGTTGCCGCCGTGGCGGCGTTGTCGGGTGGTACGGAGGCAAGGGACGGCTGCGGGCCCGGCTGGTATTTCGACGGCTATGGCTGCCGACCGAAGGCCAGAGAGTACTACGGGCCGCCGCGCTATGTGCCAGGCCCGCGTTACGTGGACCCCGGACACCCTTACGGCTACCGCTACAACTACGGCGACCCGAGATGCGGCCGGCCGAATTACACAATCCAGGATGGCGTCTGTAAGCCGTACGCTGGCCGGTGAATCGAATTGACCTACGAAGTCCTGATGAAAGAGGCCGCTTAGTTGGCGGCCGACTAACAGGCCTGCAGCCAAAACGAGCCACAATCGACCGCCGACGATAACCACCAAAGTATCAATATCAGAATCGGAATGCCGACCGCAGTGATGGCGTTCCGTGTGCACTCCTCATCGCGTTCTCTATCAACGACTGTCCGGGAGAAGCACCGAGGCCCCAGCCGTCCCCCGTTATGTGCATCGTGGCTTTTGGGGCCGTCGTAAGCGGCCGCCAAGACAGCGCGCAGCCTTTCCTTATCCACACGCGGCAACCAATAGCCACGATTCCGGCGTACCTTTGGCGTTGACGAGTTCGGCAGCTCTATCGACGAGCGTTTGAATCCGCTTCGCCTGATCGGAGTTTGGGGGAGACGATTGCGAATAAGCCGAATTGGCAGAAACCGCGAACAAGGCGCATATGATGGTCAGGAGCCTAAACATGTCCTACCCTTAATGGGACGCGCCCCCTAGAGACCCTAGCAAAACAATCTATCGAATGTCTCCTGCGGCTCGATGGTGACGATCTGCGCCGGCTGCCACCCTCAGATCGCAAGGCAAAGCTGCGGAAGCTGCTGCGCCGGTCCGATCACGGCATCCAGTACGTCGAGCACACGGAAGGCGACGGTGACGAGATGTACGAGGCTGCCTGGAAACTCGGGCTGGAGGGCATCGTCTCGAAGCGGCCGACAGCGCCCTACAAATCCGGACTGCGCAAAAGCTGGATCAAGGCGCAGAATCCGAAGTCGGCGGCGTACATGCGGATTATGGACGGGACATTCTGAACGCGGAAGTTTCAGCGTGGGGGAATCAACCAGTCCAAATCGCCCGTGCGCCAAGTTTCCTTGGCTTCCACGTCACGCGCTTTCTGCGCATGCTCCTCAGCTTCCTTGGCGCGGCCGCGCTTATTGTTTTGGATCCCGGAGTACGCTGTGACAGAAGTCACTATTTATCGCTAACTAACGTACCGACCGTCGATCCGGCTTGAGGGCGAATAACAGGCTTCGCAGCCATCGTTTATGCTGCCCCACTTCGGGTTCGCATTGCTGCTAACAGAAAGGCCGCGCGGTTGCTGCCTGACGCGGCCCTTCCTCGGTGCTCTACTCTCGAAATGCCCGGAGGCGGAGGAGCACCAGGCGCGGCGGGGCGCAAGCGATCATCGAGAGCTGAAGTCGCCCGGTACCCGCGGATCATCGACGGGGCGTTCTGATATGTAAAAGCCCCGGACATTGCCCGGGCCTTATTTAACTCAGATGCCAGTCAGATCAGAGCGAGCCGATCCCATTAACTCCCATAGGGTCGGCTAAACCAAGTGTGTATGTATCGCTACCGATTCGGACCGGGCGAGAATTTCCAGCCGCCGCTCGACGATGCGTTCCGTCCGCAGGTAATTAAGCCACCGCACGACGAAAACTGTCGCTGAGGCAAATACTGCAAAGGCGAGGACAGCAATCGCGACTGCGGCCACGCGAACCTCCTACCTGACAAGGCAGAATGCCGCGGTGGCGGTTAAGACAATCCTGATGGGCGAACGTCAATTATTCCTAATCAGCGCGAACAAGAGCCGCGGCGATCGAATGCAATGGTCGGACGACGATTACGACGTCGGCGAAGGCTCGCCTGATGGCCCGGTGATCGACGAATTTACAAACTATCTGTTGCGCCGACTGGGAACTGGTGGTTCTGGGCGGTCCAGGCCGTGGGCGCTGAAAGCGGAGCGGCTGAAACCCGCGAAGCTGCGATGGCGGAATTTAAGGCGCAGTGGGCGCGGCTGCGCCGGTGAGTGCATCCGTAGATCAGGCGGCCCTAGCACAAAGGACGAAAAAGAGGCCGCACCCTGTCCATCGGATTTTCACATTGTCGCAAGTGTCGAGAATCTCGTCGCAGCTTGCGAAAGGTCAAAGCGGCCTCCAACGTCTACAATGCACATAGTTAACGGGGGCCTCTCCATGACATATCTAGTGGCCGACGGTCTTCGTCCCTTTCTTTCACGGGCGTACGAAAATTTTGCATTCCGTATGTCACTTTGGATACTGGCCGGTGGTGTTGTCGGCAGCTTCGCGGCCTGGGTCGTGTTCCCACCCGCGTAGGTGCAGTGAGTGCCAACGAATAAGGATTTACGAAGGACCAGCGAAGAAGTCTGAGCTGGGGTTTGGGGTGCCTGGGGCCACGTTCGCGCTGTTAAGTGGCAGCGGCGTGGCCCTTTCCTTTACAGGCGTCGACTCTACGTATTGCTGACCGCGGCAACCATGTAGCCCGGCACTCTCATTTCAGTGGCAGCTATCGCAGCATTCCTTGGCTGCCCAAGCTTCTCTTCCTTCCTTGACGAGAAACCAGACGATCCCAAGGGAAGTTACGGCATCAATCCACCATACGCCGATGAAATATTCAGCCGTCAGGCCGAGCACGACCATCAATGAGAGCCAGCCACAAGTGATCGACTCGACTGCATCCGCCCTCAGCGCACGGCTTCCAATTTGTTCAGCGATGACGACCTTACGCTTGGCTAAAAAATACATGATTGGAATAGCAACCAAAGCAATTAGTAGTCCCGCCATTGAGAATTCTTGTGCTCGTTGTGTCCACAAACTCCATGCAGCGGTAATCATTATATAAGTTGCAAGAGCGAACAACAGTCCGCCCCCGATCTTGCTTGCGCGCAGTTCAACGACGTCCAAAACGGCTTGGCCGTGCCGCAGTTCAACATTCAGCCGCCAAACCAGAATGCCGGCTGAAATCAGCTCGATTACGCTATCTAGGCCAAAGGCGAGCAATGTGATGCTTTGCGCAACGTATGCGCTCCATAGCGCCACGGCCGCCTCGATCACCATCCACGCGATGGTGAGCCATTCCAGCCAGAATGCTTGCTTGATAAGCTCGATGCGGTTTGGAGTATCGGCTATGCTCATTTTGGAAACCTAACACCGCCTCAACCAGGCGCCGAATGCATCGCGGATCGCGGGCCGGTAGTAGTGCAAGCCATCCGTGCCGTTCTCAGGGTTACTGCCGCTTTCCGACCACGCCATGCGCCACGCGAGCAAGCCCGAGCACATTCGACCCGCTACGTTGAACGCCCCGGATCGCGAAAGGGTCAAATGAAGAGGCCGTTAGCGGCCTTACAAAGAAAGGCCGCACCGGGGGTAGTGCGGCCTATCAGTTCTATGATGAAGCGCCTGGACAGGGGGGGTAGGGGGCTGGGGGTCCAGGGCGCTCTTATAACCAGCATATAAATACCGACCCTGAAATTAGAAGACCGAAGGGAAGATTTTTTACCAAAGATGCGGCCTGGCAATCCGAAGCCGCGAAAGGGAGTTGTACCGGGGGGCGACGAACGACGTTACGCCGTCGGCTGCTAACATCCTGATCGCACATCATTTCAACCATCATTGAAATGGTTGTTGACCGCGCGCAGTTGTTATTTCAGTATTCGTTGAAATATGAAAAAGCAGGACGCCGTCGCCATTCTGGCCGCTTTGGCGCAGGACAGCCGCCTCGATGTCTTCCGGCTGCTGGTCGAAGCCGAGCCGGAAGGGATGCCGGCCGGCCACATCGCGGCAAGCCTCAAGCTGCAGCCGAACGCGCTGACCTTTCACTTGGATCGCCTGCGCGCGGCCGGCCTTGTAACCGTGCGCCGCGACGGGCGCTCGATGATCTATGCGGCGCGCTACGAGGCGATGAATGCGCTGATGGCGTACCTCACCGACAACTGCTGCCAAGGGCGACCTGACCAGTGCGCTCCGGGCAGGGCCAAACGTCGAAAGCCGGAAAAGCGACCGGCTGTTAGGAGAGCGTCATGACCGATGCCACCATCAAAGACGCGGTGCTGGAGAAATACAGCCAAGCGGCGCTGCGGGTCGGAACCTCCTGCTGCGGACAGGCCGCGGCCTCATGCAACAGTCTGATCACCTCGAACCTCTACGCCGATCACGAAACCGGCGAACTGCCCGAGGCGGCGGTGCTGGCCTCTCTTGGCTGCGGCAATCCGACGGCGCTGGCCGAACTCAAGCCGGGCGAGACCGTGCTCGACCTCGGCTCCGGCGGTGGCATCGACGTTCTCTTGTCCGCACGTCGCGTCGGTCCGACCGGTAAGGCTTACGGCCTCGACATGACAGATGAAATGCTGGCGCTCGCGCGCGAAAATCAGCGCAAGGCCGGCGCGCAGAACGTCGAATTTCTGAAAGGCGAGATCAAGGCCATCCCGCTGCCCGACAACTCGGTCGATGTCATCATCTCCAACTGCGTCATCAATCTGTCGGGCGACAAAAACCGCGTGTTGCGCGAAGCGTTTCGCGTCTTGAAGCCGGGCGGCCGCTTTGCCGTTTCGGACGTGGTGACGCGAGGCGCGGTGCCCGAGCAGCTCCGGCGCGACATGCTGCTGTGGGTCGGGTGCATCGCCGGTGCGCTGGAAGATGATGAATACCGCGCGAAATTGGCGGCGTCCGGCTTCGAGCAGATCGACATCGAGCCGACCCGCATCTATCGCGTCGAGGATGCCCGCGAATTTCTGGTGGGCAAAGGTCTCGATGTCGATGTCATGGCCCAATCCGTCGATCGCAAGTTCATGAGCGCGTTCATCCGCGCAGTAAAGCCGAAGCAAGGCGATGGCTAGCCAATAAACAGGACGACCAAGGCCGGAGCCGCACAGGATGGTCTAACTGCGCGGTTCGGCCAGGGTCGCCCCAGTGCGCCTCACTGAGACGCCGTCACCGGCTTTATCGGAGCCGAGCAGCGATGCTTTGACCGGCCTCAATGTATCCGCAGAAACTCCACCAATAAATACCCCTGCTGGTGGATGACCCGTTCGCATGGGCGCTGGTGTTTGCGTCACTGCCGCATTCTCTGGCGCTCGGCCACGCAGATCGGTGTGGCATCACCACCATTAAACTCGGTAACAAGTCCCACAATTAAAAAGAAAGAGGCCGCCGTTCAGGTTGGCGGCCTCTAACGCGCTCGTTTTTCGGAATTCAAGGATCAACGATGCCTGCAGAGACTAGCGGCCAGTTTTTAATGACCCCTTTCCGCGATTGACAAAGAGTCGAATTGACCTGTCAGGAAATCCCTGACTGCGCCATCTTTGCCGCGGTAGAAAAAAGCCTCGGCGAAGTTCGCCGGGACCAAGGCAAGGGTGTGTTTCGACGTAAATTCCGTCCACGTCGCGTGTTAGGATTTACATCACGCACAAAGGCGGCGCAGTCAGGGAATTCCTGACAGTGGAGTGTAGATGTAGTGCTTTTTAATATGGATCAGCCGGCTTGAGGATGAATATTGCCGCTGACGCGCTTCCCGAAGAACGAACAGCGAGCCGCTTCACACCCAGAGCAATGCAAAATATTTCGCTGGTCCTGTCTCAATTTTGTCTAGAACGCGGACTAAGGAACCGATGTTCGGGGGCACCTTGGAGGTGCCAATGTCGATCCTGCTGGCTAAGTGCCCACAATGTCGCATCGAGGTAGATACGGGTATTTCGGCGGACGATTGGACGATGCGTCAACTTGGGCCTCGCCTACAGGTCCTCGTCTTGTGCGATGACTGCCGCGCCTACCAGAAGATGATGGTGAGTGAGCTGTATTTCGCGGACAGCCCGAACGTGGTGACGGCCTAGCCATTCAAGCTAAAGACAACGCCTAGTGAACTGCGCGACGCTCGCAGGTGTCCCTGCTCGCCGCACGGTATAATCCTGTGTGGTCTGCGGGCATCACCGGACCGTGTGACTTCGCGCTGGGGCGGCCGCGTTCCTGTTGCTGTTCATGTGGCAGACGCCCCCGTGGCTCGTCGTCGCTTTTCGCGCGGCATGCGGTGGGCCGGCGGAGCCGCGTTCCCCTTGTGCAAAGCGGCGATGGTTTTGGAGTGCGAGACAAAGCCGCTGCGCGCTGCATCAGCCGGGACGCTTCTCCAGGATGATGCGGTAGAGGCTGATGCGGCGGCTCTCAAAACCCATCGTGAACAGCATGAAATTCTGCAAGTAGTGCTTCACCGTCGCCGCGCCGTAGCGGCGGGAAAGGCTGGGCTCCGCGGCGCGGATGTTGCGGATCCAAGCGCGCAGCGTGCGCGCATAGTCGAGCGGTTCGTGGTCGGCATGGCGCACGGTGAAGCGCGCATCGGCGGCGGCGATCTCGTTGAAGTTGGGCAGGTTGGAATCCGGAAACAGCTTCTCGGGCAGGTTCGCGCGCTGCTCGGCACGCGGCAGCTCCAGCCAGGCGATGGTCTGCAGCGACACCCGCCCGCCCGGTTTCAGCGACTCCGCGCAGAAGGCGAAGAAGTCGTGATAGGCGGCGATCTTGCCCGCCTCGTCGAGGTCTGGCCCCGCGAAATGCTCGAACGCGCCGATGCTGATGATCGCATCGAACGGCTGCGGATCGCGGAAATCCTGCCATGGAGTCACCGCGACCTGCAGCCCCGGCTCATGGGCCGCGATCCACTCGGCCTGCGCCGAGCTCATGGTGATGCCGACCGGCTCCGCCACGCCGGCCGCGTCGCGCAGCCGGGTGAGGATGGCGCCCCAGCCGCAGCCGACATCAAGCACGCGCGCCGCAGCCTGCGCCTTTGCGGCGGCGAGGTGCCAGTCGAGCTTGCGCTCCTGCGCGGCGTCGAGGGCATCGGGCCCCTCGTCCGGCAGCAAGCGGGCAGCGGAGTAGGCCATGGTGGTGCCGAGCCAGGCCGCATAGAAATCGTTGCCTAGATCGTAATGCTGCTGGATTGCCCCGGCCGACGCGCCGC
>Ga0207862_1000312_pt1 | contig 14465 bp, 11 predicted proteins | sample LuqExpMetageno81_FD_187838 | JGI IMG/M metagenome (GOLD analysis project Ga0207862, IMG submission 187838) | Tropical forest soil microbial communities from Luquillo Experimental Forest, Puerto Rico - Sample 81 (SPAdes) | ecosystem: Environmental > Terrestrial > Soil > Tropical forest ... | reverse complement strand
TCTCATATTGTTTCCCGAGCTTCGCGTATTCCCCGATCATGATGACCTTAGTGATCACAGCTGCATTGATCAAGGCAAATCCGATGCTCCAATACTCGTTGATGTTGTACTGCCGCAACAGGAGTATGTCGTAGATCGCAAGGGCACCGAAAAAGAAAGCTAGGTAGAAGAAAAGTTCGAGCATTTCCCTAAGCTCGTGTTTGATCTTTTCTCTGCGCTCTGGATGTGCCGAATTCATGACAGCCTCCGTCCCCGCGAAGTGGCGGATGAAGAGGGGCGTGCGATGACACTCGCCCCGTCTTGTTGTTCGACTCGACGAACGCCAGTTCCCGGACGCCGACGTCGCATTTGTTAGGAGCGCAGGGAGCTTCACACCCCGGCAATACCTTTGTTCTGGAGAATCTTGACCACGACTCGGCGATTTTCCGCCTGTCCTTCGGCAGTACTGTCTGAGGCGACCTGCTGGCTGGTCCCCATCGCACCAGGGGCCAGCATATTGGTCAGCGGAATCTGGCAATCTTGCTCCAGGTAAACGGTCACATTCTCGGCCCTTTCGGAACTCAGCCTCTGATTCAAGGCCGCGCTACCGACTTTGGAGGCGTACCCTTGGACGAGTAAGATGTAAGCGGTTGTTCCTTTGGCTTGCTGCGCGAGTTTCTGTAACTCCTGCTTGTATTGTGGTTCGACGGTAGTGCTGCCATTAGCGAAATAGACGGTGGCTTCGCCCAAGATGTTGTATTCACCCAACTCTCCGAAGCGCTTGTTTGCTTGGGCAATAAGCGCCTTATTCTTAGCAATTCTTTCGGCGTTCTCAGTGGATTTGACTTTTTCGGCCTGAAGTTGTGCTTCTTGCTGTTGCATTTGCTCTTTCAGAAGCTGCTGCTGCTGCTTCGTGGGATCCTGGCTTGCTTGCATATCTTCGGCGTTCTTTAAATCGGAACCCTTGAACTCGACAGAATCCGCGACGAATTGGTTTTGCCCATTGTAGGAGCCCTTCACTCTTACTGGTAGTCCGGGTATCAATGCCGCAAGCTCCAAATGTTTTTTTCGAAACAATCCCTCCGGCTCAATAACCTGAGTATTATCGGAAAGCGTCACGACGACGTTTCCCATGTCCTGGGTCTGGACGGTCATGTTGGCGCCATTGCGGCCGGTGATAACTCCTTGGACCTGAGATTGCGCCGCTGCATGATTGGCAAACGCAATCGCGATCATGGCCATCCCCAACCCGGTTCTAATATTCCCCCAAACGATGCGTCTCATAGTGCAGTACCCCTTTAATGAAGCTGGCCGCATGAGGGCTGCCGGACAAAGAGATAATGCGGCTAATCACGTAGCCCACGTATTATCGGACGCTGTACGTCCCGGGCAACTGTCGCTTGTGACAGGTCAGAGAACAGCACGAGTAGGCAAGATGCGTGCACGAGCTGATGCGATGGGCTTCCAGATTTCTTGGCCTTTTTCTCTGTTTCGCTAGCAGCAAACGCGCAACCTTGAGATGATCCCCCGAGGCTGATCTCCTTGAGGAATCGAGTGGTGCCGGTGCCGTATTTTGCGAAATGTAATCTCACTCTTTGCGGCGGGTGAGGTCAAGTAAGCCGTCTAGCGTGGCCTGCGGAGTACCGGACGTCCGCCGTCATGACGTTTATGATCGATCGCGACGGGGTGGTGTATCAGAAGGATCTGGGGCCACAGAAGGCCTATGCCGCGAAGGTTATTACCGCATTTGATCCGGACGAGAGTTGGTGGAGAGTGGAAGAGGTGGATTAAATCTCCATGCGCATTTACGCCCCTTTGTATCAGAGCAAATTCTCTGATTCGTCGGCGGGGCGAGCGGGTTTATTCAGGGCCTCCTCTAAATGAGCGTGCCTTGTGCGTTGGAGTGCACTGTCCCTCCCATTTCCGTTTCGCCCTGGGGCAACTTCAAAATCTCGTTGCCATCTCCCCCTCGCCCTGACTAGAATCCCTTCTTCCTTTTTCTTCAATCTGTCTTGCGCAACCGAAGGGGGCCTCGATGCAACTTCGTCTCACCTGCAAGCCCGCCGACGCCCTAGCCGCGTCTCTTCTAGCTATAGCGGCCATCACCCTGGTCGCCTTTGCTCAAGATTCCCCTCCCCCCGCTCCCACGGATGTCCTCATCAAAAACGCCGCCATCATGACCGCTACTCACGGCAACATTCCGAACGGCCGCATCTACATCAAGGACGGGAAGATCGCCGGCGTCGGCCCGAAAGTCTCCGCTCCTTCCGGCGTAACCGTCATCGATGCCGGTGGCAAGTACCTCACTCCGGGCATCATTGATTCCCACTCCCACATCGCTCTCGATGGTGACGTCAACGAAGCCACCAGCCCCATCACTCCGCAGATGATGATGATCGATGCCTTCGATTATCACGATAAGTCCATCTACCACGGCCTTGCGGGCGGCGTGACTACTTCCCTCCTTCTCCACGGTTCCGCCAACATGATTGGCGGCCAGGCCATTGTCATTAAACACAAATACGGTCTTAATCGGGACGCCATGCTCTTCCCCGGTGCGCCACGCTCCATTAAATTTGCCAGCGGCGAAAACCCCAAGCGGGTCTACGGCAGCCGCAATCAGCTTCCTTCCACGCGCATGGGAAACTTTGCGGTCCAGCGAGAAGCTCTCGTTCAGGCACAGGACTACATGCGCGAATGGGACGCCTACAACGCCAAGGTCAAGAATGGCGACAAGGACGCCTCTTCTCCCAAACACGATTTGAAGCTCGAGGCGCTGGCCGATGTTCTGCGTGGCAATCTACTTGTCCAGATTCATTGCTACCGTTCCGACGAACTTCTCACCGAAATTGCCATGGCCAAGGAATTCGGCTACAAGCTCCGCGCCTTCCACCACGCCCTCGAAGCTTACAAGGTCGCCGACCAACTCGCGGCCGCAAACATCGGCATCGCCACTTTCGCCGACTGGTGGGGCTACAAAGAGGAAGCATGGGACGCCATTCCCTGGAACGCTGTCCTCTGCATGCGCAAAGGCGTTCGTGTCGCCATCAAGAGTGACTCCGAAGATTTCGCTCGCCGTCTCAACCAGGAAGCCGCCAAAACCATGCGCTATGGCGGCGCCACCGAGCAGGAAGCCCTCCAGATGATCACCTTGAACGCCGCTTGGATCATCGGTGTCGACGACAAGGTCGGCTCGATCGACGTGGGCAAAGATGCCGATCTCGTCATCTGGGACGGCTATCCCCTCTCGAGCAGCGCCGTTCCGAGCAAAGTCTTCATTGACGGCACCGTCTATTTCGATCGCTCGCTTCCCGGCTTCGGTATGCCGTACTACAAGGAGGGCATGTGATGCGCCCATTTGATCCCCTTTGCCCTGCAGGGGCGCAAGACCCCTGCGCCTCATGTCCGCACCTTTGCACATCCTTTCAAGGCATTGGCTTTCGCCTTTTTTCGTTCATTGCAGCCCTGTTCTTCGTGGGTTCTCTCGCGAGCGCCCAGCAAAAACCCGTCGCCCTCGGCGGCGGCAAAGTCCTCACGGTTTCCCACGGCTCCATCGAAAATGGCGTCGTCCTGTTCGAAAACGGAAAGATCGCTGCCGTCGGTGCCGCGGGTTCGGTGCAAATCCCCAAAGACGCTCGTGTCATCGATGTCGCCGGCATGACCGTCTATCCCGGCCTCATCGATTCGGAAACCGCGCTCGGCCTCACCGAAATTTCCGCCGTCGACATGACCAATGACCTCGTCGAACCCAGCGACGAAATCATGCCTCACATGCACGTCTACGACGCTTTCCACGCGGAATCCGAACTGATAACCGTCACCCGCCTGAACGGCATCACCAACGCCATTGTTGCGCCCGCAAGCCGCGACACTCTTCCGGGACAAGACTCCTTCATCCAGCTCGCCGGCAAATCCCAGGACGAATTCCTCCTCGTTCGCGACATCGCCATGCCGCTCAACTTCACCGGTGAGCAGCGCCGCAACGAGCGCGGGGAAGGCCGCAAGTTCCCTTCCACCCGCATGGGACTCGCCGCGCAGATGCGCCAGGCGTTTCTCGATGCCCAGGACTACGCGCAGAAATGGTCCGAATACGAAAAGAAAAAGGCCGACTACGACAAACCTAAGACCGATTCCGCCTCCGATTCCTCCGCCAAGCCCGCCGATAAGGACAAGGACAAAAAGCAGCCTCCCAATCCGCCCAAACGCGATCTCAGACTCGAAGCCCTCCTTCCCTACCTCCAGGGCAAAAAACCTGTTGTTCTCGCCGCCGAGGAGTCCAGCGACCTCCAAGCCGCCGTCAACCTTGCCCGCGAATTCAACCTCAAGTTCGTCCTCAACCACATCAGCCACTCGCAGTCCATCCTCGATTACGTCGCCGGTCTCAAAGTCCCCGTCATCGTCGGCCCCATCTACGAACAGCCCAAGTCCGAAGAGCGCTTCGACGCCGTCTACAGCCTTCCCGCCCAACTCTACAAGCGCGGCGTCAAGATCGTCATCGCTTCTTACGATTCCCACAACGCGCGCAATCTACCCTACGCCGCCGGTTTTGCCACCGGCTTCGGGCTCCCCTACGACGAAGCCCTCAAAGCCATCACCCTCAACCCAGCCGAGATCTGGGACCTCGCCGATAAGCTCGGCTCCCTCGACCCAGGCAAGACCGCCAACGTGGTCGTCTCGAACGGCGATCCCCTAGACGTAAAAACCGACGTAAAAATGGTTTTCATCAATGGCAACGAAGTCCCCATGACCAGCCGCCAAACCCGCCTCCGCGACGAATACTCCGCCAAGTAGCCGCAAGTATTTGTCCCTCCCAAAAAATTCCATGCAGCCCATTGCGGAACTCTTATTTTCAAAACGAATCGAACAATCTCAGTTGTTCTATAGAGGGGGAAGTCAAGAAAAAATACGTCTCCGACCGCTGGAGTTTGTCTTGCTTCCAGCCCCACCTACTTGAACAGGGTCGGTTCTGACCGGCCGTGCCATTCGCGCAAACGCTGATCATGTCGGCCCAGCGATTTCGGTTTTCTCTCTCAGCGGTTTTCATCGCTTCCTTCGCGACGAAGCCAGTCCGCTCTGAAACTCACAAGCAGAACGGTTGTCAGTGGCAACCATAGTTCTATTCGGGACTCGTGGCCCATTGCTATTTCGGGTTATCCGAGGGGCCTACGGTTAACTTGAGACTGGCTGCACGAGGCACGCCGGCCTAACAACTGAGTTGAGACTCACCCTCGAACCCAAGTGCCCCAGAACCGGACTCGGCACCGCCGGGGAAGATCCCCAGCAATGGAACGGACGCGGGTCAGAGACACTCAAACTGTTTGTGGCTTCAGATATTTGGCGTCAAACGCGCCTCCCTTCTTCCAGACGGTCAAGGCGATCACAGCAATCTTCCGCGCCAGAGTGAGGCGGGCCATCTGTGGCCTCATCCCTTTGGCTACCAAAGCCTCGTAAAACTCCTGGAAAGGACCTTTCCTGGTGGAGGCCTGGATCGCGGCACTCTTGAATAAATCCTTGAGATGGTGATTGTGATCGCGGTCGAGCCCCCGCACCGATACCGGCTTCTTCGATCGCTCAAGCTGTCCCTTCACATACCGGTGATCGGCACTGGTGTGCGTCACCACCCCAAACCCACTGTATTTCCAGAGCAGCCGCTTGTTGCGGAATCGATGGGGTGTCTGGACAATGGCCATCAGCACGGCCGCGCGGATCGGACCCAGGGCTGGAATCGACCGGAGCAATTTCCACGCCTGGTGCTTCTTGCTCTCGGCCAGGAGTTTCCTCCAGGACCAGGGAAAATTCATAGATTTGGAATTGCGCCCAACGAAGAAAGGGGGAGCGCCAGCTCCCCGATGAAAGGACAGAAGCCGGAGCGAGGATGCAGTCAAGGACGTGGAGCGAGGCACGAGCGCAGCGCCGCGAAGCGGGCTTCGATCCTTGACGGCAGTCCGAGCGGAGGCTACAGGCGTCAACACCGACTCCAAAGGGGCGCCCCTCTATATTGCGTTATCGATAGCAAAAGCATTGTCGAGGCTTATACCAAACACCGATTGCTGCCTGAAACCGGATTACGATGTGATTCTGCCCCCGGCACCATTGATCCTGCCGCGCCAGGGAACAATTCGAGGTTCCTGCGGCCACCGAGCGCAAACTAGGGTGCGTGGGAGGCTACGACACCGATGTCTGCAAAGTTGTCGCCTTTTTTCAGTGAGGGAACCGCGTTGATGTGGAGGATAACGCCGGAGACGGGGGCGCGGACTTCGGTGATACGTTTGCCGAAATAGTCCGTGACATAGCCGAGCTTCATGCCCTCTTGGACATAGGTACCGTGCTTGACGAGCGGGTACCAAATGCCGGGGCCTTCGGAGATTACATCGACGGTCTTTTCAAACCAGACAGGATTCTCGACGGGTCGGGGATCGCCCGGAAGCATTTTGAGGGCACGCATGGTACTGAGCGTGCCGTTGAGGAGCAGGGCGACGTCGTCCTCGTCGACGGTGCCGGCATAACCTGCTTCGACGACGATGGAAGGCTTGCCGCGAGCCGTGGAAGTGTTGTCGAGGTAGCGTGTGGCGCCAAGGTCGGTGGGACGGTCGCGCCATATGATGATGTGATCGAGGCCAAAGGCGAGGACCATCTCTTTCGAGACACGGTCCTGGGCCTCTTTACCCGTGGGCGCCCAGTAGGCGTAGGAGCGGAGGCTTTCATCCAGATCGCCCCCATGGTAATCGATAAGATAATCGCAGCGGTCGACGATTTGTTTCGTGATGAGGAAGGAAGCGCGTTCGGTTTGCGTCCCGTCGGCCTTGCCGGGATAGAAGCGGTTCATGCTTTTGTTGTCGACGGGATTGACGTGAGGGACTTTTTGTTCGAAGGATGGAATGTTCACGAGCGGTAAGAGGATGACCGTGCCGGAGATTTGAGCAGGATCGAGTAGAGTGATGAGCCTTTCGACCGCGATAATGGATGCATATTCCGTACCGTGGGCGCCGGAGATGAGAGCGAGAACTGGACCGGGCTTCACGCCGTTGATGACGACGACCGGGATATCGGTGGCGGCATCGACGCCAACAGGGACTTCGAGATAGCCGGTGGATTTTTCACCGACAGCGGCAGAAGCGGTACCGACAGAGAAAGATTGACGCTGGGCCAGCGCGAAGAGTGGAAACAACAGAAAGATCAGGTGCGCGCCAAAAGCACGAAGCGATGAACAAAGCATAAAACCTCCATTTAAGCGGCTGAGGATAGCGCGAGGTGTGTGATTTGAGCAATGGAGAGCGGAGAGCGAAAATGCCCAGAATCAGAATAGTTGAGAGCCCAGGCCCTCAAAGAAGTGACCGCCACGTTCGAATACAAGTTTCTCAAGGGTTCCTGAGGGAGGAGTGGCGCTCGGATTGGTCTAATCAGCGATATTTTCTTACCTCAACCCTGGGAGTTCTGAAGACCACGGAAACGACCATTGTCACCTCATCCGCGTCCTGCGGTACTCGCTTGTAACTCGCGGATCTTGCCCGTGCCGCCAGAGACATGCAACCGGCTTGTGGGAACTTTTCCCATGGTATTGGGAAATTCTTCGAGGATCACACTGTTACTATCGGAGCGTATCGATGGTCGGTATTCCTAATCGACATGAAGAACTGGTAGTTTTGACAGTTGAACCTCAGGAATAAGCGGCCACAATGAGAGCCACTAACAATGCAGGTCTAGGACCCGTTCTTTCTTGACGTCGGGTTTCAGTGTCGACCTGCTCTGCGCAGCTGCTGATCTGGCTTCCTGATTGGAAGCTGGGTTGCCAGAAATTCTTGGGCGGAGAATTTCTGACCTGCGCAGAGCAGGTCGACACTCCCTCCTATCGAATCTCACTCGCTGAAACCGATTAAAAGGGATTTCTCGGAGCCCATCGAACAAAAAGAGTCAGGTGTGCACTGTCCCTCGTGCGGTTCAATTAATCAAAAGATTTTTGCAGCGGAGGTCGACATCCATTTTTCGGGGCCCAGGTTGGAACGACAGTCAGGCCAGGGCGCTTGGATTCACGCAGGCTGGATTTAGTGATGATGAACATGTATTGGGAACCTCTCGACATGGATGTTCCGATAATTCCCGGCCGACAGTGGACCAGAGCGGTGGACACTTCCCTGCCGAGCCCGTCGGACGTTGCAGATCCCGGCACGGAGACGGCGTTCTCAGGTCCATCGTATCGTGTAAACGGACGCAGCATTGTGGTCCTGTTGAATAAGCCGGCCAAAAACGAAGTGAGTCGTTAGGTCTTACAGGTACGAGATGCTGCTTCTAATCCGGATCGACCTTGACGATAGAATTCCAGATCAAGTTGGTGCCGGCGTTTGTCGCGTGGTTGTACGTGGTCGGCTGTGCCAGATCGGTATTGTTTACCGCGCCGTACTCACCGTGCGCCCAGCCTCACTGCATTCTCGCCAGCGCACTTGACCGCAGCTTTGGGGTATAATCGCCGCCAACCCTCTTGGAGCGGGTCGCTCTTGGATCTGGCGACGACAGCCAACCTGTGGATTCCAGTCTGCTGCGAGCGCGTGATGCGCTTCAACCTTTTTATACAGAAGAACGGCACCCCCTATGGCTCCCTGGTCTGTACCGTATGCAACAAAAGTGTTTCGTTTGAGCTCGAACACCAAGCCCACTTGACCGAGTATGGCGAAGGTGCGCGCGCCCTGAGCATGCTGGGATCGCCCAAGCCCCCTAAAGACGTGCGGCGCAAAGTTGACGAGAATGCGGCCATGAACGACAAGACGCTATAACCGCCCGCGTTCCCACCCCGCGATGATTGGCCAGACCATCTCTCACTACCATATCCTGGAAAAGCTCGGTGCCGGAGGCATGGGGATCGTGTACAAAGCCGAAGACACGCGCCTTCACCGCTTTGTAGCATTGAAATTCCTGCCAGATATGACGCAAGACTCGCAGGCGCTGGAGCGCTTTCGCCGCGAAGCACAAGCCGCATCCGCCTTAAATCATCCGGGCATCTGTACCATCTATGACATCGGTGAGCACGAGGGCAGGCCGTTCCTCGCCATGGAGTTCATGGACGGCCAGACGCTGCGGCATCACATCAATGGTAAGGCGCTTCTTTTCGAAGAAGTGCTGAAGTTGGGGACTCAGATCGCCGACGCTTTGGATGCAGCGCACACCGAAGGAATCATCCATCGCGACATCAAACCCGCCAATATTTTCGTGACCAAGCGTGGACAAGCGAAGGTCCTTGATTTCGGGCTTGCCAAGCTTCTTCCCAAAGGCGTTGTGCGCGGGAATGCAGAATCCAGAGGCGAACCGGCGGACGCTGCTTCGATCGTTGGAATCATCAGCGGCACTCCTTCTTACATGTCACCCGAGCAGGTTCGCGGAGACAAACTTGACCAGCGCACGGATATCTTTTCGCTCGGTCTGTTGCTGTATGAAATGGCGACAGGGCGGCAAGCGTTTGGCGGCAACACGGGGGGAGTGATTATCGAAGCGATTCTCACGCGGTCGCCTGCTCCGGCGCGAAGCATCAATCCCGATGTCCCGGCCGGGCTCGAAGACATCATCAACAAGGCACTTCACAAGGATCGAGACCAACGCTATCAACAAGCCAGCGACCTACTCGCAGATCTCCAACGACTAGAGCGAGGCGACCATTCCAGTTGGCGCCCCCCGGCGAGAGAGACAGGATTTGTTCCGAGGGAACCGACGGTACGGAATGCGACCACGAACTCCGGCATTCTCCGGCCAGAGCGCGTATCGAAGATCATTGACTCACTGGCAGTTTTGCCTTTCGAAAACACCAGTCGCGATCCGGAACACGAATACCTCAGTGACGGAATCGCGGGCAGCCTGATCAACATTCTTGCAGGCGTCCCCAAATTACGAGTGATGGCCCACAGCACGGTTTTGCGTTACAAGGGCCGCGCAATCGACCCGCAAGCCGTCGGTCGCGAGCTGAATGTCCGTGCCGTGCTTACTGGACAAATCATGCAAAGCGGTGAATCTTTACGAATTGGGGCGGAATTAGTCGACGTAGCGACGGGTTCTCAATTGTGGGGCACACAATACAATCGCAAGCCTGGGGATATCTTTGCGATTCAAGACGAAATCTCAGAAGAAATATCGGGAAAATTAAGGTTAAAGCTCAGCCGTGCGGAAAAAAAACGCCTGACCAGACGCCAGACAGATGATGCGGAGGCCTACCGGCTGTACCTGAAGGGCCGTCATCACTGGGACCGGTGGACCGAAGACGGGTTCTACAAAGCGATCGAATACTGTCAGCAAGCTGTCGAGAAGGATCCCGGCTACGCTCTGGCGCACGGAGGAGTGGCTGATTCGTACGTACTGTTGGGATGGAATAGCTACCTCCGGCCAAAGGACGCGTTTCCTAAAGGAAAAATGGCTGCCATGAGGGCCCTGCGCCTCGATCCGAATCTCGCCGAAGGCCATACACCACTGGCAGCCGTGTTGTGGCTTCACGATTGGCAATGGGCAGAGGCTCGCGCGGAGTTCACGCGCAGCCTTGAATTAAATCCCACCTATGCCACAGCCAATCACTGGTTCGCCGAATATCTAATGACGATGGGACACCATGCGGAAGCGGTCACCAGAATGAAAAAAAGTCAGGAGCTCGATCCGTTGTCCCTCATCATCAGCGTCGCGATTGGATGGGCCCTCTACATGGCTCGACAGTACGATGACGCAGTCGACCAACTCACGCGAACTGTCGATCTGGAGCCAAACTATCCCGTCACCCACTGGATTCTTGGCCTGTTACTCCGGAAAATGGGTCGCTATGAGCAGGCCATTACCGAGGGGGAGAAGGGCGTGAAATTATCCGGGGGCAGCCCTCTGATCAGCGCGGCCCTAGCGCAAACTCTCGCCGAGGCGGGAAAAAGAGACCTGGCAATCCAGATCCTCGATGATCTGACCAGGCTGGCGGAGCTACGCTATATCGCACCTTATTTTTTCGCTGGAATCTACACTGGCTTGCGAGAAGGCGACCGTGCGATCGAATACTTGGAGAAATGCTACGAGGAACATTCCCACTGGCTGATCTATCTTCACATGGATCCGGGCATGGACGGTTTGCGGTCTGACCCACGGTTCCAGGACCTGTTGCGGCGCGTCGGCCTTCCCTTATAGTACGCGAACGATGCCGAGTTTGAGTAGTTCGCCATGGAGGCGGGGTGCACTCCAAAAAGGATACTCCCGGCCCATTTTGCGGATGAGATCTCGGACCTCGCGCGAAATGACGGGTCCTCCTGTTGGGCCGTGCCGCTCCTTCCAGGTCCAGAAGAGGCAAAAGCCGGCTCGATGCCAAGCCACGACCGTTTGTGGCTCGACGATGGCCAGCGCTGAGCGCCAGTCGCGCCAGAGGTGGACAAACAGATCCCTAACAGGCGGTCGCCAGAGGTTAATTTCGGGCGTTTTGAAGCGGACCTCTGAAGCACGCCGATTTGCCGGCGCAAAGCCAGGTTCTCGAGTTCCAGGGCAGCACGCAAAAGTAAAATCGAGGGCAGGGTTGCTAGACATGACCTGAGAAAAATGAGCATCGGTGAGCACTATGATGGACGGATAACCCTCATGGTCTCTGAGATTTCGGGATTTTCGGGAGGCACAGACAGCAGATTGTTCAGTGGATTTTGCTCAGTTCCAGGTTGGCTTGTTTCAGCACCGGAATGTTCGCGTCCGCGCCCGCCCATAAACTCGCAAACTTCTCGTACCACGACTTGGCGTCCGTTTTTGCGCCTGATTGCGCGTCCGCTCGTGCCATTCCCAACTTCGCCAGCGACCCGGACCAGCAGTTCACCACCAGTCCCGGGCTGGATTCGATTTTCTGAAACTCCGTAACCGCGCCCGCCGATTTGTTCAGCGCCAGCAAACTCTTCCCTCGCAGAAATACCGGCACCATGCACGAATCGCTGACGTTCCCGGTCAACTGGCCTCGCTCGTACGGGCTCACCACGCGCAACTGCTGCAGCCCTTCCTCGTAGTTGCCTTTGTTCATCGCCAATTGCGCGCGGATCATCGGCAGCCACGCTTTTTGAATCGCGATGTTCGCCGGATACAGGGCCTGTAAATCGTCGACGATTGCCCGTGCGTCCTGTTCGTCCCCAATCCGCGCGTAGACCACCGCCGCAAGTGCGCGCACATCCTTGCTGTGCGGCGCGAACTGCAGCGCCTCGTGCACCAATTCCCGCGCTTCCTTGGGATAACCCAGAACCGCTTCACGCATTGCGGCCTCGGCAGACCACGTCGCCGCCGATTCCGGCAACTCTGCGCTTTTCGCCATGTCGATGGCCTTGCGGGTAAGTTGACGTGCGTTTTGCAGATGCCCGTAATAGGCTTCCGTATCCGACTGTGCCGCTACCAGGCTGTCTCCGCCCGGTTTGCCTTCCGCCCAATCCAGCTGCTGCCGCATTCCCGCCTGATCTCTTCGCAGAAACGCGATGCTATACATGTTTACGTGCAGCGATGCGTCGTCCAACTTTCGCGCGAACGCCTCATTCAGCACGCGCTCGGCCTCTTCCGGGCGATCCAGCGCCAGCAGCGCCGTCGAGTAATTCTCATACCAGGCCGCCGCGTCCGGATTGATTTTCAGCGCGGCTGCTGAATACTTCGCTGCTTGTTCGTACTCGCCAATGACGAAATATTCGCTCGACAAATTTCCCAGCGCCACATCATCGCGTGGATAAATCCGGATGTACTCCTGGTAACCCTCGATGGCCTTCTCCACGTCGCCTTGGGCCATGTCGTAATACAGCGTGGAAATATTCAGCCGTTCCCGCGCAGTTTGCCGGTCGGCCGCTTCGAACGCCTGGCGAATGCTTTCCGCCGCTTCGCCCAGTTGATTGAGGTTGTACAAGCTCACCGCCAGGCCCGATCGCGCCACCGCGAACCGCGAATCCGCTTCTACGGCCTTTCGGTAATAGGGCACTGCAGCCAGGTCGCCTTGCTCGCGCAGGACTTTGCGTGCGTCTGCATGCGCCTTGAGAGCACTCGGCATCGGGGAAGTCGCCCTTTCCAGCGGCGTGTCGAATTTCTGCAGCGACCCCGCATCCTCTCCCAATTCTTCGCGGAGCTGTACCGCCGCCACGCCAAGCTGGTGGATTAATAGCTCCGCTCGTGGCGCGCTGCCGCGGCTATCGGCGATTCGCGATCCCCCTTTGCACCGATTCGCATATAGTTGCACCGTATACTCCGCGTCGGCGTACACGACGATTCCCGTTAGGTACGCGGCCGCATCCAATTCGGCACAGATTTGCTTCGCAAAATCAGCCGTCAATGCCTGATTCTCGGACGCGCCCCTTTTCCTTGATACATCACGAACCTTTTCGTCGCTAATCAGGTTCAAGTGCGGTGATTGACTCAGCGCGATGCGCAACGCTTCCCGCAATGATTCATCGAACATCGCCTCGCCGCTTCGATTACGGACCTCCCCCAGGAGCAAGTAGTCCGTATCCTGTAGGGGCACGGTCCGCCGCATTCGCCAGAAGGCGAAGCTCGTCGCGCATGCCAGCACCAGAAGTACGAGCCGATAGACCTTTTTCATGAGTATGGGACCAGGCAGAGAAACTCTTTCCAATTTACATCCCGTCCGAACCCGTGCAAGAACCCTTCCTCCCTCTGTGTCCAACCTCCAATTACATGAAGCGTCACAAAGGCACCTGCGGACCTTCCGACGGGCATTAGATGCCCGCAATCGCTAATGCCCTGGACCTTTGCTCCTGGAATGCGTGGGAGCACCTCTCGCTCATGTTGCTCCGATGGTGTGTTCATCCATGTAATAATATTACGCGGACTCGCCGTATCTTATTGATTTTGAAGTCGGACGGAGTTTTTTGAGAACCACAGGATGTCGGTCAGAATGCGCTCGCGAACAGGGTGACGGCGTACTAAAATGCAAGGAATACATCAAGGTAGCCATGATAGTCTGCCGCTGCTATTGACGGCAAAGTTAGACAAGCTCCTACCGCACCTGAACAGGTTTTGGCCCGGCTTGAGTCAGGAGTGGTTCGGGCGGGAGTCGGACGCCCGGGCCTGTAACGGAGAGAAGTATGCGTAAGAACACGGTGGTCAGTCTGCTACTCGGCGTCGCACTGGTTCTGTTTTTGACTGGGTGTGAGGATACAAAAGCGCGGCAAGAAAACGAACAGCTGAAAGTACACGTGGCGGAGTTGGTTAAAGAAAATGGCAGCCTGGGTAATCGAGTCGACGAGTTAACTCAGGAGAATGCGGCGTTAAAACAGGAGAACGAACAACTCAAAAGAAAAGCTAAAACAAGGAAGACCAAGAAAAGCAAACACCACACCAGCCCTTCTAGTGCACAGTGAACGAGGACGTTGTTATCTGGTCCTTCTTATTGATTTGAAAGTTGGCTGGAGTAGTTCTTGAGTTCTGAACGGACATGGGAATCTTCAAGATGGCCAGTCCAATATCCATTTAATCCTTTCAGAGAATCTGAGCCGAGAGCCACGCGGGCCTTAGTTCAC
>Ga0207862_1000311_pt1 | contig 14485 bp, 14 predicted proteins | sample LuqExpMetageno81_FD_187838 | JGI IMG/M metagenome (GOLD analysis project Ga0207862, IMG submission 187838) | Tropical forest soil microbial communities from Luquillo Experimental Forest, Puerto Rico - Sample 81 (SPAdes) | ecosystem: Environmental > Terrestrial > Soil > Tropical forest ... | reverse complement strand
CGGGTGCGCGATGAGCTGACCAAGATGCTGACCGAAGGGCATGCGCGGCAAGCCTTCGAATTGCTAGACAGCTCCGGCCTCTTGAAACAGGTGCTGCCGGAGATTGCCCGCATGCACGGCGTCGAGCAACCGCCGCAGTTTCATCCCGAGGGTGATGTGTGGATCCACACCATGATGCTGCTCGAGCAGTTGCGCACCGGGTGTTCGTGCACGCTGGCGTGGGGGGCGCTGTTGCACGACGTCGGGAAGCCTCCGACGTTTCGCGTGGCGCCCGACCGGATTCGATTTGATGGCCATGTGGAAGTAGGCGTGGCGATGGCGCACGAGATCTGCGACCGACTGCACTTCTCCAACGATGACACCGAGCAGATCGAGGCGCTGGTGGCCAACCACATGCGCTTCAAAGACGTGGAGCGCATGAAGTCGTCAACGCTGAAGAAGTTTCTGCGGCTGCCGCGGTTCGATGAACACATGGAATTACACCGCATGGATTGCCTGGCAAGCCACGGCGGGCTGGAACTCTACGATTTCGTGGCGGAGAAGTTGCGGACAACGCCACCGGAAGAGATTCGTCCGGAGCTGTTGTTGACGGGGCGGGATTTGATTGAGCTCGGTTATGCGCCGGGGCCGCGATTCAAGGACATTCTGGCGGCGGTGGAAGATGCGCAACTCGAAGGCAAGCTGCGCAGCCGCGATGAAGCGTTGCAGTGGGTGAGGGCGGAGTTTCCGCCGGCGCAGTAGTCGTCTAGAATCGAAGTTCACGACATGCAGCACGCACGCGGAACGCTCCGGAAAATCTTTGCCGACAAAGTCTGCAGTCAGGCGGGCGACGACGCCCCGTTGCTGGCGTGGCCGGTGGTGTGTGGGACAGCAGTAGCCGAGAAGACGAAGGCGCTAGATTTCGTGGACGGCGTTCTGGTGGTTGCCGTGCCCGATGCGACGTGGCGCAACCAGTTGCAGGGTCTGTATCAGCAGTACCTGGCGGGGCTCAATCAGCTTGCGGGCAAGCACGTGCAGAACATCTCGTTTGTGGTGGCGCCGCAGGCCATCCGCCCCATAGTGGAATCGCGAGGAAAGTAAGCATGGTTACGGAAAAAGACGTTTCGTACGTCGCGGACTTGGCCCACCTTGAGCTCACGGCCGAAGAACGCGCGCGCATGTTGAAAGACCTGAATTCGATTCTGGGATACATCGAGCGGCTGAACCAGCTTGACACGGCGAACGTTGAGCCGATGGCGCAGGTAGCAAGCCGCTACGGCGCGGGCGCAGCGGGCGGGAATGCGATGCGGGACGATGAGTTGCGTCCCTCGTTACCGCATGATGAGGCGATGAACAACGCTCCGCAGACGGATGGGACGTTTTTCAAGGTGCCTAAGGTGATTGAGAAGTAGGGGCCACAGTGACCAATCTCGACACATTGACAGTAGATGCGGCGCGAACGGCAGTGCTGGAGAAGCAGGCGACGGCGACCGCGCTGGTGGATGCGTTCTACAAAAAGATCGAAGCTGTGGACCCGGCGATCGGGGCCTACCTGACGTTGTGCAAAGACCGCGCGCAGCGCCAGGCGGAGCGGGTGGATGCGTTGGCGGACAAGGGCGATGCTCTGCCTCCGCTGGCTGGCGTGCCGGTGGCTATCAAGGATGTGCTGACCACCAGGGGCGTGCGCACAACGGCGGGCTCGAAGATCCTGGACAACTTCATCGCTCCCTATGACGCGACGGCCGTGGCGCGGCTCGAGGCGGCGGGAGCGATTGTCCTGGGCAAGACGAACTGCGACGAGTTCGCGATGGGTTCGTCGAACGAGAATTCTGGATTCTATCCGGTGAAGAACCCTCGCGACCTGACGCGTGTGCCGGGAGGGTCGTCAGGTGGATCGGCGGCGGTGGTAGCGGCGGGCACGGCGGTGGCGTCGTTGGGCACCGATACCGGCGGCTCGATTCGGCAGCCGGGCGCGTTCTGCGGCGTCGTGGGACTGAAGCCGACCTACGGGCGCGTCTCGCGCTATGGGCTGATTGCGTTCGCGTCTTCGCTCGATCACGTGGGACCTTTCGGCAAGACCGTCAAGGACGTCGCGCTCATCTTGCAGCACATGGCGGGCCGCGATCCCATGGATTCGACTTCAGCGGACTTGCCGGTGCCGGACTATACGGGCGAGATCGGCAAGCCAGTTACGGGGTTGCGCATTGGAGTACCGAAGGAATACTTCGGCGAAGGGCTTGATCCCGAGGTGCGCGCAGCAGTGGAAGCGGGTATCCAGGAGTTGGCGAAGGCGGGATGCGAGGTTATTTCGGTGTCGTTGCCGCACACGGAGTACGCGATTCCGACCTACTATCTGATTGCGACCGCCGAGGCGTCGTCGAACCTGGCGCGGTTTGATGGCGTGCGCTACGGCATGCGGGCGCGCGAGGCCAGGACGCTGGCGGAGATGTATCGCAAGACGCGCGATGCCGGGTTTGGCACGGAAGTGAAGCGTCGGATCATGCTGGGCACATATGCGCTGAGCGCGGGATATTACGATGCCTACTACCTGAAGGCGCAGAAGGTGCGCAGCCTGCTGGCCCGGGACTTTGACGAGGCGTTTGCGAAGGTGGATGCCATCGTGACGCCGACCACGCCGACACCGGCGTTCAAGTTGGGCGAGAAGGCCGATGATCCTCTGGCGATGTACCTGGCGGATATCTACACGGTGACGGCGAATTTGGTTGGCGTGCCGGGCATTACGGTCCCGTGCGGAAAGAGCAGGGAAGGCTTGCCCATCGGAATGCAGATTTTAGGCAAGCACTTCGACGAGGCCACGGTGCTGAAGGCAGCGCACGTGGTGGAGCATGCGCTGGCGGACAATCCCGCCTAGGCCGGGTCGTAGTAGCGATCGCCGGCGCAGGCGCGGCAAAGAATCGTACCGTCGCGGCGCACCTCGCGTCGGAAGTTGATGCCTTCACCGCACCGGGCGCAAACGATTCGCTCGCCCTTGTAGCCGGGGAGTTCCTCCGGCGGGACTGCGACCTTCACCCACTGCACCGTGAACAGGTCGTCGGTGGGCATCTCGCGGTAGGCCTGCATCTGCTGCTGGTTTTTGCTCTCGAGCTCGGGATGCAACTGGCGCGCCAGCGCCTTGGAACTTTCCCGGGCCGCGAGGCGGACGGCGCGGCCGGATTCCATGTCGACAAACGTGGCTGCGACTTTGCCCCAGTCGCGGAACTTGAGGGCGCGCTTGCCTAGGCGGCATCCGGTGACCACACCGATGGCGTCCGTCATGCAGCGATCAATCTCGACATACGTAACCAGCCGCTTGCGATCTTTGCCGTAAGGGTCGTCGAGGCCGAGCAACTCCAGTCCATACACGGCCATGCGCACGCCGAGGACCTGCCCGGCACACAGGTGGCCGTGTGCAAGTTCAGCGTCGCGAAGGAGTTCGTCGAAGGACTTCAAAACATGCCCTGAGCGCAGTCGAAGGGTGACGACAGTTTACGTCATTCTTCGCCGGGCGAGTCGGGTGTCACATCGGCGAAGCGGCCATTGATGTCCACCGAGAGCTGATCGCCGCCCAGCGGAGAGAAAACCACCCGCGCCGGAGATCGCTGCCACAGCGGCGCTTCGCACACCGCATTGGGAAATTCGCCGCCTAGTTTCTCCAGGGTCTTCTTGTACAGCGGCTTCTTGGTGGTGATCTGCACCACCAACGCTGAGACGCGATTGCCGTCATCGGCGACGCCGCAATACGCTGCGTAATCGCGGTACCAGCTCACATCGGAGTAATACGGGTCGAAGTCGGGCAGCTTCAGTTGAGTGATGCGCCCAGTGGTGCGGTCGACCAGCAGCCATCCACCGCGTTGCCAGAGCCAGCGGGCGGACGACTCGGTAGGCAGCGAGTCGTTGACCCGATAGGCGCGGCGGACCACGAACACGCGATCGGTAATGTCGTGCGCGGGGCCGGTGGTGTACTCCTTAAGCTTGGTGTCGAGGAACAGCGGGCGCACGGAGATCGTGAGCGTCTTTTCTTCCGACGGCCCGAGGAGGAGTTTCACGGTGGTGGGCTTGCCGAAGCTCATGACGTGGGGCTTCGACGCAGCATGAGCGAGCGGAACCACCGTAAATAGTGAGGCGAAGAAAGCTAAGTAGCGCATTTGTCGCCAGCGTAGCGCGGTTTGGTCAAGGCGGCAAATTACGAAAGTAACCACCCGCAAGCCCCACCGGATGAATGAATTACCGCTTCCGTGGCTTACAATGTGCACGTCTCCGATTGCCATGAGCCAGCCAACCCATACCATCGTCATCCCGGCCTTCAATGAGGGTGAGCGGCTGGCGGTTTCGCTTCCGAAGGTGCTGGAGTACGTGCAGGAGCGTGGGCTGAACGCCGAGATCATCGTGGTCAATGACGGCTCGAGCGACAACACTGCGGAGGTCGTGCGGCGGTTTGCCGCGTCGGAGCCGTCCGTCTTGCTCGCGGAGAACCCGGGCAACCGCGGCAAGGGTTACAGCGTTCGCAACGGTATGCTGCACGCGCGAGGTGAGGTGGCGCTGTTCACGGATGCCGACCTGTCATCGCCCATTTTTGAGGCGGAGAAGTTGTTTGCTGCCTTGACCAAGGGTGCGGATGTGGCCATCGGTTCGCGCTGGCTGCAACGCGAGTTGCAGACTGAGCGGCAGCCATGGCTGAGGCAACTATATGGGCGCCTGTTCAACATAGGATTGCGAGTTCTACTGGGGTTGGGTTTCAAGGACACACAGTGCGGCTTCAAAGCTTTCAACCGGCGGGCGATCGAGACCGTGTTTCGGCGGCAGCACATCGAGCGCTGGGGATTCGATCCGGAGCTTTTGTTTTTGGCCCGGAAGTTCCGGCTGCAAACCACGGAAGTCCCGGTGGAGTGGGCCCACGATCATCGGTCGAAGATCAATCCTTTGCGCGATGGGTTGCGAATGGGCGTGGAAGTGCTGAAGATCCGGTGGAACGATTTGTTGGGGCGCTATCGTAAGCCATTGTTTGAACTGGAGAAACCCGCCAATTCGCTGACCGCAGCGGTGGGCTCGAAATCGTAACGAGTGATGCCAACAGCTCCACCGGGGCAACCGGCGACGCCTGATTTGTGCGCCGAGTGGGGCCGCGCCGCAGATATAAATTCACGCAGAATTTGCAGCTTCTCGCTATTTCCCGCATCTTGACCAAAAGTATGTTCCCGTAAGAGCCACTTCCAAGACAATATGCCGCCAGCCTCCACAATCCGCAGCGACAATGCCACGTCCGTTCAAAGCCTGCTTGGAGACTACCGCGCGGTTCGCGAGATGTCGTCGCAGCTCTGCGCGCCGTTGACGGTCGAAGACCACAGCCTGCAGGCCATGCCCGATGCCAGCCCGGCGAAGTGGCACCTGGCCCACACCACCTGGTTCTTTGAGACCTTTCTTCTGAGCGCGCACTTGCCGGGATACCAGCCGGTCAATCCGGCCTTCCGCAGTCTCTTCAATTCGTATTACAACGCGGTGGGTGACCGGCCCCTAAGGGCGCTGCGGCACGTTTTGTCGCGCCCGACCCTGGACGAAGTCCGTGCCTATCGCGCGCAAGTGGATGAGGCCATGGAGCGGCTGTTGTCGCAGGAGTTGCCTCGCTATGTTTGGAACCTGTTGGCGCTTGGGATCAATCATGAGCAGCAGCATCAGGAGTTGATCCTGACGGATGTGAAGTACGGCTTGGCGGCGAACCCGTTGCGTCCGGCGTATCGGAAGGGAAATCCGGCGCGTGCGCAGTCGTCCGTGCCAGCTCCGCCGATGCGGTGGCAGGCGTTCCCCGAGGGCGTGTATTCGATCGGATTTGACGGCGACGGTTTCTCGTTCGACAACGAGGGTCCGCGCCACAACGTTTACCTGGCGCCGTTCCGCCTGGCATCGCGACTGGTGACCAACGGCGAGTACATGGAGTTCATTAACGATAAAGGCTACGATTCGCCGGCACTGTGGCTGTCGGATGGATGGGACACAATACGTGCGAACCAGTGGAGCGCTCCCCTGTATTGGGAAATGCGTGATGGCGAATGGTGGCATTACACGATGGGGGGCATGACTCCAGTGAAGGAGAAGGAGCCAGTTTGCCACCTCAGCTATTACGAGGCGGATGCTTACGCCCGTTGGGCAGGGGCGCGACTCGCGACGGAATTCGAGTGGGAGGTAGCGTCGCAGACCTGCCAAGTTGGCGGAAATCTCCTGGAAAGCGAAGCGTGTCGTCCGCAGGTGGCGCACGAGAGCGCGTCACTCACGCAGATGTTCGGCGATGTCTGGGAGTGGACAGGGAGCGCTTACCTGCCGTATCCGGGCTATCAGCCCGCGGCAGGCGCAGTGGGCGAATATAACGGCAAGTTCATGTGCAACCAAATGGTGTTGCGCGGCGGATCGTGTGTTACGCCACAGTCGCACATACGGCGGACCTATCGTAATTTCTTTCCTCCCCACGCACGTTGGCAATTCACGGGCATCAGGTTGGCCAATGGCGACTAGCAAACAAGTTCAATTCCTCGCCCACGGCGCAACTGCGATGGCGGCGCGCGAGGGGCTGAGCGCCTCGCCCAAGCGCTTGCCATCGTGGCTGTTTTACGACGAAGCCGGATCGGCACTGTTTGAGCAGATCACCGAGCTGCCCGAGTACTACCTGACGCGCACCGAGCGGGCGATCTTCGAGAGTTATGCGGGCGAGATTCTGCAAGCGGCGGGGTCGGCGCTAACCCTGGTGGAACTGGGCGCTGGCACGGCGACGAAAACGTCCATCCTGATCGAAGAGTTGTTGCAGCGGCAGTCGCGCGCTCTCTTTTATCCCATCGATGTTTCGCCGAGTGCTTTGCAGGAAGCCGTGATACGGCTGGGGCGGCAGTTTCCGCAGTTGCGGGTCAATCCCATTGTGGCCGACTACACCGGCGGGGTCGATGCGCTGAATCGCATCTCGGGCCGCAAGCTGGTGCTGTATATCGGATCGAGCATCGGCAACTTCGAGCCGGAAGAATCCGTGGCCATGCTGCGCCGGATCAGACGGTCGATGCGTGCCGGCGACGCCATGCTGCTGGGTACGGACATGGCCAAGAGCGCGAAGATTCTGGTTCCGGCATACGACGATGCGGCGCGCGTGACCGCGGCGTTTAACAAGAACGTCCTCGCCCGTCTGAACCGGGAGCTGGACGCCGATTTCGATCTCGATGCCTTCCGTCACGTCGCGTTGTGGAACAAGCGGGACTCGCGCATGGAGATGCACCTCGAAAGCCTGCGCTCCCAGAGCGTGTTTTTGCCGGTGCTCGACATCGACGTGGCGTTTTCCCCCGGCGAGCGAATCCACACCGAGAACAGCTACAAGTACACGGCGGAGATGGTCGAAACAATTCTGCGAGAAAGCGGTTTTCGCCTCGAGCAGAGCTGGTACGACCGGCAGAAGTGGTTTGGGGTGCATCTGGCGAGGGTGTAACGTCGATCCAGCACTTCGTGCGTCTCCAATCCCCTGACCGCTGAGGTATGCTTGGCGACAGAGCATACTCTCGGATTTATGAAACACCTCCGTCCCTTCGTTCCATCGCGCTTCGGGTCTTTCCTGCTGCTGGTGTTGCTGCTGACCGACCCTGCCTGGCCCTGGGGCAATGAAGGCCACATGATGATCAATCGCGTCGCGGCGGAGAAGCTCCCAGCAGACGTCCCGGCATTTCTGCGCAACGCGGAAGAGCAACTGGCTTACCTGGGGCCGGAGCCCGACCGCTGGCGGGAGAGGTCCGAGTTGGCGCTGAAGCTGTCGCAAGATCCCGACCATTTCATCGACTTGGAACTGGTTGAGGGCATGACCCTGCCCGCCGACCGCTACAGCTTCTACCGCGCGCTGGAGGCGAAGCGGAAGCAGACGCCGAGCCAGGCCGAGACCTTCCTGCCGGAAAAGGTCGGCCTGCAGCCCTACATCACGATGGAAGTGTTTGAACGGCTGGTGGTGGCGTTTCGCGAATACCGCCATGCGCTGCGCGACCGCACAAACACCGAGTTCGCTGAGCGCAATGCAATCTTCTACGCGGGTTGGCTGGGGCACTACGTGGCCGACGGCGCCAACCCGCTGCACACCACGGTGAATTACAACGGCTGGACGACGGCCAATCCGAACGGTTACACCACGGCCAAGACCATCCATTGGCAGATGGAGGGCGTATTCGTAGCCGCCAACCAGAAGCAGTTGAAGTTCGCGCCGCTGGTGCCGGACAAGCCGACCAAACTGGAGAAGCCTTTCCAGGACTATCTGGCGTATCTGCAGAAGTCGCACGGCTACGTCGAACAGGTTTACCAACTGGAGAAGGCCGGAGGGTTCGCGGCAGAGGGCACGCCGCAGTCGCGGTGGTTCATCGAGGAGCGTATGGCTTACGGCGCAGATATGTTGCGCAACCTTTGGTACACCGCGTGGCTCGACAGCGCTGTCGATCCTTCGCCTTACGTGCAGCCGAAGCCGGCGAGTGCGCCTCCTGACATGAAGACCGTGCCCAGGATGGGCGAGACCAGCCCGCAGCCGGGTCGATAGCATGGTGAAACTCACGGCCATTTCCTGGCTTCGAACTCGCGGAACTGCTGCTCCAGTTTCAGTTGCAGGCGTGCTTTTTCGCTGCCGTCAAGAAAGGTCTGACAGGCGGCTGCGGGCTTTGCACCGGCTTGTATTCCCGCACATTTTTGAACGGGAGTGAATGCCTTGCCGTCGCCCCACAAGCTCGGTCCGGCGATGAAAGCGTGCTCCAGGCTGGTGCGGGCCATGCGCTTCAACTCGGCATAAGAGAGATTCTGGTCCTCCGCGCCGCGCAGGTACTCGTGCGTCATGTCGGAGCGCGACACACCTTCATCATCCGTAGCGAGGGCGACCGGCACCCCAGCCTTCATGTAGTCATGCAGAGGATGATTGGCCCCGCGCACACCGAGGATTACGTCGTTGCTGGTCAAGCAGATTTCGACCATCACGTTTTTCTTTGCCAGCTCATTCAGAAGTTCGAGCGCGTTGGTTTCGTTCAGCACATCCACACCGTGGCCGATGCGTTCCGCCCCGGCCACCTCGACCGACTCGCGGACATGAAAGCGCAGTCCCTCCGGCGGTACCAGTCCTGCGGCCAGCTCTCCGGCGTGCAACGTGAGGTGAACGCTGGGGTATTGGCTGTGCAGGTACTGCATCATGCGCATGTGCAGCGGGAAGTCGTGCATGGGGACGTAATAATCCTCAGGCATCACCATGTTAAGACCCACAAATCGCGGATCGGCTTTGGCCAACTCGAAGCCAAGCAGCATTTGCGCGAACACGATCTGTTTAGGCAGGCCGCGCAGCACCTGAAACAGATAACGCTGCACTACTTGGCAGCCAGGATCGCCAGCCGCCGCGCCGCACTTGAGTTGTGCACCGCGAATCTTTTCAGCCTCGTCGGTCTGCTGGATGGCGTCCTGAATCGCGCTCGCCAGGCCATTCTCTGAAAGGGCCTTCCGCATAGCGGCGAACGTTTCAGGCGTGGCGTCGTCGGAAGGCTTGATGGCCTTGACGGCATCGGCGTTCAGCATATCCCCGAAGGGCTTGCCGGCCGGAGTAAACATCAGCTCCTGGTAGATTTCCCGCTGCGATGCCGCGCGGGCCGCAGTTTCCGCCAGCATGGGCCCGGTGTTGCCATGCGTGGCGGCGCCGAACTTGTCGAACGTGTCAAAAAAGTGATCGTGTCCCGATTGTCCTGACAGCTCCCAATTGCGCATGGAGAAGGCGTCCACCATGCCGCGGTACAGTACTGGATTCGCAAGCGCGGTTTCGGCGAGCACGGTAGGAGCGGGACAGTACGGGTCACCGGTCGATAGCTTCAGCGATGGCGTCAGGTAAAACGTCTTGGGATCGACGCAGGCGCGCTGCTCTTTCGCCCAGTCGATCAGCGTCTCGGCGTAAATCGCGCCCGAGAGATGGTTGTGCAGGTCGCCGCCCTTGGGCATCTCCAGCAGAAACGCCACCAGCAGGTTCGGGTCTTTGCGGATGCTCTCGAAATAGCGAGCCGTCTGCGCTTCCGCCGGGGCAGGCGAGCGCTCGGCGGCGAAAGACGGGGGAAGCGTGAGGAGCAGAGCAATGGCAAGGACCAGCCATCCCAGACTCATCCGCAGATAGGGAAAAGAGGGAAAGGAAGGACCCACCCGGCTAGGGGCAGGCCGAGTAGGGCACCCCCTGGCTTCCGCTGCGCTTACGCCATCTAAGCGGCTCGGAGTGGGGCGCCCGCCCGACGTTGGTCGCAGGAAAGGGATCCTTCGACTTCGCTCCCTGCGGTCGCTACGCTCAGGATGACCCAATGAGGGGGAGTTGCTTGAGGTGCCCCCCTCCCCCCCTGTTTTTACAAATTCGTCAAAACAAAGGAGTTGCGGCACGGATGGTGCGTAAAATCTTGAGCGCCTGAGACTTAGAGGTAAATTCGCCCAGAATAAGGACTTACGGGGAGTCATGGCTGATTGAAGATATGCTGGAGGCTGGCAGGTTGGCAAGAGCGGCCGTAGCTTTGGTGTCGGCATGCGGTCTCGCAGGCGAGGAGAGACAAATCTCCCTCATCCTCTTGTGAAAGATGTTAGGGCAAGCGCGATAGCCGCAATAGGACGCGGGTCACATGGTGCCGTGATAAGAGGGTCGAGCCAGCAGGAGGTAGCGGTCACCGGCAGCACCCATGTTTTAGACCCGTTCTTCCCCTTCGCCTTTGAGAGCGCATCGCACGTCGAGCGTGTAATCACCAGGCGGGCGGCCAAACATGGAAGCTAAGCGACTGCCTCCGCACTGGCATGGGCCGGCTGTAGTCGACCAGTTTTTATGACCCATAGAAGGCGAGCGGATCGAGTATGCCCAAATCGGTGGCAAACAAGACAGCCTGAACCCGATTGTCCGCTCCCAGCTTGTTGTAGATCCTCCATGCACGTCCCCGCACAGTGTGGTGTCTACATCCGAGGAGAGTTGCGATTGTGGAGAATTTGTACCCTGCCATCATTAGCTGCAACACAGCAATCTCATTGGGGGTGAGGTCGCGGCTGTATTGGCTACTGCGGAACACGTTTAACTCTTCGCACCGAAGAAAAGAAGGAACCAGAACGAAGCAGTAGCGCGGTTGCAGTGGACTGTTTGCTGGTTTGAGCCGGGAGCCCCTATGGTCTCTCGAAACGGTTACTGGGGTAATACTCCCTTTGTTACTACCAGTCAAGTCAAAAGTTGGCGGCCCACTGTTACCGACAGGTAATTGGAACGCGCACGCGGTTCCGCGCAACTTGCTTCTGTGGACACCCCAGCTACATACGTGTCGCGACCGGGTGAAGCGCGATTGGGCACGAGTGGGCGGCGAGTCCGCTAAAGGTGGCGTGACTGGCGCGTCACCAAGCGGCCATTGACAGCGTGTGCCCCTGCGCAACAATGACTGCGCCTTCCAGAATGGGCGCACGCCTTCCTCGAGGTCCTCCTCCGGCAGGGGCTGAGCCACTCTCGGAATGTAAGCAGTCCGGGTTGTTGAGCTTTTCACATCTTTTTTCATCATCAATTTGATTTTGGTGCACGGTTGTTGCGCGGCGCGCTCTACCACTTTTGGCAATTGAGTCTAAGAAGCAGCATGGTCGGGCCCCGTGTGCCGGGAGAACTGCCCGTAGGGCTATACCGAAACCGGCGCGCGCCGGAGTGTGAGTGAAATGGCCTGCTAGCGTCAGCTACCCGCGAAACAGAAAAGCCGCCCCGCGGGACGGCTAGGTAAGAGCTTGGGATGCGGTGCTCACGGCACGAGCTTGCGGCGAATGGAGAAAGAAATGGCCGCGAGTCCGGCAGCCAGGAGCGTCATGCTCGCTGGCTCCGGCACCGGAGTAAACCCGATCTGCACAATCGGCCCGCCGAGATCAACTTGGTCCGAGGCGCTGACCTCTGCTGTTACGCTTGCCAATGATGAGGAAAACCGCTCGGCATCAAGGCTGCCGGCGCCATTGTCAGTCCACCCGGTGAACAGCACATCCATCAGCAGAGTTCCGTCGTGAGGGTTGAACACGAACGGGGTGGAGAGATTAAAAACCATGTCGAAAGGGCACGGGCCCGGTTGCAAGCAGCCCGGGCTGCTAAAGAACGTGCTCGGACCGCCTGAAAGCACTAGCGTATTGTCGGGACCTTTATTTGCCGCGTAATTGGATGTGATGAGCTGGTGGCCGTTAATGGTGTTCGGGTAGTACGGCGACGTGGAGAGATATATGCTGAATGTTCCCACAGTCACATCGATCGGTCCTGTACCCGGCGCGGCGCGGAATGCGATCTGGGTGATGAGGAGAGGGCCGCCAACGGAAGCGAACTGTCCCCTGCCGAAATCCTCCTGATACTCGAAACTTGACGGAGTACTCAAGCCCTCGCTGGCATTTCCGGTTGTGGTATCCAGACCATTGGGAATTACTAGCGTGTTTGCCGAGGCAAAGGCGCAGCCGCAGCTAAGGAGCACCGCTGAAACTAGAGTTGCAACGAAAGTTCGCATTTGCATCCTAGAGCTCTCCGAATTTGGTTGTTTCCCCCTGCACAGGATTGGCAGGACCTGGAAAATATAGCCATGGGCGAGAATCTGTCGTTGCTCTGGAGCAATGAACCAACTTCCTGATCTGGTCGAGCGGCCATGGCTTCTTCTGCGCGTTGGGTTGCGCAGTTGAGTTTCTTCCCGGGATTCTCTACCATCCAAGATTCGTCAACCTCGAAACCGGGGACAAACTTGGACCGCCTCATTGTCCTGCTCAATCAGCAGCAAATTGCCAAGAAGGTTGCGGAGCTGGGCGCGCAAATCACGCGCGATTTTCAGGGCGAGTCGGTGGTGCTCGTCGGAGTGCTGAAAGGGGCGACCATCTTCCTCGCCGACCTGGCGCGAGAGATCAAGCTCGACGCGACCTTCGACTTCATCGCGGTGTCGAGCTATGGCAACTCCCGCGAACAGAGCGGGGAAGTGAGGCTGATGAAAGATGTGGACCAGTCGGTGGAGGGCAAGAACATCATTCTGGTGGAGGATATTCTTGACACCGGTCTGACACTGACGTATCTAAAGAAGGTTTTGCTGGCGCACAAGCCGAAGGCGCTGAAGATCGCAGCGCTCCTCGACAAAGTGTCGCGGCGCAAAATGCCGATTACCGGCGATTATGTGGGGTTTGAGATTCCCGACGAGTTCGTGGTGGGCTACGGGCTGGACTTTGCCGAACGCTTCCGCAACCTGCCGGACATTTGTGTTTTGGAAACGGACGAGGAGTCGTCGTAAAATCGGCGGAGCTTATGGCAGTTAATTCCCTGGTTATGGGGTCCCAAGCGGCGGACCTTTTGCACGACTGGCGCTCGGTGGCCAGCCTCATCGATCACACTCTACTCAACCCGGCGGCCTCCAGTCGTGAAATCATCAGCCTGTGTGCCGATGCCAAGCGATTCGGTTTCTACTCCGTGATGGTCAATCCGGCGTGGGTCGCGCTGGCCGCGGCCCAGGTCCACGGTTCGCCGGTGAAGGTTGGCACGGTTGTCGGTTTTCCGCTGGGCGCGAATCTAACGGTCACCAAGCTGGCCGAGGCCGAGGCCGCTGCGCAGAACGGCGCGCACGATCTCGACATGGTGATCAACATCGGGGCACTGAAGTCGGGAGACCGCGTGTTGGTGCAGACCGAGATCCGCAGCCTGGCCGAGATGGCCCACACGCATGGAGCGATTCTGAAGGTCATCCTGGAAAATGCGCTGCTGAGCCAGGAGGAGAAGATTCTGGCGTGCGCGCTGGCAGCGGAAGCAGGCGCCGACTTCGTGAAGACATCCACCGGGTTCGCAGCCTCGGGCGCGACTGCGGCGGACGTGGCGCTCATGCGCGGCGTTGTCGGGCACGACATCGGGGTCAAGGCGGCGGGGGGAATTCGCACCGCGGCGCAGCTCACCGAAATGGTGGAAGCCGGAGCCAATCGCATCGGAGCCAGCGCTAGCGTGGCGATTGTGCGCGAGTTTGGCGCGCCTCCGGAATGACTGCGACAACCGGGTTTGCGATTCTGCAGTTGAGTGCGTTGTCTGGTTCGCGGGAGCCTGCATGGGGCGTCTAACCGGGTTGCTCGGCATTCTGGCCATTCTGCTGTTTGCCTACCTGTTTTCAACCAATCGGAAAGCCATTCGAGTCAAGACCGTCGCCATCGGTCTCGCTTTGCAGTTCGTGTTCGCGGTGCTGGTGCTGCGGGTAGGCTGGGGCGAGCGCGTGATCGCCTTCGCGGGAGACGCAGTCACGAAATTGCTGGCTTACTCTTTTGTGGGATCAGAGTTTGTCTTTGGGCCGCTCGGCAGCAAGGTCTCAAAGTACGGTTTCTTCTTCGCGTTTCAAGTGCTGCCCATCATCATCTTTATCGCCGCGTTCTTCGCCATTCTGTACCACTACGGAGTGATGCAGTTCATCATCCGGCAATTGGCCAAGGTCATGATGCGCTTCATGGGCGCCAGCGGCGTCGAGTCGATGGACGTCGCCGCCAGCATCTTCATGGGACAGAC
>Ga0207862_1000310_pt1 | contig 14493 bp, 12 predicted proteins | sample LuqExpMetageno81_FD_187838 | JGI IMG/M metagenome (GOLD analysis project Ga0207862, IMG submission 187838) | Tropical forest soil microbial communities from Luquillo Experimental Forest, Puerto Rico - Sample 81 (SPAdes) | ecosystem: Environmental > Terrestrial > Soil > Tropical forest ... | reverse complement strand
TCCCCGGCTGTCCGCCCAATCCGTATAATTTCCTGTCCACGGTCCTGTATGTTCTGACCTTCAAGAAATTGCCGGACTTAGATGCCCAGAATCGCCCCATGTTTGCCTTCCGCCGCCTGATCCACGAGGGCTGCGAGCGCCGGCCGCACTTCGACGCCGGCCGCTTTGCCCTGGAGTTCGGGGACGAAGGCCATCGCCGGGGCTGGTGCCTCTACAAGCTGGGTTGCAAGGGGCCGGAAACCTATAACAACTGCCCCGAGCAACTCTTCGGCGACGCGGGCGCCCGGAGTTGGCCGGTGGGCACCGGCTGCCCCTGCTTCGGATGCTCCGAGAAGGGCGTGGGTTTTACCGCCCCCATAGTCGCCCTGGCCGAGCTGAGCCACTACACCCCGGCAGGCCAGCCCTACAAGACCGAGGAAGGCGGCCCCAAGAGGGTGGGAGGCGGGGCCCTGCGGCTGACGCCGCCGGACACCTATGCCCCCATTGAAGTTACGGAGGGCCATGGTGCCTCCACCACGACGGTGGCCATCGCCGCCGGTTTGGCCGGCGTGGCTGCCGGGGCAGCCGCGGTAACCGCCCTGAAACTCGGCAAGGAAAAAACGGACACCGGCGCCGAGGCCGAGAAGAAGGAATAGCCCTATGGGACTCAGCCGCAGAGATTTTCTGAAAGTTTCCGCAGCCGGCGGCCTGATGGCGGCGTCGAGCTTGAGCCCGGTGCCGGTGGCGGCCCGGGAGCCCACTCCCCGCCTCCCCGAGGCCATGGGCATGCTCTTCGACGCCACGGTGTGCATCGGTTGCAAGGCCTGCATGTCCGCCTGCAAGGAATATAACCATTTGCCCCCGGATCGTTCCTCCCCGGAGAGCCTCTGGGACGACCCCCGGGATCTGTCCGCCAAAACCGTCAATATCGTTAAGCTCTACCGGAGCGGCACCGGCCAGGTCAAGAACCGGGAAATCGACGGCTACTCTTTTATCAGGCGCCTCTGCATGCACTGCGTCGATCCCTGCTGCATCTCCGCCTGTCCGGTCTCGGCCCTCACCAAAGACTCGCAAACCGGGGTCGTCAAGTATAACAAAAACAACTGTATCGGCTGCCGGTACTGCCAGATCGCCTGTCCCTACGATATCCCCAAATTCCAGTGGGACCATGCCTTTCCCCAGATCGTCAAGTGCCAGCTCTGCGACCACCGGATTGCCCAGGGCGGCTATTCAGCCTGTTGCGAGTTCTGCCCCAACGGCGCCTCCATTTTCGGCAACGTCCAGGACCTGCGCCGGGAGGCCAAACGGCGCCTGGCCCTGCCGGTGGGGAAGGTGGCCGACTACCCCCTGCACCGGGTGGATTCCAAGGAAACCCGCCAGTGGGTCGTCTCGCCCTACCACCCGAAGGTTTTCGGGGAAAAAGACGGCGGTGGCACCCAGGTGTTGATGCTGGCCGGGGTGCCTTTCCAAAAATTGGGCCTGCCGCAGTTGGGGGAAGAATCCACCGCCAGCCATGCCGAAACCTTGTACCACACCCTGTACAAGGGCATGATTGTCCCCTATGTCATCCTGGGCGGCCTCTTCTACGTGATCTATAAAAACACCAGCGAGCATCTGCCCTGAGCACCGGAGGCCACTATGACAGAAACTTATGATACTGTAAAAGGAAAGATCTTCACCAAACCCTTCCTGGTCCTGGCGGTCCTGGCCGGGTTGGCGCTCGTCCTCGGCATTTACCGGTATATCGCCGGGCTGGGCGCGGTCACCAACCTCAGCGACGGCTACCCCTGGGGGATCTGGATCACCTTTGACGTCCTGGTGGGTACCGCCCTGGGCTGCGGCGGCTACGCCATGGCCATCCTGGTCTATGCCTTCAACCGCTGGGAGTATCACCCGGTGGTGCGCTCCGCGGTCTTGACCAGTGTCTTCGGCTACACCCTGGCGGGCGTCGCCATCTTCCTGGACATCGGGCGCTACTGGAACGGTTACAAGCTTTTCCTGCCCTGGACGGTGAATTTCAACTCGGTCATGGTGGAAGTGGCCCTGTGTATCGCGGCCTACGTGGTGGTCCTCTGGATTGAATTTTTGCCCACGGTCCTGGAGGCCTATCCGGACAACCCCAAGGCCCAGTCCACCCGGCGGAGACTGGAAAAGGCGCTGCCGTTCATTGCGGCCGTGGGCATCCTCCTCCCCACCATGCACCAGTCATCCCTGGGGACGCTGATGATCATCGCCGGCCATAAGCTCTCGCCCCTGTGGCAGAGCCATTTGTTGCCAACTTTCTTTCTGTTGTCGGCCATTCTCATGGGCTTCGGGGTGACAGTACTCGAGTCCATCCTCTCTTCCGTGGTCTTTAAAAGGCCCTTCGAGACCCCTGTGCTCTCCCGGTTGGCCGTGGTCATGGCCTGGATGACGGTGATCTACCTGGCGGTGCGCCTGGCCGACCTCCTTTTCCGGGGCGCCCTGGTCTTCACCTCCGGATCCCTCACCATCTCGTTTGTGGTGGAAAACCTGCTGTTCCTGGTGCCTGTCCTGCTGCTGGTCAACCCGGCGTGGCAGAAAGACCTCCGCTGGCTATTCGTAGTGGCTGCCGCCATGCTCCTGGCAGGCGCCCTGTACCGCTTCAACGCCTTCCTCATCGGCTTCAATCCAGGCGCGGGGTGGCGTTATTTTCCGGCCACCCAGGAACTTATGATCACCCTGGGCATCGTGGCCTTCGAGTTGATGGCCTATCTCTATTTTGTCAAAAGATACCCGGTCTTGCCTAAGGTCGAGCCCGCCTAACCCTTTAAGGAGACGTAAAATATGGCCAAGAAAATTGTTATCGACCCCATAACCCGGATCGAAGGGCATCTGCGCATCGAATGCGAAGTGGACGGCGGCAAAGTGACCAACGCCTGGTCCTCGGGGCAGATGTGGCGCGGCATCGAGGTCATCCTGCTGGGCCGGGACCCCAGGGACGCTCCCACCTTCGCCCAGCGAATCTGCGGGGTCTGAACTACCGTACACGCCTTGACCTCGGTGAGGTCAATTGAAAACGCTCTGAAAATGGAAGTGCCCCTAAACGCCCAATATATTCGCAACATGTTGATGGCAGCCCATGCCACTCACGACCACATCGTCCATTTTTATATCCTCTCGGCCCTGGATTGGGTGGACATCACCTCGGCCCTGAAGGCCGATCCCAAGAAGGCGGCGCAACTGGCCGACAGTCTCTCCTCCTGGCCCCGGAACAGCTACCAGGAACTCCAGGCGGTCCAGGACAAGCTCAAGGCCATCGTGGCCTCGGGCCAGTTGGGCATCTTCGCCAACGGCTACTGGGGCCATCCAGCCATGAAGCTGCCCCCGGAGGTCAACCTACTAGCCGTGGCCCATTATCTCCAGGCCCTGGAGTACCAGCGTAAGATCAACATGGTGGTCACCATCCTGGGCAGCAAGACGCCCCATGTCCAGAACCTGGTGGTGGGCGGGGTCTCCACGGCCATCAACCTGGACAGCCCTTCGGCCCTGAATATGGAGCGGCTCTATTTCATCAAGACCCTCATCGACGAGGTGGGCTCCTTCGTCAAGAACGTCTATCTGGTTGACGTCTGTGCGGTGGGGGCCATGTACGCCGACTGGACCAAGTACGGGGCCGGCGTCACTAACTATCTGTGTGTGCCCGATATGCCCATGGACACCCAGGGCACGGTCTTCAGCCTCCCGGGAGGCTACATCGCGGGCGGCGACCTCAAGAGCTTCACGCCCATTACCTCTTACCACGACGACTTCTTCAGGGACGGCGTCAAGGAGTCCATCAAGCACTCCTGGTACGATGGGGATTGGAATAAGCACCCCTGGGACGAGACCACAATCCCCAAATACACCGGTTTTTCGGCCGACGGCAAGTACTCCTGGGTCAAGTCCCCGACCTTCAACGACAAGCCGGCCCAGGTGGGGCCGCTGGCCAACGTGCTGTGCATGCTGGCCGCGGGGCACGAGCCCACGAAAAAATACGCCACCCAGGCCCTGGACACCGTCAGCAAGCTGGCGGGCGCCAAGGTGGGACCGGAAGCCCTCCATTCCACCATCGGCCGCCACGCCGCCCGGGCCATCCGCTGCGCCGTGCTTTACGATGAGGCATCCAAACAGTGGCAGGCCCTGATGGACAACATCGCCAAGGGTGACCTCCAGATCTGCAACAAATATCTCATGAAGGCCGGGGAGAGCCGGGGTTACGGCTTTCACGAGGCGCCCCGGGGGGTGCTGTCCCACTGGATCGTCATCGAAGACAACAAGATCAAGAACTACCAGGCGGTGGTGCCGTCCACCTGGAACTCCGGGCCCCGGAACCAGAGCGACGCCCTGGGTCCCTATGAGGCCTCCCTGGTGGGGAACCCGGTGGCGGACCCCGAAAAACCCCTGGAAGTGATCCGCACCGTCCACTCCTTCGATCCCTGCCTGGCCTGCGCCATCCACATGACTGATGCCAAAGGCCAACCCATCATCCAGGTGAAGGTCAGATAAGTCTGCAAGTCCTCGGGGGCGAGCCTTGGGTTCGCCCCTTTTTCAGGCGATTAAATACGATAAGGCGCCACGGGCACCACTACCCTGGCGTCCTGGTGCGAGGATTATCCTTAGAGAAATGACCGTAACGCTGATCGGCTTAGGCAATATCCTCATGCGGGATGAGGGGGTGGGAATCCAGGCGCTGCAGGCCCTAAAGGACCGTTATGAACTGCCGCCCGGGTTGGAGGTGGTGGACGGGGGCACCTCGGGCCTCGATCTGTTGCCCTACATCGAGGGCCGCGACCGGGTGCTCTTCGTGGACGCGGTGAATTTCCGCCAGGAGCCGGGTTACATCGGCATCCTGGAAAATCAGGAGATCCCGGCCCTCTTCGGGCCCAAGGGGTCCCTGCACCACCTGGGCCTGATGGACGTCCTGGCCGCGGCCCAACTCCTGGGGACCGCCCCCCGGGATGTCTGCCTCATCGGCATCCAGCCCCAGACCATCGAGCTTGGTTTGGACTTAAGCGAGTTGTTGCGGGAGAAAATGGAGCTGCTGCTGGCCCGGATTACGGCCAAATTGCAGGAGTGGGGGATAGACTGCCAGGTGCGGCCGGCAAAGACGAAAGATAATCTGGGAGGAGGGCCAGGGACTTGAGATCTCTGCCCTCCCCCCAGACCCCTCTCCCAATCACTACTTGTCCTCCCCTCAAAACGGCTACAAGATGACTTCGGGGACAATCATCCAATCCACCGCCCACTGCCCCGCGGCCATACGCCGCAGGCGGACCGCGCCCCCCATCTGGAAATTAACAACGCTTCTTTCCTGGTCCCCGCTCATGAGCAAGGCGGCCAACCTGCCCAGGTGGGGAAGATGGCCCACCAGCATAATATCCTCATCCATGGCGGCGATCCGGTCGCCCCAGATCTCAGGGTCGTCCATGGGGGACAATCCCGGAGCTTCCGAGACTCCCGCCAGCGGCTGCAGGTGCTCGGCCAGGATTTTGGCGGTGCTGCGGGCCCTGGTCTTGCCGCTGTGAAGTACCCGGTTTACCTGCACATTCAGTCTCTTCAGGTGATGTGATACGCTTTCCACGTCCAGGTAGCCTTTTACCGTAAGATCTCTCGCCGGATCTTCTTCTTCTTTTTTGGCCTCGCCATGCTGGACCAGATACAGGATCATCGCCAACCTCCTCAGACCGGATGGATGCCAGCTATCTTAGGATATGCCGAGCGGAGATGCAAGGACCGGCAGTTTTTGACAGTGTCCTAATTTGAGTCCGCTGTCCAATTTTTCTCTCCGCCTCCTCTTTTGGACCTTGACGCCCGCCGTTCATCAGCTTTTTCCAGGAATACCTCTTAATAGTCCAGGAGATACATGATATCTTTCCAACATGTCCAGGATTCATTACCTGCCTGATGCCCGGGAAATTGAGCTTGGGGAGGGCGAGACCATTTTGCAGGCCGCGGTGCGGGCCGAAATTCCACTGGCCCATATCTGCGGGGGGCATGGGCGCTGCTCCACCTGCCGGGTTGTCATTGTGCGCGGGCTGGAACATTGCCTGCCGCGCACGCCGGAAGAAGAGGTCATCGCCCGGCAGTTGCAGTTTGCCCCCGACATCCGCCTGGCTTGCCAGACCGGGGTGGTTGGCGATGTGACCCTCCGCCGGCTGGTTCTGGACGATGAGGATGTGGAACTGAGCAGCCTGTTTATCAGAGGGGTCGAACCCGGGATGGTGGGGACGGAGAAGCAGATGCTCATCCTCTTTGCCGACATCATCGGCTTCACCCCCTTTGCCGAGGCCCTGCTACCCTATGATGTGATCCACGTCCTGACCCGCTATTTTCACCTGGTGGGCAAAGTTATCCACCGCCATGGGGGCCAAATCGACACCTACATGGGGGATGGCTTTATGGCCCTCTTCGAGGCCGAGGACCCGGTGGAGGGCTCTCTGAGGGCGATCCGGGCCGGTCTCGAGCTGCTGCGCGCGGTGGACGACTTTGGGCCTTATTTACAGGAACTTTATCAACGGAAGTTCCACATCCGCCTCGGATTGCACTTCGGACAGGTCATGGCCGGCAACCTGGGCGTGCCCGGTAACAAAAAAATGACGGTCATCGGCGATGCGGTCAACTTTGCCAGCCGCATCGAGGCCGCCAACAAACAGGCCGGCACCCAGTTTCTGATCTCGGCAGACACCTATGCTCTGGTCAAGAGCCATATCCAGGTGGGGCGCAGCATCCGGCTCACCCTTCCCGGGAAGAGCGGCAAATACAGCCTTTACGAGGTCATCGGCTTAGCTGACGCCAAGGCTTGAATCAACAGGTTGAGAACTGAGGAGGACGAAACATGAAGCAAAAGATAGGATTCATGGGTTTGGGCATCATGGGGACCCCCATGGCCGCCAATATCCTGAAGGCCGGCTACCCGATCACGGTTTACAATCGCAGCCCGGATAAGGTGGCACCCCTGGTGCAGCAAGGGGCCAGCCAAGCCGCCAATCCCAAGGCCCTGGCCGAGGCTGCCGAAGTAGTCATCGCCATGGTCACCGGGCCCGAGGCCTTAAGTGCCCTTCTCTGGGGGCCGCATGGGGCCGGCGGGGCTTTTAATTCCAGCAAAGTCTTCATCAACATGAGCTCCGTGGCGCCCTGTTATACCCGGGAACTGGCGGCCCAACTGGGACCCACCGGGGTTACCTTCGTCGAGGCCCCGGTGTCGGGGACCAAGAAGCCCGCCGAGGAGGGCACCCTCCTTATCCTGGCCGGCGGCCCCCGGGATAAGGTGCAGGAACTGGAGCCGGTTTTTCTGGCTATGGGCAAAAAGGTGATCTACTGCGGGGAGGTAGGCCAGGGCTCCATGATGAAAATGTTCATCAACCTGCTGCTGGGCCTGATGATGGAGGGCTTCACCGAGGTCCTGAACTTCGGCCGGCTGGGGGGACTGACCGAGGAGGCCATGCTGGACACAGTGTTCTCCGGGCCCTTGAATTGCGGCCTGTTTCAGATGAAGGCCCCCAACCTGCAAAATAATACCTATCCCACCGCTTTCCCTTTGAAGCACATGAGCAAGGACGCCAAGTTCATCGTGGATACCGCCTATGACCTGGGGGCGCCGGTGCCCGCGGGCCAGACGCTCCTCCAGCTTTACCGGATAGGGGTGGCCCGGGGTTGGGGCGACGAAGATATCAGCGCCATTGCCAGGGTTTTTGAGCATTTGAGCCCCAAGTGCTGATGGTGGGAGAGATAAGGCTCCGCCCACCGGGTTATTGCTGCAGGCCGGCGAGGAGCCCCCGGAGCCCAGGACCCTGGCCGTAACAGGGCCTGGTTCGCCAGGAAAAAGGGGAGGGCTGCCTTTATGAGGCAGCTCCTCCCCTGTTTTATTTGGGGCTGGCTGGCGGGTTCTTATATCAAACCGAAAACCGATAACGGGATTACTGGTATTGGATGTAAACCGGCCTCGGATTCAGCCGCAACAGGTCCTGCGGGGTCATCAGCGCGTCGCCCTTCTTGGTGTCGTTGTGGTAGAAGAGCTTGAAGCCGGTGTACTGCACCGGTTCGCTGATGATGTAATCCCGGTACGAATCCCGTTTCAGCCAGGGTGCGCCCCAACCGTCCATGTTCATGACGACCTGCACTTCGGGAGAGGGCTGGATCCTCCTGGCATTGGTAACCATGTCCCGGGTGAAGCGGTGTACGATGAGAACCTTGGGCGGCAGATTGTATTTTTTCACCAGGTCTCTTAAGAAACCGGCGGCATAGTTGACGTCGGCAGCGTCATAGGTGCCGATTTTTTTGCACGGTATTTTGCCGCTCTTGATTAAGTTGAACTCCGGGTCCATGCCCAGGTGCACGTCCGGATTCTTCAAAATCCATTCGAAGCGCGGCAGGATATCGCGGATATTGGAATGGCCGGTCTGGATGTCGATGAAGAGGATGCCGTTCACCTCTTTGGCCCAGCCGTAAACCTCGTTGACCAGCTCATCCGGATGGATCATCCGGTATTTGCCGCTCGTACCAGGCTCTCCTTGGGCCACCACCGCCACAAGGTGCAGGGCGGGCTGCACCGGCAGTGACGGGTCGGCCTTCTCCCATTTGGCCACTTCCACCTTCAGACGGCGGAGCATCTCGTCCTTGGGGTATTCGCCCAGGGCCCCCATCTTCTTGGATTTGGGATTGCCATAGTAAGCGACGATCCGTTTGTGGGGCAGGATCGCTCCCGGCAGCGGCGCCGGGCCATTCACCGGCCAGCCGCAGCGCTTGGCAAATTCGGGATCCTCGCCGGTGTCGTATTTGCCCTTGGAGGCCGCCATTTCCGGGGACGGCGGCCTCTTCTTGCCGTTGGGCGCGGCCGCCACTTTACGGCCTTTTTTCGCAGGAGTGCTTTTGGGTGTTTGTGTTTGGGGCGCCGGGGCCGCCGGCACGGCAGGCGCGGCAGGAGCGGCGGGTTGGATCGCCGGGGGGCCGGGTGCTTCCGGCTGGCCAGCATTTTCGTTGGCAGGGGCTGCCAGGGCGATGGTCACCGCCAGCAGGGTCGCGAACAAGGGAACAAGTATCCGGGTAAACAATCAAAACCTCCAGGCTAAAAAACTTATCAGGGTATTTTAGGGTATTAAATTATTTTAATTTATAAAGAATTTCGAGGTGAATTATAGCAGAAAATTACCCTAGGTGAGAAAAACACGCGGCGATGGCGCTTATGCAAATAAATTCAGTTTGTTACTGGAGGAAAAGGGAAGCCGGGAAATCCCGGCAAGCAATTATAAGGGGTGGAAAAAGGGCCTGCTATATCTGAGAAAGGAGGCTAGTGAACGTGCCTAGCCTCCAGGGGCCATTAACGCCAGCGCTGCGCCCACGGCAACGGCCGGAAGCACGGGGTGGTCGGCACGGAAACAGGCTGGTTTTATCGAGATGGAAATGAATTTTCCAGGTTTTGTTATGCAACAAATTATGATTATCGCTTTTTCTCCATCTCTTCCACTCTCTTCTTCAAATCCTCGAGATCACTGTGGCGCGCCAGACCTGAGCCGGCAACCACCTTCTCCACCACGCCCTTGAGCTTGTCCATAAAAACTTCCTGCTCGGACTTGGCCTTTTCCATGATTTCCGTTACAGCCTGGGAGGTCTCCTGCTCGGTCAACTCCCCGCGCTTGACCATCTCATTTACCACGGCCTCTACCTTCTCCCGGGTAAAATCCAACACACCCAGACCAAAATGCCTGGCTTTCCGCCACAAGTCTTCCATGGGTCCCTCCTCCCAGATAAAGCTCATGATGTCCCTTGTGGAGCTAAGGACATCATTGATTTATTTTTTGAAAGCAATGCTCACTTTAACTTAAGGCTCAGTGGCGGGGCCGTCAATGCTCCGGTACTACAAATCTTGATTAAAATCGTTTGCCCGGAAAATTGTCAGGAGAACCTCGCGGCCAACTTGTCCACCAAGGCTTGGCCCAGGCTCAAGCTGGCCGTGGTTCCGGGGGAAGGAGCAGTTGAGACGTGGATCATGCGGAATCTTTCCAGAAAGGCACGTCTATTATCACGTAAACGGGCCGAGTAAATTTCTCCGGGTGCCCGGCACGGCCGTCTGTGGCCAGACCCCCGCAAGCCTGAGGGAGTCGCCCTGGCGCAAACCTCGGGATGCGGGGGGCCGGCGTTAACCACCTTGCTGAAAAATCAAACCAGGGGAGGCCGCCTCCTCATCCTCAGCCCGAAAATCAGGGCGATAACGAAGAGCACGATGAAGACGAGAAAGAGTAGCTTGGCTATCTCCACCGAGATTATCGCGAGGCCGGTAAACCCCAGCAGTGCCGCAATCAAAGCAATGATCAGGAAAGTATGGCCAGGCTCAGCATGGTTACCTCCGTTATGCAAACAGGTTGTATTTGTTTTGCCGGGCCGGCAAGACCCGGTTTCCTCCCGGAGTAATTGGCGCTGCTTTTGGTTTTGCTCCAGTCCTTAGGGCTGACGCCCCGGTTCCCGCCAGGATCATTTTTTTTCCACGGCGCAGGGACTATACTTTTTAATGTCCAGAACGTAAAAGTAAGCCGAGATCGCGGCTCTGACGCCGTCCCCGGCCGCAATGTTATTTTGTTTAAAGGGGTCGTTAGTGACATTTCCCGCCGCAAATATCCCCTTCCTGGAAGTCTCCGCAGTCTTGAAATTCACCAGGATTTCTCCGGCCCGGTCCATGTCCACCAAGGATTCGATAAAATCTGAGTTGGGGATGTTGCCGATGGCCACGAATACTCCCTTGACTTTTAATTCCTTGGCGTTGTCCGTATCTTTTTCCCGGTAGCGCAACCCGGCGACATCCTTGTCTCCCAGGATCTCCTCCACCTCGGCATTCTTGATGATCTGTAATTTTTTGAATGAGGTGGCCTTCTTTTCGTTGACCGGATCCCCCTTCAGTCTGTCGCCGCGCATGAGGAGATAGATCTTGCTGGCATACACAGCCAGATCAATGACTGCTTCCAGGGCCGAATCGCCGCTCCCCACCACCGCTACGTCCAGGCCCTCAAAGAAAGGGGCGTCGCAGGTGGTGCAATAAGCCACGCCCTTGCCGTCCAGCTTTTCTTCTCCGGGGACCTCCAGGCGTTTTCGCCGGCCCCCGGAGGTGACAATCAAGGTCTTGGACCGGTAAGTCCCATCTTTATCGGTCTTGACCTCGAAGGTGCAATCCGGACGCTCGTTGACCCCGGTTACCTTTTCCTTGACCTTGATCTCAAGGTCTTTTTGGGCCCGGACATGTTTCTCCAGCTTTTCAGCCAGTTCCCTGCCTGTAATGGATACTTCCCCGAGCCAATTTTCAATCTGGGAAGAGACCATGGACTGTCCGCCAAACCTCCCAGTGATGACCAGGGTCTTCAACTTTTTTCGGGCGGCGTACACTGCGGCCGCGGCCCCGGCCGGCCCCCCGCCGATGATGATGGTGTCATAGGTATCTTGCGCCACGGACCCACCTCCGGTGCTGTTGTTTGGGAGAAGGGGCCAGGGGCGCAGACCCCTGCCCCTCTCCCAAGCCCACTCCCCCCAATAATGACTCTCAACTTAAATCAATCTCCTTGGTCTCACCCATCTTGAGTTTGAACACCTTCCCTTTCACGCTGATTTGAATGGGACCCGCCGGCGACTCCAGGGTTTCGATCTTCAACTTCTGAGGGGTGATTTCCACCGCCAGGGAGTGGAAGCGGTAGCGTATATGCAGGAGGAGTTTGCTCATTTCTTCCGGCAGGGCGGGATTGAAATACAGCACCTGCCCCCGGGTTTCCAGGCCGGTGTAAGCCCGCTGCATCAGATCCGCCACACCCGCCATGGCGCCCAGATGGATGCCCTCCTTGGTGGTGCCCCCCTGGATATCAGTAATATCGCTGTGCAGAGCCTCGGTGAAGAGTTTCCAGGAGGCGCTCCGGTCGGAACGTGCCAGCACCCAGGAACTGACCACCCGGCTGAGGGTGGAGCCATTCGAGGTCCTGTCCAGGTAATACGACACGTTTTTAAAAATGGTTTTTTCGTCGAAGCTATACCCGAGTTGGACAAAGAGCTGTTCCAGCTGCTCAGGGGAAAATAAATAGAAGAGCATCAAGACGTCGGCCTGTTTGGAAACCTTGTAGCGGTTCGGCGTGTCGCCTTCCGCTTCCAGGAGGCGATCGAGGCGCTGAATGTCGCCATACTTTTGGCGATAACCGTCCCAATCGAATTCCTCCAGCTCCTCGTAGCCCTGAAACTGGCTGATGATGCCGTCCTCGTGAAACGGCAGGAACATTTTTTTGCTGATATCCCGCCACCGCTCCAATTCCGCCTGGCCCAGGTCGAGATTTTCGAAGAGCTCCCGGGAGCGGTCTTCGGGCAACAGGTCGAGCAACTCCAGAGTGCAAGTCAGGGTCCAGACCGCCATGAGGTTGGTATAGGCATTGTTTTTTAAACCGGGCTTATCCGCCTCGGGGTAGCGGGTATGGTATTCATCCGGACCCACTACCCCCAGGATTTCGTAGCGCTTCAGATCAGAGTTGTATTGGGCCATGCTCCCCCAGAAGCGGGAGACCTCGAGAAGCATTTCCGCGCCGAAGAAGGCCAGGAACTCCAGGTCATCGGTAACCTGGAAATACTGGTAAATGTTGTAGGCGATGGCCGAGTTGACGTGATACTGCAGGTGGGTGTCATCGGGAATCCAGCGTTTGGATTTGGGGTTGAGGTGAATTTTCTGGCTTTCCTCACGGCCGTCGCTGCCGCTTTGCCAGGGAAACAAAGCCCCGAGGAACCCGGCTTTCCTGGCGTTCACCCGGGCGGCGGAGAGGCGCCGGTAACGATAGCGGAGCAGGCTCCGGCTTATTTCGTGGATCCTGAAATTTAAGATGGGAAAGACGAAGATTTCATCCCAGAAAATATGGCCCCGGTAGGCTTCGCCGTGCCAGCCCCGGGCCGGCACCCCGACGTCGAGGTCCAGGGTGTGCAGGGAGGTGGTCTGCAGGATATGGAACAGGTACAAATGCAGGACCATGGTGGTGTATTCGCCGTTTTCCTCATCTTTCATGCCGGAGGGGGCGCCGCCCTTGGCATAGAATTCCACTTCGAAGCGGCGCCACAATTGTTCCCAGGCGAGGATGTGACTCTGGACGAGGTTCGTAAAACCGCCGGCCCTGGCCACGGCCTGGCGGGCTGCGAGGCCGCACTCGGAGATGGCGTGATCCCGTGAAGTATATAAGGCCATGACTTTCTCCACGGTGATCTCGCGGCCCTCCTTGACATTCATGATGAACTGCTGGGCGATGTAACCCGGCTCTTCCACCACCTTGGGCAGCATACCAAGAAGCTGGCCGTCTTCGTGAAACCGCGTCCTGGCCGCCTGGGAGACGTGCAGTTTGGACTGCCTGGTTTGTACCTCCAGATAGACGGTTTCCTGATCGATCGGCTCTGTTGCCAGGGGCTCCAGATGCCTGCCGTTAAGCCGCCGGTAGCGCTCGACCCCGGCGTTTTCCACCCGCCCCTCCAGGCCGGAAATAAATTCCACCGGACCTGACCAGTTCACCGCGGTCAGGGTCAGCTCCTCGGCGCCGAAATGGGGGTCGGCCATGTGGACCAGGCGCTGGGTGGCCACTTTGGTTTCCCGCCCCTTTTGGTCACGGCAGCGCACGGTCCGGTAAAGCAGGCCTTGCCTCACGTCCAATTCCTGGTTATAGGCCAGGATTTCCACATCGCTCAGGTTGAACCAGTCCCCATCGGCGTGGCGAAAATTGAGGAGCAGCCAGTTAGGCAGGTTGACCAGGTCCTCATTCTCGATGACCCGGCCTTCGATCTCGGATTCCAGCCGGTTATAACCTCCAGCCAGGTAGGTGCCGGGATAATGGATCTCGCCGGCCCGGGCTTCGGGCCCCGCGCCCCGGGTGGCAAAGTAGCCGTTCCCCAGCGTGCACAGAGCTTCCCGCAGTCCCTCATCCTCGGGGTCAAACTCCTCGTAGCGGAGCCGCCATTCACTCATGGGCGCTCTCCTGGCACACCGGCATGAGGGTCTGAAGAAACTTTTCCACCTCGGCGGGATCGCGCAAGAAATACCGGGCCGCGGTGGGCCTGTCACCCCCTTGCACCGCCAGACCCAAGCCCCGGTCCACCAGGACCTTGAAGGCATCCTCATCGGTGACGTCATCGCCCACATAAAGGGGCAACACCCCGGACCGGTCCAATTTTAGCTGCTCCAGCAGCCATAGCAGCGCTTTGCCCTTGTTCCAGTCGATATCCGGCTGCAGTTCGAAAACCTTCTTGCCCGAGCCCTTGCGCAGCTTGCCATGCTTATGCAAAACCCGGTCTACCGCTTCTTCCACCTCCCTGACCTTGTCTTCTTGCACCCGCCGGTAGTGCACCGCAATGGAGAACTTCTTGCGTTCCACCTGGGACCCAGGGATTTTAACCTCGAGCCGGCCCCGCAGGGACTTTTCCGCCTGGTCGAGTGCCGGCAGAAATTCTTGGCCCATCTGGTGCACGAAGCGTTTTCCCTTGGGCCCGGCGATGTCGAAACCGTGACTACCGGCATAATAGATG
>Ga0207862_1000309_pt1 | contig 14503 bp, 14 predicted proteins | sample LuqExpMetageno81_FD_187838 | JGI IMG/M metagenome (GOLD analysis project Ga0207862, IMG submission 187838) | Tropical forest soil microbial communities from Luquillo Experimental Forest, Puerto Rico - Sample 81 (SPAdes) | ecosystem: Environmental > Terrestrial > Soil > Tropical forest ... | reverse complement strand
CCACTTCCTCCTAAAAAAAGGAGAAAGTGTAACCTATGTGTCCGGTACGTTCTGTTACCTATGTGTCGGGTCGCTCAAAACCATACTCCATAGAGCTGACCAGCCAGATGTCGTCTTGCACTTCCTTGATGCCGACCGCCTCGCCGGCAGAAACGGTGCTGAAGTTGATTTGTTTTTGCGCTCCAGGCTGATGCGGCCGCAGCGCGTACCACGATGACCTTGTCGTGGAGTGGATAATCGATGTCCTGCAGGGCCTGCTAGACCCGCGCGGAAGGTTGATAGACCTCGGCCACTTCATGTCCAGCGCTTCGTGCGGAAGACCCCGATGAACTTGTCGAAGCGGCTGTTCTTGGATCGTTTGTATTCTTGCGCAAATATTGTTTTTACATCAACTCTTCGACGAATGATCGGGCGATATCTGACGGTATTCTCAGATCCCGATTGACCAGGGGCCCTTCGTTCAACACCGGCTCGGCCTCGTGCAATGGAGGAATATCACTCCGCTCAAAAAACTTTCCGATGGGAATCTCATCGCCCCAAATCACCGACTTCTCTATTGCGCTCGTCCAGTCGCCTGGGTCGAACGAGGAGTCATCCTCGAGCTTCTTCAGCCGAGGTCGGAACCATTGATACGTATTGTCGTGATTGTATGTGACACAGGGGCTGAACACGTCCAGAAACGAAAAGCCTTTGTGCCGAATACCCTTTTTGATCAAGTCTGTGAGATGTTTCTGGTCGCCACTGAAACCGCGAGCAACGAAGGTTGAACCGGCGGCCAGTGCGAGCGAAATCGGGTTGATCGGTGCCTCAATGTTGCCGAAGGGCATGCTCTTCGTCTTCATTCCAAGGCGGCTGGTGGGTGACGTCTGGCCGGTTGTCAGTCCGTAAATCTGGTTATCCATGACGATGTACAACAAATCGACATTGCGCCGCATCGTGTGAATAAAGTGGTTGCCGCCGATGCCGAAGCCATCTCCGTCGCCGCCCGTCACCAGTACAGTCAGCTGGTGATTGGCTAACTTCAGACCGGTCGCAACTGCCAGGGCCCGGCCATGTAGGGTGTGCATTCCGTAGGTATTTATGAACCCGGGCAAATTAGACGAGCAACCAATGCCGCTGATGATGACCACGTCATGGTTCGGTATTTGCAGTTCGACCAAGGCCTTTTGAATGGCGGCAAGTACGCCGAAATCGCCACAACCGGGACACCAGTCGGGATCTACTTTGCCTTTCAAATCCGCAACCGTCAGTTGTCCAGCACGTTGCACGCCTGTCGCCATCGGGATTCTCCTTAAACCATAATTTCGTGCATCGGCACAGAGAGGTGTGTCTTCCCAGCTAGCTGTTCCTTCACTGCCTCGACAATGTGGTGCGGCATGAAAGGTTCGCCGTCATATTTACGAATATGCCCTTCAGGTACAAAGCTGGTTTCACTCCGCAGATAGCGGGCAAACTGACCAGTGAAATTGTTTTCCACGATAATCGTATGGCGGGCATTTTTCAAAATTTTCAGAATTGTCTCGCCATGTAACGGCACAAGCCACCGGATCTGGAGTTGGTTGGCGGAGATTCCTTGCTCATTGAGAATCTCGCAACTCTCCTCGATGACACCTCTTGTCGAACCCCAACCCACCAACGTGACGTCGGCGCAGGGGGGACCGACCAATTCCGGCGGCTGCACGGCAGCCTCAATACCACTTACCTTCCGCATGCGCTTTTCCATCATAGCGCGCCGCTTTACCGGGTTCGTGAACTCATCGCTGATCAACACGCCGTCTTCCATATGTTCGTCAGTGGCCACCGTGTGCATGTGACCGGGCACGCCCGGAACCGCGCGCGGTGAAATGCCACTCTCCACAAACTTGTACCGTTTGTACCCGCCGTTGGTGGTCGCGCTCGAGGACAGCCCGTTTTTTCCAGTGATCAACTCACCACGATCGACCTGAGGTGCAAAGTCTAATTCGCTAGGATGCACGCTAAGGCGGCCCTCCGAAAGCAGAAGATCGCAAAGCACAAGACCGGGGCACTGGAAGCGGTCAACAAGGTTGAACATCTCGGGAATCAACTTGAAACAATCGCCGATGTCCAGTGGTGCCGCAATCACTCGCGGATAGTCGCCGAATGCGGCACCGAGCATTTGCCAGAGATCGCCCTGCTCCGTTTTCGTCGGAACGCCCGTCGATGGGCCGGCACGCTGGCAGTCAATTACCACTACCGGCGTTTCGATCATTGCGGACATTCCCAGACCTTCGCTCATCAATGCAAAACCCCCGCCTGACGTGGCGCACATCGAGCGAACACCCGCTTGTGCGGCGCCGATGGCCATATTGATGACGCCGATCTCGTCTTCCACTTGACGCACCATGATTCCCGCTTTGCGCGCGTGTGACGCCATCCAGTGCAACACGCCGGTAGAAGGACTCATGGGGTAGGCACAGTAAAACTTCACTCCCGCAGCGGCTCCCCCCATAGCCAGCGCCATATTTCCGCTGAGAATGGCGTATCGTTCGTTCGTCTTGGGAAGAGGATTCGGGAACGGCCGGAAATGCGCGGCGGCGTAGTCATAACCTGCCCGCGCTACTCCAACATTCTCGGCCACCACGGCATCGCCTTTTTTCTTGAACTGCTCTCTCAGGACTTCTTCCAACGACGAAAACCCGATACCCATCATGTGTAGTCCAGCGCCCATCGCCAGCGTGTTCTGGGCTACTTTGTTCCGAGTGATATCGACCAACTGCGAGACGGGAAGCGGGCAGAGTTGCACTCCATCAGCGGCGGTGCCCGGCGTAATTGCATCTGCGTTGTAAATGCACGCCGCGCCCTCGGTGAGCAGTTGGAGGTGACGATCTGCGGTGTCTTGGTTTAGGGGGATCAAGAGATCAATCCGGTCGCCCATATTTGTGACCCTTGCCGGCCCGGTTCGGACGGTCAGCAGGGTATGCCCACCCCGGATGATCGATTGATACGCGTTGTACGCGTTCAGGTGAAGACCACGCCGGCTGAAAATCTTTGCAAAAATGTCTCCGGGCGTGGCCACACCCTGCCCGGCCGCTCCTCCAATGGCGATCGCGAAGGTTCGATTCATGAGACCCTCTCTATTTTCAAGCTTTGTGGTGGGCGAAGATGCAGAGATTGACCGGGGCCCAAAGGAAAGACCAGATTCCCGCGGAAGCGAAACATCATGGGAATCTCCCAACTGCCTCTGCAAGTAGCCGGAGTATACACCCAATCGGCGAAACGGGCTAAATCTGTCGTAACACAGCTCTGATGCAATCAATTATCTGAACGAAGAGAACCAGACAGCGTTCCGGAGGCGTTATCAAGACCCGTGGTCGAAAAGTCGGCTTTCCGTACGTCTGAATTCGCCTCCTTGCCGCACAATTCAAGGCCCCGAGTAACGCTCATTTCTTGTCCAACTTGATTGGTTCCTCGTCGCCCTAAATTTAGTTGCGTGTGCCCAGTCTCCTGTCCAAATTGAACGCAGCGCTGATCAATGCCAGATGTGTAAACGCTTGTGGGAAATTGCCCAGCGCTTCACCTTGGGACCCTGTTTGCTCTGCGTAAAGACCGAGATGATTCGCATAACCGAGCATTCGTTCGAAGAGGAACATGGCTTGATCGAGTTTCTCCGGCTTGCCCTGGCTCGCGCGTGTCAGCGCCTCTACCAACCAGAATGAGCACATGTTGAACGTACCTTCCTCACCGGGCAGCCCATCAATGCGGGGATTCGGAGGGTAGCGGTACACGAGACCGTCGCTGACAAGACCACCTTGGTCTGGGCTCTTCAGAATAGCTTCGATCGTGCTGAGCATCCGGGGGTCGTTTGGAGCCATAAAAAATACCAGGGGCATGATCAGAAGGGAAGCGTCTAAGTCCTGGCTGCCGTAGAATTGAGTGAACGCGCGACGATTCGCGTTCCAGCCTTGCGTCATCACTTCCTCGTAGATGCGATCACGCTCCTGGATCCACCTCGCACGATTTGCTGGCAAAGCGCGCTTGTCCGCCAAGCGCACACCGCGATCCAGCGCAACCCAGTTCATCACTTTTGAGAAGACAAAATGCTCTTCACGATTGCGCATCTCCCACAGCCCAGCGTCGGGACGCTGCCAATTTTCACAGATCCAGTCCAACCGACGGCGAATCCTGACCCACGGATCGTAGGAGATAGGGCTCACGTACTTGTTGCACAAGTAAAACGCATCCATAAACTCGCCGTAGACATCAAACTGGAATTGGGAAACGGCAGCATTGCCAATGCGTACAGGGCCAGATCGCCGGTATCCCTCCCAGTTGTCCAAACTTTCTTCAGCAATCTCGCAGTCTCCATGAATGGTGAAGAGCACCGGAACAGGCTCATTCGGGCGAAGGTGCTTGGATGCACGGCTCTCAATCCAATTCATGAATCCTGCGGCCTCTTCTCGAAAGCCAATGCGGAGGAACGCGTAGACTGTAAAAGCCGCGTCCCGAACCCAGGTGTAACGGTAATCCCAGTTCCGTGTGCCCCCGATGACCTCTGGCAAGCTGCTCGTTGCAGCGGCAATGATCGCCCCAGTAGGTTCGAAGGTGAGAAGCTTCAGAGCCAAAGCCGATCTTTCCACCTGCTCTCGCCAGCGCCCCTGGTAAGTACTGGAAGAAAGCCAGTTCTGCCAGAACTTCAAGGTTCGCTGGAAAAGCTCTTCGGCCTCCAGTTCGGGAGGCGGGAAAGGAACCGCGGCACCGGCATCGTGAGCCCTCAGAATGAAGACTTGCGATTTTCCTTCCTTAAGGACGAACTCTCCGGTCACACCACCCTGTCCGTCCTGCTTCAGGGGCACCGCGGTGGAAAGAGTAAAGGTCAGCTTGCCTGCATTGAAGCTCGCACCATTGCTGTCGAGGAGAGTTTCGTGGCTCTCACGTCCGTAGTTGAAGGCAGGGCGGCAATGGAGCAAGAGTCGCACCGTCCCCTTGACGCAGTGGATGCGGCGACAGAGATGACGATTCCAAGGTGAATCGGCGGGAAGCCCTACGGGCATGAAATCTTCCAGTTCAGCGATTCCATCTGGAAGCAAGAATCTCGTCACCAGGATGTTGGTGGAAGGCCAGTAGAACTGTTTGTGCCGCGCCTGATTGCCATCTGGGCAAATCTGAAAGCGACCGCCCTTGGTGTCATCCAAAATTGCCCCGAAAAGGCTTGGGGAATCGAAGTGGGGATAGCAGTACCAGTCGATCGACCCGTTCATGCCGACCAGGGCGACGGTGCGCATGTTACCGATAATCCCGTAATTCTCGATGGGCTGATAAGACATCGGTCTATCCTCTCACAGCAACGGGGCTCCTCATTCAGCACCAGAGCTTATTTTGCGACTTCGGAGCATCGCGCTGAAAATCCGTTGCTCTACGCCAAGAGACTTGCCATCGCAATCCGCAACGAATGGCGGCACGATCGTATCCAACTTTTGGACTCTTTTGGAAGAGAATGCCAGGCCGCAAAGCCGAATACGCGAGAAAGTTCCAAGGGAAGTGCCCCTCCCTGGTTTAGCGAGTGACGCTAACCGCCTTTTTCTAACGGCTTGTTCTCTTCTGAGTGGAGTCGTCTCGAGCGGTGGCTTGTCTATCTGTGACTGAAGTCTCACCAATCGCGGCTGCTGCAATCAGCCGCCATGCAACCAGAGCGCTTCCAATCGACAGCCCGGCGCAACAAAACAGAACCAGGCGGAATCCGGAAGCAAAGCTTTCGGAGATCGCGCCCCGGATCGCCACAATCGTGTTCGGGTCAAGGCCTTCAGGTGGTTCAAGGCCAGCAAGCTCAACCTCTCTCGAGCGGATATCCTCAACAATATTCGACGGCAGCATAAGGTTCGCAAGACTTTGTTTTAAGCGGGAATCGAAGTCTTTCATCATTACACTTCCAAATACGGCGATCGCCAGGACTCCCGCTACGCGGGCAACCGCATTGTTGATCCCTGACGCGGTTCCCGCGTGTTGCTGGTCGACAGAATTCATGACCACCGTAGTGAGCGGCGCCACCGTGACCGCCATTCCCAAGCCTAAGACCAACGAGGCGGGAAAGTCCGTTTTCCAGTAACTCCCTCTTGCGTGCATTTCGGCAAACAGCGCGAAACCGAGCGCAACAATCAAAGGGCCGACTATAAGCGGGATTCTTGCGCCATAACGGCTGACTAATCCACCGGACCATCGCGACAGAAGGAACAGTAATAAGATCATTGGCAACATCGCGGAGCCGGTTGCCGTTGCCGAGTACTCTTGCATTTGGATCAGGTCCATCGGGAACAGAAAGAAGAAGATCCCGATTGTAGCGTAGAGAAACACCGTGAAAAGGTTCGCGCCGAGAAATGCACGGGACCTGAAAAGCGTGAGCGGCACCATCGGTGTTCGCGAGCGAGCTTCAACCACCAAGAAAACACTGAGAAAGAGCAAGCCGCCGAGAAAGCTTGCCAATACCAGCGGACTTGCCCAGCCCAGCCTCGCGGATTCCAGAAATCCGGTTACAACACCGGCCAGCCCCACTGTAGCTGCCAGTGCCCCTAACCAATCAACCTGCTTGGCGTCCGCACCACGGCTTTCCGGCACATGTCGACGAGAAATCGCCACGACTGTAACTGCTAGCGGTACGTTCAACAGGAAAGCCCAGCGCCAGGAGGCATATTGAATGAGCCATCCGCCAAGGAGCGGTCCGAAAGCGGTGGTTATCGCCGTGAAGCCGGACCATGTACCAATCGCTTGGCCGCGGGAGGCTTCGTCGAAACAAGCGCTAATTATCGCGAGGCTGCCCGGAACCAGCAAAGCGGCGCCAATGCCTTGCACACAACGCGCGATAATCAGTTCGTGAATGCCGGAAGCGAAAGCGCAAGCTGTTGAGGCTGCGGCAAATACTACTACACCGGTGAGAAACGTCCGTCGGCGTCCAAACAAGTCTCCAAGAGCACCGCCGGTAAGAATCAGCGACGACATGAAAATTCCGTAGGCCTCGACTACCCACTGCACATCGACAACGCTTGCGTGGAATGTTGCCTGGAGTGTGGGCACAGCGACGTTAACGACCGTCCCGTCAATGAAAGCCATGCTTGAGCCCAGGATGGTCACCGCCAGGATCCACGGTCCAGCTGTGGTTACTCGTCGTTGGACACACACCCTCCCTGACGCCATTACGCCTTCATCGCATGGTGTTTTCATGAACCTAGGGATGCGTCGGTCTACGAGTTTGGTGCGAATTACGCGAAGGGCAACAAGCTATGGGCGCGAACGTCTTTCTTTAGTGCCGCTTGAACCCGGATTCGGGGTCATGGCGTCTGGCCCCTACACCTCTTCGTCCCATGCCTCAACCGTTCCGTTTTCACCGGGCCCATAGTCGGCAATTCATCCTGGTGCTGCGCGACTTGCGGATTTCCCTGGACTCGCTCGCAATCCCAAACGCCCTGGAAAACGACTCCGATGAAGTCTTTAGGGCTCCTAAAGCGGGCGCCCCACTTTGCGTCGGAGGCGGCGGCGCGAGTATCAGGATCCGATTGCTGTTCATGGGAGCCGACGCGATAGCCGTGCTTGAGGAAGAACAGCATCTGCTTGTCCCAATCGCCGGCAGAGAGCGGTCAGCGCTGCGTGCCACAAATGGAATTTCATGACTTCAACGGCTTTTTTATATATCATGGGTTCGCCTAGCCATCGGTTAACTGCCATTGGGGGGAATGGCGCTTGGCACGGGCGGCAATCGTAGGCTCCCTGCCGTAGGTGCTCTTTCAAACGTTCGCGGCGAAGGTCCCTTCGTTGTGAATTTCGGATTCTTGTAGACCCATGGGCTCTAAAAATCCACATCTCTTCTAGCTGCGAGAGGGCGAATTATGCCGGCGCGCAACGGTCAATGCATCAACCTCGGCCTTTGTCACAAGGCCGATAGCAAGGAATGGCTTACCATCCCAGAGGGCAAGGACTTTGTCTGCCCAGAGTGCGGCAAGCCTCTGCGGCTGGCCGGCGCTTTGCTGCGCAAGCTCCCGCTGAGCCTCGTCTTCGGTATTGTCACCGGCCTCGTCCTCACTGTCCTCGGCTACTTCCTCTGGGCCAGGTCACATTCAAGCGGCATCGGGTCAGCATCCGCAAGTTCTGGAACAGTGGTTCTTCGGATTAGTGGGTCGAATACGATTGGCGCTGCTTTGGGGCCGGCGCTTGCCGAAGCGTTTCTAAGGCAGCGTCAAGGTGCCACGGGCGTCAAAATCGTGCGTGGCGACAAGGATGACGAGGTCCGCGTACAAGGGATTTTGCCGGGCGAATCCGTTCCCAAGGCCATCGAAATTCACGCGCATGGTTCCGCCACAGCATTCGAAGATTTGAGCAAGTCCCTCTGCGACGTTGGAATGTCATCGCGCAAAATCAAACCAGAGGAAGCAAGCAACCTCGCGACCTTCGGTGACATGACTTCGGCTGCCTCCGAGCATGTCGTGGGGCTCGATGGAATCGCCGTCATCGTGAGCAAGGCCAACCCGGTGCAGTCGTTCACAAAAGACCAGATCGCGCGCATCTTCTCGGGTGAAATCGCGGATTGGCAGCAGTTGCACGGTCCGACCGCACCAATCAACGTCTATGCTCGTGATGACAAGTCGGGAACCTACGATACGTTCAAGGCGCTCGTCCTCGGCGGCAAGAAACTTGTCCCCAATGCCAAACGCTTCGAGGATAGCCGTGAACTTTCCGATGCCGTTGCCAGGGACCCTAACGGGATCGGTTTTATCGGCCTCCCTTACGTGCGGGACGCAAAGGCTGTTGCGGTGTCAGAGAACGGCACACGTCCTTTCCTGCCCAACCATTTCACTGTTTCGACTGAGGACTACGCGCTCTCTCGCCGCTTGTTTCTCTATACCGCGGTGAGTCCCACAAACGATCTGGCGCGCAAATTCGTGGACTTTGCCCTGTCCCCCAACGGTCAGGAAATTGTTGAGAAGATAGGTTTCGTCGGCCAAAACGTAGCTCCCACCCAAGGCACGACGATTCCCAGCGATGCTCCTGGTCGATACAGACAGCTCACGACTGGCGCCACCCGGCTCTCACTGGATTTTCGTTTCCGGACCGCCAGCTCAGAGCTGGATAACAAGGCGCTGGCCGACCTCGACCGCGTCGTCACTTTCCTGACAGACTTGCACTACTCGGGGCAGAACATTTTGCTTTTTGGTTTCGCCGACAGCACCGGAACCGCTCCAGTAAACGATGCGCTGTCGAAGAACCGTGCGTCTGCCGTAGCGCAGCAGTTTGAACAGCGTGGCGTTAATGCCTCAGCTGTGGTCGGCCTCGGTTCTCAGCTCCCCGTGGCCTCAAACGAAACGGCCGAAGGCCGCGAGAAAAACAGGCGCGTCGAGATCTGGCTGACGAAGTGACTCCGCTCACCTCTGAGCGCAGCGAACCCGCTGTCCATGAAGCACTCCCTAACGTCAGTGATCTGGTACAACTGGTCAGCAGTATTCCGAACCAAAACAGCCAAAAACCCGCCGTAAAGCAATAGCTGCCCGGTCGTCTCACCCCGTATCTTCCTGGCCAGGAGCGTTTACTCTGGCTCTTCCGTGCTCAACAGAATTTTTTCCTGGCGAAAAAGCGCAGCCGGCAGCCCCGCCTGTTGCAGGACCGCCGGGACCGAAAGGCCCATATCGATCCTCTTCAGCAGCGCGCTCGACACCCGAAAGCGATCTTCCTATTGCTGTAAACGCCGGGCGTCAGCCAGGTCCCCCACCCTTACTTCAGCGATGCCATGTCGATCACGAAGCGATACTTCACGTCGCTCTTCAGCAACCGCTCGTACGCTTCGTTGATCTGCTGAATGCGGAGCACCTCTACATCCGCCGTGATTCCATGCTCGCCGCAGAAATCCAGCATTTCCTGCGTCTCCCGGATCCCGCCGATCGCCGAACCCGCCAGGCTCCGCCTCTTCATCAGGAACCCGAACGCGGCCACAGGCAACGGACGTTCTGGCGCCCCTACGAGCGTCAGCGTTCCATCGCGTTTCAGCAGGTTCAGATAGGTGTTCAGATCGTGGTTCGCCGAAACAGCATCCAGGATGAAGTCGAAGCTCGCCACCTGCTTTTGCATCTCCGCCTCATTCTTCGATACCACTACCTCGTCCACGCCCAGCCGCTTCGCGTCCGCGCTCTTGTTCGGCGATGTCGTGAACAGCACCACGTGCGCTCCAAACGCCTTCGCGAATTTGACGGCCATGTGGCCCAGTCCGCCAAGCCCCACAATCCCGACCTTCTTCCCTTTGCCTACGTTCCAGTGGCGCAGCGGCGAATACGTGGTGATCCCCGCGCAAAGCAGCGGCGCGGTTCCGGCCAGGTCCAACTTCGCCGGCACTCGCAAAACGTACTTCTCGTCCACCACGATGCTGTCCGAGTAGCCTCCGTACGTCACGCCACCGAGATGGCTGTCGGGGCCGTTGTACGTCAGCACCATCCCGTTCTCGCAGTATTGCTCGAGTTCTCCAAGGCAGCTCGCGCAATGCCCGCAGGAATCCACCATGCAGCCCACCGCCACCAGGTCGCCTTCCTTGAACTTCTTCACGCCCGTGCCCGCCTTCACTACGCGCCCCACTATTTCGTGTCCCGGCACGCAGGGATAAACGGTCGGCATCGCGCTTTCCCACTCGTTCCTCACCGTGTGCAGATCCGAGTGGCACACGCCGCAATACAGTATTTCGATCTGCACATCCTGCGCTCCCGGCGCGCGGCGCGGAACTGAGAAAGGCGCCAGCGCCGCCGTTGGACTCGCCGCTGCATAGGCACGCGCGGTGAAAGTCTCAGTGATTTTCGAGGGGGCGGCTTCCGTTACGGTTTTCTGTCGAGCAGCTTCGCTCATGGTCGATTCCTCCTGGGGCGGTCAGACACAAGCTTAGATGCGCCGGGACCCGAACGCACTAGCAAAACGCGCCATTGTACTGGCACTTCCCGCCACCGGCAGCGGGCTCCCCGCGATCCCCGCCGGTTGCCCCCGTTGGCTTTCGAGAGTGGGTCTTGGGGTGCTCTTCCTCCCCGGTATTTCTCGCTTATGCGTCCTTGCTGTCAATGGCGATCAACCTGTGCTTTGATTTGCCGCTGAGCCTTTGCCCAGCAGCCATAACCTGGCGCCGTACCCTTTTCCGTGTTCGTCACCCCGAGCCGGCCTGCGGCAGGCAGGCACAGCGAGGGCTCTCTCTCGGTCTTTTGCGCCTGGGCGCCACACGAAAAAACTTGCTTTTTACCATCCAATTAGTGTTATACTTTCGAAACCAATATTAAACCTAGTAGTTCACTTACTTAATTAGGGAATCTGCTGTGGGGGCCTGATGCCAGACTGGGTACTTCTCCGGCAACTCGACAAGCTCGAACGCTTGTTTCTCCGCCTCCCTTGTCTGCACCAACTCGACGATTGTCCTCACTGCAAAGCCCTGAAGACCGTCAAGAACCTTAAGGTCTACGCCGCCGACAAACCGTCTCGCAAGCCCGTCGAGCAGGCGGCCCATCGCGGATGATTTGCTCTATGTTTCCGCCGCGGAGTGGAGGGAGCAGCCCGGTCTTACTTGGATCAAGAGCGAAAGAGAGTGACGCATCGCCTTTTTACAGTAGTGTCTTTCGAGTCCGATTCGTTTAACGGCGGGATGATTTAATCTTGTAGGGCCGCAGCCTTCCCATCACTCCAGACGCACGCCAGAATTTGGCCCAGCCCCTCAGGGCTGAGTTTCGTGATAATGAGCATTGCAAACCGATTTCCGGTCAAAAACCGATGACGCCAATTTCCAGTTGTGCCAGGCGCGCGGCATCGGCGATGATCTCGACCTGCGTAATCTTGCCGTTGGCAATCATACACTTAAGCACGCGTTGCAAATACCCACCTGGCGCCCACAGCGCACCCACCGTGCCATCCACGAGGCAAACTGTCGCCGGCCGAATAAACCGCGCGAAAGCCACCGCCCCTTTAGCCCAATTCTGCGCGCCACGGACTTCCTGCGGAACGCCTGCGCGAGCCGCCGCCCCATCCACCCGCACGATCAGGTCTGGATCGAGCACCGCGAGCAGTCCTTCGACGTCTCCTGCGCGCAAGGCCGTCAGAAAGGCGTCGATCACTTCTCGCTGTTGGGAAATGCTGGCGCTGGGCGCCGGCGCAACTCCCTGCACGCGCCGCCGCGCGCGGCTGGCAAGCTGCCGCGTTGCCGTAGGGGAGCGCTCCACAATCGTGGCGATTTCTTCGAAGGACAAACCGAACAGGTCGTGCAGCACGAACGCGACTCTTTCCGCAGGAGCCAGCCGGTCCAAAACCACCAGCAGCGCGAGACCAACCGAGTCCGCCAGTATCGCCTCCTGCTCGGGATTGGGGTCCCCTCCCTTCTTCCCCGTCGGCTCTTGCGGGGGTGTGCCCAGCGGCTCCTCGCCCCGTGACTTGCGCGACCGCAACACGTCTAGGCAAACCCGCGCCACTACTGTCGTCAGCCACCCACCGAGATTCTCGATCCTGCCTGCATCCGAACGGCTCAACCGCAGCCACGCTTCTTGGACCGCATCTTCCGCCTCTCCGAGCGATCCGAGCATGCGATACGCCACGGCTCGCAAACGGTTCCGGTTTTCTTCGAATCGCTCAGCCAGCCATTCTTGTGCGTTCATGCCGTCACTTCCTTCTTCACCTGATGACCGGCTTCATATCCACCACCGGCGTCCCATCAATCGCTTCGATGGGCTCGACCCTCAAACGATTCCCCGCGATCCCTAGCACTCTAACCGGGTGAAGCCCCAGCGGGTTCGGCCGGTCCGGAGATCGAGTCGCGAAGACGCCCGTGAGCGCGCGTTTTGGATCGCTCCGCGGATGCACTTGCAGCACATCGCGATCCCCCTGGTGGAACCAGGTGATGACCCAAACCTCATCGCCGACTCCCATGCGATGGAGTCCGGCCGAGGCCCAAGGTTCGATCTCAATCCATGCGTCCGGAGCGCCCTCCGATCCTTGCTTCGGCGCTTCGCTCCTCTTTTTGAGAGTCGAGTGAATCACTCCGATCGGCCGCAGATAAAAACGACCGCTTCGTTTCGGTTTCATGTTTCCTTCTTACGACGTAAAAGCGCGGACGGAGAAGAGAATTTCCAGATGGCCTCGACCGTTTTTTTCCTGGCCCACGGATTGCACCGGCCCCGCCGGATAGCAGCTGGATCGCCACCAATACCGTTGCCGTCCAAGAACCAATCGTCTTCAATCTCAAAACCCGTCCCCTTGCGCATAACTTGATCTGCCACGACTCTGACGAAGGAGGTCCGCCGGATGTGACAGGACCGATCATCAAAATGCACTGGCGTCGTCGGGAACATCTTAAGCCTTCTCCCACTTTGCAGTGCGGAAGCGCAAAATGTCCGGGCAGATTTGCACCACGACGGTGGTCAGCCAGCCGCCCGGATTCCCGATCTCGTCGGCATTGGAGCGGCTCAGCCACAGCCGAGCGTCCTGGGCGACGCCATCTGCTTCAGTGCGGGACCGCAGTATGCGATTCGCGACCGCACGTAGAGGCGCCCGCTTGGCGGTTGCCTCGAAAACCCGTTTTGATCGGTCACATTTCCTCAATGCGCTTCGTCATGGTGGTGATGTACGGTTCTCACTCGGCGTAAAAGGAGGCTTGAGGTCATGAACCACGGTATCAGAACCATCATCTATCCGGTCAGAGACGCAGGCCGGGCAAAGGGGCTTTTCGGCAAACTGCTGGGCAGCGAGCCTTATGTTGACCAGCCTTATTATGTCGGCTTTAGACTTGGCGAACAGGAGATTGGCTTGCTTCCCAACGGGCATGCCACGGGAATGAGCGGGCCGCTCGGGTATTTCCACGTGGACGACATAAAGAAATCGCTGCAGGCGCTTGTGAACGAAGGTGCGGAAATTCAGCAGCCAGTTAAGGATGTCGGCGCGGGCAGGCTCGTCGCAGCGGTCAAGGATGCCGACGGCAATCTCATTGGCTTGCTTCAAGCCGCCTGACCGCTTCGGCCGGAAAACTGAGGTACGGCGTCGGCATTCGCGCACTCGGCTGCGTGGAACTTTTTCGGCCGTGGGGGAATGCGCTACTCTCTTTCCTATTGCAAAGCGAACGCAGAAACACGGAGAAGGACCGCCGCATTCATGCACGACCTTAGCTCTAACATTCTCGACCTGGCAGTCGAGACGAAAGTGGCGGGCCTGCGGCTCGCTATATCGGATGAGAGCTCTCCCTCGCCCCCGCTCTTTCTGATTACCGATTACGGGTCGCCGCCTGGTTAACGACGCACCCGATTACGGTGCACATCCTGAAGCGACCATCGGGAGCGAGCCACAGGCTGCTATTTTGGGGCGAAGAAGAGGTAGTCAGCGGTGTACGGGACGCGCACTTCTTTGTCGACGTGAGCTTGGTCGCAGCCGTCCACGGGCGCCTTCCCTCCCTTGGTATTCAGTCGCTGGATCGAAGTGACTTTCGTGAGTGCACCTTCGCTACCGCTATGGCTCGCGACCGAGACCAGCAGCCACGGGATCGAATCCTTCTCGGGCGAAGGAT
>Ga0207862_1000307_pt1 | contig 14523 bp, 10 predicted proteins | sample LuqExpMetageno81_FD_187838 | JGI IMG/M metagenome (GOLD analysis project Ga0207862, IMG submission 187838) | Tropical forest soil microbial communities from Luquillo Experimental Forest, Puerto Rico - Sample 81 (SPAdes) | ecosystem: Environmental > Terrestrial > Soil > Tropical forest ... | reverse complement strand
CAATTTGACCGTTGCGCTGCCAGAGCCCAATGCGCCAAACTAGCTTTCGCCGCCGTACTCCCGCGCTTCCCCGAAGTACGTCCTGCGGTTCGTCCTAAAAACTTCACGAGGTAACGTGAAAGGCTAAACCGATGACTAATCCAATCGGCGAACTCAATCCTCCGACTCGTTTGATGATGACCCCGGGACCCTGCTCCATCGATCCCCGGGTTTACCGTGCTCTTGCGATGCCCATCGTCGGCCACCTCGATCCCTGGTTCCGCGGCTGCATGGAAGAAACGCAGGTTCTGATGCGCCAGCTATTCCAGACCGAAAATCGCGTTACGTTCCCGTTGTCCGCTTCCGGTTCGGGTGGCATCGAGGCTTCGGTGCTGAACTCGCTCGAACCCGGCGACGAAGCGATCTGCTGCGTCAACGGGCTGTTCTCGCAGCGCATGCATGTTATTGCACAACACACTCCTGCGACGGTTCACCTTGTGGATGTGCCTTATGGCAAGCCGGTCGACGCCGAGGACGTTCGCAAGGCGGCGAAAGGTCGCAAGATTAAAATGATTGGGTTTGCGCAGGGTGAGACTTCTTCTGGAGTGCTAACGGCGGTCGACCCGATCCGCCAGGTTGCCGACGAGTGCGGCGCGTTGCTGGTAGTCGATACGGTTGCTTCGCTCGCCGCTGTCCCGCTGCACGTCGATAAACAGCGCATCGATATTTGCTTCAGTGGCTCGCAGAAGGCCATCAGTGCCCCTCCGGGCATGTCGCCAATCACGGTAAGTTCGCGGGCTGAGGAAGCCTTCCGGAATCGCAAGACGAAGGTGCAAAGCTGGTACTTCGACCTGACGACGGCGATGAACTATTGGGGCAAGGACCGCTTGTACCACCACACACCGCCGATCTCGCTGATCTACGCGTTGCGTGAGGCCATGCGCATCCTGCTCGAGGAGGGGCTCGAGGTGCGCTGGGAACGGCATCGCGTCAACCAACTGGCGCTGGTGGCTGGTGTTGAGGCAATGGGGCTGAAGCTGCTCGTCGAGAAGCCGGAAGATCGCTTGGTCACGGTGACCGCCGTGATGATTCCGGCGGGGGTGGACGACGTCAAGTTCCGCAATCAGCTGCTCGACGAATTCAACATTGAAATTGCCGGAGGCATCGGCGCGCTTAAGGGACAAATCTGGCGGCTCGGCACGATGGGCTACTGCAGCCAGAAGCAGTTTATTTTGCAGTTGCTCGCCGCGATGGATAAGGCCCTGCTCGACCAGGGGCATCGCCACTCGCCGGGCGCGGGCGTAGCCGGTGCGATCAAAAGCTACGCGCAAGCCGAAACACCGGCTGCGGTTGCGCGCTAGCGGACTCGCTGGGGCGCGGCGACGCTCTTCGGTTGCGCCGTTTGGAGATATTCCTCGTAGGTGCCTTTGAAGTCTTCGACTTTGCCTTCTTTGAAGTGCCAGATGCGGCTGGCCACTTCTTCGAGTACGTCTTCGTCGTGCGTAACGAGCAGGAGCGTGCCGTCGAATTTCTGCAGCGCAATGTTTAACGCGTTAATGGATTCGAGGTCGAGGTTGTTTGTCGGCTCGTCGAGCACCAAAAAATTCGGTTTCTGAATCATCACACGGCAGAAAATCAGCCGCGCGCATTCGCCACCGGAAAGCGCCGCAGTCGGTTTCAGCGCGTCTTCCCCGCTGAACAGCATCTGTCCCATGAATCCGCGTATTTCTTCCTGCGTTGCCTGCGGCTTGAATTGCCAGAGCCATTCGAGCGCGTTCACACCTTTGCTTTTATCGATCGTGTAGCCGAAGTCTTGCGGGAAATAGCCAACGCTGACTTCATGGCCCCACGCAACGTTGCCGGAGTCGATCGGGAACTGCCGCTCAGCGTCGCCGATGAATTGTCCAGCGTTGCGGATCAGCGATTTCAGCATGGTTGTCTTGCCGGCGCCGTTGCGCCCGGTGAGCGCAATCTTCTCGCCGCGCGTCACACTGGCGGAAAAGTTCTGAAAAATCACCTGGCCGTCGTACGACTTCGTAAGGCGCTTAACTTCGAGCGGAACGCGGCCTGAGGGAACTTCGATTTGGAAGCGAATGTACGGCCGCTGAATGTTGGATTTGGCAAGTTCGGAAGTCTGCAGTCGCTCGACTTCTTTCTTGCGGGAAGTGGCTTGAGCGGAACGCGTGCCAGCGGAAAAGCGAGCGATGAATTCATTCAGTTGAACGATTTTCTTCTCGCGGACGGCGTTGTCGGCTTCCATGCGCGCTCGGATTTGCGTTTTGGCCAGAACCATATCGTCGTAGCCGCCCGGGTACATGATGATGGTCTGGTAGTCGATGTCGGCGGTGTGCGTGCAGACGCTGTTGAGGAAGTGGCGGTCGTGCGAAATTACGATGAGGACGCCGTGGTATTCGGTGAGGTATTCCTTGAGCCAGTGGACGGAATCGAGGTCGAGGTTGTTGGTCGGCTCGTCGAGAAGCAGCGCGGAGGGATTGCCGAACAAGGCCTGGGCCAAGAGAACGCGGACTTTGTGGCCGCCTTGCAATTCGCCCATTTTGCGTTCGTGCAGCGAGGCGTTGATGCCGAGGCCGTCGAGAAGCACGCCTGCGTCGGATTCGGCAGTGTAGCCGCCTTCTTCGCCGACAATCCCTTCCAGTTCGCCAAGGCGCATGCCGTCTTGGTCGGTCAGTCCTTCGTGCGGCTTGGCGTAGAGCGCCTCGCGTTCCTCGAGGGCCTTCCAGAGCGTGGCGTTTCCCATGATGACGGTGTCGAGGACGCGGAATTTGTCGAAAGCAAACTGGTCCTGGCGCAGGACGCCGATTCGTTTGGGGCGTGTAACGTTGCCATGAGTGGGCTCCAGCTCGCCGGTGAGGATTTTCATGAACGTGGATTTGCCGGCGCCATTCGGGCCGGAAACGGCGTAGCGGCGCCCGGCCATGAAAGTGGTGGTCACGTCCTCGAAGAGGACGCGAGAGCCGAAGCGCATCGTGACATTTTCTACCGAGATCATATCTATACAAGTTTAACGTAGTGGGCGGGGTTCGTGCGCAAGACTGTGCGTTAGGAGGCGGGCAGTTCGCCTTCCGAGCGCGCGATGACGGCGCTTGCTAGGCAGTTCCCGGTTACGTTCACGGATGTGCGGGCCATATCGATCAGGGCGTCAACGCCGAGGATGAGGAAGATCGGTTCGGTGGGCAAATGCAGCGAGCCAGCCGTGGCGATTAGTACCACGGGCACGGCCCGAGGCACGCCGGCGATACCTTTACTCGTCAACATCAAGATGAAGACCATGAAGAGTTGTTGCGACCATGACATCGCAATTCCCGCGGCCTGGGCCACAAAAATTGATGCCATTGCGAGATACAGCGTCGAGCCATCGAGATTGAAACTGTAGCCTGCGGGAATCACAAACGCGACAATCTCGCGAGGGACGCCGAAGGCTTCCATCGATTCGATGGCGCGGGGCAGGGCGGCTTCGGAGGAACTGGTGGCGAAGGCAATTGTCGCAGGTTCGGCGACGGCGTTCAAAAACCGGCCTGCCGGGAGGCGAGCCATCAGCACGATCGGAAGCAACACGAGAAGCAAGAAGGCCAGCAGACCCCCGTAAGCTGTGAGCACTAGCTTCCCCAATGGTAGAAGAGCGTTGATCCCCAAATGGCCGACGGTGTAGGCCATCGCGGCTCCCACGCCGACGGGTGCGAAGTACATGACAATGTTGGTGAAACGGAACATGGTTTGGGTGAGCGATTCGGCAAGACTCAACATCGGCTGGCGGTATTTTTCAGGCACTTGTGTGAGAGCGATGCCAAAGAGGATGGCAAACACGGCAACTTGGAGGATCTGATTTTCCGCCACCGCCTTGGCGAGATTCTCGGGGAACACATGGGCGATAAATTCGTCCCATCGCAAGCCGCCAACGTTTTGCAGCGGCTGTCCTTCGGGAGCGGGCGGCAGGACAAGCCCGACACCGGCGCGGGTCAGGTTGATCGTGGCGACCCCAATGAACAGCGCGACCGTTGTGACCACTTCGAAGTACACGAGGCTCTTAAACCCAATGCGGCCGACCTTGCGCAGGTCGCCGTGGCCGGCAATGCCGGTGACGAGAGTCCCCAGAATCAGCGGGGCAACGATCACCTTGATCAGGCGGAGGAAAATGTCACTGAGAAAACGGAGATGTCCGGCAAACTGCGGCCAGTCGACGCCCAATTCGAGGCCGAAAAACATGGCGAAGAGAATCCAGTAGGTAAGAGAACGCTTGCGCACGCCGAAAAGGAAAAGGAGCAGGCCCGCCCACCGCAGAGCCGTCATCCAGGGATATCCTGGGAACGGCACGAGAAGCAGCGAACCCACTGCGAATAGCAGCAAGCCGCCAATCAGAAAAAAACGCCATGACTTGGAGGAATTGTCGGACAATTCTGTTCCTTAGAATCTGCGGAGAATCGGCGTGCGACTGTCGTGCCAACAACCGGTTGTGACGCGCCATCATATACTCGCGCCGCGATTTGAAATAGCGCTTCTTTTTAGGAGCAGCGCAAACTTGCCGAGCGATAGACCGGCTGCTATCTTCGCTGCGTGGCAGAAATCAGTCACTTCGAGTGCTCCCGTTGCCGATCGCAGTCTCCTGCGAACGGGCCGCGAACGGTGTGCCCGAATTGTGCCGGTTCGCTTTATGTCCGCTATGACCTGTCAGGCCTGCAGGGACTCTTCCATCGTGAAATCTCCAGGGTCGGCTCGGCTTCCCACTGGAGCGGCATGTGGAGGTATCGTGCGGTGCTTCCGGAGATAGAGCAGCCGGTTACTCTTGGCGAAGGCTGGACGCCAATGATTCGCAGCCGGCGCTATCCGAATGCTTATCTGAAGGAGGAAGGGGCGAATCCTACGGGAAGTTTCAAAGCGCGTGGCCTGGCGATGGCCGTGACGATGGCGCGGCACTATGGGTTGAAAAAGCTGGCAGCGCCTTCGGCCGGAAACGCAGCCGGCGCTCTGGCAGCTTATGCTGCGGCCGCAGGGGTTGAGGCGCACCTCTTCATGCCGAAGGATGTGCCCTTCGCGAATTATTTGGAAGCCGTAGTGTACGGGGCGAATGTCACGCTGGTGGATGGACTGATTTCCGATTGCGGCCGGCTGGTGGCGGAACGGAAAGAAAAAGAAGGCTGGTTCGATGTTTCCACGCTCAAGGAGCCGTTTCGCGTGGAAGGCAAGAAGACGATGGGGTATGAACTGGTCGAGCAGCTTGGGTGGGAGTATCCCGAAGCGGTTTTTTATCCGACCGGCGGAGGGGTCGGCTTGATCGGGATGTGGAAAGCGTTCGCGGAACTGGAAGAGTTGGGATGGGTGCGCGCCGGGAAGCGCCCGCGGATGGTAGCGGTACAAGCGGCGGGTTGCGCTCCCGTAGTGCGGGCGTTTGAGCATGGAGAAGGCGTCAGCGAGATGTGGAGGGACGCGGCAACGTTTGCCTCGGGTTTGCGTGTACCGAAACCCTACGGCGATTACATCATGCTGGAGATTCTTCGCGAATCGGGTGGCCTGGCGGTGGCGCTGCCCGACGAGGAAATTCTCGCCTCGCTGAAAGATTGGGCGAGGAATGAAGGAATCTTTCTTTGCCCGGAAGGCGCGGCGGCGACTGCGGCCTACGACCGTCTGTTGAAGATGGGCTACCTCAAGCCGGAAAACCGGGTGGTGCTGTTCAATACCGGCGCGGGGTTGAAGTATACCGACGTCACGGCGGAAGCGGCGGGAATTCGGCGGCCGAATGCGGTGGAGTAACTTGCCGCTACGCACTACTGGCCGGGATTGACACTGTGACGAGGGAGTCAGAAACTAATCGTCGGACAATTGAAATGCAAAGGGGAACACCGTGCCATCGCTACCAGTGCTAGCCAACAACGGGGCCATGAACCAGTTTGTGAGCCCTTTCGAGGTGGTCTCGAAGCTCAGCGGCCACGTGTACAGCGTCGGTTTCTCGCACATCTGGAATGGCATTGCCACGCGCCACAGTGACACGATTGATTCAAAGTTCGTGGTCGATGGGGAAGGGCACATCGTTGGCCTGGCGCACACGGCGTTTGTCGACTTCCGGCAAAAGACCGGGCGTGATCTGACCGACCGCGAGGCCAGCTTTGTAGCCGCTGAATATATCCGCGAACGGCTGGAAGAGGAAGACGAGCGGCCACTGTACGATGTGCCCCGCGAGGAAGTGACACGACTGATCGAGTTGCTGGGAATCAAGTAGACGAGAGACAGCAAAGCAGGTCCTTCATTCGGGACGGACAACTGTCACGAATTGCTCGGACGTCAGCCACAGCGACGAGCTTTTCGATTGCAAATCAGAAAGACCAAACTGAGGAAACCGTCAGTCGGTGAACTGGGGCTCGGCTTTGACGGCGGCTTCATCCTCAGCACGGAAAACCGCGAGGCGAGGATGGTGCAAGCCATCGCGGCGGATAAAGTAGATCACGAGCAGCAAGAGCAGGGCACCAAAAACCATTACGGCGGCCGCCGCCTGCAAACCGATTTGCAGGTCGCTGAGATCGGAAATGCGGCCGATGAAAAGCGGCCCGAGAGCGCCGAGCAATTGCGTGGCGAACATGTAAACGCCAATGGCGGTCGCGTGCGCGCGCTGCGGCGTCAGATCGTGGATGACCGCCGTCGTGGGTCCGTGATACCAGGACATGAAGTACATGGAGACAAAGAAGCCGGCGAGCACGACCCACTTTTCTTCGGACTGAATGGCGAGCAGAAGAAAAGGAGCTGCGACCAGAAATGCGCAGGCGATTACCAGGACACGTCCGAAAACAAAACGCTTCTGCAAGCGGTCGGCAAAAAACCCGCCGGAGAGAGCGCCGAGGACCGACGAAAGAAGCGCGATGATGGCGAGGGAAAGCGCCGCTTCCTTGATGCTGAAGTTTTTGTAGTTGGTGGCGTAGTCGATGCCCCAGGTGACAAACGAGACGCTCGAAAAAGTGACGCAGATGCCGGCGGCAATCATCGCAACAAAAGCGGGCACGCGCAAAAGCTGTCCGATGCTGAGTACCTCCGACCGCGGGCGTCGCTGGGGTTCTTTCAGCTTGAGCGCGGTCAGGCCCGGAATCAAACCGAGTACGCCAACGATGATGAACGCGTGCTGCCAGCCACTGTGTTCGCCCATTACGCCGCCGAGAGCGAGGCCCGAAACCCCGCCGAGAATCATGCCCGACGCAAAAATGGATTGAGCCAGAGCGCGGTTATCTTTGGAGAAGGAGTCGGAAATGAGCGCTTGAGCCGCGGGAGCGTAAGCGGCCTCGCCGACGCCGACGAGCGCCCGGGCAAGAATGAGCATGGAAAATGTCGGGGCCAGCCCGCTCGAAATCGCGGCGACACTCCAGAAGATCACGCCCGTGGCAATGATTTTGGGCTCGTTGAATCGGTCGGCCAGATAGCCGGAGGGAATGCTGGCCAAAGCGAGCACCACAAGCAATACCATCTGCAGGGAGCCGAGTTGCGCATCGCTTACTCCGAAATGCTGGCGCAATAGAGGCACGAGAGGATTCAGAACCTGGCGATCGGCGAAGTTGACAAAATTGATTAAAGCAAGTACAGCAAGAAGGCGCGCCTGCGCATAGTTGAATGGGATCTTTCGTAAGGGCATGTGATGCGGCTTCCCCTGGGGCGCGGCGTGACGTCCGACGGGTCCAACACGAACCCGTTCACAGGAACTCAATGGATTATATAACGCCGATGACCCAAGCCAACCGAAACACGTCGACGAGTGATAGGTTGACCACTGTCCTCTCGTACGGAGCCCTGGTGGTGCTGGGGTATCTGGTTTTCTTGATTGTCGAGCCCTTTGCCGCGCCGCTGGCGTGGTCCGCAATTTTCGCCATTTTCTTTTACCCAGTATACGAGAGGCTGGAGAAACGGTTTACGGCCACGACGGGTGCGCTGATTTGCTCGGTGGGGGTGACTTTGCTGCTGATCTTGCCTGTGCTCTTCGTGCTTTTGTACGCAGCGCGAGAGGCCATCGACGCGGCGGCGCGGATGCGCGCATTTCTGGGCACACGTGGAACGCTCCCAATGGTTTCGCTGGACTGGATCCGCCAACATCTGCCCCAATCGATGCAAGACATTGATTTCGAGGGGCCGCTGCGCCAGGGGGCGGAACGAATCGCGACCTATCTTGCGTCGAGCCTTGGACTGATGGTGAAGAATGCCTTTTCGCTTTTAGTGAACCTGTTCATAACTCTCTTCGCGCTGTTCTTCATGTTTCGCGACGGAAGAAAGGTGATGCGCGCGGTGCGGCATCTGATTCCGTTTGAAAGGCAACTTCAGGATGACATGCTGTCCGAATCGCGGGACCTGATCTTTGCGAGTGTCGCCGTTGCGTTGCTGATTGCGGCGATTCAGGGCATCTTGGGAGGAACCGCATTTGCGCTGGCGGGAGTGAAAGCGCCGGTGTTCCTGGGATTGCTCGTAGCGTTTTTCTCGATCGTGCCGGTGGTTGGCTCGGCGCTGATCTGGGTGCCCGCGGCCCTGTGGCTAGGTGCGAACGGACACTGGGGCAAAGCCGTTATTGTGGTCGCGATCTGCGGAGGCGTGGCTGGAGTGGCGGATAATCTGGTGAGGCCGCTGCTGTTGCGCAACCGCACGCGGTTGAACGACCTGCTGGTGTTTTTGAGCATACTGGGTGGCTTGCAGGTCTTCGGATTGCTGGGCTTGGTGATCGGGCCGACGGTCGTGGCCGCGGCACTCGGTGTCTTCCGAGTCTACATGGAGAGCCGGGAGCGGCTGGAGACCGAGCAAGCGTAACTGCTTGTGTGATGGGGGTTGCAAAAGCCCGGCGAGAGGGTTCGGTCTGTGCTAGAGTACGCGCTCGAATGAGTGAGACGAACGTTAATTCGCATCGAAGAGTTGTGGAGCTGGACGCGGAAAAGTTGCGCTGGCGCTGCGAGCTTTCGCGCATCCCTTTTGAAACCACGGCGCAGGCGCAAAAGCGAGAAGGCTTCGTGGGGCAGGAGCGGGCCCTGCGCGCGCTAAAGATGGGCGTTGAGCTTTCCGCGCCCGGATACAACGTTTTCGTGTGCGGGCTCGCGGGGACCAGCCGTGGTGGAACGATTGCGCAGATGATCGAGGATCTGCATCCGGTCACCAAGCCTTCCCTGGACCGCTGTTACGTGAACAGCTTCAAGAATCCCGACAGGCCGAGGCTTTTGACCGTGCCGCGAGGTTCGGCGAGTGCCTTCAAAAAAGATGTGCAGGCGGGCATCGACTTTTTGCGCCGGCGGATTCCTCAGGTGTTTGAAGGGGAACCGTTTCAAAGGCAGAAGGGGCGTATCGTCGAACGGTTCTCGGTGCGCGAAAAAGACCTGATGGACGACTTCACGCGTCGGATCGCACGGGACCAGTTTGCGCTCGGCCACATGCAGGTAGGCGCGGTGGCTTTGCCGGAAATTTTCCCGGTTCTCGAGGGGCAGATGGTGCCAATCGAGGACATCACGAAAATGGTGCACGAGGGGAAGCTCGAGAGCGGGGTGGCCGAGGAAATCGAGCGCAAATACGAGCAGTTCCGGCAGGAGTTCACGGTTGTCTATCGGAAAACGCTGACGCTTTCACGGGAACTGGCGAGCGAGTTGAGCTACCTGGAGCAGGAAGCAGCGTCTGTGCTTGTCGATGGAGTGATCGAAGAACTGAAGGAAAAGTATCCCGGTGCGGATGTTTCCGAGTATCTTGAAGAAGTGCGGCATCACCTGCTCGACAACCTTGGACCATTTAAGGAACGGGAAGGGGAGGAAGAGCAACCGCAGGAGGCCCCCGAAGCGGTGCAAAAAGCGCCCGGTCCGGAACGCGATCCATTTCGCGTGTACGGGGTGAATGTGATTCTTGCGCATAATCACGAGGATTCTCCCCCGGTGATTTTTGAGACCACGCCGAGCTATGCCAACTTGTTCGGCACGATTCAACGCACTTACGACGCGCGCGGGGGCTGGACGAGCGATTTCATGGATCTGCGCGGCGGCTCCTTGCTGCGTGCCGACGGCGGGTTTTTGATCATGTATTCGATCGAAGCACTTTCCGAACCCGGGGTATGGCGCGCTTTGAAGCGCACGCTGAATCACAACCGGTTGGAAATTCAGCCTTTCGAGAGTTTTTATCCATTCACGACGACGGCTTTGAAACCGGAACCGATTGAAATCAATGTGAAGGTAATTCTGATCGGTGACCGCGACTTGTACGAACTTCTCTACGACTATGAAGAGGACTTTCGCAAGATTTTCAAGGTGCGGGTGGAATTCGACGAAGAAATGCCCATGAGCGACCGGGTGATCGAGGAGTACGCCGGGCGGCTTCGAACTCTGAGTGAGAAAGAGAATCTTTATCCCTTTGACCGGGGAGCCTTTGCCGCGATTCTGGAATACGGCGTGCGCAAGGCGGGACGCCGCAACAAGGTGACAGCGCGATTCGTAGATATTGCGGACCTAGCCCGTGAGGCCCACTACGCAGCCGCGGCATGCACCGAGAATGTTGTGCGGGCCGTACATGTGCGGGCGGCGATCGCGTCGAAAATTGAGCGGCACAACCTGATCGAGACAAGGATCCGCGAAATGATCGAAGAACAAACGCTGCTAGTGGATCTTTCGGGGTCGTGCGTAGGGCAGGTGAACGGACTGAGCGTCCTCGAAATCGGCGGCTACTCGTTTGGCAAGCCCGTGCGGATAACAGCGACCGCGGCTTTGGGCAAGGCGGGATTGATCAATATCGAGCGGGAGGCGAATCTGAGCGGCCGGTTTCACGATAAGGGCGTGCACATCATCGCAGGATACCTGCGCGCATGCTTTGCGAAAGACAAGCCGCTATCGCTCGCGGCGAGTATCTGTTTCGAACAGTCTTACTCCGGCGTGGATGGCGACAGCGCCAGTTCCACTGAGATTTACGCGCTCCTTTCGGCGCTGGCAGATCTCCCTTTGCGGCAGGATATCGCGGTGACCGGATCGATGAACCAACGCGGCGATATTCAGGCAATCGGGGGCGTAAACGAAAAGATTGAAGGTTTCTTTGATACCTGCCGGATCGAAGGACTGACTGGCACGCAGGGCGTCATGATTCCGCTGGCGAACGTGGAAGATCTGATGCTGCGGGAGGATGTGATCGAGGCGGTGACGAAGGGGACTTTTCACATCTGGCCGATTGCGCGGGTCGAGGAAGGCGTGGAATTGCTCACCGGAATACACGCGGGCAGCCGCAACGGTGCGGGAAAATTCGAAGGGGACAGTGTATTCGGGCGGGTGGACGAACGGTTGCGGGACATGGCGCGCACTCTGAAGGAGTTTGAGTGACTGGGCGAAGCGTTTCGCCGGAGCCGCGATTAGAGGAAGCTCGGCGCTTGATTGACCGGTTGAGATCCTTTCGCCTCAAAAAAGCGGACCTCAGGATGAGAGCCCATCCGGGCGGGCAGGGTCGGACGGGAGTTCTGTCTAGTTGCTTTGTTTCGGAGCAACGTAGGCCTTGCGGTGGTCGACGAGGTAGTCCGAGGATTTATCTTTTCCGGCAGCTTTCGATTCCTCTACCCGCACGTCGATAATGTGCACGGTGCCGTCGGCAGCTGGCGGAGCGAACGCCAGGCTATACTCGTGGCGCACAAGCTGTGCGATCTGCCGATACGCATCCTGAAACTCCTTGGCACTTGCGGGAAAGTACACGCGGCCTCCGGTGGCCTCGGCAAGCGACTTCAACCAGCGATCGGCCTGTTCAAACACGGCCTGTGTCTGCTGGACCTGGCGTTTCGTGCCTTCCTTGCCATTGCGCAGCGGGCCGCTCATGGAAATACAGAGGATTCTGACGTCGTCCACCTGCAAGCGGCTCAAGAGAGCTTGCATCACGGGTTCGGGCGACGTGTCGACGCCCGTCGAGATGAGCAGGATGGTTTTCTTGCCAGGGATACTCGCCAGCCAGTTGAGGACCGTGCTCAAGCTCGAGGAGAGATTGAGCTGGCCGTAACCGAGATTGAATTGGATCTGGTCGAGCGCCGACTGCGCTAACCGCTTGTCGGCGGTGAAATCGAGCAGCGTCAATGGGGCATCGTTGTAACGGACGAGGGCGACGCGATCAGCTGGGGAAAGGCCGCTGAGTAGCGTGTCAGCGACAAACAGATGAGCATTCTGGAGAAGATAAACGGCGGGCCCCGCTTCAACGAGCATCAGAACCTGAGCGGGCTCGTCGATGGAAGCAAAGTCGGTGATGGGTTGCTCGACGCCATTATCGGTGACATGAAAATTCTCGCGTGAAAGACCTTCTACCAGTTTGCCGCGGTTGTCGGTGACGATCACCCCAACGTTGACACGCTCGACGGTGATACGAAAAGTCTGTTGGGGAGGCACGGCTGGTTCCTGAGGATTGGAGGGTCCGGCACAAAAAAGAAGCGCGAGCGCAAACAACGAGTTGACCAAGGCGCGTCTCATAAAGTTACAGCGCGAAGAAGAAGCTCCTCCCGGACCGCTCCGCGGCTCTGCCAGAGGGCCCAGCGCTTAAAGGAGTTGCAACCGGTGACTTCGCGGCAACTCTAGTCGAGCCATTCGTCAAAATGCACACCCTTGGCATCTTTCCACGAGGCACCGATCAAGCTGTGCAGGTGGCGTCGGAAAACCTCGGGATTCACCTGGCTGAGCCAGTCGGTGAACTTCTGATTGGATTCCGCCGCCTCGTTGGACTTTGCTGCCTTGCCGGATTTATTGGATTCGGCGATCCACTTGGCTTTCACCGCCGGCCAATCCAGCTTCTGGAAATCAAAATAAGAGAATCCGTTTAGCTTTTCCGGGTACTGACCGCGGAAGGTAGAAATGTTTTTTGGGAGAGCTGAAGTAGAATTCGACGCGGCCTGCTCAAGGTAACCGTGCAGGGTTTCACTTTTGCCTGCGCCGAGCAGGAAGCTGGGTGTCATTGCAAGGTAGTAGAAATTCCATTGAGTCACGCCAGCGGAACTTTGCGCGCCGCCGAGCGAGACCTTCAGGAAAGTGGCGTAGCCTTCGTTGCGTTCGGAAGAGATTCGCTCACCCAGAATGGTGCGTGTGAGCTTGAGGGCATCCGCTTTGTTGCGGACGCCTAACCAGTAAATCCGCTGGGTCGTGTCGAGAGCCGGGCTGCTTTGCAGAGAAGCAAACTCGCCGGTGACAGTAGCTAGCGCGTCCGGCACCGGCATGCCAAGACGCGTTTCGGCCATGGTCTCAAGCGGATTGGGAGCGTTTGAGGCGCTGCCACCGAGTTGGGAGAAGGCGCGTTTCAAGGTTCGATAGATGCCTGGCAGGTCAAACTGGGATTCGCTGTAGTAGACCGTGTCGGAAGTGACCATTGAGAGAGACACCGGATTGGCCTGGCCGTCCGCCCAGAGATCGAAGAGCCCACCCGAGGCGGTGTCGCCGAGCAGCGATGCAGTCATGCGGGTTTTTGAGCCTTCGAGAGAGATGTGCCCGGCAATCGAATGAATGGCGTCAAGCTTAAGTGCAGCCAGAAATGGTTTCACCGGCACGACGGGGTTATTGGGCAAATCGGCTGCCAGCCCCGAAGCATTGGACAGGCCCACGAAGAATTCGAGTACGCCACCCGCGAGAAGCGCCTTTGCCTCCTGGAAGGCTTCAGATTGGGCGAGGGAACTGCCGGTAGGCTGCCCGTTCAAGCGGTTCAAGATTTCTTCGAAGACCGGCAGTTCGTTAGCGCTCGCAGCATACTTGCCATTTTCCGCCCAATACGTGATGCCGGTTTTGCGCTCCACCTTGAGGGCGCTGACACCGGCAACCGTAATCTGCGAGAGCTTGGGGACCTCGCTTTCGGAACCGCGCAGGCGGAACACGGCCTTGGAGAGCAAATCTTCTTTGCCGCTGCGGTCGTAGATAAAGAAGCCGCCATTCCACGCCGGTGGGTTTTTTGGAGTGGTGTCTTTGGCGGCGGACTCTTTGGACGCGGGATCCTTCGGAGTGGCGGGTGCTGGCGGTTTCTGGATGTAGCCAAGCAGAAAGCTGTTGTCCAAAAGAGTGGCGTACTGAGCGAGTTCTTCGCGGCTGACTTTGGGCTTTTCTTTCTGGTTCCGCTGGTTTTCCGGATTGCTCAAGACTGTTTCAACAAAAGAGGTACGCGCGGAAGCGAAATCCGGATCATCCCAGAGCGCGAAAAGAGCGTTGTTCCTTCGAACCTCGCCGGTCGGCGTACCTCTCCAGAGCAGGTAGAAAACGGTGCGCGCGGGAAGTTGTGCAGGTTCGATGGGAAGCTGAGCGACGCAGGGACGCGGGGCGAAGCAGACCGCCGAGAGGGCAAGACCAAGAGCGACTGGTAACTTGCAAGTGGGCATGTTCGGGCGGTCTCCTTGGGTGAGATGTTTGGCCGACATAGGCATCGTAGCGTCTGCAGGCGATGCAAAGAAGTCTCGCCGCGGGAAGTGTTTCCACAACAGGGGACGGAGCGGACTAACTCCAAGTCGGAATCAGTTCAGCAAAGGATCAGATGGCGAGAAAGGGATCGGCTTCCTTCCGGCCTCGATGCTCGGAATCGCCTGCACTCAGGGCACTGTCGCGCCCCGGGCTG
>Ga0207862_1000305_pt1 | contig 14561 bp, 12 predicted proteins | sample LuqExpMetageno81_FD_187838 | JGI IMG/M metagenome (GOLD analysis project Ga0207862, IMG submission 187838) | Tropical forest soil microbial communities from Luquillo Experimental Forest, Puerto Rico - Sample 81 (SPAdes) | ecosystem: Environmental > Terrestrial > Soil > Tropical forest ... | reverse complement strand
AACAAGATTAAGAACACCCGCGAGAGTTGTGCCGGATTTGAGGGCGCGTTCGGATGCCCGCTGAATTGTCGGACCGTCAGCAAGCGGGTCGCTGAATGGAACGCCGAGTTCGATCACGTCGGCGCCCGCTTCCGCAAGAGCAAGGACGAACTCCAGCGTGGCATCAAGCGTAGGATCGCCGGCCGTGATGTAGGCCACAATGCCAAGCTCGCCCGTTTCGCGCAGTTCCGCGAAGCGTTTTGAGATGCGAGTCGAGTTAGCGGGCGAAGTAGTCATTGTTTTCTGGCCAGATTAGAGAAGCCGCTTATAGGTGTCCATGTCCTTATCACCGCGCCCGGAAAGATTGAGGATGACAAGGTCCGTAGACTTAAATTGCGGCAAGCGCTCCATCAGGCCTGCAAGAGCGTGGGCTGACTCGAGGGCAGGAATGATGCCTTCAGTGCGCGAGAGCAGCTTAGCGGCCTGGAGCGCGGCGGCATCAGAAACGGCGGCATATTCGGCGCGACGCTGGTCGGCGAGCCATGCGTGTTCCGGGCCTATGGCGGGATAATCCAGACCAGCAGAAATGGAGTGCGTCGTCGCGATCTGGCCGTCTTCGTTCTGCAGAACATAAGTGTACGTACCCTGCAGAACACCGGGACGCGCGCCCGTGAAACCCTGATGCGCGGCGAGACGCGCGGCGTGTTCGCCGAGGGTCTGCCCCCGGCCTCCGGCTTCAATGCCGACCATCTTTACGTCCGGGTCGGTTAGAAATTCGAAGAAGAGTCCGATGGAGTTGGAACCCCCGCCGACACAGGCGTAGAGATGAGTGGGCAGGCGGCGTTCGACGGCCAGGATTTGTTCACGAGCTTCGCGGCCAATAACGGCTTGAAAATCGCGAACCATCGTCGGGTACGGATGCGCCCCCAAAACCGATCCGAGCAGGTAGTGCGAAGTGCGGACGTTGGTAACCCAGTCGCGCATGGCTTCGTTTATGGCGTCTTTGAGAGTCTTGCTGCCCGACTCAACGCCGACGACTTCGGCTCCGAGCATGCGCATGCGCGCCACATTGAGCGCCTGGCGCGCCATATCCTCCGTGCCCATGTACACGGTGCATTGCAGGCCAAGGTGCGCGGCAACGGTTGCGGAGGCCACGCCGTGTTGCCCGGCGCCGGTCTCCGCGACGATGCGCGGCTTGCCCATCTTGACCGAAAGAAGTCCCTGGCCGATGGCGTTATTGATCTTGTGCGCGCCCGTGTGGAGGAGGTCTTCGCGCTTAAGGTAGATGCGCGGTCCGCCCAGTTTCGCGGTGAGACGCGAGGCAAATTGCAAAGGCGTGGGACGCCCGGCGAAATTCTTCAGCAAATCCTGAAACTGGGCCTGGAATGCGGAATCGGCCTTCGCCAGCTCATAGGCGCGCTCGAGTTCATTAAGCGGTACCATCAGCGTTTCCGGGACGTACCGCCCGCCGTAGGGGCCGAAGCGCCCGGGCACCGATGTCGGGATCGGGAGTTGGGTGGTCATGGATTAAGTCAACTATTCTACCTTGCGCCCAGCAGGTTGCATCAAGCCTTCGCATCAACCAAGGCTCGGCCTCTTTGGCGCCAAGGTCACGAGAGTTCGCGGCTGGCCCGCGCAACCTCCTCGAAAAAGGTGCGGAGCTTCCCCGGGTCTTTCTTGCCCGGGCGGGCCTCGACGCCGCTGGTTACGTCGACCGCATAGGGGCGGACAATCCGGATGGCTTCACCAACATTTTCGGGTGTAAGTCCACCGGCGAGGATGATCCTTTGCGTCTGGGCAGCGGCCCGGGCAGCGTGCCAGTTGCCGGTAACGCCGGTGCCGCCAAAGTGGCTGGACACTGCGGAATCCAGGAGAAAGGCACTGGCTGCTCGATATCGGAAGAACTCGGGAGCAGTGCTTCCCTGCGCAATGCGCAGGGCTTTGATAACCGGCAAGTGGCGGGCGAGGCGCTCGACGACCTGGGGCGGCTCATCGCCATGGAGTTGCGCAGCGGAAAGTCCCAGCGCTTGCGAGAGCGCGAGGACCGTTTCCGCGGCCCAGTTTACAAACACGCCGACCGGCGTCACGAAGGGAGGAAAGCGCCGGACCAATTCCGCAGCGGCGGCCGGTGAAAGGCAACGCGGACTTTCGGGATAAAAGTTAAGGCCGATGGCATGCGCGCCGAGTTCGGCAGCGAGTTTTGCGTCTTCGAGCTTGGTGACACCGCAGATTTTCACTCGGACCATGGGGGATTATGCCTTGGAAGCAGGCGGCACGAGAAGCGTCCGCAGGACCGCGGCAGGATCCGGAGCCGCCATGAGCTGTTCACCGACGAGGAAGGCATCGAAACCGGCGGAACGAAGCTCCGCCAGATCGGCGTGAGTTCGGAGTCCCGATTCAGCGACGGCAACGCAGCGGTCCGGGATCTGCTCGATGAGTTCGAAAGAGGTTTCCATGCGCACGGCGAGAGTTTTCAGGTCGCGATTGTTGACTCCGATGATTCGAGCATCTGTGGCCAGGGCGCGGTCAAGCTCGTCCTGAGTGTGAACTTCGACGAGGGCCTCCATGCTGAGCTCACGGCCAAGAGCAATGAGATCGCGCAACTGCAGATCGTGGAGGGCAGCTACGATCAGGAGAAAGCTGTCGGCGTCGTTGGCCCGCGCTTCCCAGACCTGCCAGGGATCAAAGATGAAATCCTTGCGAAGAGCGGGCAGGGTAACCTCTTTCCGTGCCTCGCGAAGATTCTTTAGCGACCCGCCAAAGAATTCGCCCTCGGTAAGCACCGAAAGCGCGGCGGCGCCAGCGACTGCAAGAGCTTTGGCTAGACCTGGCGCATCAAACGGATCGCGGATGATGCCACGCGAGGGCGAGGCCGGTTTCAGCTCGGCGATGATGTTTAGGGCGTCGCGAGAAAGCGCGGCCGTGAAATCGCGGACGGGAGCCGCGGCTTTCACGCCGTATTTGAGTGCGGTTTCGGGCAGAACGCGCTTGCGGTGCTCGACCTCGGCACGTCGAGATTCGAGAATGCGGTCGAGAATGGTCCGGGTGTTGGAAGAAGCGCTCATGAAGACGGAACCTGTATGCTAGGGAGTGTAATCGAAAGTGTCAAATGGCTCGGTTGCGGAGCGGTAATTGGGAGTCGTGATTGGGAGAAGAAATGAGCTATCGCGAAAAATATGGGAGGTTGCTCGACGGAATCGCGGAAGAAGCAGATAGAATCGCGATGAAGCACTTCCGCACCGGAAACCTCGGTGCCGAGCGGAAGGCTGACGGCACCGTCGTGACGGCGGCCGATAAAGAGATCGAGGCAATGGCGCTCAAGAAAGTGGCCGCGAGCGGACTTCCAATGGATTTTGTCGGAGAAGAAACCAACAAGGAAATACCGAAAGAGCCGGGGCGGGACGGGCGCGTGCGGATGATCATTGATCCGATCGACGGGACCGAAGAGTTTTCGCGCGGAATACCTACCTTCGGAACGCTCGTCGGCATTGAAGAAAATGGAGAAATCGTTGCCGGCATCGTGAGCGCTCCGGCGCTGTCAGAGGGCACGCGCTGGTACGCGTATCGCGGCGAAGGAGCCTATCGTTCCGGGAAGCGAATACACGTCTCGAGCCGAAAGAGTCTTGCCGAGGCAATGGTGTTCATTACCGGCACGGGCCCGCGCAAGGACCCGGAGGCGCGCGTGCGGCTGCGGAGATTAGCGGATTCGGCGCGGAGCAGCCGCGCGATGGGCGGCTTCTGGCAGCACATGCTGGTAGCGGAGGGCGCAACGGAAGTGGCCATTGATTGGATGTCCAAGCCCTGGGACCTGGCGCCCCTCGGCTTGATCGTAGAAGAGGCTGGCGGCAGGTCCACGACGTCGGAGGGCGAGAGGACGATCTATAAAGGACGGTTCGTAAGCACGAACGGACTGCTGCACGACGAGGTACTGGGCTTTCTGCGATGAGGTGAAGCATGATCCGAGTGAAGCGCGTATATGAAGATGAGTCGAAGGACGATGGTTACCGAATCTTAGTAGACCGTTTATGGCCACGCGGCCTGACCAAGGAAAAAGCCCACGTCGACTTATGGATGAAGGAGATCGCGCCGAGCGACGCGTTACGAAAATGGTTCGGGCATGAGCCGGAGAAGTGGCCTGAATTCGAGAAGCGATATCGCGCCGAATTGGCAAAGAAGCAAGAGCTGTTCACGGAAATAAAGCAACTGGAAAAGGAACATGGAAAGGTGACGCTGCTGTTTGGAAGGAGAGACGAGAAGCAAAACCAGGCCGTCGTCCTCGCGAGCATGCTCAAGGACTAACCGTGGAGAAGAGCAAGGAATTGCAGGTCGTCGCACAGGAAGTGTGTGAATGCCGGAAATGTGCGCGGCTCGTCAAGTATCGGGAAAAAGTAGCCCGTGAAAAACGGCGGGCGTATCGCGAGTGGATCTACTGGGGACGCGGAGTGCCCGGGTTTGGTGATGCGTCGGCGAAGCTTTTTATTCTGGGATTGGCGCCGGCGGCACACGGCGGAAATCGGACCGGTCGCGTATTTACCGGCGATCGCTCGGGCGATTTCTTGTACGCTGCTTTGTATAAGGCGGGGTTTGCCAATCAGCCCACTTCCCTGCACCGTGATGACGGTCTGCGCTTGCAGAACACGTACCTCGCGGCGGCCGTGCGTTGTGCGCCGCCGGCAAACAAACCGTTGCCCAAAGAACTCTCGAATTGCCGCGGCTACCTCAGGCGTGAACTGGCGATTTTGCGACCGAAGGTAGTTCTCGCGCTCGGGAAAATTGCATGGGATGGATATCTAGAAATCTTGAAGCAAGACGGAAAGATTGCCTCGCGAGCTGCGTTTCCCTTTATGCACGGAGCTGAAGTCATTATGGCCGGCGATTTGCCGCGCTTGTTTGGCGTATATCACCCAAGCCAGCAAAACACCCAAACGGGCAAGCTAACAGAAGAAATGTACGCCGCGGTCCTTCGGCGCATCCGAAGGGTGCTGGAGGAACCGCAGCAGAAACGCGAAAGCTAGTTGGTCAGGAGCCCGTAGACCTCAAGTTCGCCGGGGACGCTGGTCGAAGAATCGGCGCCCCCCGTGTTGTTACCTCGGGTGCCGACGTAGACCTTGCCGTTTGCAACGGTTGGCACGGTGAATTTGACGGCGTTTCCCGCTTTGTCACGACTCCCGGCCGCCTGGGAACTATTCCACAATTCGGTTGCCAGATTCGTGGCGTCATAGGCATGGAGAACGGTCGCGCCACAGCCGGGGGACTGAGGCGTGCAATAGAGCGTGTTCTCTAGGGCCCAGATGATGCCGTTAGTGGTTCCGTTGGAGGAAAGTGATGGGGTTGCGCCGGGGAAACCGTAGCTGGTGGAAGATTGCGAGAAAGGCGCGCCGCCGAATTGACCCGTAGACGGAGTAAAGACAAATTGCTTGAGGTTGCCAACACCGGCCACGTAGAGACTGTTCTGCCAAAAAACGGGCGTAGCAAAGAGGGAGTTTCCAAGATTCACCGTTTCAACGACGTTATTCGTTGAGGCGTTGAATTTCCCGAGATTGTCGCGATTCAGCATGAACAGATTGCCTTCCTTGCCACCGCCAATTACCAGATGAGTGACGGGCCCGGTCGTTTGATCGACGAGAACAGTTGCCGCACCGGAACCAAAGTCCGTGTCGTTGGCATCGAGGGAGGCCTGGTCGAGCGGCGTGAAGTAATCCGTCTCGGAAAGACCATTCGTCGTGCTCAACTTGACGACCGAGTCGCCATAGTTTGAGCCCCCGGTGTTGGCGTCAAAGGTGCCGTTGCCCGTGATGAGATAGATGTAGCCGGAGGAATCCACCGCCGGAGCGCCGCCACCCATCCAGATGCCACCACGGGAATAACTGAGAGTGCCGACCTGATTCGGGGTGGAATTGAAGACGCCATTTGTGACCGGCGCAAGGGTCGAAGAGCTGAACGCAATAACCCAGCCGTGATAAGGGTCGTGGTCTTCGTGCGAAGCCCAAGCCACGTAAACGGTTCCGTTCGAAAGGACCAGGCCAGGGCGTTGATTTTCATTGCGCGGATCAAAAGCGACTTGCCCGTTGACGGACCCGGCCCCAGTCCCAGGAACGGAGATGGCGGAAGAGATGCTTTGCGGCGTGACCCGCTCGTTACCGGTGGTGAGATCGATGGCGTGCAGCCGCTGGAAGAATTGCGTGCTGGCGTTGACGGACTTGCTTACGACGTAAAGAGTGTTCGTGGCCGGGTCAATGACCGGTGTACCGGTAACACCGACTTCGGGGGCAATGTCGCCATAACCGCTGCCGACGAGCGCACCGGTCCCGGAAGATGGGACGGGCGTCTCACCGGTCGTGCCGCCGTGAGCGGAATCGAGGAGATTTGCGTGCCAAAGCGTGAGGCATGGACTGATGTCGGCATCGAAGGCGTAGAGGCTGTCATGCTGGGTCGCGACAACGATGAGGTTGTGCCTGGCGCCAGCGACCGTGAGGTTCGGGATCCAAAGTGGCTGCGCGTAAATGGCAGCGTCGGCACTGCAGGAGAAAAGTTTGCCGAAGGTGGACGGATTGACGGTCGAAGGGGTGAGAGCCAATTCGTGAGTGTTTGTGCCGTCACGGGAGAGATTGTTGTGATAGGTCAGGACGCCAGAGAGATCGGTGACTCCGATAACAAGCGAAGCGGAAGTGGTGCCGTTGCTGACACTCGTGGCCGCGATGGTGTAAACACCGGCGGCGGACGGCGCCGTGTAGGTGACCGGCACGCCCGAATTCGTCTTCGCAGCCGAGAATGTGCCACAGGCGGAGCCGGAGCAGCTGGAGCCGCTTGCGGACCAGTTGACTCCGTTCGTGTCCGTGGTGGTAGCGGTTACCGTCAAAGTCTGGCTGACCGGGATGGCGCCGCGCTTCGGAGACACCGAAACACTGACACTGACGGCGGTGATGGTGAGCGTCAGGCTAACAGACTTGGTCTGAGCCGGACTGCTGGAGTCCGTGACGGTGAATGTTAGAGGGGCCGAATTAACGGCGGCAGACGGCGTGCCCGTGATGGCGCCGGTCGAACTATCAAGAGTTAGCCCGGCGGGCGGAGTACCGCTCGTGAGCGACCAGGAATAGGGAGTCTTCCCGCCAGTCGCTGTCAGCGGAGCGCTATACGCTGTGCCAACCTGGCCGTTGGGAAGCGAAGCCGTGGTGATCTGCAGCGGAGCGGCCGTGCCCGTCAGAGTGATGGTAGCGGAAGCGCGGCGGGAGGTGTTGGAGACGGTAGCGGTGAGCGTGACGGTGCCAGGATTGGGAACCGCAGCGGGCGCGGTATAGGTGATCGGAGTGCCGGAAGTGCTGGAGGTGGCGGAAAGCATGCCACAGGTCGTGCCGGCGCACCCAGCGCCGCTGAGCGACCAGCGAACAGTGTGATTTCGGCGTGTGGTCGTCACCGTGGCGATGAACTGTTGCGTGCCTCCGGGTGTGTGGACTGTGGCGCTCGCGGGAGAGACGGTGACGGTGGTTTGCGCGTGAGCGGGCTGAACAAAGAGTAACGCGCCTAAGGCCAGCAGAGTACAGACGCCCGCGAGGATATTTGCAAAAGTCACACGAGAAGACGGAGAGGACAAGGGCCGTGGACCTCCTCTGAACAAAACGGACGAAGGCGATAGTTTTCCGCGCAAGGTCGCAGGGGATGGCTGGGCTAGCGGCAGGAGTATAGCAATGCCGGCTGGAGAAGGCGAATAGATCGCGCGGGCACTGTCCCTTTTGGCAGAAGGGACAGTTCGCCTGAAACGTTCGAGTTGTCGCGGGGGCCAGCGGCTGTCGGGTCGAGACTGCAGAGGTGGAGTGCGAGGCCGACACCGCTGCGCTTTGGCGTGGCGAGGTTACGGCTAACTGCTTTCTTTTAAATGACACCGATGTCTCGAAGAGCCCTCTTCGTTGGCCCGGAAGCTGCTTATCGCTTAGCGGGAAAGCGGAGGCTTCTGGGACACAATGAAGAGCGTTCGAGTGAATCTCGCGGCGCTGCTATGTATGAGCGCTTTTGGCGTTGAGGCGGGCGCACCGCAACTGACGAGTCTTGTAGCCGCACAGGAACCGGGAAAGGAAGCTACTCCGGAAGTGCGACGCGAACCAGCAAACCAAGTCTACGAACCACATGCCGCCGATGGGCAACGGCACGGCTTGCCCGTCGAGACCTACGCCGTCGTGCCGGGGACGCGATTCTTGGTCAGCCTCGAGAAGAATCTGAATACCAAGGATCTCAAACACAATGAAGAGTTCCGCGTGCGGACGCTTGAGCCGCTCGAAGCAGGCCAGGGGAATTACCTGCCGGCAGGAGCCGTGATTCGAGGCCATGTCAGCCGAGTGGAAGCCGCAGGCATAGCGGGCAAAGCCAGGATCGGATTGACGTTTGATGCCATTCACACGCGATTTGGGAGCTTGCCGATTGTCGCGGAGGTAGCATCCGTACCGGGCGACCACCACATTAAGCCTGGACCGTTCGAAGACGGAATGATCGAAGGGCGCAGCAGTGCGCAGAAGGACGCCGCACAAGCAGCGGCCGCTGGAGCTGCGTTGGGAGCCCTCAAGGGCGTGAGGGACAAGAATAAGAAGGAGGCGGGCGAAAGCGCGGCGCTTGGAGCGCTAGAAGCGTACTTGCAGGAAACGGGTCGAGGGCAGGAGCTGGACCTACCGAAGGGCGCGAAGCTGGAACTGGAATTGGAGCGGGCGTTGTATCTGGTTAAAGAGTAGTGAGGCCTGATTCTAGAAGGAGTAACGCGCGACAGATCTGGAGGTGCCGCCCCTGATCTGAGCTCGAAAACGGCGCAGCGCAACGCGAAAGGCGGAACCACCCACGGTGAGCCTGAAGCCACCGCCTACCCGCTGTATTACATCCTTATATCCGCCCCCGGAAGGGCCGGGTTTTACGGCACCACGGATAATGACCGAGATCAGGCGATCGTACTCTGCGAGAAAATGAAAATCAGATCCTTCGCTTCGCACAAACCATGGGGTTCGGAACGACGTGTGAACGACTCTCCGTAGCGCCCACCATCCCCCCGATTGGGAAGCGTGTAAAATCTTCCATGGAGCTTGGCAAAGGGGGGAAACGCTTGTTAGAGTCGTAGCACCCACCCCTTGAGTCCCCAATCGCTACAAGCTGTTCGGACGAGGCCAAAGGACATGCCAGAGGAAACACGAGCCGTACGCATGGTGGGTACCGGCGAGCGCAAGGACCGGGTCCTAATCGTTGAAGACGAAGACAACGCACGCAAGGGGTACGAGCAGTTGCTCCAGCGGTGGGGCTACGATGTGGTGGGGGTACCCAGCGCGGAAGAAGCGCTGGCGAAATTCTCAAGCTTCCAACCTGATTCCGTCATCGCGGACGTGGAGCTGCCGGGAATGAATGGCCTGGATCTACTCAAGCAATTGGGCGATGAGCTGCGGGATGTACCGGCCATTATCATCACGGGAAAAGGCAGCGAGGAACGGGCTGTGGCGGCGATCGAGGCCGGTGCGTTCTGGTACATCGAAAAGCCGCTGAAGGGCCCGGTACTCCGAGCGTTACTCGACCGCGCGCTGAGCAAGGCTCGTGACGCGCAAAACCTCTTGCTGCTGCAAAGACAACTGCGCGACGCCGGACGTCTGGGCGAACTGGTGGGCGGGTCGAAGGCGATGCAGGAAGTCATGCGGACCATTGAGATGGCCGCGCCGAGCTCCGCGTCTGTGCTGATCACGGGCGAGACAGGATCGGGAAAAGAGATCGTTGCGCGGACGATTCACAAGCTCTCGCCGCGTGCGGCGGGGCCGTTTGTGGCCATCAACTGCTCGGCAATTCCCGAAACCTTGATGGAGAGCGAGATATTCGGGCACGAACGCGGGGCTTTCACCGGCGCGGCGGAACGCCGCGTGGGCTGCTTCGAACTGGCCGATGGCGGGACGTTACTGCTTGACGAAATTGGCGAAATGCCGGCGCCGACTCAGGCGAAACTCCTGCGCGTGCTCGAGGACCGCAAGGTGCGACGCCTCGGGAGCAAAACGGAAACGCCCGTCGACGTGCGCGTGCTCGCCGCAACGAACAAGGATCCCGAGCAGGCTGTGGCAAGCGGGGGGTTGCGCCAGGACCTGTTTTTCCGGTTGAATGTATTTCATATCCACCTGCCGCCGCTGCGAGAGCACAAGGAAGATATTCCGCTGCTGGCTGAACATATTCTGAGGGATGTCAACGCCAAGCACGGAAAGAATGTGCGCGGAATCGGCGCGGAAGTGCTGGACATTTTCATGAGCCATACATGGCCGGGAAATATCCGCGAGTTACGGAATGTGCTGGAAAGGGCAGCGATCATGAGCGAGAAGGACCTGGTGTCGCGCTCGAGCTTGCCCGGCGAATTCGGCAAGGTGGCGGCCAAGAGCCCGGGAGACCTGTCTACGATAAGATTTCCGATTGGAACGACGGTGGACGCAATGGAACGCGAACTGATTCTTCAAACGCTGCAGGCCACCGGCAACAACAAGACGAGGGCTGCGGAGTTGCTTGGAGTGAGCCTGAAAACGCTGCACAACAAGTTGAAGGAATACGGGAGCGAGAGGGCCGAAGCGGAGGCGTAGAAGAGTGCGGCTGGGTCTGCGAGCCAAGCTGACCATGGTAATGACCGGACTGGTGCTGCTGTCGACGGCAGTGCTTTCGCTGGTATTCCTCGAGCTTTTGTTGCAGCAGGTGCTGCACGATGCGGACAAACGCGCCAAAGACCTGGCGCATGAGACCTTCGAATCGGCAAAACTTGCACTAGAGGACGCGAGGGCGAAAGGAATGACGCCGGCGTCGGACGATCCACAGGAAACGCACGATTATGTAAAACGCGCGTTTGAAATCAACGAGGCGCTGACCCTGCAATTGCGTGCGGCGCAAGAGGTTCCGACGATACGCGAAGCTACAATCGTGGACAGCGACGGAGCCGTGATGGCTTCGAGCGATCCCGCGCTGTCCGGGAAACTGGTGCCGAAGCGCCCGCTGTTTAACCAACTGGTGCAAAGTGCCTTTGTGCGACAGGTGCGGATTCTGGCGGAACCGGAACACATCTATGAAGTGAGTTACCCGTTCACGCTGAGAGGCAAGCCGTTCGGCGAGGTACGAGTAGCCGTTTCGACGGCCCTGCTGCTAAACGATATCAAGCCGAGACTGGAGCGTTGGGGATCGATCGCGGTGCTGGCGCTGGTGCTGTCTACGTTTTTGGCCGCGGTGGTCAGCGGAGTCGCGCTCGGGCCCATCCGTGACATCAGCGAGCAACTGGATCGGATATCGGCGGGAGAGTACGACACCGCGTCGACGACGGCAAAGGATCCCATTGAGAGCACGGATGAGCTGGGTCAGGTGCGACGAAAGATCAAGCAAATGGGCCAACACCTGCGGGGCGTGCACGAAATCTTCAGCTCGCTGCGCGAAAACATGAATTCGGTAATGGCGGGACTCGAAGATGGCTTGCTCCTGTTTACGCGTGATGCGCGCGCGGTGATGGTGAGCCCGGCCGCAGAAAAGTTTCTGGGGGCGCCCGCATCCGAATTTTTGGGCCGGCGGGTGACGGAAATTTTCCCGGTGGGACATCCGCTGTTCGAGGCGCTACGACTGCAGGGAGACGAACTGCGAGAGATCGCTTCGGAGACGGACTTGGAAACGCTGGAGGGTCGGAAGCGCGTGAGCGTGAGTGTCCAGGAGATCCAAGGTGCGGGCGAGCGGATGGGCGCCTTGCTCACTTTGCGGGACCTGGATTCGCTCGAGAGCATCAATACGCAGTTACAAGTGAGCGAAAGACTCGCCGCGGTGGGACGGATCACCGCGGGAGTGGCGCACGAGGTGAAGAATCCGCTGAATTCGATGAGGCTGTGGCTCGAAAACCTGAAGGAATCGCTGCCGCCGGACCGGGATGGAGCAACGCAGCAGGCCGTGAACGTGCTGGATGCGGAAATCGACCGGCTAGACGCAGTGGTGAAGCGATTTTTGGATTTTTCGAGGCCGATGGACGTGAGGCTCGAACCGACACAACTGGCGGAACTGCTTCGGGAAGTGCTAGAAGTAGCACAACCACAATTGCAGCGGGCGAAGGTCGAAGTGGCGCAACTGCTGCCGATCGGGATTCCGGAAGTGTTCGTGGATCGCGATTTGCTGAAACAAGCCGTATTGAATCTGGTGTTAAATGCGGTGGACGCGATGCCGGGCGGCGGACAATTACAATTGACGCTAAGCCGCCGCGGGGAGGTGGCCGAGATCACCGTGGGGGATACGGGGAGAGGGATCCCGCCAGAGCTGCGGCAAAAAGTGTTTCAATTGTTCTTTACAACGCGGCCGGGAGGAAGCGGCATCGGACTGGCGAGTACCTTCCGGATTGTGCAGTTGCATAACGGATCGATCAACTTTACATCGGAGGTCGGGCGAGGGACGACGTTCCGCATCGAACTACCGCTCGCCGCCTAGGCATGAGGGACGTGGGGAACGATCGAGTGAACGAGGCGCAAAGCCATACCTCGAAGATATGGCTCCTACCGCTGTGCGCATGCGTCGTTTGGACCGGCGGGTGCTTTACGCGGAGGCCAGCGGCACCCCAACTGGGGCAGGTCACGCTGGCTCATCCATTGGTGCCCTCCGCAACGGCCAGTACGGAGATGGAAGGGCCACCGGAGATTTCGGTTGAGGAGCAGCCTTTGCCACCTCGCCTGGCGCCTTTGCCGAGCGGACCAGCAAAACCGCACGTAGCCGCGGCGCCCACGAACGAGCCCACCGAGGTAGAGAAGAAGCCTGCACCCGTGCTGGCTCCGGAGTTGAGCCTCGAAGAAGTGGTGACCTCGAAAGTCGAGGCCAACAAGAGCATGATTGTTGCGCAACGAAATCTGGATGCGGCTTTGGGCAAACCCTTGAACTCGGCTCAGGCCGATATTGCATCGAAGGTGCGCGGATTCATGGATGCGGCGCGGGAGGCCATGAAAAACAGCGACTGGGAGCGCGCCGCCGCCGTTGCGAAGAAAGCCGAAGTACTCTCCGAACAACTAGTGAGTGAGCAGTAGGAAGGCGCGTCACAGCCGGCCTGCGGGTGTTGCGCTAGAATGTCGGCATGAATTCCTTCGATGTTGTGATTGCGGGCGGAGGGGTGATTGGCGGTTCCATCGCGCTGGAACTGGCTGAGGGGGGGATGAAAGTAGGCCTCTACGATGCGCGCGAACCGGGACGCGAGGCATCGTGGGCGAGCGCGGGAATGATTTCGCCGGCTCCGGAAAGCCCGGCGATGATCCCTTACATGCCGATAAGTTTGGGAAGCGTTGCGCTCTATCCGGACTTCATCAGGCGCGTGGAAGAAGTCACGGGAAAAAACGTAGGGTACCGGAAGAGTGGAGCGCTGGATGCGATCCTTGCGGGGAATGTCCAGGAAGAACTGAGCACTATTATTGCCCTACAGCACGGCGTGGGACTGCGTGCCGAAGCGTTGAGCGCCGAGCAGGCACGAGAGTTGGAGCCAGCGCTAACCGAAGAAATCGAGGCAGCGATCTTCCGGCCAGATGAGGCTTCGCTCGATAATCGCCTTCTCACCGACGCTGTGCTCGAAGCCGCCCGAATCAAAGGCGCGAGGATTCTTGCGGGCAACGGCGCGGCGGCGGTTTGGAGAGAGGGCCAGCGCTCGAAAGGATTGATCCTCGAGCAAGGACGCGTTGAGGCGAAATGGACCATTATTGCGGCGGGGTGCTTTTCGGCGCGGATCGAAGGAGCGGCGCCCTACGCGCCGGTGTTTCCCGCGAAGGGCCAGATGGTTGCGCTGCGATGCGAATCGGTGAGCCTGCGGCATGTGCTGTGGGTCGATCACACCTACCTCGTGCCGCGAAGCGACGGGCGGATCATCGCCGGATCGACGATTGAACGGACCGGTTTTGATCATGACGTGACCGCGGGAGGCATGCAAAAGATTCTGGGCGCCGCACTGCGGCTGGTTCCGGCGTTGGAAAAAGCGCGAATTGAAGAGACGTGGGCCGGACTACGGCCCGATTCGCCGGATCATTTGCCAATCATTGGGCCCACAGACATCGAAGGGTTGCTGGTGGCAACGGGCCATTTCCGCAGCGGGATTTTGTTAGCGCCCATAACCGCTCGCTTGATCGGCGAGTGGGTAATGAAACAAAGAGTCAGTCTCGATTGGGAGCGCTTCAGCCCGATGCGTTTCATGGAAGCGAGCCGCCAGCGGAATGCGTGATCGCTAACGGTTCTGCGGGGCGGGCGGCGGGATGATTACGGTATTGGACTGGCCGACGTCGGCATAGTGGATCTGGTCGGCGTCCAGTTGCAGATCGCGCTCGAGCACCAAATCCATCGAAGAACCGCGGGGAAGCTGGGCGTCAGGGCCTCGAGATAGGAGCACGGCTGCAAGTCCGGCCACGCCACCGATTCCGGCGCCAATTCCTGCACCCTTGCCGCCGCCCGCGATCGCGCCGATGCCCGCACCGGTCGCGGTGGTGGTTGCGATCGTCGTGGCATCCTTACCCTTGCCGCCGGGCCCCGTCATCTTGCCTTCCTGATCGGTCTTGACCTCCCCCGCATCCGTGCTATGCGGCTCGGCGTTGAGGTCGACCGTATAGCCG
>Ga0207862_1000304_pt1 | contig 14572 bp, 16 predicted proteins | sample LuqExpMetageno81_FD_187838 | JGI IMG/M metagenome (GOLD analysis project Ga0207862, IMG submission 187838) | Tropical forest soil microbial communities from Luquillo Experimental Forest, Puerto Rico - Sample 81 (SPAdes) | ecosystem: Environmental > Terrestrial > Soil > Tropical forest ... | reverse complement strand
GACCTCGCCTGCACGCTTACCGGCCTGGAAGGCGACGACAAGCGGGAGCTCGTTCGCATGCTGGTTAATTCGCTGGTTTGGATTCTGCTTGGTATGTTCGCCGCCGTCGCTATCACCTGACCAGGTGTCATTGCCGAGAGCCAGAACTGCAGGTCGCGCAAAGGCACGTGGAACGCGGGCAAGGTCCTTCGCGCTCCTGTAAAATCATTGTCAAGCAGCTGGCTTGATACCGAAATCCTTCGGTTTGAGAACGAGATCGGCGAGAGTGTAGGCGTCGAGCTCGCGCATGAACGCGGATAGCGCGTTGTTAAGCGCGCCCCGAAGCCGGCATCGTGGCGTGATCAGGCAATCGTTCTCCGCTCCAAAACATTCCACCAAGGCGAAATCCGGCTCCGTCGCTCGCAGTACGTCGCTCAGCCTGATCTTGTGCGGCAGTTTGGCGAGGGCGAGACCTCCGGAGCGGCCCCGAACGGCCTTGAGAAATCCCGACCGGGTCAATTGGTTGGCCACCTTCATCAGATGCGCACGGGAAATCCCGTACAGCTCGGCTGTTTCCTCGATCGTGATCAGCCGGTCGGTCTGCGCGGCGGCAAACATCAGCAGCCGCAAGGCATAGTCGGAAAAATTCGTCAGCCGCATATCTGATCCTCAAATTTCGCGGAACGCTGGGCTTCCCTGCAAAGATGCACTTTCGATGCGCGTTTGCAAGCCCTGGCCTCACGGAACGCGCTCTTCGGCCGGCGTCGGCGGATAAAAGATGTATTGACAATATTTCTTTTTGATCGGATGCTGACCGGGTCTCAACAGGAGGACAGCCATGGCTCCGACCGCAGCCGCACCCACCGCCAATGAAGTCGACGTGCGCAGCTTGATTCCGATGCAGCGCCATCGAAAGATTTTCGAGCTCGTCGACGAACTCGCGGTGGGTGCTTCGTTCGTGCTGGTCAACGATCACGATCCCAAGCCGCTTTATTATCAGTTGCAGGCTGAATACCCGCACCAGTTCTTCTGGAACTATCTCGAACAGGGTCCGGAGGTCTGGAAAGTGCATATCGGCCGACTGCAAAAAGCGGCGTGATACACGCGGACCGGCGTCAGTCGCCGGTCCGTACCGCTCTAAGGAGGCCCTGCATGCTCGGTGCCACCCTGTCCCGCTGGACGATGGCCTATTTCGTGGCGGCGCTTTGCTGCCTGCTGGCTGTGGAAGGTCTTATGGCGGCGGGCTATGGCTTTCCGTCGGCGGCAGTAGCCGCGCCGGAGACGCTGATTGTCGTCCACCTCGTCACAATCGGGTGGCTCACGCTGATCATGCTGGGCGCGCTCTTCCAGTTCGTCCCGGTCTTGATCGCGCGGCCAATCCACAGCAACGGTCTCCCGCTTCCGACGCTGATTCTTCTACTGGCGGGCCTGGCCGGTTTGATCCTGGGATTTGTCCAACTCGCCGGCAGCATCGGTCTTCCGTTTTCATTGTTGCCGGTCGGAGCCCTTCTGTTTGCGGCGGGCTTTGGCCTGGCCCTCTGGAATCTCGGCCGAACCCTTTGGTCGGCGCGGCCCGTTGGCCTGCCTGCTCGTTTTGTGGCCATAGGTCTCGCGTCAGGAGCCGCTACCGTCCTTCTGGGCAGCGCCTTCTCTTTTGTACTGAGCGGCGAGAGCGTCAATCCGCAGCTGCTGGACCTCACCGCGAACGGCCTGCCGGTGCACATCGTCGCCGGGCTCGGCGGCTGGCTGACCTTCACCGCCTTTGGCGTGAGCTACCGTTTGCTGTCGATGTTCACGCTTGCGCCGGAATCGGAACGCGCGAGCAGCCGGGCGGTCTTCTACGCCGGTGCAACCGGATTGGGAGCGATCGTGCTTGGCGGAATCACGGCGATCTGCCTGAGCGGAGAAGCGACCGTTATCTTTTCGGTGGGTGCCATGTTGTCGCTTACCGCTTTGGCTCTTTACGGCGCGGACATCGTGCATCTTTATCGCGCCCGCAAACGGCGCGTGCTAGAGCTCAACAGCCAAATGGCGATGGTCGCATTGGCGAACCTGGCCGCGGCTGTCGTCCTCGCGCTTTCTCTCGCCGGATTTGGCATCTTCGAACGCTCCATTCCGGCGCTACTCTTTCTAATCGCATTCGGGTGGCTGTCTGGGCTCGCGCTCGCCAAGCTCTACAAGATCATCGCCTTTCTCACCTGGCTTGAATGCTGCGGTCCGCTGCTTGGCAAGAAGCCGACGCCCCGGGTGCAGGATTTCGTTTGCGAGCCACGCGCGCAAAAATGGTTCGCGCTCTATTTCGCCGCGGTCTGGATCGCGACCGTGTGCCTTCTTCTCGGGCATTCGATCGCGTTTCGGTTCGCTTCACTCGGCGTCTTGATCGCGACCGGAGCGATCACGGCAGAGTTCTTGCGCATTCGTCGCCTCGCCGACCTCGGGGCAGAGGTGAAATTACCCGAGCTTGTCCGGCCGCATTTGCTGTTTGCACTGGTTAAGAGACGATAGGAGGACACCTCCATGACAACTTTCATCGAGGTCGACGTGCGGTCCGTCTTGCGCGCGGGCGGCGAGCCGTTCGGCATGATCATGAGTGCGATAAACGAGTTGAAGCCGGGCGAAGGCTTGCGGCTGCTCGCGACGTTCAAGCCCGTGCCACTCTTTCACGTGCTCGGGTCCAAGGGTTTCACCTATGAAGCCAAAGAAATCGGCGGCGGCGATTGGGAAGTGCTATTCTCCCCGGGCGAACAGCCGCAGGCGAAGGGCAGCGTCAAGTCTGCCGGCGACGACAGAGAATGGCCCGCGCCCGTACGCCACCTCGACAATCGGGATCTCGATCCGCCCGAGCCGATGGTGCGGATTCTTGCCGCCGTCGAGGAAATGGCTGCAGGCGAGGTGCTGTCCGCCCTGCTCTGCCGCGAACCGATCTTCCTTTTTCCGGAGCTTGCGAAGCGCGGGCACCGCTGGCGCGGCGGATTTGAACCCGACGGCAAGACCTACAAGGTGCTCGTCAGAATCGGTCAACCGGAATCGATACAATGACCGCCGAAGCAGCCGACGATATCCGCGACCGGGTTAAGGACGCGCTGCGCGTGGTGATCGATCCTGAGATCGGCTTCAACCTCGTGGATCTCGGACTGATCTACGACGTGACGGTCGAAGGCGGCGTCGCACGCGTCTTGATGAGCACGACCACGCGCGGTTGTCCGGCCGCCGATTATCTCAAGGACGGCGCGCAGGAAGCGGCGTCAAACGTGCCCGGCATCGATGCCGTCGAAGTCACGATGACCTACGACCCGCCATGGACTCCCGACATGATGTCGGAAGAAGCACAATTACAATTGGGATTTTCGACCGTAAACTGAACTTGCCCATGAGCGACACAGATCAGCGAACGAACGATGCCTTGCCTTTGATCGACCTTCTGCTTCGGAGTTTGAAAGAACTCGCAGCGGCAGAACGAACCGAGACAGCTTGTCAGCTTGCGGGCCAGGCCTGCGCCGCTCTTCGTCACGACGATCCGAAAGGCTGGCAGAAGCTCAACGCGCTGCTGCATCGGCTGACGAAAATGGCGGGCTGCTGAAACTTCGGCGCGTAACGAGGACAAAAAATGACGCTCGTGACCCCCATTAGAGACCCCCCAGTAGCCGACATATAACATTTATAATTTACGAATCCAGCATGATTATCGCGATAGCGACCGCGGGCCGCAGGACGAAAACATTGCGCCGGCGGTTTTCATTTGGGAACGGGAGAACCCCAATGCCGACCGACGTGATCAACGGCTTAGTTCGGCTCGAGGCCAGATTCGACCATTGGTGTGCGTGCGCCATTGTTTCAGTTGATCGTGCACAACCCTAACGAATAATACGTCGCGCCACTTTCATCCGCTGAACCGCGTCGCCAGCGAGATGACTCCATATGAAGGAGTCCCGGACAAGCTTTTCCGCGGCCGAATCCATCGAGCCTGCCAATCCGCAGATTTCCATGTTGAGTTCTGAAACCTCCTGTATGATTTCGGTCGAGAAGTTCATCACGAGCCCGGCATTAGCGGTATGAATCTTTTGATCGTGCTCGCAGGCAACGCGGAGCACAAAGGATCGGAGCGCTTCCGTCAGCATGTACATGCGACCGATCTTGAGCTGAACGATTTGTTGCTCCTTCAACGGTTTGCCCGCTTGCTTCGCTGTTCGAGCGACTCCAATGCCCTGCTCACATGCCGCCTCGCATAGTCCAAGCGCATTGGCGGCAAGTTCGAGATCGCCAAAGATATCCCCACCGGACGTATCGCCAGAACTTTTCTTGTACGCACCATTCACTTCGCCTATGACGTTGGCGTGCGGTACACGGGCATTTTCGAAGATCATTTCCGCATTTTGATAAAAACGCCACCCGCTCTTGTTGAATACTTTTCCCGGCCGAAAACCGGGAGTATCGCGCGGAACGAGAAACAGCGTCACTCCTTCCCGCAGTGGCGCGTGTGGATTCGTCCGCACGTCCAAGAAAAATAACTTTGCAATGTTGCCATTGGCTATAAAGGCCTTTTCCCCATTGAGGATCCAAAAGTCGCCATCTCTGACGCCACGCAGCTTAACGCCGGCGCTCGGATCATTGTCTGGTGGCAAGCGATTATCAGACCCGCCGCTCGGTTCTGTGATCCCTTTACCTAGAACGAACGTGTCGTCTGCAAGGAATGGCCGCAGAAAACGAGTTTTTTGTTCGTCCGTGCATACTGCAGCGATCAGATGGCTCCACTTCCAACATTGGCTAAAAGCCTTTGAGATCGCGCTGTCCCCCTTCGCCAACTCGGCCATAATCAGGGCCTGTGTGACGAAGTCGAGTCCATGACCGCCCCATTCCTTCGGCACTGCTGTAGTTCTAAATCCGAGCCTTGAACCTTTCTTGAACAATTCCCAGTCGAATGTCTGCTGCGGATCCGCCACGCGGTCTCTTTCCAAAGAGACAGGCCGAATCTCCTCTAGCGCAAATTTGCGTGCCTTCATTTGCCATGCGAGCTGTTCTTCGGTGAGTCTGAAATCCATCTCTTACCCTCGTCCGATAAGCCCAGCTAGCCGGCGGATAACACTAGGATCGCTTGTAACCAGCCAGCAGTTCCGCAATCCTCAGTTTGGTGTCGGAGACACCATTGCCTGAATGCATGAGGACCAGTGAGTCGCTGATGTACTTGTGCAGCGGCATGTCTCGCATCACGCCCATAGCCCCGAAAACTTCAGCGGCATCCTTTGTAGCGCGATAGACTGCGGGGCCTACGAAGCAGCGTGAGATCAAATCCAGAGGCAGATTAGGCAAGCTCCCGTCGGCGGTCGCTTCGGGATGATCGCCCGCGTGAGCTGCACGCCAAACAGCAGCGCGGGCAAGATCTACTGCGATGGCGATTTCCGCAAGCTTCGTCCCAATTGCCTGATGCTCGATGATTCGTTTTCCACCTTGCACCCGAATCTGAGCGTATTCGACAGCGGCTTCGTAGGCTGCTCGGCCGATTCCCAGGTCGATTGCCTGGTCAAAGACGCTTCCGGGCTCAACCGAGGCCAGCAAGGCGGCCAAATCGGCTTGGCTGGGATCGATCAGGTGGTCTCCAGGAACGTGGCAATTTGTAAACGTTACCTGTCCTCCGACACCATGGCGCCTCAGCCGAAATTTTGTTTCTGGATTAATTGAAACTCCTGGCGTATCCCGGGGAATTAGCATGAATACGGGCTGCTGCCGACCAGGCACAGCGACCGACACGATAAACAAACGAGCCAGCGGAGCATTTAGGACGTTTTGCTTGGCTCCGTTCACAACCCATTGCTTGTTTAGCCCCTGCTCGGCAACGCTAGCGACGCGTGCTGCCAGCGACGAGCCGTGGTAAAGTATTCCGAGACGAGTATCGTTTCCTTCCTCCTCGCAACCGCAGCTCAGGTGATAGTGGTCGTCAGACAAAAATTCGGGAAGGAAGCGGTCCCGTTGTGCCGGGTTTAGCAGACGATCGAACAACAGGTGGCCCAGATTGGAGGTAAGCGACAGCACGGCGGAGATATCGGGATCTCCGGCTGCAAGCTCTTCAAGCACGATGCAGCGCGTCAGACTGTCTGCGGCTGCGCCCCCGTTTTCTTCGGAGACAGCCATCGTGCGCAGTCCGATTTGCGAGGCTTTGTCGAGAGCATCGATCAACAGTGGTCGATCGAATGATTCCAGACGGTCCGACTTGAGCGCACTCGGTCTCACATCCTGCGCGACGAAATCCCTGACCACGTCCCGGAATTGAAGTTGCTCTTGGGTTAGCTGTAAATTGTACATAGCCGCTGCCGCTTTTTAGCTTTCGTCCTATCGCGCTGATGCTCTGGCCACTAACCTGATACAGCTTCGGCTACAGCGTGGCCGAAGTCAGACGTGCTTGATCGACCGCCGAGATCCGGCGTGAGACAATTGCCCCGTTCAATGACCTGATCAACCGCCGTTCGGATCCGCTCGGCTGCGAGAACTGCCTTCGGCTCAATATGCTTGCGCCCCAACCAGGCGAGAAGCATCTGCCCTGACATGATCATCGCGTAAGGGTTTGCGATATTTCGACCAGCGATGTCCGGCGCAGATCCATGTGTCGCTTGCGCCATCGCTTGGCGCTCGCCAACGCAAAGCCCAGGTGCGAGCCCTAATCCTCCGACAAGCCCTGCACCTATATCGCTTAAGATGTCGCCGAATTGGTTCGTGGTAACCACAACGTCATACTGTTGCGGAGCCATCACGAGCTTCATTGAAATCGTATCGATCATCGCCTCTTCGAACGTGATGTCCGGGTAATCGCGCGCGACTTTGCGGCATTCCTCCGCGAACATACCGCAAGCGAGCCGATACACCGGCTCCTTGTGCGCGGCCGTTACTTTCTTTTTAGGGCGGGTGCGAGCGAGCTCGAAGGCCTCACGGGCGACCCGGCTTGAACCCTTGCGCGTAATCACGCGCATCGCGACCGTAATGTCGTCGTTCGGCCGAAACTCGGCGGACCCGGCAATCACGGTTTCGGAATACAGCATCCCTTCTGTAAGCTCGCGCACGAAGACGATGTCGACATCTTTGTGAATCGATTTCAGGGTGGGATGCGAGCGAGCTGGCCGCAAAGCGGCAAACAATTCGTATTTCTTGCGGATCGGCGGCATAACCCAAGTGGGGTCGTTCCGCGGATAAGCCGCATGACCGATGGGACCGAGAATCCAACCGTCCAATTGATGCAGCGCCTTTTCCGTGACGGACGGTAGGGTATTGCCGTGTCTCTCGTGCCCTTCTTTACCGACAGGGAGTTCCTGCCACTGGATCTCAAGGCCGCAGCTCCGAGCAGCGGATTTCATCACTTTGACGGCCTCCGGCACTACCTCTTTGCCGATGTCGTCTCCGAGCAAGATTCCAATTTTCAAATAACGCCCCCAGCAACTGCACCAGCTAGCGCCGCCCCCTTCGCAGAGCGAAACAGCCCTTTCGTGTGGGAATGGAGGCGGCAGCAACGCTATGGTTGCGTTTCGGGAGTGTCAATGAGAGCGGGTAGTGCAATCGAACTATTTTACCGGAACCCCCCGGTCATTTCCTCAAGCACGCTGCAAACGGAAGCAGTATCGGCATCGGCAAGGCCCAGCGCCATTGCAGAAGTGTAGATTGGCACGCACGCTGAGAACAAGGGCAGCGGGCAATCTGCGGACCGAGCGCTATCGCCAATCACTTGCATATCTTTTTGCCACGTCCGAATTTTCATCGTAGCAGGTTGGTAGATTCTTTCGATCATCATCCGGCCTCGCAGCTTATAAACGCCGTTACCGACTACCGGACTGGCAGCAAATAACTCCCAGACTTGCGCGGCATCCAACCCCAGTTTGCGCCCGAAGGTCATCGATTCCGCGACGGCCACGTTGTAGATCGCCACCAAATGGTTAGCCACGAACTTCATTCTGCTGCCGTTGCCGAACGCTCCGACATAGGGAGCTTTGTCAGTCAAGACAGTGAGGACCGGTGCGATTTTGCGGCATGCCTTGGCATTCCCACTGACGAAAATCGTCCAAGCCCGCTCTTTCAGCCGTTGCGCCGTCCCGCTGATTGGACAGTCCAAAACTTCGATTGAACATCCCTTCAGACGATTCAGGGCTCGCTCTTTGTCCTCAATGGGCAAGGTGCTGGTTTCTATGAGGATTCGAGGACGGTCCTTACTCAAACCAGCATTGGCGATCTCCTCCACCACTTGATCCAGTGCGCCAACCGATGGGAGCGAACACAGCAGCACATCTGCAGAACGTGCCACTTCCGCGCATGAAGGAAGGACTCGCCCACCCGTTTTTTGCAACCGAGAGCGAGGCGCTTTCGCCACATCGAAACCTATGACTTTGTAGCTCGCTGAAAGTAGTGCCTCAGCCATGGCACCTCCCATTATCCCGAGGCCAACAATTCCGATTACCGGTTTCATGTTTTCCCTCCGGGGAGCGGCCAAAAGCATGCGAGAGGTTTTTGCGTCGCAACGTCGATCTTGATCTGGCGAATGCTGATTCGATTTGATTTCATAGAACAGAATCGATCTACTTCAACTCAGTACGATCGGACACGTCAATAAAGTCGCTGGCCATGTCTTCTGGACCCTCTGCCGCGACACTTCGCGGCGTAATCCATGTTCCTGTCACCCCGTTCACCAACGAGAACGAGATTGACCTGCGAACATACGGCCGGGTTATCGAATTTCTCCTGCGCCATGATGCATCTTCGATCTGTATTAATCTTCATTTAGCCGAGTCGCTGAATCTCACTCTCGACGAACGCAAGCGTTTGGCCGAAGCCGCTGTAGAGGTAGTGAGCGGGCGAGTGCCCGTCATCGTGCATGTTAGCACGCCGGGAACTGACCAGGCGATCGATCTGGCGCGACATGCCAAGCGAGTCGGGGCGGATTGCGTGATGGCAATCGCGCCGTATTACTGGAAGCCCTCGCAAGACGCGCTGTACGCACATTTTTCCGCGATCTTATCGGCGACTGATCTGCCGTTCATCGCTTACAGCTCACCATCGATAATGGACGGGATCGGCATCGATTCCACCACTTTGGTCAAGCTGCTCGATCGCTTTCCAAATTTCATCGGGCTGAAGGAGGCGAGCCATAACTGGGAAAAGTACTTGGAGCTTGGACGAGCGGCACGGGCGACACGACCCGACTTCGGGCTTTTCGTGGGCACTGAATGGATGATCCCGTCGCTCACGTTGGGCGGGACGGCTTGCATGTCCATCTTCGGTGGAATAGCTCCGCTCTTCGTCAATTCGTTGTTTCACGCGACAACACGTGGCAATTTGACAGTCGCTCTAGACCTCCAGTACAAATTTTCCGAACTATATCAGATCGCCAAAGTCGAATATCCCGCGCCGACAAAAGCGATGTGGGAGATCATGGGCCGGCCGGTAGGGAATCCGAGATTGCCGAATAGGCCTGTTTCACAAGAGAGGAAAAGAGAGATAACGGCCGTGCTTGAACGGCTCGGCCTCTATGATACCGAACCGCATGGATGGTAGATCGCCTCGGTACGGCTTCTGTCGAACGCATCTGGATTTAAAATGCTGGGAGGGAAAAATGAAAAATGCCGTATCGTGGATTCTGGCCGGCCTTGGCATGGTGATAATTGCAATCCCCTCGCCGAGAGCAGAAGACTGGCCTCAACGCCCTACCATTAGGCTCATTGTTCCATTCCCCGCCGGCGGAGGCACCGACGTTGTCGGCCGCCTTATAGCTAAAGGATTAACCGAGCGACTTGGCAAGAGCTTCATTATCGAGAATCGAGGCGGTGCAAACGGGCAAATCGGTTTGCAGGCCGTCAAGCAAGCTGCGGCAGATGGCTATACGTTCGCTGTGACTTCCGACACGCCGATGACGGTCAATCCGTGGCTCTATAAGTCGATGGCATATGAGCCGCTGAAGGACTTCGTGCCTGTCGCCGGTCTGGTCCGGCTGCCCTCGATGTTGGCAGTACATCCGTCGCTCCCAGTGCACAGTGTTGCAGAGTTGATTGCGCTCGCGAAATCGAAGCCAGGTTCGCTCAGCTATGCTTCGGCCGGAGTCGGCAACTTCAGTCACCTCGACATGGAAATGTTTGAGCTGGCGACCGGCATGAAACTGACGCATGTGCCCTATAAGGGCACCGGACCGTCAGCAATGGCAATGATTGCAGGCGAAGCGCAACTTGGGTTCAACAATGTCTCGACCTTGCTCCCCCACGTGAAGGCTGGACAATTGGTTGCGCTGGCAATTGCCGAGCCCAAACGCATGCCGGAGTTGCCGGATGTACCGACCATTGCCGAAACAGTCCCGGGCTTTGCGCTGGCGCCTTGGGTCGGCATCGTCGCAAAGGCCGGCACGCCTCAGCCCATCATAGACCGCTTGAGCAATGAAGCACTTTCGCTGATGAATGATCCTGCGTTCGCCAAGCAGTTTACCGATCAGCAATTGAGCGTCATGGCTCTGCCACCCAGCGAATTCGGGGCTCTTATCCGATCCGATTACGACCGCTGGGGCAAAGTCATCCAGACCGCGGGCATTAAGATCGAAGAATAACGATGAGCGCTTCATCTGAAGTCAGTACCAGCCGGCCAAAAGCTCCTGATCCACTGGATGCCTTTCGACTCGATGATCGCCTGATTGTTGTCACCGGCGCGAGCGAAGGTATCGGATGCGTATTTGCCGAGCACTTCGCTCGTGCCGGCGCAACAGTCGTCCTCACCAGCCGCCGGCGCGATAAGCTCGAAATGGTCCGGGACAGGATCCGTTCGGCGGGCGGCATAGCGGAGAGCGTCGTAGCGGACGTCACTCGCGTTTCCGATATTCAGCGATTAACGCACGTCGTTCGGGAGTTGGCGAACGGAACCAATTTCCGCCTAGCGCTCGTCAACAATGCGGGCTTGGCGTTCACAAAGCCGGCTCTGGAAGTGAGCGAGAGTGAATGGGACGCAGTCTTCGACGTTCACGTGAAGGGAACCTTCTTCTGCTCGCAGCAGATTGGATCGTTGATGCTGGATCGGGGCTATGGAAAAATTCTGAACCTGAGCTCAACTTGGGCGATAGCCACGGAGCCCGGCAAAGCTCCCTACTGCGCTGCCAAAGCCGCAATATCGCAAATGACAGCCGCACTGGCGACCGAATGGGCAAGTTCCGGCGTTCGGGTGAATGCGCTCGCGCCGACCACAACAATGAGTGAGGTGACGAAGCAACGGATGTCGGCCAATCCAAAAAGGGCAGAAGGTCTACTCTCCAGAATTAAACTTGGCCGTTTTGCCGAACCTCGGGATCTCGTCGGCACCGCGATATTTCTGATCAGCAGCGCGTCCGATTTTGTGACCGGGCAAACCATCTTCGTAGACGGGGGATTCACGCTTTGAGCAGTTTCGTCAGTAGACGCGCCATCAAAACGTCCGCACAAGCGATGTGATAAGCTGCTTTTGAAAAACATTGTATCGCGACTGAGAGGCTAACATGATCAGGGTCCTGGTGTGTGTCGCCTCGGTGATTACTAGTCTTTTCGCCACTGCAGCTCCCGTTCGCGCAGATGACTATCCGAGCCGCCCAATCACCATCGTCGTTCCCTATCCCGCCGGCGGCCCGACGGACGAGGCGGCACGGGTCGTAGCAAACTCGCTCTCCAAACAATTCAACGAGAACGTGGTTGTCGAGAACGTGTCCGGAGGCGGCACCATCATCGCCACCAATAAAGTCGCAAAGGCGGAACCCAACGGTTACACGTTACTGCTGCCTAATCTCCAGATCTCAGCAAATCCGAGCCTTTACGAGCAGCTACCATTCGACACGGCTAAAGATCTAACGCCAGTTATTTTGATCAATCGAAATCCTCTACTTCTGGTCGGCAGGAAGTCGCTTGAGCCGAATAGCCTTTCGGAGCTGATGACCGCCAGCAAAGCGAAAAGCCTGAAAGCTGCAATTGCGGGCTACGGTACTACGGGTCACCTCGCGACGGTGATGCTGGAGCAGGAATCCCACACAAAATTTGATTTGATACCCTACCGCGGCGGGGCACCAATTCTGACGGACCTACTTGGAGAGCACATCGACCTTTTCTTCGGGACTCCGCAACAGCTCTTGCCGCACATTAAGGCGGGCAAGCTCAAGGTGTATGGCGCGACCTCGAAAGAGCCTCTGCCGGACCTCCCGAATGTTGCCAGCTTCATCAATCTCTTCGGACCCAAGCTAGAAATTTATTATTGGCAGGCACTATTCGCACCAGCCGGCACACCGAGCCCGGTACTCGCGAAGCTCAATCGGGCAGTCGCAAACATGCTGGAGGATCCAACGGTGCTGGCGGTTTGGTCGCATGAGGGGGTGTCGGCATTTCCGAAGGACCAGCGCTCCATCGAAGCAGCGGAAATCTTTTTCAGAGACGAAATGGGTCGTTGGGGGCGACTCATCCGCGACAACAATATTAAGATCGAACGTTGAGTTGCGAGGCGCAGCCGCCGAGCCATTGCCGCCCAGTCAGAACGTCCCGTTGATGATCCTCATGTACGCCGGCGACTTCGGCGTGAGATGGGTGAGATGCCTATTTTCCCTCCAGCCGGCGGGCCTTTCTGCTCTGTCAATCGGCCCTTTTGTGATCGCCGTCACATCCGCAGTAATCGCTTTCGGTTGAGGGTGTAGCGGTGCCCCCGACCTCCCTTTCCTCTGATCGAGGTGGCACTGACGGAAGGCCGCACGTGACCAGACGCGCGGCCTTTCTGTCGAGTCTTCCCGCCACGGTCGGCTTCGTCTCGTCTGCTCGCGGAGCACGGACCCGATATGACGCTTCCAGATCTGTTGCGGGCGATTGCGGAGTGCCCAAAGTGGGGCAGCATGAGCGACGGCTGCCAGGCTCATTATTCGCCCTCGAGTCGGCTGGACTAGCGCGGGGCTCAAATCGACGCTCGCGTGATGTGCATCACATCACGCAATCCCGCGAATTTGGTCAGATCAATTTGTTTCATCTAGGCCCCACACCTAGGTGGATCAATCCCGGCCACTGGCCCCGGCTCGCCGGGGCCTTTTTCGTTCGGCGGGCGAGTTTCCACGGCTGCCCTGATTGGCGGCATCTTTCATCCGGCCAAAAAAGAAGCCGCGCCATTGAGGCGCGGCTCGAGGCATGGGGTTATTGCGATTTGTGCGGGCAAGCCATGACACGCCGATGACAGTCCCCGGTCGTCAAGTCAGATGGACCGAAAGGACTGGCGTGATTAGTCCTTTACGCTGCCGCCTCTATCAGCTTTGAGGGCCTTCTCCCGATCTCCCGCCAACTCCCATTTCAGCACGTCTTGCGCTCGCTGCAGCGCGTGTACGGTCAAATTTAGCCCGCGGCGCGCGGCCGCATGCTCGATCTCCGCGATGGTATGGGCGAGGTCGTCTTCTTCGGCCATGACTAGAATGTCCCATCGATCCGCATGTATGCCGACGATTTTGGACCCGGACCTGATCCATCTCTTGTACGGCGGGGTGAGCCGTTATTGGTCGGCGCCATAGGCGAAAACTATCAAAGTCGCCATTGGGAACAACCCTTCGACTTCCATAGGACCCATTACCGACTTTAGTACCATTAACTCAGGAATTCCGTTTTCAACCAATGTAGGAGCGTTGGTTCTCTCTTCGGCCGGTGATGCAGCGTTCACGGCCAGAGGTGGCGTCGCTGTTGTCCCGCCGCCAGCCACTCTCCCGATGTTCGCCACGGGTCTCGGCGCATTGGGTTTGCTCGGCTGGCGCGGAGGGGGCAAGCCATCTGATGTGATTGGCGTCTAAACTTAAGAGCCCCGGCAATGCCCGGGGCTTTTATGTTTCAAAATGTCCCGTCGACGATTCGCATGTACGCCGACGACTTCGGCCCTCGATGATCGCTTGCGCCCCGCCGCGGTCCGTGGCGCGACATCATTGAGCCGCCTGCATCAAAAGCAGATGCGGCCATCGCATATAGACTGTGGCGCCTACGGTTACGCGCCGGGGAGTGGGACTGTTCAACGTCAGCGGTGGCAGAGGTTCAGGCCCGAAGATTGCGCGGGATGTAGATTTCGACCTGTTCAGCGCCCAGTAAACGCCTGATCATAGAAAGGCCGCACAGGTCTCCATCTTCCTGTGCGGCCTCTCTACGGAGGTCACTCTACACACCGGCGCCCTGGGGTGGCCGCCAGCTTAGGCAGGATGGCCCAGCACCCCACCGCTTGTCGCTCGCAGACCGGACATAGCAGAGCACAATCACGGCCAGGTGAGCTGTGCAGGTTCTTGCCCCGAACGAAGCCGCCCATGCCTACCACTCTGCGAGAAGCGCGTGGGGCGCGGGATAGCCGAAAGGCGTCGATTTTCGATTCCTTCGAGGGGCGGCGTACGTCGCGAGCGTGTCGCGGGGAGTCACTTGTAGCCAGTGGGAACCGTTGAAACAAAAGGAGAAGATCTTGCAACATGCACGACATGAAAAAGGCCGGTACGAGACCGGCCTAATTCCTGTTTTGTGCCAAGATTTCAAGGACTTAATTTGGTAGCGGGGGAGGGACTCGAACCCCCGACCTCCGGATTATGATTCCGCTGCTCTAACCAGCTGAGCTACCCCGCCATTCCGAGATC
>Ga0207862_1000302_pt1 | contig 14595 bp, 12 predicted proteins | sample LuqExpMetageno81_FD_187838 | JGI IMG/M metagenome (GOLD analysis project Ga0207862, IMG submission 187838) | Tropical forest soil microbial communities from Luquillo Experimental Forest, Puerto Rico - Sample 81 (SPAdes) | ecosystem: Environmental > Terrestrial > Soil > Tropical forest ... | reverse complement strand
TTGGATCTTGCGATGCGCGCGGCTTCCACGCGGTTCGCAGCCCCGAGCTTGCTGATGGCCTCCGACAGGTAGTTGCGCACGGTGCCTTCGGAGAGATTAAGCTCGCTGGCAATGTCGGAGCTAGCTACACCTTCGCCGGCCAATCGCAAAACCTGGCGCTCGCGTTCGGTGAGCGGATCGGGTTCGTCCGTCCAGGCTTCCGCTGCGAGTTGCGGATCAATGACGCGCAATCCAGCGCGCACGCGGCGGACGGCATCAGCCAGTTGCTCAGCCGGCATGTCTTTCAGAAGATACCCTGAGGCTCCGGCTTCGAGCGCGCGCCGCAGATATCCGGCGCGGGCAAACGTCGTCAGGATAATGACTCGAACCTGCACGCCGCCGCGCTTGAGTTCGGCGGCGACCTCGAGGCCGGTGCGTCTGGGCATTTCGATGTCCGTGATAAAAACGTCGGGCCGGTGCTGTTGCACCATGCGCAGGGCCTCATCACCGGAGCGGGCACGGGCGACGACTTCGATGTCGTCTTCCATTTCGAGAAGCGCGGCGAGCGCGCCGAGAACCATCGCCTGATCCTCGGCGATGACCACTCGTATCTTGTCGCGCTTCGTGCCTGGCATGCCCTCAGTGTCGCAGAGCGGGGGCGTTTCCGGCGAGTGGCAAATCGATAATCAGGCGGGTTCCGTTGGAGCTCAGCAGGCGCAGTGAGCCGCCCAGCTCTTCCAGCCGCTCGCGCATCCCGCGCAGGCCGTTCCCTTCGGGCCCGGAGGCGCCCCGGCCGTCGTCGGCCACCTCAAGCGTGCAACGAGAGTCGGCCTGCTTCAAGACCACATTGCAGCGGCGGGCGTCGGCGTGACGCACGACGTTCGTGACCGCTTCGCGCAGGGCCAGCGCTAGTACCGATTCCTGGTCTGCACTGAGTGGCACGGGTTGGGTATCGCATTCCACGGCCACACCAGCGGTTTCCAGTGCGGAGCGGGCGCGCGCCAATTCCGCGAAGATGCCTTCGCTGCGATATCCGCGGATGGCCTCGCGAACATCGGCCAGCGCCGCGCGGGAGGCGTTCTCGACGTCCTGCATTTCCAGTTTGGCGTGACCGGGGTCGCGGTCCACCAGCTTGCGCGCAAGTTCTGCCTTGAGCGTGATGAGCGAAAGCGTGTGTCCCAGCACATCGTGAAGGTCGCGGGCGATGCGCTCGCGCTCAGCCACCTTGGCTATGTGTTCGATCTCCTCATTAGCCAGACGGAGCTTCTTCTGTGCACAGTCCTTTACTGCCCAGTGGTGGTTGCCCAACCCCACCAGGATGATAAGCAGGACCATCGATCCCCAGAAACCGATCTCAAGATGCAACCGTTGGGCATAGAAGATAAGGATGACGAGTTCAATGGCCAGCAGGAGCAAGACGGAACGCAGCTTCGGGTTAAAACCACCCGCAGCAGCGGCATAGATGAAGAACCCAACGGCTCCGCCGTTGATGGGCAGGAAAACCGTTGCCATCACTACCATCAACGCCACACAGATGCTTGAGATGCGTGGTGGCCGCGAAAAAGCCTGAAGATAGAGATAGATAAACAACAAACCCGCAAGGGTATTCCCTACCCAGTACAGAGGACCAGCGTGTTTCCAGATTGGATCAATGAAAAACCAGACCATGAAGGGAAGCCACATGAGCGGCATCCACTTGTGCTCGTCATTGCTGGGATAAATCTTGTACCAGATACTTTGAATGGTCTTCATGGCTCGATCACCGAAATGCAAAATAAGTCATCATTGTCTTCTGGAATTGGCGTTGGGCACAATACCATACCAAAACGCCGCCGACAGGGTGAGGGCCAACGTAAGATCCAGCCAGCGCCCCGCCACGGTTAGCACCGTGAACAGGGTCATCAGCAGTGCCCAGATTGTCCATTGCGCAATCTTACTGGTCATGACGTCCTCCTTTCCCTCACACTGGATCTTCGGTTGGCGCCGCGCGATGCAGCGCCAACCTCGTTGTGGCCGGTCAAGAAGCACCGGTCGTCATCCGGGCGACAGGTGATGAAGATCGGTACTCGCCGGGCCAACTCATGGGGCGCCTCATCCATACAACTGGCCTTCGTCGCGCCGGTAGAGCACCACTGCAATTCCCAGAAAGAGCAGCGTGAACCCGGCCAGCGCCTGCACATGCGCGCTGACCGAGTAGGCGTCACGCGACATCCCAACTGCCCGCAGCGCCAACTGGCTGATGTGGAATGGCGGCAGCACCCGGGCCACTTCCCGCAGGAACTTCGGCAGCAGGAAGATAGGAATCCACAGCCCGGAACAGAACGACAGCGGCAAATAGATGAGATTGACCACTGCCGGCGCCGAGTTCGGCTTCGCGATATAGCCGAGGGTCAACCCCATCGCGCCGAACGGAATGGAAGCCATCACCAGGATGCCGACAAGTTCGGCCGCTCGCACGGGCGCCAGGCGAACATGTGCAAACGTGAAGCCAATAGCAAGGAGAGCGAGTGCGATCGCTCCGCTGAACAGCATCGCGCTCACCAGCTTGGCTGTGAAGTAAGCTGCCAACGGCATGGGCGATGCTCGCTTCACCTGCAGCCATCCCTGGCCTCGTTCCATAGCGAGGCTTACCGCAAAACCGAACAGCGAAGCTCCCATCACGCCGAAGGTGCCCATGGTCGCCAGCAGATACGTAGCGTCTTCCGATCGGTTTACCGGGTTGTTGGGCGTCAACACGATGCCGAACAGCACGTAAAACATCAAAGGGAACACGATCGTTGAGGCCGCATAGATGGGAATGCGGATGTTCTTCAGCACTTCATACTTGGCTTCTTTGGCAAACAGCCCAGCCAGGCTGCGCAACGAACGTTGCGGAACGGCAAGTTGGGTCGTGATGGTAGTAGCAGCCATGTCAGTTGCTCCCGTTGGAATTGTGATTCTGAGTGAGGGCGAGGAACGCTTCCTCCAGCCCGGCGCTGGTCACCTCAAGGTCGGTCAGCCAGGAATCGCGGTTCAGCAACTCGCGTACGACCGGCTCCGCAGCTTGTACCTGCACTTCGTGTTTCTGTCGATCACTGGTAACGCTCAGCACCCCGGCAATGCCGCGGATTTCTTCCGGCGTTAAACGACTGGTGAACCGCACCTGCTTGCCGATGGCTCGCGCCTTGATTTCCGCCGAGGTGCCCTCCGCGACGATGCTGCCGTGCTGTAGCACTAGAATGCGGTCGGCCAGCGCGTCGGCTTCGTTGAGATAGTGAGTGGTGAGAAGCACCGTCTTGCCGCGTGCCACCAGGGCCCGTATCTGCGTCCACATCAGGCGGCGGGCTTCCACGTCAAGCCCAACCGTCGGCTCGTCGAGGAAAAGCAGGTCGGGATCACCGCAGATCGATATGGCAAACAGCACGCGCTGACGCTGTCCACCAGATAATTCGCCGAAACGGCGATCTTTCAGGTCTTCCAGCCCGGCAATCCGCAGGGTTTCGGCCACCGGCAGCGGGTTCGGGTAATAGGACGAAAACAAGTCAATATGTTCGCGCACTTTCAGGGTTTCCGGCACGCGCGCCACTTGCAGCATCGCGCCCACCCGGTAACGCATGGCCTCTTCTCGTGGATCGGCGTCAAAGACGGTCACGCGACCCGAGTCCGGATTGGCCAGACCCAGCAACATACGTACCAGCGTCGTCTTCCCTGCTCCGTTCGGGCCGAGCAGGGCCAGCAGTTCGCCGCGCCGCAACTCGAAGTCGACGTCTCGTAAGGCGGTTACTGAGCCATAGGTTTTGGTCAAGTGACGGGTTTGCGCCACGCTGACCGGCGGCGAAACGGCGTAAGGAATTGAGGCGATTGCTGCTGACATCCTTTACTCCCGGTGGGACTTCCCCACTGCTGGACTCATGCTCTGCCAATTCGGGAATCGCCGTTAGTGCCGATTGTCAGGCGGGGTGAATGACAAATGTCATAGTGAAAAGGATGGGCAAAACTCGGTCCTCCGGCCACCTGAATCATTTGTTACAGATTTTCAATGCGAGTGACCCTTATCACTTTTCGAGGTGACTAAAATCACGGCTCTGGAGGGACAAAAAGCCGACACTAGTGTGTAATAAAGTGAGGAGTCTGCCTGTGTCGCGTCTCGCCTCCCTTAGTTACAGGCGGAATGGAAAGAAGGTCGCACATGTTGCTCGCATATCGGCTGGTCAGGCTGATTGAAACCCACTCGGATGGACTCGCCCGCAGTTTGCACGAGCTGTATCGCAATGACAAGAAATGTTCGGGATATGCGAATGTGCCCGAGGCTGAACTGACGGCTGCGGTATACGAGGTGTATCGCCACCTCGGCGAGTGGCTGCTGGGCAAGACTGAGGCCGACGTCGAGGCCCGTTATCTCGCCATCGGCGCCAAGCGTGCCGAACAAGGCGTTCCAGCCAGCCAGGTCGTGTGGATGATCTGCCTGGTGCGGGAGAACCTGTGGGACTACCTGCAGAAACACGCTGAGCTGGAGAAGCCGGCAGAGATCTTCGGCGAGGTGGAACTGCTGGAGATGCTCGACCAGTTCTTCAACCGCGCGATCTACTATGCCACGCTTGGCCACGAGCGCGCTCAGGCTGGGTATCAGGTGTTTCAGGAGTCGGTAAGAGCGTAAGACGAGGGTCCCGTCATGTCCTGGATTGATCCCTATCGAAGCAAATTGATGACGCCGCGCGAGGCGGTGCAGTGTGTGGAATCGGGAACGCGCGTTTACATCCACCCCGGCTGCGCCGAGCCCGAGGCCCTGATCGAAGCCCTGATGGAGCGAGCCGGCCACGTGCAAGGGGTTGAGGTTGTCCACCTGCTCACCATGGGCACTTCGCCTTACAGCGCGCCGGAGATGGCCCAGAGCTTTCGCCACAATGCGCTGTTTGTGGGCGGCAATGTGCGCGAAGCCGTTCGCGAGGGCCGGGCTGACTACACGCCCATCTTCCTGTCCGAAGTCGAAGCCCTGTTCGAAAGTGGCGAAATGCCCATCGACGTCGCCTTCATCCAGGTTTCGCCGCCCGATTCACATGGCTATTGCAGCTTCGGGGTCGGTGTGGATACCACTCTCACTGCCGCCAAGTACGCCCACCGCGTCGTGGCGCAGGTGAATGCTCAGATGCCCCGCACCTATGGCGACAGTTTTATCCACGTCGGCGAACTTGACGCCATCGTTGAGGTTTCGCGTCCGCTCTGCGAGATCAAGGAAAACACCATCACGGAATTGCACCGCTCCATCGGAGTTAACGTCTCGTCGCTGATCGAAGACGGCTCGGTGCTGCAGTTGGGCATCGGCGGAATTCCCGACGCCGTCCTGCCGAACCTGATGGACCGCAAAGATCTCGGAGTCCACACCGAGCTGATTTCCGACAATGCCATTCCTCTGATCGAGGCCGGGGTCATCAACGGTCAGCGCAAGAACTTCAAGCCGCGCAAGATCATTCTTGGCTTCGTGCTGGGGACCAGGAAGCTCTTCGACTTCGTGGACGAAAACCCGATCTTCGAGTTCCACCCCTCGGCCTACACGAACGACCCGTTCCGTATCTCGCAGAACCATCGGATGGTGGCCATCAATTCCGCCATCGAAGTGGACCTCACCGGCCAGGTGTGTGCCGAGTCGATCGGATCTTGGTTCTACAGCGGCTTTGGCGGTCAGCTCGACTTTATCCGCGGGGCTGCGCGGTCCAAATGGGGCAAACCCATCATCGCTCTCCCGGCGACGGCCAAGAACGACACGATCTCGCGCATTGTCCCCCGGCTGGCGCACGGCGCTGGCGTCCTGACCGGCCGCGCCGACGTGCACTATGTGGTCACGGAGTTTGGTGTGGCGTACCTGCACGGCAAGACCATTCGCCACCGGGCCGAGGCGCTCATCCAGATCGCCCACCCGAAATTCCGCAAAGAGTTACACGAATACTGCGAAACGCAGCGCTGGTTTCAACGCAACACCCTGGAAACGATCGACCTGCGAGGAGAACATGTCAGCACCACCACGCGGTGACGTAACAATTGATGTCGAAGAATGCAAAGGTTGCGGGCTGTGTGTGGATTCCTGCCCGCCCGGCTGCCTGAAACTGGCGCCCGAACTAAGCAAGTATGGCGTGCATCCGGCGACCTACAGCGGAGAAGGCTGCACCGGCTGCGGCGCCTGCTTCTACTGCTGCCCTGAGCCCGGTGCCATAACCGTATACCGGCTCGTGCCCCCGCCCAAGGTGGCCGGCGTCATCGCCGGAGGAAAGGAGGCGGCCCATGCGTCAGCTTTGTAAAGGCAATGTCGCGGTCGTCAAGGCCGCGGTCCTGGCAGGGTGCCGCGCCTACTATGGATACCCCATCACCCCAGCCAGCGAGATCGCAGAATACGCCGCCCTCCTCCTTCCCGAAGTGGGCGGTACTTTTTTGCAGGCAGAGAGCGAAGTCGCAGCCATCAACATGGTCTACGGCGCATCCTCCGCGGGCATTCGCGTGATGTCAGCCTCTTCCGGTCCCGGCTTGAGTCTGATGCAGGAAGGCATGTCTTACATCGCTGGCGCTGAGTTGCCTTGCGTCATCGTCGATGTCGTGCGCGGCGGTCCGGGACTCGGCAACATCGCCCCCGAGCAGAGTGATTACAACTGCGTCGTCAAGGGCGGAGGCCACGGCTGCTATCGCAACCTTGTGCTGGCTCCCGCCTCAGTGCAGGAGATGTTTGACCTGACCGTGCTGGCCTTCGAATTGGCCGACCGCTACCGCAACCCTGCGGTCATCATGACCGACGGCTACGTCGGTCAGATGCAGGAACCGCTGGAGATCAAACTGCGCGAGGTGCCGATGCTCGCGAAGGATTGGGCCGTCACCGGAACCCACGAGACCCGTAAGAACCTGATCACTTCGATCTACCTCGAGCCTGACGAACTCGAAGCCCACATCCGCAAGCTCGAAGCGAAGTACGCGCTGGCACAGGAGCTGGAAAGCCGCAGCGAGAACTACCTCGCCGAAGACGCGGACGTTTTGCTGATTGGCTTCGGCATCGTCTCGCGCATTCTGCGCTCCACCGTCGACCAGTTGCGCGCCCAGGGCATTAAGGCGGGCTTGTTCCGGCCGATCACGTTGTGGCCGTTCCCGTCGCGTGAATTGCGCGAGACCGCCAAGCACGTGAAGACCGTAATGGCCGTCGAGTTGAGCACCGGCATGATGGTGGACGACGTGAGGCTGGCACTCAATGGCAGCGTGCCGGTCGAGTTCTACGGACGGGCCGGTGGAAATGTGCCCACCGTGGAAGAGGTCGCGGCGCAGGTTACGTCGCATATGGCAACGCTGGTTTAGGTGGGGAGGGTCCTGTGACTGAATACGAGGTTGTCCACGAAAAATCGCCTGCGTTCTTTGACAAATTTGAGCGCAAGGCCGAATTGCAGCAGCAAACCCACTATTGCCCCGGATGCGGACACGGCGTGGCGCACAAGCTCATCGCCGAAGCGCTGACCGAACTGGGCCTGCAAGACCGCGCTGTATTTGTGAGCCCCGTGGGCTGCTCGGTGTTCGCTTATTACTATTTTGATGTTGGCAACGTTCAGGCCGCGCACGGCCGTGCCTCCGCCGTGGCTACAGCATTGAAGCGCGCCCACCCCGACAGTATCGTGATCTCCTATCAGGGCGACGGAGACCTTGCAGCCATCGGCACCGCCGAGATCGTCCACGCCGCCAACCGCGGCGAGAACATCTGCGTGTTCTTCGTCAACAACTCCATCTACGGCATGACGGGCGGGCAACTGGCCCCCACCACGCTGGTTGGGCAGTACAGCACCACCTCTCCCTGGGGACGCCGCCCCAGCAACGAAGGCCTACCCTTGCACGTCGCCGAACTGCTGGCGGCGTTGCAGACTCCCACTTACATAGAGCGCGTTGCCCTCAGCGACATGAAGAACATCATGAAGGCCAAAAAGGCCATCAGGAAGGCGCTCGAAATCCAGAAGAATGGCGGCGGATTCTCCCTGGTCGAAATCCTCTCGCCCTGCCCCACCATCCTCAAGATGGATCCCCTGGTCGCTCGCAAGTGGGTGGGCGAAGCGCTGACGAAGGAGTTCCCCCTGGGTGTCTTCCGCGACCGCAAGCCTGAGTTGCCGGAATCGGCCAAGGTGCCGCACAAGACCATTGCCGAGGCGCTAGGAGTGGAAGAGGGTGCGAGTGAGGAGAAGCCGTCGCGCCGGCACCACACCCGCGAAATCACTGTGAACTTCGCCGGCTTCGGAGGACAGGGCATCCTTCTGATGGGGCAACTGCTGGCCGAGATGGGGCTGCGGGAGCAGATGGAAGTGAGTTGGCTGCCCTCCTACGGACCGGAAATGCGTTCCGGTAGCGCGCATTGCTACGTAACGCTGTCGCACGAGCGCATCGGTTCGCCGCTCAGCTCAAGGCCCGAAGTCCTGGTGGCGATGAACGAAATCTCGCTGCGCAAATTCGCCTCCAGCGTGCTGCCCGGTGGTCTGATTCTTTACAACGCCGACAAGCTCCCGGCTGACTTCAGCATCACCCACGCGCGCGCGGTTTGCATCCCGGTGTCGGAAATGGCTGACCGCATCGGCACCGCCAAGGTGGCCAATGTCGTTATGCTGGGCGCGCTGCTGGAGGAAACCGGCTGCCTGCCCACCGACACCGCTATCGACGTCCTGCAAGACACGGTGAAGAACGCGAAGTTGCTCGAACTGGACAAGCAGGCGATCGTCGCCGGGCGCGACTACGTCGACACGACCATCGAAGTCGGCGCCGTCGCCCAGCCCGACGGTTACTCATACTGATATCTCTCCTCCGCCCAGCCCATCCCACTGCCGCCGCGCCAATCAGCGCGCGGCAGCGAGGAGCCTGGGTCTCGCGTTTGGCCTCGATGGGGCGCTGAGACGCGCGTTCCACGGCTCGTCTGAAGCGGTTTTGGAATTGCTGTACTCGTGAATATCAGGGGTAGTGCCGCGCTTCAGCGCGGCGTAAACGCCGTCCTCTAATCCAGTTGAGCCGGCTTCAGCCGGCGACACTTCCTCAAGATCGCGGTTACGCCATTTCCTGATTTGCGCTAGGGAAAGTTGCGCTCACGGAACTCTTGGCCTGCCCCGTCTGCTGGTAAGATGCCCTTGGTTCAACCCGTAACGCCCGATGCCTTCAAAGCCACGCAAACCGAAGCCATTCAAGACCGCCTCAGCAGTCAAGGCCGCCGCCCGCGAGAAGATCGGCGCGCCTCCTCCCACCCGCGCTACTCCGTCAATCGCAAAGCGCAAGGCAAAACCGCCCAAGCATAAGCCCACGCTGGGCAAGCTGCTGGACGACAGCCAGTAGACAGAAACCGGTTCCGCGGAGCGCCTCCAATCAGACTCTTTCAGCAACCTCAAAGTGCACTTTTCCGCGCTGCTCCTTGCCAATATTCCCGCATCAGAACCGAATGGTTACTTTAGTTTTCCCGGCGCCGAGATTCTTCTTGTCATGCGTGCCAAGGCGCGATAAACCGGAGGTGTGAGGCAAGGCATTCGTGTGCCTTGCCGCTCGGCGCCCAGCGCGCGCAAAATTGTGATCTTTGACAACCAGGCTTCCGCGAGCTTGCGGCGATTTCCCCGCTCTCCGACTCCGGCTATGCTCGCATGGCGTTATAGTGATCTAGTGATGCAGTGGTGGGTATGCGAATAACAGCTAGATACGACACGCCGCTATAACTCAACTTATTGATTACAAACTATATATTATATGTGGTATTGTGTTATAGTTAGGTATAGCTCGTAAAAACCAACTCGCGGAAGTAGTGAAAATAAACTCCATTGATTTTGGGCCGCGACTCTCGGACGTTCTGGCCCCCGCAAGCTAGACCGACAGCGCCCGCACCAGCACTCCCGACTTCTTGAGCGCCTCATTTACCGCCCGCGCAATCAAGGCACTGCCCGGCGTGTCGGAGTGAATGCAGACCGTCTCCGCATCCACCTTCAACTCCGACCCGTCAGTTGCTACGACGGTGTTCCGCGTAGCGATGTCCACCGCCTGTGCCGCTGCTTTGGCCGGATCCTCCAGCAACGCCCCGGGGAGTGTTCGTTTGCGCAGAATGCCGTCAGGTTCGTAGGCTCGATCGGCAAACGCCTCGGCAGCGCACGACAGTCCCATCGACTCCCACAATGTCAGAGTCGATGATCCCGCCTGTCCGACCATGACCAGCTGCTCGTCGCTCTCCAGCACCGCCCGCCCGATCGCGGCCGCGACTTCAGCACTCTTGTTGGCCGCGTGATACAGCGCGCCATGCGGCTTGCAGTGCGCTAGCCGAACTCCCAGCGAAGCCGCAACCTCCGCCAGCGCCGCAATCTGGTCGCGAACCGTGGCCTCTATCTCAGCGATTGACAGCGGTGACTCAATGCGACCGAAGTTGGCACGGTCGGGATATCCCGGGTGGGCCCCTACGGCGACCCCGAGTTCTTGGGCCATTCGGACAGTCTCGCGCATGGTGCGCTCGTCTCCCGCGTGGCCGCCGCAAGCCACGTTGGCCGAGGTGATGTAGCGCATCAGCTCGAAGTCCGCGCCGTTGGCCAGCGACTCCTCTGACTCACCCAAGTCGGAGTTGATGTCCATCCACAACTCGCTCATCGTCGAACCTCACGAATTCTGCCAGATGTCCTTCAGCCAGCGCTCCTGCGCCCGCAGCGCCTCAATTGCCTCCGCCACAGACACCTCGGCGAACCGCACTTCATCCCGCGGTCGCAGTTGTCCAATCCGGTGCATATCGGCGGCAATAACGCTCGCTATCTTGGGGTAGCCACCAGTCGTCTGCTGGTCCACAAACAGAATGATCGGCTGCCCGTCTTGCGGAACCTGCACGGCGCCCAGCGGTATGCCGTCGGTCAGCAATTGCTTCTGCTCGAGCGGCTGAATCGGTCCGCCCTTGAGTCTCAGCCCGGCACGGTCGGACTGCTCGCTCGCGGTAAACGAGGTTGCGAGGAACTTAGTATATTCGTCGTCACTGAACCACTCGCGTTGCGCACCGCGCGTGACGCGATTCAGCCCTGAGCGCGGCAGCCCATCGATTGCCCCCGTCCGCAGGTGTTTCGGGCTCGACCGCGTCGCTTTGCCCGCTTGAATCACGTCTCCCGCCCGCAGACCCCGTCCCTCGATTCCGCCAAAACCTCCTCGAAGATCGGTGGAGGCGCTCCCCATGACAAGTGGCACATCCACGCCTCCTCGAACTGCGACGTACGCGCGCGCTCCCCCGGTCATATTCCCACATTGTAAGACTGCACCCGCGGGGACCTCGACTGATGTATTGACCGGAATTCGGTATTGTCCGACCTTGCAAGCACAATTTGCGCCGGAGATTGCGACGATCGTGTTCCGCTCAAATTCCAATGTCGCGCCCAGCAGTGTCATCTCAAGAACAGCAGCATATTCCTCATTACCCACCAACAGGTTGGCGATGCGAAGCGATACCGTATCAGCAGCGCCGCAAGGGGATATGCCGAGGTGGGCGTATCCGTATCGCCCCAAGTCCTGCACCGTCGTTGACAACCCCGGTTTCAGCACCCGAATCGTCATCCGCGCTCCTGCGCCAGCCGTTCGTACTCGGTGCTGTTGATGCTCACAAACCGCACCCGGTCACCCGGCACGACGCGCGTCGGTTGGCCTGCCTTTGGGTCGAACATGCGCAGCGGCGTACGTCCGATGAGTCTCCATCCACCGGGCGTCTCCGTCGGATAGATGCCTGTCTGTCCGCCGGCAATTCCCACGCTTCCCGCCGCTACAGCCCGCCGCGGCGTCGCCAGCCGGGGCATGCTGAGCGCCTCCGGCATCCCGCTCAAGTACGCAAAGCCGGCCGTGAATCCCAGAAATGCAACCTGATAATCGCCTCCTGCATGGATGCGGACAACCTCGTCCTCCGAGAGGTGGGCGTGTGCAGCAACGTCCGACAGGTCTGGCCCGAACTCTCCTCCATAGCAAACCGGGATGTCCACGATATTCCCCGCATCCGGGGGCCGGTCGAATCCCGCGTCGGCAGCCGAATCGACCAGTACCGCAACTTCCTCATGCGTCATAACCAGCGGATCGAAGTCCACCAGCAAAGACACATATCCCGGATGCAGATTGCGGATGCGCGGGTCGTGCCTCGCTTGTAGCGCGTGAAACAACCCCAGCACTTTGGCTTGCGTGCCTGGGGCGTTCTCATCGGCGAACAGCACGAGCATTGATGAATCGCTGGCGGCAACCAACTTCATGAGAGGCTCTCTCTGGCCACAGGCGGCATCACCCGATGAATAGTGCATGATACGAACAGTGTCAAACCCTCGATTGTGCGCCAGATGCACGGCGCGCCGTCTTTCTTCGCAACCGGCGCCCCCTGCATGCAAGCCGGACACACATCGGCTCCACCCGAAAATGAAAGGCGGCGCGTGGGTGACATTTCAGTAAACTTCCGCATCCGTAAGCAAATTGAACGGTCCTTAACCTTGCGGAAGTGGGCAAGTCCGCAGGGAACCACTACAATGTGGGATTGGTTGCCGCTCGCGGCTCCATATCGACATCGCCATGGCAACTCCTACAAAAGCACCACCGTCCAAAACACGCCGGCGTGCCTCGGCGCCTGCCAAGCGCGCCGTGCAAACGCGTCCCGCCGCGACCGGCGATCCCAGCCTGTTCATCAACCGTGAACTGAGTCTGCTCGATTTCCAGCGCCGCGTACTCGAAGAAGCTCAGGACAGTTCCAACCCGCCGCTGGACCGCGTCATGTTCCTGTCCTTCGTGGGCTCCAACGTGGACGAGTTCTTCATGGTCCGCGTGGCCGGTCTTAAGCGCCAAATCGAAAAAGGCGTGATGGAAAGCGGCCCGGATGCCATGACCCCAGCCGAACAATTGCGTGCCATTCGGGCTTCCGTCATCCGTCTCAACCGCGCCGCGCATGATTGCTGGGCCAAGGAGCTTGTCCCGGCTTTGCGCGAGTCCGGAATCAGCATCGACAACTTCTCCGACCTCACCGAGGAACAGAAGGCCTTTGCTAACGGCTATTTCCAGGACACCATCTTTCCCACGCTGACTCCGCTTGCCTTCGATCCCGGGCGACCGTTCCCGCACATCTCGAACCTCAGCTTGAATCTTGCCGTGGTCCTGCGCGATGCCGAAGGGGTGGAGCACTTCGCCCGCGTAAAGATTCCCGATTCCCTGCCCCAACTGGTGCCGGTTAGTGTCTTACCTAAAGCTAAGAGCCGTACCAAAACCTCTACCAAGCAGCAGGTTTTTGTTTGGATCGACCAGCTGATCACGGCTAATCTGTCCGCGCTCTTTCCCGGCATGGGAATCGTGGAAGCGCACCCCTTCCACATCACGCGCGATGCCGACTCCGACATTCAGGACCTGGAGGCCGGCGATTTGATGGAATCGGTCGAAGAAGGCGTCTTCCAGCGCCGCTTCGCCGATGTGGTGCGCGTCGAAATCAACGAGGCTATGCCCGCCTCCGTGCTAGAAATTCTAGTCACCAATCTTGAACTCGACCGCGAGGACATTTACAAGATCGCGGGCCCGCTTTCGCTGGTGCGCGTACGTGGTCTCGCCAAGCTCGACCGCCCTGACTTGAAGTACCTACCCTTCGTTCCCGCCCTGCCAGCTGCGCTTCTAAAGGACGACGAGGAGGATATCTTCACCTCGATTCGCCGTGGCGACATTTTGTTCCATCATCCTTTCGACTCATTTCAGCCCATCGTGGGGATGCTGCAGAAGGCCGCCAGCGACCCAAATGTTCTGGCCATCAAGATCACGCTTTATCGCGTCGGCCGTAACGCGCCTGTTGTTGACGCGCTGCTGGAAGCAGCCGAAAACGGCAAACAGGTTGCCGTCCTGCTGGAGCTAAAAGCGCGCTTCGACGAAGAGAGCAATATCGGATGGGCACGCAAGCTGGAAGAGTATGGCGTCCACGTGGTGTACGGATTACTCGGCCTCAAAGTACACTGCAAGGCCTTGCTGATTGTGCGCAAGGAGGGCGACGTCATACGCCGCTATGCGCACCTTTCCACCGGCAACTACAACAGTGTCACGGCGCAACTGTATACCGACATCGGAATGCTCACCTGCGATCGCGATATCGGTGCCGACTGCAGCGACCTGTTCAACTTCCTCACTGGTTACTCGGCAAAGTCCAAGTACCGGAAGCTTCTGGTTGCCCCGATTTCGCTGCGCCAACGCTTCGAGGAACTCCTGCAGCGTGAGATTGATCATAAGAAGGCCGGCCGCCCTGCTCACCTCATCCTCAAGATGAACTCGCTGGTCGACCGCAAGATGATCCAACTTCTGTATCAGGCTTCGCAAGCGGGTGTGAAGGTGGACCTATTGGTGCGCGGCATTTGCTGTTTGCGCGCCGGCGTTCCAGGGGTCAGCGACAACATTCAGGTGACGAGCATCGTCGGCCGCTTCCTCGAGCACAGCCGGATTTACTATTTCGGTAACGGCGGCAATGAAGAAATTTATCTAGGAAGCGCCGATCTGATGCCGCGCAATCTCAATCGTCGCGTCGAAGTGCTCTTCCCCGTAGAGGACAAAAATCTCATCCGTGTACTGAAAGACGATATTCTCGGCACCTATATGAAGGAGCAGGCTAAGGCGCGGCACATGCAATCCGACGGAAAGTACGTCCGA
>Ga0207862_1000301_pt1 | contig 14598 bp, 20 predicted proteins | sample LuqExpMetageno81_FD_187838 | JGI IMG/M metagenome (GOLD analysis project Ga0207862, IMG submission 187838) | Tropical forest soil microbial communities from Luquillo Experimental Forest, Puerto Rico - Sample 81 (SPAdes) | ecosystem: Environmental > Terrestrial > Soil > Tropical forest ... | reverse complement strand
CAGCTCGATTATGAGCTAAAGGAACAGCTCTATCGAAAGTTGGGACGCGCCAAAGTGCAGGATAAGAACGAAACGTTCCACCTGAAGAACGGCTACGCGCAGCAAATGTACCTTCCCGTGGTCAATGGCAAAGTCAGCTTCCCGGATCTGCGCATCGAGTATGCGAACCAGGAGATGGAAATCGCTCGTGTAGACCTGGAACTCGCCACCGGCCACTACCATGCAGGGCATCTCGCGGACAAGACTCGCGCCGGCTTTCAGATTTACGCTCGCGCTGAGGATGTGTCAGGCCTTCGCCGCGTTCGAGACGACCGCGAGATCATGACTTCCATCCTGAGCCTCTGACCATGCAATTTCCGGAAACCAGCATCGAGAATCTCCGCGGCCTCGGCTACACCGAGGACGAAGCTCGATTCCTGTATGTGGTCGCCACCCATTCGGGCTATTTTTCCACGCGACAATACCTGACTTTCACGGGAGCGAAGACCGGCGAGAAGAGCATGGCCTTGACGCAAAAGCTCCTCGGAAGGGGGCACGCCAGCGCCCGGCTGCTGCTGCGGAATGGCCGCGTCTACCACCTGTATTCGCGGCTTGTTTATCGCGCCATGGCCCGTGAAAACCTGCGCAACCGGCGCGAGCACTCGATCGAGCACATTCGCATCAAGCTGGCCATTCTCGATTTTGTCCTGGCACATCTTGACTACCGCTATCTCGAAACCGAGGCCGACAAACTCGACTACTTCTCGAAAGAGTTGGGCCTCAAGCGCGAAGTTCTGCCATCGAAGCGATACGCGGGAGCGATTCGGGAACGAACGACGGATCGCTATTTCGTCGACAAATTCCCGATGTTTTTCGCTCCCGATTTTCCTGATCCCACTGTGGTCACCTTCAGTTTTGTCGATCCGGGATTACTCAGTCTGACCACTTTCGACAGCCACATTTTTCATTACCTCTCGCTCTTTGCGGCCGTTCCTAAGGTGAATCTCGTCTATATCGCGACCCGCTCAACCCACTTCGAAGCCGCAAAGAAACTGTTTCTGGCGATGGCCCCGACCGTCTCAAATCCGGATCCTGGCGTGGAAGGCTTGCGCTATTTTCACTACCGCTATCTTTGGGAAAGCAAGCAGTACGGCAAATTGAGGAACGAAGAGATTGCGTTCCTCAGCGATGCCCAAAAGCGGTTCACTGACCATCGAATCGAAGCTTTGTACCAGCCATTCCTGCACGGTCAGATCACGACTAACGTCGTAAGCGAGCAATTTCGCAAGCTCGCGCCAAAGCGCGAAGTATCGTTCCGCCCCGAGCTTGTCGATGGGCAAGCGGCACTTTTTGAACCAAATCTTGCACGCAGGAGTTCTCACCAAACGGAAACGAGGGTGACGGGGTGCTCGGGAGCAACTTTCGGACGTGCTTTCAACGGAGCTTTCGGAGCAGAGGCGCAGCAAGCGCAAGAGAAATAACGAGATGAGGAGAAAAAGGACAGCAAGAGTGCACGCGGCCAGAAACATCTTCACGCCGGGAGCGACCCCACTCTGGACGGCCCTGTGCCGCCCAGAGATTCCGTGGGGTCGCTCCCGGCGTGACGCATCGATGTATGCCGGTGTTCTGGCCGCGTGCATACAGAAATGCAAGCAATCTTGAACGCAGAGCAGAACAGATTCTGATCACAGAAAGGAGCGAACGCAGATGCCAGTTTTGAAAGCGCCACCCAAACAACCCAAAACCACAGTTGTCCAACTCAGACTGGACGACGTGGCAAGGACGAAGCTCGCAAAATACGCTGAGTTCCTTGATTGCTCAGCATCTTATGTGGTCACCGAAGCTCTGAAACTTGTCTGCAACAAAGACAAGGAATTCCAGGCTTGGCTGTCAGACCCACACACAAAAACTTCCGAGTCATCCACGAAGGGAGAGTCGTTCCAACTGGAATTGAAATAGCAAAGCATGCACCGCCGTCTCCAATTCGGTATGCGCGAGAACCCAGCGTCCGACCGACGACATGGCTCACGCGTTGCTGTAGGCAGTGAAGAGTTCTCACATTACGTGAAGGAGCAGGACAGGGTTCAGGGGAGTCCTTCTGTTCGGAACGAGCCCACCGCAGTCGTATCTGAGAATGCCGCAGACTGCGCGGCCACAGGGGGAGTGAAAAGTCTAATTGCCACGAAACCGGTTTGGCTCGAGCATTCACAGGTCGAGAGGATCGAGGGAAGAGGCTTCGAACCGCTGATTGGTAGTGGGCAAGCGGCAAGACTGTTGGGCAACATTCACGTCAAAACGCTTCAGCGTTACGCGCGGCTCGGCAGACTGCCTGGATACCAGATTGCAGGGCATTGGTATTTCCGCGAATCGGAGCTAGACGCATGGCTCCAGCATCAGATAAATTCAAAATGCCAATCCGTCCGCTAGAACTGAGGAGAAGACAGAGCCAATGTTCAAGCGGATGCGTTACCAGCAAGGTTGTATTGCACGTGAACCGCGCAGCAACGGACCAGACGTTTGGATTTTCCGATGGCGGGAAACTCAACCAAACGGTCAGAGAGCAAACCGCAAGGTTGTCGTGGGAACGGTGGAGGAGTATTCCACACGCTCCGCTGCCCAGAAGGCAGCGGATGCAATTCGGGTCCACGTCAACAAGGAAACCCCTCACTCGGTGCTTCAACCGCTTACCTGCGAACAATTGATCGCGCATTACAGAACCAGGGAACTGGTGGCTGACAGTAACAAGCGAGCCTACTCAACTAAGGCAGCCTACAAGTGCTACCTCGACAATTGGATTCGTCCTCGATGGGGGTCGTACCGCCTCACCGATGTTAGGACAGTGGCCGTTGAGGAATGGGTTGGTAGCCTCGCCTTGGCGGCGGGAACAAAGGCGAAGATACGAAACATCATGAGTGCGGTTTTCAATCATGCGATCCGTCACGAGTGGCTGGACAAGAATCCCATTTCACTCGTGCGGCAGAGCGCCAAGCGCGAACGCATTCCAACCGTATTGGATGCCGCGGAGATTGGCGCTTTGCTCTCCGAACTTCAGTGCCCATACAGGCAGATGGTGCTCCTGGCAGCAACGACGGGACTGAGGGTGAGCGAGCTCCTCGGCTTGAAGTGGTCGGACGTCAATTTCGAACTGCTGGAGATCTGTCTTAAGCGCGGAGTCGTCCACCAGGTTCCAGGCGACGTAAAGACGGAAGCCTCACGAAAGCCAATACCTCTGGACCCAGACCTTGCCCAATCGCTTCTTGAATGGCGACAAGCGTCGCCATTCAATCAGGACATCGATTGGGTTTTTGCAAGCCCCGAGATGGAGGGTAAACAACCCTACTGGCCGGAGAACCTATTACGGCGGCACATTCGACCTGCAGCCAAGCGCTGTGCAATTCACAAGCCGATTGGGTGGCATACGTTCCGGCACAGCTACGCGACCCATTTGAAAGCGAATGGCGAGGATGTGAAGGTGGTTCAGGAATCTTTGCGACACGCCAACAGCCGGATCACTCTGGACACCTACACCCAAGCACTCACGCCCGCAAAGCGGGAAGCACAAACCAAGGTTGTCAGAATGATCTTGCCGGCGCGGATTCAAACCGCTGCGGCAGGAGGAGAGAAGTGAAACTTCTTATTGTTCCTTTTTGTTCCCACGCCGGAGAGCCAAACTTTCCGCAAATGCTTGAAAAGAATGGCGGGGACGACGAGACTCGAACTCGCGACCTCTGCCGTGACAGCGGCCCGGTGATAGGTTTTACAACAACTTACAAGACCGCGGGGACTGCCAAGGGCCGCGTAAGCCGCTGAAAATCGCAGAAGAGGTCGCCTGCTGTGGGTTGGATTGTGGGTCGAAAATTTTTCGACGGGCCGTGTTCAAATTCACTTTCACGGGCCAATTCGTCCACGCTGCCAGCGAACAATGGTTTCCGAGTGGCGACAATCCGGTCGCAGTCGGTAAACGCTACGGCGTTAGAACTAAGCCTCCCTGAGGTTGCAAACCTGGCCTCAACTTCCGTATTGCTCGTCATCCGTTAGGAACACCCTTGACCTCATCGCTTCGTGACAGGGTTGGCCTGAACACCCCGCGCATCGTTTTAGCCTCGTCGGCGTCAGTCTACGTGACTTTCACGACCCCGACGATGCACCTTTCCCGTCGACTCTTTTTCGTCAACCGGCGGGTGTTAGGCTTATCATCCCCTGGGATCTAGAAAATTTGGATGCTTAGCATTCCAACCTGTTTTAATTTCGTATCGATATGCCGTGTAGAGTACGGCGGCTTCATCCCACGGCTTCCCCACAATCTGCAGTCCCAGAGGGAGACCATTCCGGTCAAAACCGCACGGCACGCTCATGGCAGGAAGACCGTAATAGTTGGCAAACACGGTATGCTCCGGTGCCAGCGCCAACGGATTGGCGCCCGCGTCTTTAACCGCCGGAACACCGGTTGTGGTCGTTGGCAGGAGGAGGACGTCAACATCTTTGAAGGTCTTGGCCGCAATGGATTCTCGGTCGGCCTCGATATACCTCAAGTCACCGCCAGCGCCGCGAAACGGAGCGCCAATGCTCTCCGTGGGCCAATCGAAGCTGCGGATTATTTTGACGGCGTTCTCGAAGGCCCGTGAGACCTCGCGGTCACCTTTAAAGTTGTTTGCAACACCAACGCGAACTTTTTTGGCTTTGGCCAAGCCGCGAAAGTGCTCGGCGGCTCTGCCCTCGCCTCGCTCGGCGAGTACATCAAGGACCAGTGCTGTGTCTGCCGCGCTCCGCGTCGTTATGCCGGGGTGAGCAAACCAGCGGATCATCTCCCCCGGATCCTGCTCGCCATCCAGAATGCCCTCAGCGTCGATGAGGCCATACGTGCCCTTGAATCCCACGACGCCGCAACATGCGGCGGGTAATCGGCAGGAGCCAATCGCATCTGTGTCAAGTGTGGCGTAGCACATACCACTTGCCACCGCGGCCGCTGATCCTGAGGATGAGCCGCCCGGGATGTAAAGGGCGTTCCAAGGGTTACGGACCGGACCAAAGTAACTGTCAATGCCCGTCGTGCCCTCACCGAGCCGGTGCATATTCATTTTTCCGATTATGATCGCCCCGGCGTCCTTGAGTTTGGCAACGGCAACAGCATCTTTTCGGGGCACGCGGTCTTTGAAATGCTCAAAAGCAGCTGTTGTCTTGATCCCGACCGTGTCGTAAAAGTCTTTTATACCCACGGGTATGCCATGCAGCGGACCTCGCCATTTACCTGCCTTTATTTCGCTTTCCGCAACCCTGGCGTCCTCCCGCGCCTGGTCAGCCAGTACGGTTATGAATGCGTTGAGCTTTGGGTTGATTTGTTCAATCCGCATTAGACAGGCGTTTACAACTTCCACTGGCGAGACTTCCTGCTTTCGAATACCCTCCAGAAGGGTTGCGATATCTGTGGTTTCTTTTTCCATTGTCACAGCTGGGATTGGCTTCGGCATTGCTCCTCCTATTGCTTGCTGGGCGCCTTTACTGGTATCCATATCTCGAAACCTCCCATTCCTGTAGTCGGATTGAATTCTTCGCCATACCGTTCAAAGTCGGGCGCATCCACGACCTCGTACTCGAAGGTCGGCAGCCATTCATTCCAAATTGTGTTCCACGTGCTCCGAATCGTGGAGATATGATCGCGTTGAGAAAAGACCGCGTATTTTTGGGCAGGAATTCGCACACGGCTCCAATCTGCGGGAATCCTCAAAAAATCCTTCACTTCCACACCACACACATAATCAAAGCTGCCGGTGTCGTCGCTGTTGCAACATACCCCGTAAGCTGTGCGGCCAATTTGCCCCGGAACGTGGTCCAGATGAGGCAGGAAGTGTTGCCATTGCGAGGGTATGCCAGCGCTCGCCTCGCACGTGTAGCGCGCCCATATTCCTGCGATAAGCAGCCGCCTGCCATCCTCCAAGCGCGGCGGTTCGAGTTTGATGAGCAGTGTTTCATCCATTTTGATGGGCTCGACCGCTTCGATCTTCTTCAGATTGCCTTGCGCGCGAATCATTTCGGGCGTCACGCCGAACTCATCGCGGAACGCGCGGGTAAAAGCCTCGTGTGAACCGTACCCCGCATTCAAAGCGACAGCCAAAATATCCGGTGCGCCGCGCGATAGAGCTTTTGCCGCTTCAGTTAAGCGCCGGCCACGCACGTAGCGCATGATCGAGTGGCCCGTGGCGGTGCCAAATGCCCGCGTCATATGAAACCGCGACACTCCCGCCGCCTTCGCGACCTCCTCAAGCGTGATTTCACCGCCGAAGTGGCTTTCGATGAACCAGAGCGCCTTCTCAACAGAACTCATAAAAGGTTTCCCATCGGTGCAGGCCTAGTATGCCTGCTATTGTTTCTGTTGATTTGATTGAAATTGCGATTTCGGAAGGGTTCTCACCTTTGGGGACAGCCCCAAATTGCCTCTGCATGCACACCCACGTCAGGCTTCGCGGGTGGATTGTCGGCAACCCTTCCGCAATCTCAAGGATTCGGCTCGATACCGATATGGTCATTGACCGCTGATCGAATCCGCTGCTTGCAGCCAAGATATCGTTCGGTCGTTTGAACTGAGACATGCCCCAAGAGGAATTGGATCTGCTCCAACTCGCCTCCCGAAGCATGGCAGAGCCGAGCACAGGTCCGTCGCAGATCGTGTGGCGCCAACTTCGCCACGCCGATGCGCTTGGCGGATTCCCTCACAATGTGCCAAACCGCCTTCACCGTCATGCCATCTCCCCATGTCCTTCCAACTTTGTTGACCCGGCGGAATAGTTTTCCTCGATCGATTCTAGCTGCGGCGAGCCAATCGTCGAGTTCGGTTCTCACCCAATCAGGAACTGGAACTGTTCGAACGTGGCTACCCTTGCCGACCAGATCAACAATGGCCCAATGCTCTTCGCGTTGCTGGAGGTGATCCACTCTCAACGCCACGGCTTCATGCCGTCTCAAGCCGCACGCGAGCAGCAATGCGAGTAATGCTCGGTCGCGTTTTCCTTTCAGTCGTTGATGATCGGGTGCTTGCCAAAGTGCTTGGCCCTGCTCCGCCGTCAGCCAATTGCCGAGGCGCACTCCCAACTTCTTCACGCCCTTAACACGGCGAATGCCAGCCGCCAAATCGGCGCTGAGGAGACCGCAGTCGGCGGCCTCGTATGCAAGCCGGCGCACGGCACCGAGACGTAGATTGACGGTGCCAGGTGCAAGTTGACGGGATTCGAGATGAGACCGATAGCGCAGCACTACAATTCTGTTGAGAGCCAAGCGAGGTTCCGAACAATACCAGTCAACGAATTCATCGATGGCGTGACGATAACCCCGTTGGGCGTCCAGGCTGGTGAGGCTATTCAAGACTGCGGCTTTGGCGTGCTCGAGGTCTGGCAAGCGCAGGACAGATTTTGTGGTGGTGCGTTTTCTTCGTGAGTAGGGTTTCCGCTTCATGACCGGTGGCCTCCATGCCACCGATCAATGATTGGGTGAATGTTGCGGCGGTACGGTCAGAGTTGCTCGTGATCCGCTCAGAAAGGCAAATTCGCGGCAGGCTTCCGGCCCCGATTCATGGCGCGGGCATGCCCCAGGTCACAACTACCACGTTGAGTTGTTATACCAACGCAGGAGGACCGAGGCCTGTTGATTTCCCCTGTATAGTCTCGTCGTCAGTCCAGCAAGGAAGAATCACACAGAGATTGACATGATCGCCGATCCCGCCCGCCTAAGGAAGCTCCATCTCACCGGTCTGCACGACTAGTAGACACATCTACATGAGGGAGGGAGAGAAGTAGGCGCGAGCAGGACGAGAGAACGGTGTCGGATAACTATTTGGGCCTGCGCTAGCCCTTTATCACCGGAAGCAAGAAAGAGTCCATTTCCGGGAGGAGGAAGCGTTCTCGTCCGTCTCCCTCCCATAGTGCTGTGCACTCAGTCGCCCCAGATAAGCGAAATACTGAGCTTTTGCTGGCTTCTGTTCCTTTTAAGAAAGATGTGCCGCAGCGGCGACGTGGTGGTTGGGCAATACAGAGCTTGCACCAGCGTTGGCAAAAATCCGCTTTAGGTTCTCGGGATGGAAGAACTCCTCTTGCGAGGTCCATCCCTCCAGCGCCATGACGAAGCGGTTTGTATCCTCTTGATTGCCGCGCAGCGCGAGGCGGAGTTGGAGGAGTTCAGGTGAGAAGGGGGTGAACCTAGCGGCTGCGATATTTTCGCGATATTCGGCCATCGTGGCTTCGTTTCTTCGGCGCTCATATCTCATCAGAGCGTCATCCAAAGGGCACTGCCCAGCCAGACCTTCGTGAATCGCCATCGTCAGGAAGTCGGCGTCGCGAAAGGCATCACAAATTCCGTGCGCCTTGATGGGGTCTTTGTGACATCCAGCATCGCCTACGAGTGCCCAGCCCGGTCCGAATGGACGGCGCAAGAAGTTGGGCACGTCGGCGGCACCATAGAACCGCTCTTCGCGGCGTCCGGAGCGCACTCGTTCCGCGAATCCGGGAATCTGATCCACAACGTGCATGAACTGGCCTTCGATATCGGCTTTCACCGAACCAAACTCGTCGATGGGCCAACCGATGAAGATCGCGAACAAATTGTCGTTGGTTAGGAAGCCGAAGATCGCCCGGTTTTTTCGCAGGTACCACTCAAATCCTTCCGTCGGCACGCCGCTCCAGTAGGAGAAATACCAGCAGGTCAGCGTGGGAGTCTCCTCGTAGGAGAGGGCACCAACCGCACGGGCGAGAGTCGAATTCCTGCCATCGGCACCAATGGTGATGAATGCTTTTTCTGTGCTGCTGGTAGGTTGACGGTGATCGCGGCCGCGAATGCCTGTGACCCGCTCACCCTCCCACAGGCAGCTCTCCACAAGGAAGTTCGGGCGGAACTCGACACCAGCTTCGATCGCCGCTTCCACCAGCACTTGATCGAGCTGCCGGCGTCGCGGACCATATCCCCAAGCCACGTTTCCCACCCGAATGTCTCTTCCAATCAGCGGGAAATCTCCGAAGTCGGTGAGATGGTTGGTAAGTGGAGGGCAGTTCGTACCAACGACTTTCTCCAAAAGACCCCAGTCGGCGAGCCGCTTTGGACCATGCCTGTGTATGAAGTGTCCCCGGTGCACATCACTGGGAATAACACCTCGTTCGAGAAGCAGCACCCGATGACCGTGGCGGGCTAGCAGCATTGCCGTTACCGCTCCCGCGCACCGGGCGCCAATCACAATCGCGTCGTACATAACACCTCCGATAGTCTGCGAATGATCGCAACACAGAAATGTTGGCAGACGACCGGAAGCTTGGATTGTAAGAATGGGAAATGCTACTTGAGGGAAAGGCGGCGCCCGAATCCGTTGGAAACACCCGTCATGAATTCCCGCGGAGAATACCCGGTCATTCTCCTGAATTCCTTTGAGAAGTGGGCTTGGTCATAGTAGTAATCGTAAAGGCGTTCCTTGAGAAGGTCATACGACAATCCTTGCGCCCATTTTCGGTAGAGCATTTGAAATCTAAAGATCCCCGCCAATACCTTGGGAGGGAGACCGACCTGCTGCCTAAAGAGGAGGTCTAAATACCGCCGCGAGTATCCTGTCTTCCGTTCCAGTTCTTTTATTGGTATTCGCCCATGGGCTAGTTTCAGAGCGTTAACACAAAACTCGATGACTCCGTTGCTCCGCTGACTCCTGCGCGAAAGCTTGACTAACTCATCCTGAATGAAATTCACCTTCTGTTCTGGTTTTTCCATGTTGCAAAGAGTTTCCCTAGTCTGCCGTCCCCATCGGCCGAAAAGCACCTCCGAGTCGAATATTTTTTCTTCCACGGTTTCGTGCATGGGTATCCCAAACAAAGGAAAGGCGGCGTGAGGAGAAAACTCAATCCCGATGAACCCGGTTTTTCGAGCGCTGGAGTGGATGAGAGTCGCCTTGATTCGATTCCCAACGAAATATAAACCGTGCTCGCGACTCACTCCTGCGCGGTCTTCGCTTATACCGGATAGTGAGTTTTCGTAAGGAATGATGAGCTTGGGACAGCCGTTGGGTACCGCGAGATTCCTGTCGGTCAGGGCTATGCCAGTTGCGCTTTCGAAGACCCAGAATGACTCGATGTAGGGCTGCAATTCCAGCCGGGGTTTTACAAATGAAAGTCTCACTTTGAGATCTCAGCAAAAAGCAATGAATACCTTTCTATCGCGCACAGCAATGCGCTGGGCCGTGCCATTCAAAATTCTGGAAGAAAGGGCGGAGCAAGCCACCGATGGCCACACCTGCGTGCCGATGCGATTCTTTTTCATTTTGCTCCTTAATATTGGATGCCGCAGGAACGACCGGGTTGCGTTTCGTTGCACGTCGTCGGCTGCCGAGTGGTGGTCCGACTGCCAACTGTTTGCAATTGCCGGTAGCGGATCTCCGGGACGAGGAAGGGCTCACCTCGTGATGATCGTAGCCAATAAGTGGTGGGGTTAACTTGTGGGGGCAGATGCACGAAGTTGTTCCCGGAACCATACGTGTGCTTGCTCACTCGTGAGTCGAGGGTGCCAGACCATGAAATACGGGAACGACGTGATCGCGCTACGCCAAAAACTGGAGAACAACGAACTGGAGGAGCGAAGCTGAAACGAGGCCATTTGGCGGATGGTCGGCAAACAAGAAACTGAGAATCGATAACTTCAGGATTGCCCGTCATCCACGCGGAATTGGATCGAAGCCACATGGGGGCAAGCTCCCCGTTAGGGAATTTGCGCTCACTCTGGCCGGGGATTTCATCTCTACTGTATGTACGCTTAGGCGGAGTTGGCAGAGCGAGCTTCCGAAAACATCTCAATTGTTACTGGGGATCAGCGCAACGGCTCAGGGTGTTCCGTTGAACAGCCGCCGCTGAATCGCCAGCGCGCTCGCAGATGGTGAGAGCGCACGACTTATATAGACTTCTCCTCCATAGTCAACGATTGACGCTTCGAATCCAGCATCTGATAAACACTCTTTCACGGGCAAGGATTCAGACGAGGCGATGTAGCGCGCGAAGAATCTGGTCAAATCTGTTCCGGCAATCTCTGACGCGGCTCTCTGCACGTCCTCGGGAGTATATTCATTCCCGGTCAAACCGAAGCGGCTCTCCATTAGTCGAAAAAGATCGTCGATTCCTTTTCGCCCGCCCGTCTGCTTTTGAATCATGGCGTCTAGACAAAACGCTGCGACCCATCCTCCGCTGTAGACCCCGGGCCGATTGTATGTTTTCGCTACGGTTCTCGCTCCGTCGAACCCTGGCCTCTTATTTCCAGTACTATCACCGATCGAGAACGCATCTTTCGTTGGAAAAGGACTCGCCGGAACCACGATCAATTCAGTCACCGGAAATGGGGCGGGTCAACTCGGCGGGTTGCACCATCGCTACGAACGACGGGCTGCCTGAAAAGCGCGACTACCCTCTCCCTTCGTCCGGCCAATTCTTTAAACCTGATTCCGAAGTGACGCTACGTGCGTCGGCTCCCGCCTGCTCGCTCGAGGATCGCAACAAATGTCGGCAACCGTCGGGATGTTTGCAGAAAAAAAATGAATCGTTCTGGGCCAGACGGCATTTTCGTTAGGCACAGTTGCTTTCTGAACGTAGGTTCGCCATTCCTTGGCGTCACAGAGAACAACGACCACGACGTCACTGGGCAACTTGACTTGTTCGTCTCACGGGAAATCTTCTTCAAGGCGTCCCAAGCATCAGGAACTCAATCTGGTATGAACTCGCTCCGCGACAGACTCAGGTATGCGCAACGTCTTGTAGCGCCGTCTAAAGCGGGTGCCCTCCTGGCCGATTTTCAGGACGCCGGGCTCAGAGCGGAACAATTGGCACACCAACTCGGTTGACACGCCCCAGAGTTCCGCCAGTTCTGCGGGCGTATAGTGCTTCTCTTCTTTCATCATCAGGGGACTGAGTTTGACGACGCCGGGCGTAGCGGTCTTCGGGTTGCCCCACTCCAAGAACTCCTTGGAGCGCCGCAGCGTCCGACGGATTCTACCGAGAGTCACGGCGGCATTCTAGCACGACGAACGGGTGGTTCAAGTCGTCAACGACGACGTCCTCGGGGCGTAGTATCCTGCCGCAGGAATAGAACCCTCTGGCATCATCATCGCTGCGCTGCGATGGATTGCTGACATTTGGCGTAGCATCGGGCGTCACCACACTGGTAACAGCAAAATCTTGCTTCGTGAAAGAGCCGGACGCACTCTCTTTGTCGCCATAACGTAATAGTAAACATACTAACGGTGAGATTTTTTGATGGGTACGGAAGTGTGTTGTGCGTGCGGGTTCCTTGACAACCTTGCGCCCCGAAAAGACTGTACTCGTACGAAATTAGCGCCCACACTCCAGTTAGCAAATTGTCCGAGCCACTAGGATTAGTCTCCGGTCCCCCGCGCGAAGTCTTCGACTGAGCGTGACCGCCTTTTCCCCTCCCGCAGTTTGCCGTACATCGCTAGCCACATAGGAGGCAGCCATGCATTTGCCTTTTGACATCCTAAAGAAAGAGCGAGATGGAAGTTTCCCCTGGTTTGAGACAGTGAACGACCTGGGGTCTGCGCAACAACAAATCCAACAGCCGGACCCGATACCGCAGCCAGCGCCAGCGCCGGAACCCGCCCCCGAGCCCACACCTGCGCCCCAATCCGACTCCAACCCCAACCCGAAAGGCCAAGCGATCCGGTGTCGTTACAGCTCAGCACAAAGATTGTGGATAGTGCGAATGCCGTCCGTCTTGACAACTCTGGGAAACGGTGCAATATGACCTCCAGGGACCCAAACCCGCCGACTCCTGTCCCACAGGAGAACCAAACATGAACGCCAAGATTCTGACATTTTCATCCCACGGTGATACGACGAGCGGCGATGATGTCTCGCAGCAATGATTTCGTGCGCTTTACGTTGATGGCAAAATTGTCGTCGACGAAAAATACGGCAATATGGCCGCCCTCCTCCCGCGCGCGCGCTTTCAGCAGCAATAGTTCGTTCACCACGCTTTCATTCGTGCGAAAGCGGATGGAGTCTCCAAAAAATCCTGTCACGGTGCAAAACTCGCATCCGTAAGGACAACCGCGCCCGGACTCCACCGGAATAATCCGAAACGTTCCCCAACCAGCGCCTACGCGCTTCAGCAGCGGGTGCAACACGCCCGGGATCAAATTGAATTGGTCCAGCTTGATTTTGTCCCAGGGAATCTCTGGATATGGCTGGAGTGACGGTTTGCGCTCTTGGCCAAAATCGTCCACTGGCGCGTAGACATCCTTGAGCGCGTCGCGCGCAGCATCCTCCACGATTCTGGGCCATGTCTCATCGGCTTCGCCAAGAGCAACCGCGTCAGCATGGCGTGAGCCGCGGTCTCGCCCGAGCGCCTCATCGGCCATTTCGGTAACGTGAGGGCCGCCCATCACGACCTTCACTCCCGCGCCGCGGACAGCGTCAGCCATGCGATAGGCCTTGGCAACCATCCGGGTCATGGCGCCGATGCCGACCAATCCGATATTTTGTTCACGCACATAGTGCGCGATACCCTCTTCATCCATGTGCTGTGCGTTGCCGTCAATCAGTACTACTTCGTGGCCAGGCGGTGTCAGTGCTTGCAGCAGAAACATCCAAAGATGCGGCATGAAGTTGCGGGTCACGCCGTTGTCTGGGTTGTACAGTAGGATTTTCATTAAATCCTTTGCAGGCGCAATTTCCGACCGAATTGAACTTGCGATCCGACAGGGCCTATCCGCGCGAGCACGGTAGCTTTAGAGGATTGTGCGCTTACCAGGAGCATCGCACAGTTGATCACCTTTGCCGCGCCTGCTGCACCATATCCATCAGAACGTTCCTAGCTTCCGTAGGACTGCCCACTTCCCGCAAGAATGCGACGCGTGCACCACGCGTGCCATCTTGGGTTTTCATGCGTACGTGAAAGCCGAGCCGGTCGACCGAAGTCATCGCCACTTCCTGAGACTCAATTCCAGCAAATGCCCGGGCAAGCAAGATGAGCGCATTCCCGTGGTCGGTATTCATGTGCTGGATGATGTCGGTTGCAGCGTCAGCCAGCGGGTCGGGTTGCCCTCGGTAATATTCCTGGGCGGAGACCCAGCCCATCACCCCGAAGCCACCCACGTAGTAAACGTCCACGACGTCCATGCGGTAGAATGAGAAGTCTTCGAAGTCCACCCAGTATTTGCTGTTGGCGTTACGCGCCAAGTAGAGCTCACGTGCTTCCGCCACGTTCGGCTCAGGTACCGGCAGAACATTTCCCAACAACGTAACTCTGGATGCCCCCAGGGGATCGCCGCTGGCGTCAGGCTGGGTGACGAGCAGGCTGGCGTGCGGGTTCGCCTGCAAGTTTTGGGTATGCATGGCCATCGTGCTGATGAGGAAGATGGGATGTCCGTGGTCGTCCAACCCGTAGGGCATCACTGATCCGAAGGGGAAGCCCGGCTGTTTACGTGAAAGTGTCGAGAGGCTACCGATGCGGCCCAAGTACAGCAAAGTGCGTGCTCGCTCGGCAAAGGAAGGCTCGGCGACCGCAGGTTGGTCACTCGCCGCGCCAGGACCCGCGTGTTTTCCTATGGATAGAGAAGACATTGCTGCTCTCCCGCAAAAGTTTGAGCAATCATCCGGG
>Ga0207862_1000300_pt1 | contig 14611 bp, 14 predicted proteins | sample LuqExpMetageno81_FD_187838 | JGI IMG/M metagenome (GOLD analysis project Ga0207862, IMG submission 187838) | Tropical forest soil microbial communities from Luquillo Experimental Forest, Puerto Rico - Sample 81 (SPAdes) | ecosystem: Environmental > Terrestrial > Soil > Tropical forest ... | reverse complement strand
AAAGCGACGGTAGGCATAGTTCAGGAGAATAGGGGAGAGGGAGCCGGGTCAGCCGCCTCACCTTTCTCACCCCCCTCATTATACTCTAAATTTTCCAAATATTTCTTGACAGTGGCCTTAGACTTTGTAATATGCTTCACAATGATGTTGGAGACGCTTGCCCTGCCCGCCTGCTAAAACAAATCCTTGAAGGAGGTTGTATTCTTATGGGAAAGATTCCTGCTGACTATTTGCCCCCGAAAGAACTATGGGCGGATTACACTTCGCCGGCCGAATTTCCGGTCCCGGACAAGTTGAATCTGGCCGAATTTCTCCTGGACCGGCACGTCAAAGAAGGTCGCGGAGACCAGGCCGCCATCCTTTTCGGCGACACCAAGCTCACCTATAAAGAACTCATGGCCATGGCCAACAAGGTCGCCAACGTCCTCAAAAGCCTGGGGGTGGAGTCACAAGACCGGGTGGGTATCCGCATGACCAATGCCCCCGAGGCCGTGGCCATTAACTTCGGCATTATGAAAATTGGCGCCATTCCGGTGCCGGTCTCCCCTCTGTGGGCCAAGGAAGAAGTGGCTTTCGTTCTGAACAACTCCGAATTCAAGGTCTTTGTGGTAAGCTTCCCCCTCATGCAACCGGTGGAAGACAGCAAGCACGAATGGCAATTCCCCACCAAGGTGGTGGTAGTGGGCGGCAAGCCCGAAGACGCGGAGGCCAAGGGCAATGTGTCTTTCGCCAAGGCCATGGCGACGGCCAGCGACCAGTTCACCAACGCCATGATGGACCCCTATGACATCGGGGTGATCCTGTTCACCTCCGGCACCACCGGCCAGCCCAAGGGCTGCGTCCACTTTGTCCGGGAAGTATACCTCGAGTCCCAAATAGTCAACAAGCACGTCTGGCAGTTGGGCCCCGGTGAAGTCCTGGGCGGCTCCGCACCCGTAACCTTCGCGGCGGGCTACGGCACCTTCTGCCTGATCCCCTTTGCCGGCGGCGGCACCATTTCCCTGCTTCCCAAGTTCACCCCGAACGACATGATGGAGACCATTCAGAAGCACAAGGTCACGGTGGTCACGGGTCTCCCCACCGCCTACCGGAAGCTTCTGGAGATGCCTAACTTCAACGACTTCGATATCAGCACCGTGCGCATGTTCACCACCGGCGGCGACGCCTTGACCGGCAAGACCCTGTCCCAGTGGCAGGCCAAGACCGGCAAGCCCATCTGGGAAGGCCTGGGCGGCACCGAGATGATGCACTTGGTGACCTCCACCGCCATCGGCGGCATTCCCATGGCTGACAGCATCGGCAAGGCGATTCCCGGCTTCGAGATCAAGGTGGTCCGGGAAGACGGCCAAACCGCCGGTCCGGGGGAAGTGGGCAGCATGATGATCAAAGGCCCCACTGGCACCCTGTACTGGAAGCCCATGATCCAGGATCAGAAGCTCCTGAAATCCATGAAAAAGGGCATTAAGGACGGCTACAACATGATGGGCGACGCCGTCATGATGGACAAGGACGGCTACATCTTCTTCCAGGCCCGGGAAGACGACATGATCAAGTCTTCCGGCTTCCGTCTGGCCCCCACCGAGATCGAGGACGCCATGATCCGCCACAAGGCGGTGCGGGACGACGCCGTAGTGGGCATTCCTGACGAGATCATGGGCCAGAAGGTGGTGGCCATGATAGAACTCGAGCCCGGCCATGCCCCCTCCCAGGAGCTGGCCAACGACATCATCAAGTCCACCATGGATGTCTTGGCCACTTACAAGCTGCCCCGGGAATTGGTCTTCCTGGACTCCATCCCCCGGACCGCCACTGGCAAAATCATCAAGAAAGACCTCCGGAAGCACTACCCGGAATATCCCAATAAGTTCGTGCCCAAGGTAAAATAGGGCCTCACCTTTCCTGGGGGCGGTGCGCCGCCCCCAGGTCCTTCCTCAGGCAGCCCCCCTTTGTGACCTTTTTCTTTTGACTTTGCCTTCTCGTCTGTTTAAATATTAGATGGCCGAAAAAAAGGAGACTAGAATTGCCGAACGTCGTTGTGGTGGGCACCCAGTGGGGTGACGAAGGTAAGGGGAAGATCGTTGACTTGTTGACTGAGCAGGCCCAGGTGGTAGCACGCTACCAGGGCGGCAACAACGCCGGGCATACCCTGGTGGTGGGTGGGGAAAAATTCATCTTCCACCTGATCCCCTCCGGCATCCTGCACCCGGGGACTGTTTGCTGCATCGGCAATGGGGTGGTCCTGGACCCCGAGGTCTTTTTGGGCGAAATCGAGCGTCTCAAGTCCCGGGGGGTCAAGGTGGGGCCGGAGAACCTGCGGGTAAGCGAGCGCACCCAGGTCATCATGCCCTATCACCAGCGCCTGGACAAGGCCCGGGAAAAGGCCAAGGGCGCGGGAAAAATCGGCACCACCGGCCGGGGCATCGGCCCCTGCTACGAAGACAAGGTGGCCCGACGGGGGATCAGGGTGGCGGACCTGGTGAATCCCGAACTATTCCGTGCCAAGCTCCAGGAGGCCTTGCCGGAAAAAAATTTTCTCCTGGAAAAATTTCTGGGGGACCGGCCCTTCAGCTTCGAGGAGATCTTCGCGCCATACCAGGAGATGGGGAAGGCCCTTAAACCTTTGATGGCCAATGTCTCCGTCCTCCTCCAGACGGCCTTGCAGACCGACAAAAATATTCTCTTTGAGGGTGCCCAGGGGACCCACCTGGACATCGACCACGGCACCTACCCCTTTGTCACCTCCAGCAACCCCGTGGCCGGGGGTGCGGCCACCGGCAGCGGCATCGGGCCTAACGCCCTGCACCGGGTCCTGGGGATCGTCAAGGCTTACACCACCCGGGTGGGGGGCGGGCCTTTCCCCACGGAATGCCTGGATAAGGTCGGCGACCACATGGTGGAGTGCGGCGTGGAGTTCGGTTCCACCACGGGGCGGCGGCGGCGCTGCGGCTGGCTGGACATGGTGGTGCTGAAAGAGGCGGCCCGCCTGAATGGCTTGACGGGCCTGGCCATCACCAAGCTGGACGTGCTTTCCACCCTCAATCCGGTGCGGATTTGCGTGGCTTATGAACTGGACGGCGAGCGCCGGGAGGTCATGCCGCCGACGCTCTCGGAACTGGAGCGCTGCCAGCCGGTGTTTGAGGACCTGCCGGGCTGGACGGAGGACCTTCGCGGGGTGCGGCATTTTGAAGATTTGCCGGTGAACACCCGAAATTATCTGAAGCGTCTCGAGGAACTGGCCGGCGTGCCCATCCAGATCGTTTCCGTGGGGCCCGACCGGGAAGAGACCATTGTTCTGCAGGATCCTTTTATTTGAACAAAATTTTGTGTAGAATAAATATAGAAGACAGGGGGGGTGCCTGCCCTACCTTTGGTGATTCTGGACTAATTTTCCCGCTGGAAGCTTATCGATGCAAGATGGGGCACAGACTTAGGAAAAATATAGAACATCCGCCCCCGACAGTTCTTTTTCAGGATTATAATCCGCTAGCAAACCTGTCGGGAAAAAATACCGCCGTAATCTGAGAAAAGACGAACCGCCGAGGGCGGCGGTCCTATATTTTTAATGTCGATTATTTTTCAGAATTTAAATATGTTGGGATTAATATTAAATCTTATAGCAACTATACTTCTATTTTTAGGTTCTAAAGCAGTGCCCTGGGATATGCAAACCTATAACGGCGAAACTAAAGAAGAAATAGAATTTATACGGAATCGCGAGTACATAGCAAAAATAGGATTTTTCCTTTTATTTATTGGATTCTTTCTACAGTTACTTGACGCCGTATTAAAAAAATAATTCAAAGTTTTAAGGAAGAGAGCATGCTCGAAATCCGCTTTCATGGGCGCGGGGGGCAGGGAGCCGTAACCTCGGTGGAGCTTCTGGCCCTGGCCGCCATCAACGAAGGCAAGTTCGCCCAGGGCTTCCCCAGCTTCGGGCCGGAACGCCGGGGCGCGCCGGTGCTGGCCTTCCTGCGCATCGATAACAAGGCCATCGGCTTGCGCTGCAAGATCGCCAACCCCGACGTCATCCTGATCCTGGACCCGAGCCTCATCCGCATCCAGAATCCCACTGCGGACTTAAAGCCCCACGGCCTCATTGTCTTGAACAGCCCCAAGTCCCACGCTGAGGTTCGCCGGGAGTTCGGCTTCAAGCACAAGCTGGCCCTGGTGGACGCCAACACCATCGCTAAGGAAGTCCTGGGGGTGCCCATCACCAACACCACCATGCTGGGGGCCCTGATCAAAGCCACCGGGGCGGTGGCCGTGGAATCCATGGAGGTTCCGCTCAAGGAGCGCTTCGGACCTTTGGCGGTGAAAAACTTCAACGCCTTGAAAGTGGCATTCGACAAAACGGTGGTGGAGGAGGCCCAATCATGAAGCCTTTAGAGGAAACCACCTGGCAGGAGATAGAACTGGGGGGCCTGTTGCGGGAGCCGGGCAGTGCCCGTGCCTACCGTACCGGCGATTGGCGCTCCCAGCACCCGGTGTGGACCAAGAGCCGTTGCATCCGCTGCGGGGTGTGCTGGACCGTGTGCCCCGAGCCCGCCATCGTCGAGGAACCCGGCGGCTATTTTGACATGGACCCCGATTACTGCAAGGGCTGCGGCACCTGTGCCCGGGAATGCGTCACCGGCTGCATTTCCATGATGCCGGAGGAGGAATGATGGCCAAAGCCAAAGCCGAAACCAAGGCCGAAGGCAAAGTCGACGCCAAAATCGAAGCCAAAGCCAAAGTTGAGGCCAAACCCGAGCCCAAAGCCGAAGCCAAAGGAGAGGCCAAGGTAGAGACCATAGCCAAGGTCGACCCCGTCGCCAAAGCTTATGCGCCTGCCCACCGGGTGGGGATGGAAGTCTCCATCGCGGTGAGCCACGCGGTGCAACTGTCCCGGGCCGAAGCCATCGCCGCCTACCCCATTACGCCCCAGACCCACATCGTCGAGCACCTGTCCAGCATGGTAGCCAACGGCGACCTGGACGCCGAGTTCATCAACGTGGAGTCCGAGCACTCGGCCATGAGCGCCTGCATCGGCATGTCGGCCAGCGGCGCCCGCACCTACACGGCCACCAGCTCCCAGGGCCTGGCCCTGATGCACGAGATTCTTTTCATCGCCAGCGCCATGCGCTTCCCCATCGTCATGACCGTGGCCAACCGGGCCCTATCGGGGCCGCTGTCCATCTGGAACGACCACGGGGACATCATGGCCGCCCGGGATATCGGCTGGATTCAGATCTTCGTGGAAAACGGCCAGGAGGCTTTCGACCACTCCGTCATGGCCTTCAAGATCGCCGAAAACCCCAAGGTGCTCCTGCCCACCATCATCAACATGGACGGCTTCATCCTCTCCCACGTGGTGGAGGCCCTGGAGATGGTGGGCCAGAAGACGGTGGACAATTTCCTCCCCGCGTACGTGCCCCGGCACCAGCTCGACACCAAGAACCCGGTCACCATGGGGGCCTTCGCCATGCCGGAGATCTATACCGAAGTGAAGATGAAGCACCAGGTGACCCTGACCAATGCCTACGAACACATTATGGCGGTGTGGGACGAATGGGCCGGGCTCACCGGCCGCCGCTACCAGCCCGTGGAGCGCTACCGCACCGAGGATGCCAAGGTGCTGCTCCTCACCATGGGTTGCCTCTCCGAGGTGGCGAAGATCGCGGTGGACGAAATGCGGGAAGCCGGCGTGCCCGTGGGCCTGCTGAAGCTCCGGATGTGGCGGCCCTTTCCGTTTCAGGATTTGCGGGAGGCCGTGGGCGACGCCGAGCTCCTCGTCGTCTGCGACCGGGCCCTGTCCCTGGGCGGCCCCGGGGGACCGGTGATGAGCGAAGTCAGGAGCGCCCTTTATGCCGCGGCCCAGCGGCCTCAGATTTTAGGCTATATCATCGGCCTGGGCGGGCGGGACGTGGCTCCCGAGGCCTTTAGAGAGATTGTCGACCAGGCCCAGAAGGAAGTGGCCCAGGGTCCCAGCCAGGAATTTCACCTCTATGGAGTGCGAGGCTGATGGACAAGTTCGGATTTGCCGAAAGCCAGAAATATGATACGTACGCCTCCCGGCTTATGCCCCGGGAGGAGTTGTTCACGCCGGGTCACCGCGCCTGCCAGGGCTGCGGCGAGGCCCTGGCGGTCAGGTGGGTGACCAAGGCCATCGGCCCGGATGCCATCATCGCCCACGCCACCGGCTGCATGGAAATCGTCTCCAGCGGCATGCCCCAGACCTCGTGGATGAACCCCTGGATCCACGTGGCCTTCGAAAACACCGCGGCGGTGGCCTCGGGCATCGACGCGGGCCTCAGGATCCTGGAGCGCAAGGGCAAGCTCACCGGTCCGCCGCCCAAGGTGGTGGCCATGGGGGGCGACGGCGGCACCAGCGACATCGGCCTCCAGGCCTTAAGCGGCGCCCTGGAGCGGGGTACCAACTTCACCTATGTTTGCTGGGATAACGAAGCCTACATGAACACCGGCATCCAGCGCTCCAGCTCCACCCCCTTCGGCGCCATGACCACCACCTCGCCTCCGGGGAAGCGGAGCATCGGCCAGTCCACCTGGAAAAAAGACATGGTGGCCATCGCCGTGGCCCACAACATTCCCTACGTGGCCACGGCCAGCCCCAGCTACATCTTTGATCTGTACTTCAAGATCAGGAAAGCTCTCGAGACCCCGGGGCCGGCCTATGTTCACGTGCTCTCGGTGTGCCCCACGGGTTGGCGCTCGCCCACGGACCTGTCCGTGCGCCTGGGCCGCCTGGCGGTGGAGACCGCGGTCTTTCCCTTGTTCGAAGTGGTGGAGGGGAAATACCACCTCACCGTGCAGCCGCACCAGATCAGGCCCATCCGGGACTACATGAAGCCCCAGGGCCGCTTCCGGCATCTCAGAGAGCCCGAGATGAACTTTATTCAGAAGCGGGTCATCGATCGCTACCGGGACCTGTTGGCTAAGTGCAATGTCCCCGAACCCGAATTTCCATTTTTGCCCGAAGAGGCGCCGGCGGAGGAAGGTAAGTAATGGACGCAGAACGCCTGGAAGGGATCCTGTCCAAATACGAGGGGGAGAGCACCGACCTCATCCCGGTGCTCCAGGACATGCAGGACAGCTACAACTATCTGCCCAAAGATGAGCTTAAGGTGGTGGCCGCGCGCCTCCATGTCCCCCTGACCCAGATTTACAGCGTGGCCACCTTCTACACCATGTTCAGCCTGGTGCCCAAGGGCGAGCATCAGCTCAAGGTGTGCCTGGGGACCACCTGCCACCTGCGGGGGGGTCAGCGCCTGGTGGATTCCGTGGCCAGCCGCCTGGGCTGTGAGGTAGGCTACACCACCAAGGATGGCTCCTTCTCGCTTGAGACAGTGGGCTGCCTCGGTTCCTGCGCCCAGGCCCCGGTGATGATGATCGACGACAAGTATTATGCCCGGGTGACGGTGGATAAGGTGCCGAAGATCCTGAAGATGTACCAGAGATAGCAATCAGCTGTCAGCAGTTGGCGCCACCACAGTGTTCATACCTAGGGGACGTATTTGTTACGATATGGAACCAGTGAATTAATTCCCCCTCACCCCAGCCCTCTCCCCCCGCTGGGGGGAGAGGGCTGGGGTGAGGGGGGCCGAAATTAAGAAAGGTTAGAATTTTTAAGAAATTCGGATACTCAGCAGTCAGTTGAGCCGGCAAAGGCTGGCTGCCGACTGCAGACTGCTCAAAAGAGAACGCTATGCCGAAAATTGAATCCATCGACCATCTGACCGAATACCGCCGGAAGCTCAAGGCTAGCCGGGACCCCAAGCAGCCCACCGTGCTGGTCTGCGGCGGGCCGGGGTGCCTCCCCCTCGGGAGCGAGGAAGTGGCTGAGGCCTTCAAGGGGGCCCTGGCCGAAAAAGGCCTGGACGGCAAGGTCATCCTCAAAACCTGCGGCTGCCAGGGCCTGTGCGCCAAAGGGGTGAAGGTCCTCATCCGCCCCGAAGAAATCGCCTATCAGAAGGTCACCACCCAGGATGTGCCGGAAATCGTGGAACAGACCCTGGTGGGGGGGGCCGTGGTGGACCGCCTGGTCTACCAGGACCCGGCCACCGGCGATCTGTGCGCCCACAAAGGCGAGGTGCCCTTTTACAAGGGTCAGGACCCCATGGTCCTCCGGAAACTCGACCTCGTCGACCCGGAGAGCCTGGACGATTACCTGTCCGTGGGGGGCTACCGCACCCTGCGCAAGGTGCTGTTCTCCATGACCCCCGATGAGGTCATCGACCAGGTGGAGCGCTCGGGGCTCAGGGGCCGGGGCGGCGGCGGTTTCCCCACCGGCCGCAAGTGGCGCATCTGCCGGGAGGAAGAGGGGGCGGTCAAGTTCATCATCTGCAACGGCGACGAAGGCGACCCCGGAGCCTTCATGGACCGGGCAGTGATGGAGGGCGACCCCCACGCCGTTATCGAAGGCATGATCGTGGGGGCCTACGCCATCGGCGCCAGCCAGGGCTACATTTACGTGCGCCACGAATATCCCCTGGCCGTGAAGCGCCTGAGACTCGCCATCGATCAGGCCCGGGAATTCGGATTTCTGGGGAATAACATCCTGCGCTCCAAGTTCAGCTTCGACCTCAAGATCAGCCAGGGCGCCGGGGCCTTTGTCTGCGGCGAAGAGACGGCGCTGATGGCCTCCATCGAGGGCTTCATCGGGGAGCCCAGCCCCCGGCCGCCCTATCCGGCGCAGGCCGGCCTCTTTGGCCTGCCCACCATCATCAATAACGTCGAAACCTGGGCCAACGTGCCGGAAATCATCAACCTGGGGCCGGAGTGGTACGCCGCCCAGGGCACGGAAGCCAGCAAAGGCACCAAGGTCTTCTCGCTCGTGGGCGCAGTGAACAACACGGGTCTCGTGGAAGTGCCCATGGGCACGACGCTGCGCCAGATTATCTTCGACCTGGGGGGCGGCCTCCACAACGGCCACCCCTTCAAGGCGGTGCAGACCGGCGGCCCCTCGGGGGGCTGCATCCCGGAACAGTTCCTGGAACTGCCGGTGGATTATGACAGCCTCCAGCAGGTAGGCTCCATCATGGGCTCGGGCGGCATGATCGTCATGGACAACACCAGCTGCATGGTGGACGTGGCCCGCTACTTCATCGGCTTTCTGCATGCCGAGTCCTGCGGCAAGTGCACCCCCTGCCGGGAAGGCTTAACCCAGCTCAAGTACCTTTATGAGGAAATTACCAACGGCCGGGGCGAGATGGAGCATCTCACCCTTATGGAGGACCTGTGCCAGGCCATGGCCTCCGCCTCCATCTGCGGCCTGGGCCAGAGTGCGGTCAACCCGGTGCGCTCCACCCTCAAGTACTTTCGCCACGAATATGAAGCCCATATAAAGGACAAGAAGTGCCCGGCCCTGGTCTGCCGCCCGCTGCTCAAATACACCATCGATCCGGAGACCTGCACCGGCTGCCTGGCGTGTGTGCGGGAATGCCCGGTGGGGGCCATCAGCGGGGTCAAAAAAGAGGCCCAGGAAATCGATCAGGAAATCTGCATCAAGTGTGGCCTGTGCTATGAGACCTGCCAATTTGACGCGGTGGTCAGGGAGTAAGTGTCATGCCCTTTCAGAAACTTGCGGACCAGGTGAAAGCCCCCACCATCGAGGAGGTGGGGATTTATATCAACGGCATCTTTGTCCGGGCTCCCCAGGAGTTTACGGTGCTCCAGGCCGCCCGGGCCAATGGTTTTGAGATTCCCACCCTGTGCTATCACCGGGATTTGCCTTCCGAAGGCCACTGCCGCCTGTGCGTAGTGGAAATAGGGGAGGCGCCCCGGACGCGGCTGGTGAATTCCTGCACCTACCCGGTGGAAAAGGGACTCAAGGTCCAGACCCACTCGGACAAGGTCATGCAGGCCCGGCGCATCGTCCTGGAACTCCTCATGGCCCGGGCCCCCGCGGCAGAACTCATTAAAGAACTGGCCGCTGAGCACGGCATCCATGAAACCCGCTTTCACATCGATGACCCGCAAGAACGCTGCATTCTCTGCGGCCTGTGCGTGCGCACCTGCAAGGAGATCGTGGGAGTAAGCGCCATTTCCATGGCCAACCGCACCCCCGAAAAACAGGTGGCCACCCCCTTCAAGGAAGCCTCTGAGGCTTGCATCGGCTGCGGCTCCTGCGCCTTCATCTGCCCTACCAACGTCATCCCCTATACGGAAAAAGACGGGGTGCGCACCATCTGGGGCCGGAATTTTGAACTCCAGGCCTGTAAGGTATGCGGCAATTATATCGAGCCCAAGGCTCAACTGGAACATTGGGCCCAACTTACCGGAGACCCGGTGGAGACCTTCTTTGTCTGCCGGGATTGCCGGTAGGCGGCTTCAGCTTCACACCTCAAATCGACTATAAAAATGCCGCGCCGCCATCCCGGGCGGCGCTTTTTTTAACTCCAGAAGTTTTCCCGCTTAATATTTATTATTAAAGTTATTTTACTGAAAATCGGCTTCCGGGTTTCAGTCATTAAGGCTCAGAAAAATGGCTGGCAAGTCGGGCCGTCAGGCCCCGTCTTGCCAGCCCCATATGCGGGTTGTGAGGGGGCTTGGGGGAGGGCAGGGACCTCAGGTCCCTAGCTCTCCCCCAAAATCAGCTTCTCTCAAGTCCCCCTGGCAAATCTTCTCCCGGCCATCTCCGCGGCCATGACGATGGCGGCCTTGAGGCTCCCCGGGTGGGCGGAGCCTGTGCCCGCCAGGTCATAGGCGGTGCCGTGGTCCACGCTGGTGCGGATGATGGGCAGGCCCAGGGTGACGTTCACCGCGTCCATGAAGTGGAGCAGTTTCAGGGGGATGAGCCCCTGGTCGTGATACATGGCGCAGATGGCGTCGAACTCCCCCTGGGCGTGGCGCCAGAAGAGGGTGTCGGCAGGGAAGGGGCCGCTCACCGGCAGGCCCCGGCCCCGGGCCTCCAGCACCGCAGGAATGATGATTTCCGTTTCTTCGTCGCCGAAAAGCCCCCCTTCGCTGGCGTGAGGGTTCAGGGCCGCCACCCCCAGGCGGGGGGCGGGTATGCCGAAATCCTGGTGAAGAGCGCGGCAGGTCAGGTTGAAGAGGCGAAGCAGGCCCTCAAAGGTAAGGCGTTCGGGTACGTCCGAGAGGGCGCAGTGGATGGTGGCCAGGACCACCCGGAAACTTCCGCCCGCCAGCATCATGGCCGCCTCGCTGACGCCGGTGCGCTCCGCCAAAAGCTCCGTGTGCCCGGGGTAGCGGTAGCCGGCTAGGTTCAGGGCCGCCTTGCTGATGGGACCGGTGACTATTCCCGCCACTTCCATGTTCAGGGCCATATCTATGGCGGTGAGGATGTAGGTAACCATGGCCTGACCGCTGGCCGCACTGGGATGGCTGTAATTCAGGTCACCGGGAGCCAAATGCGACAGGGCCATGAGGTCAAGGTTACCGGCTTGGTAGCGCCCTTGGCCGGGGTCTGAGACGGGATTCAGGGTCAATTGGGGGGCAAGCGTCTGACGGGCCCGCTCCAGTGCGGGCAGATCTCCCAGCACTAATGGCCGGCAGGCCTGGTAAATCGCCGGATCGGCCAGAGCGAGGACTATGATCTCCGGGCCCACCCCTACCGGGTCCCCCATGGTGAGGGCCAAAAGGGGCCGTGCATCAGATTCGATTTTCATCTTTTTTCCAGTCGGGACCTGATCAGTAAAAAATATTTCTCCAACCTTTTAAATGTTCTAAGAGCACGCTTATAGGGGAAAAGGGATAAAAGATTAAAATCCCCCTAAATCCCCCTTTAGAAAAGGGGGACTTTTTCAGGAAATCCGGCAGGTTCCCCCCTTTTGTAAAGGGGGGTCAGGGGGGATTTTTTCTTCAGCCTTGGCATGTGGCTCCAGGGAACTGCTTGAGCCTTGGGGCGGAAGTATGCCAAAATGAGGCCACCACAACTATCACTCGTTTGGGAGTGGATGTCAATGTCAGAAGGACAGGAAGAGCAGCGCAAAGTAGCCAGACTGGGCCTCATCGGGGCCGGCGCCATGGGCGGGGCCTTGCTGAAGGGGCTTTTGGGGGCAGAGCGGCTAAAGCCGGGGGAACTGGTGTTTTGTGACCCGGACCCGATACGCCAGCAGGAGTTGGGGAAGCTGGGGGTCGAGGCGGCCCTGGACAATGCCGAGGTGATGCACTCCCCGGTGGTGGTGCTGGCGGTCAAACCCCAGATTTTAGGGAGTGTCCTGGAGGAAATTCGGGACTACAGCCGCCCCTGGCAGTTGGTGATATCCATTGCCGCCGGCGTGCCCCTGGCCGTCCTGGAAGAGTTTTTGCCCAACAGCCGGGTGATCCGGGCCATGCCCAATACGCCCCTCATGGTGCAGGCCGGCATGACGGCGCTGGCCCCGGGTAGCCGGGCTACCCCCGAAGACCTGGATCTGGCCCTGGACCTCTTCCGGGCTGTGGGCCGGGCCGAAGTCGTGGCGGAAACCCACCTGGACGCGGTCACGGCCCTGAGTGGCAGCGGCCCGGCCTTTGTGGCCGTGTTCCTGGAGGCCCTGGCCGACGGCGCCGTCAAGATGGGCCTGCCCCGGAGCCTGGCCATGGAATTCGCCGCCCAGACCGTCTTCGGCACGGCCCGCCTCCTCCTGGAGAAAAACCTGCACCCCGGCCTGCTCAAAGACCTGGTGACCTCCCCCGGCGGCACCACCATCCACGGCCTCCACGCCCTGGAACAGGGGGCCTTTCGGGCCGCCGTCATCAGCGCCATCGAAGCCGCCACCTGGCGGGCCCAGGATTTGGCAGGGACTGTGAAGTGATTTTGTGGGGGGGGCCAGGGAGCGGCGGCTCCCTGCCCTCCCCCCACAACTCATTTCACCAACCGCAAATGAATATCCATGGCGGGGGCGCTGTGGGTGAGGGCGCCCATGGAAATGAGGTTGACGCCGGTGGCGGCCACCCTGGGGAGGCGTTCCAGGCTCATGGAACCGGAGGCTTCGAGGAGGGCCTGGCCGGCGGTGAGGTGGACGGCCCGGGTCATGGTGGCTTCGTCCATGTTGTCCAGCATGATGATGTCGGCCTGGGCTACCAGGGCCTCTTCCAGTTCGGCCAGGGAGGTGACTTCCACCTCGATTTTCAGAAGGTGATGGGTGTGCTCCCGGGCCAGGCGCACGGCTTCTGTAAGGGAGCCCACCGCGGTGAGGTGATTGTTTTTGATGAGAACGCCGTCAAAGAGGCCGAAACGGTGGTTGGCGGCGCCCCCGGCCCTGACGGCGTATTTCTCGAGAGTGCGCCACCCCGGCGTAGTCTTACGGGTATCCACGATGGCGGCAGGGAAACCGGAGATGGCCTGCACCATCTTGCGGGTGTAGGTGGCGACGCCCGAGAGGCTCATGAGGAAGTTCAGGGCGAGGCGCTCCCCGGTGAGGATAGCGGCCAGGGGACCACGGATCTGGGCCAGCACGGTGCCGGGGGTGACCTCCTGACCCTCCGCGATTTCCTGGGAAAATTCTAGCCGGGGTTCGAGCCGCTGGAATACCCGTTGGGCCACGGGAAGTCCGGCCACCACCAGGTTCTGCTTGGCCCGGATCTGGGCCGCGCCCTGGCGGTCCGGGGAGATCAGGGCCCGGGTGGTGACATCCCCGGGACCCAGGTCTTCTTCCAAGGCCAGGTCGATGAGCCGGTCCACCAGGGGGTCGAATCCAGGGAAATTCTGTTTCATGCCGACTCGTGCCTTAATCAGTCAAAATCCTCGGTCCAGGGGATGGTGCAGGGGCTGTCGGGGTGGGGCGAAGAGGCTTCCTCCACGGCATCATCCCCGAAGCAGAGCCCTGAGCATTCCTGGCGCTCCTCGTCCCAGAAATTGCAGCGCTCGTAAATGCAATAGCCTAGGTGAGGTATAGGGCAGACTATTCTTCCAGAATCGTTCATGGAATTATTCTATCCTATCTCGTTTCGCAATGTTATGCCTTGCACAAAGAAGTTGAATATTTTCAGAAAGTAACGATGAGCCGCCTTTTGAATAAGGGATAATGTGATCAAAGTGAAGATTATCTTTGCTTCCACACATCACACATGCTCCTTTATCACGCCTCCAACAGATAATTTTACAGAGGTTGGAATAATTCTAAGGTGATCCAAGCTGGATAATAATTTTTGAAAATCAGAAATCATTTCATCGACAAGTTCTAATTTAAATTTAAAAACCCTTCTATTATTTACCTCTTCACGCCACGCGTCAATTAACCTGAAAAAACCATTGTAGACCCATATGCCAGAACGCATTTTTTCATAAACTTTAACCAATTCTGCTTCCGCTTCTCTACTCTTAAGATGCAGTGCGGCTTTGTAAAAGAGGCCATTTTGAGTTAAGCCACCGCCAGGATTTTTTTCAGGTTGATCGACAAGCTTAGGATGGGGGCCATTCTTCTGTGCTGGTATATCATGACCTTCATAAATTAATATCCTGCCTTCTTCTTCTATGCGGTCAGCATACGGGGCCCCGGATCGTAAGCTCATGAGAATTACACTATGACCGCCCCGTAAGCGAAAATTCATGCCTCGTTGTAAATTAACCCCCTCCTCCCTGCACATATCCAAGTAAGATATGACATCGCCTTGGCTAATCATAAGGCATCATCCATACCTCAAAAAAAGACGTTATCCCCTTACGCCAGCA
>Ga0207862_1000299_pt1 | contig 14615 bp, 11 predicted proteins | sample LuqExpMetageno81_FD_187838 | JGI IMG/M metagenome (GOLD analysis project Ga0207862, IMG submission 187838) | Tropical forest soil microbial communities from Luquillo Experimental Forest, Puerto Rico - Sample 81 (SPAdes) | ecosystem: Environmental > Terrestrial > Soil > Tropical forest ... | reverse complement strand
GAGCGTGATGTCTCCGGTTTCGAGGATCTCGCGCACCTGCGCTTCCACCACACTGCGAGGAAGCCGGTATTCGGGGATGCCGAGGTACAACATCCCACCCGCCACCGGTGACGCCTCGAAGATCGTGACGGAGTATCCCATCAACGCCAGATCGTGCGCGGCGGAGAGTCCCACCGGGCCGCCGCCGACTATCGCCACCTTGAAGGGCAGCTTGGCGGCGGGTTGCGTGGTGGGCGCAACAGGATGCCGCGACTCCGGCCCGTGGCGCTCGGTGAGGAACCGCTTCAGGGCGCGGATGGAAATCGGCTTGTCAATCTCCCCGCGGCGGCAGGCAGTCTCGCACGGATGGGCGCAGACCCGTCCACAGATGCTGGCCAGCGGGTTGGGATCGCGCGCAAACCGATACGCCTCCTCAAACCGGCCTTCGCCGATCAGCGTGACGTAGCGCCCCGCATTGGTATGCGCGGGGCACGCCATCATGCAGGGAAAGTTTGTGTTGAGCCATTCCCGGTCAACCGTTTTCCTGGCAAAGCGACTTAACATCAGCCCTCTTCGGCGAGAGTTTTCCTGAAGCGAATCGATCGGAGCACTCGGGGCGAAAACCGTGCGGATTTCGCCCCGGTTGAGTTCTTATTTCGAGAGAGTGAAGTCGGCCTTGCCGCTACCGGCGACGTCCACGGACTTGGTCTGGGGCTTCATGCCCTCGTGCCAGGCCACGACGTTGTACTTGCCGTCGGGAACGTTGTCGATCTTGTAGCTACCGCCCGCATCCGTCTCGGCAAAGTAGGGGGTCGGACTCACCACGATGTAACCGGACATCTCGGGATGCACATTGCAAAGCAGTGGCACGACGCCGGGATCATCGAACTTGAAGGATTTCTTTTCTCCCTTGGGCCATGTCCCGAGGTTGTGGGTCAGTTTCTTGTTGCCGCTGATCGACGGCCAGAAGACGTTGTGCTGCACTGTGTCGCTGTTCAGGAACTCGACCGTGGTTCCCTGCTGCACCACCATGACGTGCGGGTTGAATACGAGGCCCTTCTGATCCATGACGGGCTTTGCCGCAGGCGCCGGGAAGGTCTTGCCTGCAATCGTGTCCACGTACACGACCGACTTGCCGGTGGAGACCTTGCCTTCAATCGTGCCGGCAAAGGCGGAGGATGCGACCACAAGAACCAACAAGAGCGTAAGCAGTAAACGACGTGTCATACGTGTCCCTTTCGATGAGGTTGAAATTCATGAAGCTTGTGTTAGTACGCGAACTCAAAGCCCAACACCAATGTATTGGTATGGAACGAGTTTACTGCCATCGGCAGGCCCGTGATCGGGTTTGTTACAAATGCGACCGATTGCCCCGGCCTGAATTGGTACTCCGCTACTGCTTTGATATTGGGGTGAATCAGGAACTGTACTGCCGGTGTAATGCGATTGCGGGTTGCGCTGGACGCTCCATTAAATGGCGACCCCGTAAATCCGCCCGGCACCAGCGCGTTGTGGTAGTCCGAGTTCGAGTTCACACCGTCGTAGCGGAGCATCACATACATCCAGGGATACGCCAGCCATTCCGCCTCCACGAACCCGCCGCTAAACGTGGACGGCGAGCCGTGCACAAAGCCCACCGGCGTCGAAACCGTTGGGTCCACCGGCAACGGAATGACCGCACCCGTTGAGTCGATGGGCAGCAGGTTGTAGTCGTGCCCGTACATGTACAGACCGTTGATCTGCAGCGTGCGATAGTTGAAGGTAAAGTTGCCGCCCACGCGATAATACGGTTCGCGGGCCGTGAGCGTCGTCGGAGTCCCGACAATCGTCGTGCCAGACAAACGTTGCACTGAGCGTCCGTAGAAATAATATGTTCCTACATTGAAATAGGTGTGGTCGCGAGGACCGCTCTTTCCCGCAGCCTGGATGGCGGTGCGGCTGTCCTTATCCTTCTCCAGGTTAAAGCGGTAGTTGAAGCTGGCATAAAGGTCTTTGAAGTTGGAGTCCGAGGCGATGCCCACACCGCCAGAGTTCCCGCCAGTCGCCGTCGGAATATAGTTGTTGGCCGCGTTCGACCCGCCCTGTGCCGCCCCGCTGGTGTTCTGGTCAATGAAGGCCAGCGACCAGTTATAGCCCCCGGTGTGGCGTCCGCCGCTGAATTCGAAGCCCTTCCCGGAGCCGGCGAAAGTGAAGCTGTTGGTGATGAACTGCTGGTTGAATGCCGGGTTTACCACGCCCACGTTGGCTTGCGTGTAGATGTCATACGGACTCACCCATATCGACAACGCCTGCGTGAAGGGGATCTCCAACTCGATTTGGCCCACTTTCAGGTTAAGAGCGCGGTCCGGCAGCTTCAAGAACCGGCCAATGTTGACGAACTTCAAATAGGCCTGGCCGAGTCCGCCGTTGCCGTTGGCTCCGGCTACGCTGATGTCGTCATCCACCCAGAAGGCGATGTCGCTGCCGAAGTTGCCAGCGGTAAAAATGCTGAAGAAGCCCGTCTCGAAGTCCGTCGCTGGAACGAAGTACGGTATGCCAGTCGCGGTCGGCAGTTGGTTGAAGTTGTTCCGGCTGCCACTGGTGTACTGGAAGTAGTTGTTGTAGCGCAGGCCGATCGGCGGCTGTCCGGGAATGGTGCCCGGCCAGATAGCGTGCGGCCACAGTTCGGCATTGGCCGGCGCCCCCAGCATGACGGGCGGGATCTTCAGCATCGATTCGTCGTCGGCAGGAAACTTGAAGCCGGCGTCTTTGAACGCCTTGCCAAAGTCGTTCAGTTTCGGAAAGTCAATGTGGCACGTGCTGCAACTGGTGCCGTACATGCGGGAAAACGCCGGGATCGCAAAGCTCGGTTGGGCCACTAAGACCAATAGAATCACTAGACTAAACAACAAAAGTCCACTCTCATTGCGCGACAGTCGCCATGCCATACTGGATCTCCCCTTTTTGAGCACCTTGGCAAGGCCCGTAGAATGAGGCCGTTGCGTAGGTTCGTCTCGATTTGCTGGTAGGGAAGTATTTCTTTTCTAATTACCTCCAATCTGTGACCGCGGTCACACCGATGCGTGATTGCGTGCCGTGCGAGGTCTGCCCGCGTGAGAAGGGGAATGGCGTGAGTTCCCTAGCAGTTCGTTCCATGCCAGGCAAGGCATCCGCCGGGGTCGCGCCATTCGGCGGGCATCGGCGAGGATTTGCTTCTCTCCACTCTCGCCGGCCATCTGCCGTATACTCGATGCCTTACAAGCAGCGGCACGGGGGTTGGCAGTGGCTAATGTGGCGTATTTTCGTCCCGAAGGGTTCGACTTCCTGCGGCAACTGAAGCGCAACAATCGGCGCGACTGGTTCGCGAAGAACAAGACGCGTTACGATGAATTGATCGTAGAGCCGGCGCTGTCGTTCATCCGCGACTTTGCCCCGCATCTGGAGAAAGTCAGCCCTTACTTCGTAGCCGATGCGCGTTCCAGCCGCGGTTCGCTGTTCCGTATCTACCGCGACACCCGCTTCTCCGCCGACAAGAAGCCGTTCAAAACGCACGTGGGCATTCACTTTTCGCACGTCAAGGGAAAAGACGTCCACGCGCCGGTGTTTTACCTGCACCTTGAACCGGAGAACTGCTTCGTGGCAGCGGGAATCTGGCATCCCGACAATCGGGCGCTCACCTTGATGCGAACCGCCATCGTGCGCGACCCTGCGAAATGGGCAGCCGTCCGCAAGAAGCTGGAGCTGGAGGGCGACCGCCTGTCACGTGCGCCGCGCGGATTCGATCCGAATCACCCATTCATCGAAGATCTGAAGATGAAGGATTTCATCTCGTCGGTGGCGCTGACCCAGGCGCAGATGTGCAGTGACAAGCTAATGCGTGAATTCGTCGCGACCTGCAAGACCATGACGCCGCTGGTGGAGTTCACCTGCAAGGGGCTGGGCCTGAAGTTCTAGGCACTCGCCGAGCGCTCCTCTGCCCGTTCCGACCGCGATCGCCGAGCCCGCAGGGCTGCATAATCGGGGTCCCTTGCATGTAACAGTCGGTTAGGAAACTCGGTACCCACGAACCGAGCGATGGTGCTGCGGCGGCGGCGGGAAATTGGCAACCCGCAGTTGGAGATAAAAAACGGGCCACAGTATCAGGAACTCTGGCCGATATCCCTGACCTATGACCCGATTGCGCCACTTCGTCTGTACTTTGCTACTGCATCCGTACGGCCAAACTCGCTTCACTGAAAACAAGAAACTTAATGGAGTTAATATGCTCTGCTCAAAGGAAAATCTTACATTTAGTGCACTTTTTACATTGTCAAAATGGCGCATCGACACCAAAGTGTTGGTACCTTCTAATCACTAGGTTTGTGAGCCTTCCCCAACGTCTCGGCACGAAAGAGCCTGTCGTCAACCCGGTGCAGGAGGCGTTTCATGCCCGGCCGCAGTAGCTTGGTATGAGGAATGTCCACAAGGTGGTAGGGGATGAACCAGACGGGCTTTTCGGTGGTCATCCAATCGAGGTGGTCGAAGCGCCCGAGGTTGACTGGCCGGGAATAGGTGCGCAGGGTGCGCTCGCGGCGCATGTTGAAGTAGATGTCGAAGTAGCTCATGGCGAGCTCTCGCAAGGTCCGATAGACGGGCTCACGGTAGCGGCAACTGGTGTAGTTGGACTTCGCGAGCGCTCCCCAGTGGCCTTTGATACGGTAGACGGCCAGAACATGATCGGTGTCGTGTTCTGCCTCGAAGTCGATGACGAGCGGGGGGAATCCGAGAGCGCGCAGGGCTGCAGCAGCGAAGATGGCGCCTTCCAGGCAATGGGAAGTCCGCTCGCGCAAGACGAGACGCGGAGACCATGCGGTGTCCTGCAGGTGGTATGGGGTGTCGTTGAGGAAGCGCTGGATGCCGTAGGGATCTTTGAAACTGCGCAGCTTGCGCAGTTCGGCGGGAGTGAATGCAGCCAAGGGGTCGCTCATGTTGGGATGTATGGCAGTTTACCGCATGGCTGCAACGGAGATACCGCTAAGCGTAAACGCAGTGACCCAGTCGTAGGTATCAAACCTCGAAACCCCTCTCCGACCGTGTGCCGGTGATTGCCCTCGAATCGCCGGCCCTTTTCTTGCCGTGCTGGATGCGATGGAGATTCTCCGTGCAAATCGCGAGACAGGAATTCCTACTGGTTTGAGGGAAATTAAACGAAGACCTAGCGACCGCCTCTTCCGAGCAGCAGGATCTTCAGGGTTGCGAAGAGGATGTAGATGTCGAGGCCGATGGACACGTTTTTGATGTAGAAGAGGTCGTAGGCCAGCTTTTCTTTGTGGTCCTCGATGGTGGCATTGTAACCGCGGTTGATCTGGGCCCATCCGGTGGCGCCCGGCTTGATGAGCCAGCGCTCCTTGTAGAACGGAATCACCGCGGCACACTGCTCTTCCTCGTGGGGAGGAACCGGGCGCGGGCCGACGAATGATATGTCGCCTTTCACGATGTTGAAGAGCTGCGGAAGCTCATCCAGGCGGGTGCGGCGCAGCCATTTGCCCACGCGAGTGATGCGCGGATCGTCATACTGGGCGGGAGTTCCGATGTGGTTTTGCGACGGGTCGCTGTTGTTGGCCTTTGTGGGAGCCGGCGGAGCTCCATCGTACATGGTGCGGAACTTGTACACCGTAAATGGCACTCCGAACTCGCCGACCCGCTTTTGCCGGAAGATGATGGGGCCCTTCGAATCGAGCCGGATGGCGATGGCGGAAATCAACATCAGGGGCGAACTGACAATCACGCCAATCGCTCCGAAGGTCAGCGAGAAAAGCCGCTTGTAGAGGCGCAAAGCCGGCCGTACGTGAAATCCGGGGGAAAACAGCAACCAGCTGAGACGCAGCGATTCCAAGGGGATTTTCCCGGTCACCGTCTCATAATATTCGGGACCATCCTGAATCTGAACGCCGCTGGCCTTGAGTTTGAGCAACTCGCCGACATTGAGCTTGCCGCGGCGGTCGCCCATGGTGACGATGATGCGTCCGACACCCTCGCGTCGCACGAACTCGGTAATCTCTCCCATATCGACGGTGGGAATGCCGGTGACCTGCGGTACGCTGCCCACGTATCCGGCAACGCGAAGTCCCAACTCCGGACGTTGGGCAATGGCGTCCATCAGCGGCGCTGCCAGCGGACCGTCGCCGAAAATCAGCGCTCGCTCAGCGAAGCGGTCAGAGCTGTTCAGCGCAAAAAAAAAGCCGCGCCAAACGGGCACGGCAATCGCGACAGCGAGAATACCGGTCCATAGCACAGCGCCGCCCAGGCTCTGATCGGGAAAGACGTAATAGAGCACCGCCAGCGCAACGAACGTGGTGCCCAGGACGCCGACCAGACGAGTGACAACTTCGCGCCGATTGGTGAGTACTGCGGAGTTGTAGAGGTCGAAATAATACATCAGCACCAGGAAAACCAGCACCACCAAGCCGATTCTCCCCGCGCCATTTTCGTAGAAAAGGTAGGCTTGGGCGGCTGCCATGTTCCCCGAAGTAAACAGGACAGCAACAACAAAGCCCGCTGTGACCAGGACCGCTTCCGTCAACGTCAGCAAAATCGTACGCGTCGGGAAGTACGTATTGAACAGACGAATCATGCCGACGCCGTATGTTCGTTCCGGGCCTCGTCATCTCCCTTCGACCTCTTTTGACCGTAGTAACCGTATCCGCCGTAATAGCGCTCATAGCCGGCCTGGATGGTGGAGGCTTCGTTGAAGATGAAGCCGAGCTGCTTGCTCTTCTCGATGGAGCCCAGCGCGCGAAGCAGGGTGCGCTTGCGGGTGTGGCCCTCGCGCGCGACCACGAGGACGCCGTCGCACAACCGCGAGAGCGAAGTGGCATCGGCCATGGGCAGCATCGGTGTACTGTCGAGCAGCACCCAGTCGAATCCCGCCGAAACGGCGTTCAACATCTGGGCGAACGCATCCGACTCCAGGAGTGGAAGCGGTTCTTCAATTCCCTTCCCGGCCGACAAAAGCCACAGGGGTATGCCTTCGATCTGGTAGAACGCATCCTGCAAGGCGAGTTTGTGCTCGTGCCACTCGGTGATACCGCGGAGCGCCGAAGTCGACAACAGGGCGCTGGCGGTGGGACGGCGCAGATCAGCCTCAATCAGCAGCACGCGTTCGCCCGCGCGGCGCGCCAGGGTCAGTGCGAGGTTTACAGAAACTACAGATTTGCCCTCATCGCCTACGGCGCTGGTAATCAGCAGCTTCTTCAGCTGGCGCCTGCTGCGCATGTGGGCCAGCTTGGTGCTCAGCACACGGAAGGTCTCCGCTCCCGGGCTGTTGGGGTTCGTAAGCGAGATCAGACGCTGTTCGGGCGTCGGCACCGGACGGAGTATGCGGTCGGCCGGAACCGCCAACCATGAGGCAGCGGGAGGGGCCTGCGTCGCCAGCGATTCCAGTGCTTCGGTGTTGTCGATCGGCAGCCCCGGAACGGGTGTGCCGGGAACTTGCGCAGCTGGCTGGTCAGGAGTGGCCAAGGGAGAGGCACTCGGAGCTTCTCCCTGGGACTTCTGCAACGCTTCGTACAATCGACTCATCGTTAGACTCTCCTGCCGTCAGCAGACGGAATGGGTTTTTCCTCCAGCGCTTGCGCATTGTCCATGGTGCGCAGTAACCGGAACAGTGAACGTAACAGACTCTCGTTGTTCTCGGCCGAAATGGCGCCGCCCTCGACTGGCTCCTCGGGCGCCGACGCGGTGGTTGCCAGGCGAAAGTCGGCCGCGACCTCCGTGATCATGTCCGGCGTCACCGTACGAATCTCGCGGGCGAAGCCGTTCACCATCGCATTCTCACAAAGGTTGTTGATGATACGAGGAATGCCTCGTGAATACTCGTAAATCTTCGCCAGCGCTTCGGCATCGAAGATAGGTGGCCCAGGCTTGGCCCCGGCGCGCTCCAGCCGGGAGAGCACGTAGCTGTGGGTCTGCTCCTCGTCGAGGGGCAGCAGTTGGCAACGCAGCGAGACCCTTTGCTTCAATTGCCGGAGGCTGGGGGAATCCAAAACCCCTTCGAGTTCGGGTTGCCCCATGAGCACGATCTGCAACAGCTTCTGCTGCGAAGTCTCAAGGTTGGTCAGCAGCCGGACCTCTTCGAGCAGCTCGGGACGCAGCGCCTGCGCCTCGTCCACCACCAGCGCCGTGATCAGTCCGCGGGCGTGCCGTTGAATCAGGAAACGGTTGAGATCCAGCAGCATCTCGGTCTTGCTGCGGCCGCTGTATTGCAGCCCGAGGTCGGCCATAATGTACTGGAAGAACTCGGTCGTGGAGAGCAGCGGATTGAACACGTAGCCAAAAGCAATGTTGTTCTTCCGCAGTTCGGCCAACAAACAACGCACCAGCAGGGTCTTTCCCGTACCCACCTCACCGGTGATTACGATGAAGCCCTTTCTGCGCCCGACGCCGTAGTGCAGGTTGGCCAACGCCTCGTTGTGCCGGGGAGTCGCATGATAAAAGTATGGGTCCGGACTGATTTCGAACGGGTTCTTGATCAGCCCAAAAAATTGTTTATACATGCGCTATCCCCAGAAATAGGCGTACCAGATCCCCGTCGGAATGATGATGGCAATCAGGACCGCCGCGGCCAACGCGATCCATGGCTTCCATCGCTGAGCCGCAATCTCGCGGTCGGTCGGCAACGGAGGAATCTCCGCTAACACCGGCAACTGCGAGGCCGACAGCAGGTCCTGCTCGCTGCGGATGCGATCATCGAGGAACTCGGATCCAACGCCAAAGAGGAATGCCAGCGCCAGTCCAGCGCCCAGCCCGGCCAGGGAGAACTTAAAGCGGTCCGGAAAGGACGACTTGTCGGGCAAGCTGGGAGGGTCAATGATGCGGAATTGGTCGCCCTGCTGCTGGCGGGTGAGGCTGGTGGCCAGCTGCGACGTCATCGTCTTACCCAGCAACGCGTCATAGTTCTTCTTTGACTCGTCGTAGTTGCGCATGATGTCGGCCAGTTCCTGCTGCCGGCCGGGCGTGGAGTTCAACCTTGCCTGGTACTCGTTCACCTTGGCTTCCAGCTTGGCAATGCGCGCCTCTTCGGTCTGGATCTCCAACTTGTTTGCCTTGAGCTGGCTCTGGATCTGCATCACCGGCGTCATGGCCTGCCCTTGCGAGCGCGGTGCGCCGGTCGTCTCCGCATCCTTTGTGGCGTCGTCCGAATTTGCGTCCTGCGTGTCCTTCTGGCTTTGCTCCATCCGTGCGATGGTTTCTTTCAACTTCTTGACGTCGGGATGGTCGGGCGTGTATTTGGCCTCGAGCGATGCCAGTTCGGTACGCATCATTTCGAGTTGCTGCGCCCCGCTGGCGGTGGCGGCCGGGCTGGACTCGGTGACACCCATGGCGTCATACTGCGTGGCCAGCGAGTTCAGGTAGGCCTGCTGCTGCAGGGCCTTGTCGCGAGCGTCGATGGCCGCCTGCAACTGGGCCTGGGCCCCACTCAGGATCTGCAGGTTGCTTTGTAATTGGTCCGGCAATTCGCCCATGTGCGCAGCTTCGTATTCGCGAATCTGCTTTTCCTGGGCTGCCAGCGCTGCCGCTGCCGAGGTCAACTGCGTGTCAAGAAATGTGGTGGTTTGTTCCGACTGCGTCTGACTGGCAAGCACGTTTTCGTCAATGAAAAATCGAGCTAGCTGGGTGTTTACCTGCTGGGCGATCTGCGGCTTGTCGGCCACGTAGGAGATCTTGAATGCGGTCAGTTCGCCCGCCGGTCTGCCCGGAGAGGGAGGCGACTGCACTAAGTCGATCTTGATGTCCTTGCGCATCTGAAGGATCTGATCGTCCGGCGAGCTGAAAAGCAGGCCCTGGTACAGGTGCAGGTTGTTGATGATCAACAGCAGCCGGGAACGGCTGAGCACCTGCTGGGTGATGGATTGCAGGCGCTGCTGAAAATCGACCTGCACGTTGGGCAGAACGAATTGCTGCGGGACCTTCTGCTGTTCGACGAGGATCACGGTTTCCGACGTGTACCGGGGCGGAATGACCCAAGCCGAAGCAAATACGATTAGCCAGCCCAGAAATAGCGGGCCGAGGATCCACCAGCGCCGGCGGACCACCATGGCCCAGTATTCGTCCAAACCTCGCATCGGTTTCTGGTCGTCAAATTCTTCCATAATAGTTACCGTCCCAGGGGGTGAGTCCAGCTGTAGTTAATTGAAACCCCAACAATGTTGGAATTGTAGCTGCTGTATCCGAGCAGGATCGTGTTCGATTGCGTGTAGTACACATGTGCGTAATTCAGGGTGGCGCTGAAAGCCTTCGCCAATTGACAAGACAGCCCGGCATTGATGGTGAAGTTGTTAAACGAGCGGCTGGAAACAGTGGTAGAAACGTCGTCGAAGTACTGAGCGCCCACGTTCCCATTCAACTTCTGCGTCAACTGCCGGCGATAGCTGCCGTTTACCGTATTCGACTGCACGGTCGCAAGGATGCCTCCGCCATCTGTCACTTGGCGGCTGAAACCAGCTTGCACCGAGTCGCGACGTCCGTGCCACTGGTAATTCGCGCCGAGTGAAGTGCTCCAAAGCGAACTATGCGAGGTGACGTACACGATTTGGCCCAGAATTGGAATCCCCACGATGGTTTTTGTCGAAGTATACTCCGGCCCCACCCAACCTGAGATCGTCATATTGGGACGGATCAGGTACTCCGCTGTCATCGAGATCGTCTGAATTCCTGATCGCTGCTGCCCGCTTCCGAAATCGAGGCTGTTGTAGTCATACCCCGCCCCCAACGAAAGTCGCGGCGAGAACTGATGGGAGTAGGAAGCGCGCCCCCCGTAGGAAGTCAGGTTGTAGAAGGGAACGGTAGACAGGAGATTATAGGTGGAAGTCTGCCGCAGATTGGCCGTGCCATTGAATGAAATTGTGTCCACTTTGGTGAGCTGGTCAGTAAGTGTGAGCGACGCAAAATTCTGCGTGTATTGCGTCAACGGGTAGTACGTTACCGGGTTGGGATTGTTCATGGTTGGGGTCCCGGGCGTAGTCAGGTAACTGTCAAACGGATTGGCAGAATGGATGAAGTTTTCGCTTCCCGCGAGCTGCCAGTGGGGTGCCATCTGCCAGCGGAAGCCGGCGGACGCGCTCTGCGAGAACAAATTGTTGTTTGTATTCCCCGGCTCGTTAACTTGGGTATACGCCTGGTAACCGGGGGCATAGGACACATTCCATGACAGGTTAGGACGAAACTCCTGGATCTTGATGCTGGGTGCGACGTGAAAAATCCAGAAACTCTGACCGTTGCTGGTGCGCGAGTAGGCGTAGCTGTCATACGAAAACCCCGTGCTGATTCCCAGCGTAATGCTGCTGTTCTCCAATGCCGGGCTCAGGAAATCCAGCGACGGCTTCGCGTCGGGATAGCTAAAGGAGGGCTTCGGGCCAGTCTGAGTCGGAGCCTGGTTGTCAGATGTACCCGTGTCGTTCTGCGCCCAGACACATGTAGAGCAGAGCATTCCACCAGCCAGCAGAAGCAACCCGATGCGAAGCGTCATTCTACCCTCCCGTTAGGGGACGACTATCGTGTCCCTGGGCTGCAGTTCAATGTTCTGCTGCGAGTTCTGTCCTTTAATGACTTCTTTGTAATTAAAGGGCAGCCGTTGCTCGCCACCGTTGGCGCTCGTGCGCAGGACGTAAATCTTTTTCGTCTTTGCGAAATCCCTGAATCCTCCGGCCAGTGAGATCGCATCCAGCACCGTCAGGCGCCGTGTCAGCGGATAGTAGCCTGGCTTGGCCACTTCGCCGACGATGTTGAAATTCAAACTGGCCACTTTCTCAACCACCACCGTGACTTGCGGATCGGAGACGTATTTCTTCATCGCGTCCGCCAACACACCCTGCAACTGTACCGGGGTATTACCGGCGGCTTTTACTTCCCCCACCAACGGCAACGAAATCATGCCGTCAGGCCGAACGGGGATCGTCTTCGACATGTCCGGCTCTTTCCAGACATAGACGGAAATAACGTCCTCGGCTCCGATGACGTATGCATCCGGCCGGACACCGGTGGCGGCGTCCGCCGGTTTGGAGGCGGGCGCAGGAGCCGGCGGGGTAGCCGCATCCTGCGCAACTGCCACAGTGCAAACAACAGCAACGCATGCTACAACTGCCCACCAACGGATACCACACAGCTCGAAACCGCGTTTCTCCACGTACATTCAGGTCACCTTTTTTACGACGGTCTGGGTTACTCCGGTTTCTGGTCGTCAGTCCGCACCGCGCTCACAGCTCCTCGCCGTTGCGGAATACCCACATCCTTCAGCTTATACAACAGCGCCCGGTAACTGATGCCCAGCGCACGGGCTGCCTTCTTCCGGTTCCAGTTGTTCGCATGTAATGCGCCCAGAATGATGCGCCCCTCGACTTTGCGCACCGTCTGTCGCGTCAACTTCTTCAGCGATACCGAACCATCAAACGTAAAATCTGGAAGCGCATCGCGGTCGTTGGATTGCAGCAACTCACTCAGAATCACGTCTTCGGTACCCATGACTACATATCGCTTCACCAGATTCTCGAGTTGCCGCACATTACCCGGCCAGGCATACCGCTGCATCTTCGTCAGCAAAGCGGGACGAAGCGCAGGTGCGCGTCCGTTCAGTTTATCATTGTAATACTGCAGCAGGTATTCGCATATTGACGGAATATCAACTGCCCGCTCGCGTAAAGCGGGAAGGTGGATGGTCATCGCCGCGATCCGATAAAACAGGTCCGAGCGGAAGTTTCCTTCCTCCATCCGGCGGTGCAACTCGCGGTTGGTCGCGCTCACTACGCGGACCTCAACCTTGGTGTCCTCCTGAGATCCGATGCGGCTGAACTGACCGTCTTGCAGAAGTTGCAGCAGCTTGGCCTGCAGCGCCGGATCGAGTTCGGAAATCTCATCCAGGAACAGCGTGCCCCGATTCGCCAGTTCCACGCGGCCAGGCTTAGTCCCCAGAGCTCCGGTAAAGGCACCCTTTTCGTAACCGAACAGCTCGCTCTCCAGCAGCGAACCCGGAATCGCAGGGCAATTGACTTTTACATACGGGCCATTGGCCCACGGCGAATACAAGTGCAGGAGCCGAGCGATGATGTCTTTTCCGGTTCCGCTCTCGCCGGTAATCAGTACCGAGAGGTTGGCTCCGGCGACACGCTCCAATTTGATGCGTACGTCTCTCATCGCCGCGGTTTGTCCAAAGATGATGGACTCAGGCGGCAGTGGTTGCGAACTCGCAGCCCCCTCAAAGCTGACTCTGGCCAAAGACGACATCGTGGCGTTCTCCCTAGGCAAGACAATTTCGTCGGTCTTAGCCAGTGACAGTCAAGTGCATTTCAATGACCAACCTTGGCAATGTTGTAAGTCCTTGCACAACATTCTCGTAATAAACACAAAGCAATACGCTTAGCGTAGCACATCTGTGGGTCATTTTGGTGGGAAAAAGGCGCTGCGACAGAGACAGGTTGAAAGATAAGTGCAACTGATTGCACTCCCAAGTATGACCCTTGTTCACTCTGTGCTGGCGGTGTCGGGGCGGTGGGCTTCGGCGGATGCGGAAATTAGCGGCTCGTCGAACTGTAGTCCTAACAGAAAGTACTGTCGGTCTGGAACACAACGCAGCACGGTCGCGTGCAGGAGGGAAACGGATCGGGGAAGCTGAGCTTTGTTCACCAAGGCTACCGGTACTTCCAGCGAGATCTGGGAACCTGGCTCCAAGTATCGGCGAGCAGCCAGCAAAACACCCCCAGCCGACAGGTTAAGGGCTGTAGCAAACTCAAGGAACTCTTCGCCACTGCCCTTTCGACCGCGTACAAAGAACGGTATGGAAATGGGCAGACGATCCCAGTCACGGCGTTCCGCGACACTCTCTCGACGGCGCACTTGCGGACTCCTAAAATAAATGCTAGCACCTTGGCAGCCAAACGAGTAAAATCTGAACGTTCAGAAAACAAAAGCAGTTACGCCAAATCAGAACCGTTTCGGGCTGAGGGCAATCGAGAGAAGCTGCAAACAGTTGCGCAATGGGAGAAGATATTTTCCTCCATTTGCCTGCACCACTCGTCATTGATCGAAGTTTATTTTGCGCAGCAATAATGACTGACGGATTTTGAATTGACACTGGCTGCAGTTGGGTTATGATACAACCTCCCCCTTGATGTGCACTGATATGCACATCTTGCTCTTGTCCCCTGAAATGCGATTTGGCCAATCCGTAGGCTAGTTGGATCGTAGGACGCCTATGGAGGCACAGGATTGTGCAGTCACAGAGTGCCTGCAACCTGAATTTGGTGGCATTGAGGGAAACAAGATGGAGCCGACTCCGATGCGCTCAGTCAAGTCAGCTGGGGTAAACCCGGCGATCGAACTCCTGGCCGACGAAAACCATTGCAGCGTTTGCCGTGACGCCCTGGCAGCGGCCGCACACGAATTGAAGACTCCGCTGGCGATCATGGGCGGCTACTTGAATCTGCTGCTGACCGGCAAGCTCGGCCAGCTGGCGCCGCAGCAATTGGAAGTTCTGCGCGAGATGCAGGAAAACGGCGACCGCCTCACCAGCTTCGTCCAGAACGCCCTCAGTTACGCCACGCTGAGAGTCAACCGCTACGAGATCCAGAACGAGGTCGCGGACATCAACGCCTGTCTGCGCGAAATCGCCGAGTTCTGGGCCCAGC
>Ga0207862_1000297_pt1 | contig 14648 bp, 13 predicted proteins | sample LuqExpMetageno81_FD_187838 | JGI IMG/M metagenome (GOLD analysis project Ga0207862, IMG submission 187838) | Tropical forest soil microbial communities from Luquillo Experimental Forest, Puerto Rico - Sample 81 (SPAdes) | ecosystem: Environmental > Terrestrial > Soil > Tropical forest ... | reverse complement strand
AAGCCGATGAGACCTTGGAGAAAATACGAGGCTGCTTCCCGAAAGGTCCGCTCGCTGTTTGCCTGGGTAATCACGACTTCTGGCTGCACGACAGCGCGCGAAACGAGTGTCACGTGCTTTCGGCGGTTATCGACCGCTACTGGGTACCCCCGGCCAAATCCTTCGACGTTGTTCTCCTGGATATGGAAAACCTTTCGCTACAAGGTTTTACAATTGTCGGCGCCTACGGCCACTATGATCTCGGCTTCGCAGTTCCGGATCTCGCGTACGACGGTGTTCGAGTAACGGAAGAAGACTATCTCCGCGGGAGCCCTTTCACCGGTTCTCCAATGCGGTGGCGTGACTTCCAGCTTATGCCAAGCGGACTACATCCTCGCGAAGTCGCTCTCGAGCAAGTCGAAGGCATGAAAACGCGGCTCTCGAAGTGCGGCGCTTCTCGGGTCATCGCCGTGCTGCATACCGCTCCGTTCGAAGAGTTACTCGGTGTGCCGGCGGCAACCGACATGCTGTCAGACTCACCTCCTTCGGTCTACGCTTTCTTCAAAGCCTATCTCGGAAACCGTTCGATGGGGGCTGCATTGTGGGAATCCAGGCACAAGCTTGTCGGCGTGGTTTGTGGGCATACTCATCGACGAGCAGGTCCGATCAATCTGGGCGGTATGATCGGGATTAACATTGGCTCGGACTACGGGGATCCTCAGGCTGCGCTCTTTTCGTCGGATCCAACCCGGTTTGAGAGACTGCCGGCGTTCTAAAAACCTTAGTTGCCATCTGGCCAGAACTCTCCTTGGTTACTGAGTGATTGAACGCAAACCTCGTTGACGATCTTATCATGCACGATGATCTTCCCGATTCTCCGTCGTCTTCTATGGACCATATTCGTAACATCGCTATCATTGCCCATGTCGACCATGGGAAGACGACACTCGTAGACCAGTTGCTGCGGCAGTCCGGTACTTTTAGGTCTAATCAGAAGCTCGAGGAACGCGTGATGGACTCGATGGACCTTGAAAAGGAGAAGGGCATCACCATTAGGGCAAAGAATGCCGCTTTCAGGTACAGGGATTACCACGTCAATATCATCGATACCCCTGGTCACGCCGATTTCGGTGGAGAAGTGGAGCGCATCATGAAAATGGTAGATGGGGTGCTTCTCGTAGTGGACTCACATGACGGCCCGCAAGCTCAGACTAAGTTTGTGCTCCGCAAGGCTTTAGAGAACCACGCGCGCCCAATCGTTGTGATCAATAAGGTCGACCGGGAAAATGCTCGTCCACACAAGGTCTTGGACATGGTGTTTGACCTTTTCGTCGAGCTCGGTGCCACCGATGAACAGCTCGATTTCCCTGTCATCTATGCAAGCGCGAAGGAGGGGTACGCGATGAGGGAGATCCATGAGCCGAATACCTCGATGAAACCGTTGTTCGAGGCGATCATCAAGCATATTCCCGCTCCACCAAAAGCGCTCGAAACCTATTTTCGGATGTTGGTGTCCAACCTGGATTATTCAGATTATCTCGGCAGGCTGGCTTTCGGTCGCATTGTGAGTGGGCGGGTAAAAGTCGGTGATTCGATTGTCTGCATTCACAAAGACGGCCGGCGCGAGCGCGGCACAGTGACAGCCCTGTTTGGACACCAGGGCCTGGAGCGAATCGAGGTCAAACATGCCGGTGCCGGTGACATTGTCGGTTTGGCCGGTTTCGAGGACGTCTTCATCGGAGAAACGTTGACTGATTTGGAAGAGCGATCTGCGCTCGAGTTCGTTGATATCGATCCACCGACAATTCAGATGAACTTCCTTGTGAACGACTCTCCGCTCGCCGGACGCGAAGGCAAGTTTTTGACGGCGCGCCATCTCAAAGAGCGACTGGTTCGCGAATGCCGCACGAACGTTTCGCTTCAGTTCAGCGAGACGGAGACTGCTGGTGTATTTACGCTTAGCGCTCGAGGAGAGATGCAGATTGCGATTCTAGTCGAACAAATGCGACGCGAGGGATTCGAACTCCTGGTATCACGGCCCGAAGTGATCTTTCATAAGGACGCACTAGGCAATACAACGGAGCCCTACGAGACTCTCTATGTCGACGTTCCAAATGAAAACCTTGGAGATATTCTGCAATCGCTCGCTGGCCGGAAGGCGGAAATAGTCAGTATGGACCATCAGACCAGCACGGTGTTGGTCGAGGCGGTGATTCCGACTCGTGGATTGATCGGCTTTGAGAGCGATCTGGTTAATCTCACGAGAGGACTCGGCTCGATGAGCCATTTATTTAGGGAATACGGGCCGATGAAGGGTGACATTTCGAATCGAGACAATGGCGTGCTGGTCGCCATGGAAGGTGGAATTTCAACGGCCTACGCTTTAAATAACGTGCAGGAACGTGGGAAGCTCTTTATTGGCCCGCAAGAGGATGTCTACGAAGGGATGATAGTCGGGGAGAATTCTCGTCCGGACGATTTGACTGTGAATCCTTGCAAGGCAAAGCATCTGACCAACATGCGGAGCCAGGGAGACGGAAAGGGAGTGCAATTGGCGACCCCCCTGCGACTGACCCTCGAGCGATCGCTGGAATATATCGGCCGCGATGAGTACGTCGAAGCCACGCCAAAGTCGCTGCGGTTGCGAAAAAAGATCCTCGATTCGACCGTTCGGAAGCGGGCTTCTTCCAAAGTAAGTTGACAAACCGATGCATCTGCGGTTTTTTGGCGTATCGCTTGTTGATGCGCTAATCGGCGGTTCTCTCTTGGAAGTCGTCTGTCTTTCTCATCGGTCGCAGGTGCGTCGCTAGTAAAACTTAAACCCCTTTTTTCTGAACTGATTCTGTTTTTACCCGGAGTATGGCGGGCCATAGTAAATGGTCGAAGGTCAAGCGCTTTAAAGGCGCATTGGATGCAAAGCGCGGCAAAATATTCAGCAGGTTCTCAAAGGAGATTATGGTTGCGGCCCGGATGGGAGGCGGTGACCTTAATTTAAATCCTCGTCTCAGAACGGCTGTCCTCGCCGCGCGTGCCCAAAACATGCCGAATGATACGATTGACCGGGCAATCAAAAAAGGGACGGGCGAGATAGAAGGAGGGATCGTCGAAGAGTTGATGTATGAAGGATATGGGCCTGGGGGTGTTGCGATCATTGTTGAGGCTGCGACCGACAACAGGAATCGGACCGCCGCGGACATCCGGAGCATTTTTGCCAAGAACCACGGGAACTTGGCTGCATCCGGGGCTGTCTCATACATGTTCAGGCGAAAGGGTCAAATCGCTCTCGGGAAAAAGGGAGTTGATGAAGACAAACTATTGGAGGTCGCTTTGGAGGCTGGAGCGGAAGATCTAACTACGGATGAGGATTTGTATGTCGTCACAACGCCTCACGATCGGTTGTATCAGGTCGGAGAGGCGATCAAAAATGCTGGAATGCATGTCGAATCGCAAAAGTTAACCTTTTTACCCAACACCATGGTCGCAGTAGCTAAGGAAGAGTTAGCATCCCAAGTTCTCAGATTATGCGATGTCCTCGAGGATAACGACGACGTACAAAATGTTTACAGCAATTTCGACATTTCCGATGAGTTAATAACGAAGCTTTCGAGCTAACCGTTCGGAGAGGAAATATTCTTTAAAATGGAAGTTATGGCAGAAGCACACGAACAACCCGCTTTGCTGAATCAAGACGTGGACGGTGTTAAGAAACCTCGGCGAACGAGAACCACAGTCGGCGTGCGAAAGACAACAGCAAACAAAACGAGTACAAGAAGAACTAAAAAACAGAAAAAGGTAGAAAAGCCAAACCTTTCAGACGCGAATAACCATTCGACATTGATGGAGGGCGAAGACGGGCTTGCTCCTGAAAACGATCTGGGTGCGACTGAGCATCTCTCGCCTCCTAACCGGAGAAGCACGGAGGCTGCAGAGCGCTTGACTGAAGAAGGACCTGCCGAGATTGGGGAAGCGGTAGAAGAGCCTGCCAGGACAGCGTCGATCTCCCTACGGGAAACCTCTCCGGCGGTGGAAGCTCCCAGATATGAATCAATTTTCGGTGAAGGGTTGATTGAGGTTTCTGGCAAAGGTTTTGGTTTTCTGCGAGATCCAAAGCGGAACTACACCCAGTCTCCGCAGGATATCTTTGTTACACCGGAGGTAGTTCGAAAGCATGCATTGCGTGACGGCCTGTGGATCAAAGGTGAAATTCGCCGAGGCAGTCGCGGCCCGCAGCTCTTTAAACTGGCTCTGATCAACTCCGAAGATCCCGAAAAGTATCGGAACCTGCCTGTCTTCGAGGAACTTACTTCGATCAATCCACTAGAAAGAATTCGCCTGGAGACCGTTCCGGACAGGTATACGACGCGCGTCATGGATTTGATGACGCCGATCGGGAAAGGACAACGGGGACTAATCGTGGCTCCGCCTCGAACCGGAAAGACCACGCTTCTGCAACATATCGCGGATGCGGTTGTACGGAATCATCCGGAAATGAAGCTCATCATTCTGCTGGTTGACGAGCGCCCCGAGGAAGTTACCGAAATTCGTCGGACTGTACCGAAGGGTGACATCATGGCGAGTTCCAACGACAGCGATATCAAAAGCCATACGCGGATTGCTCAACTCGCGATCGAAAGGGCAAAGCGTTTGGTCGAGGCTGGAAAAGACGTGTTCGTGCTGATGGATTCATTGACGCGAGTTGGCCGCGCGTTCAACAACGCAATCTCTGGTGGCGGCCGGACGATGAGCGGCGGCATGGATTCTCGTGCCATGGAAATTCCGCGAAAGCTTTTTGCTGCTGCGCGAAATACTGAAGAAGCTGGTTCGCTCACGATCATGGCGACGGCCCTGATTGAGACCGGCTCCAAGATGGATGAACTCATTTTTCAGGAGTTCAAAGGTACAGGGAACATGGAAATGGTATTGGATCGGCAGATCAGCGATCAACGTATTTATCCGGCCATCGACATCTTCAAATCGGGGACTCGGCGAGAAGAGTTATTGCTGCCAGTGCACGATCTTGAGAAAATCAACACGATCAGGCGCGGATTGGCCGGGCACCGGCCGCCGGAAGCGATCGAAAGGCTGTTGTCTTTCCTCAAGAAATTCCCGACAAATTCTCAGATGTTGCGGGAGATTCCGGGATAAGGAGCGCTGCCCTTCGTTTGGACCGGATCCTGCGCGGCGCATGCGGTTTCATAGATAGCTGGCAGGACGGAGGCGGATCCCCCCTTGAAAAGTTTATAATGGAAACCGGTCCAAGAACCAGCCGACCAGAAAAAGGGCCGGAATATATCGAGGTGGAGGTTTTGCCTCCTGAGGGGAAAGTAAAGCAGCCCAACGATCCCGACCCGTTCATCAGGTTCGTCAGCCGCCTCTTGGATACGTTTTTTGTGATTCCGGGAACGCGTATCCGCTTTGGATTAGAGCCGATCATCGGACTGATTCCGATCCTGGGTGATCAAGCGACTTCGTTGATGTCGGCGGGTCTCTTATACCGGAGCGCCCGGCATCGGCTCCCGAAAATCGCACTGATCCGCATGGCGCTGAACATCCTGATTAATGGGATCGTCGGAATGGTGCCCTGCTTTGGTGATATTTTTGTACTCTGGTACAAGCCAAATATTCGAAACTATAAGATCCTGCAACGCTTCGCCGGCCAAGCCCCTGGGGTCACCCGCGGCGACTGGTTGTTTGTATCTATACTTATTGGCTCAACTTTCTTTTTGATGGTGATGGTGACGCTGTTGTTGGTCTACGCTACACTCAGCCAGTTTCGCTGGTGGTAAATTCGGGGCAAATGGGAAGCAAATTTGATTTATGAATACAGTCTACCTTGTCGCTAACGGCGATCTCCGTTTATCAGCCAACCAAAAATGCGAACCTGCGCAAGCCGCGATGGAAAAGGCTCTGGTTGGAGCAATTCAACGCGAAGGTTTTAAAGTCAAGCGAGCGCATCCATTTGATGAAACGAAGGGACACGGATTCATCGACTCTCAAAAGATGGGCTTGCGTGTATTTAGGTCAATACCGCAAGAGGCCCCGCTCGTCGTGGCGGAGGCTGTTTGGCAGTACACCCAACATCTCCTAGGGGGTTTGATTTCGCACCAAGGCCCGATTCTCACGGTTGCGAACTGGAGCGGGACGTGGCCAGGTTTGGTCGGTTTGCTGAATTTGAACGGAAGCCTCACCAAGGCCGGAGTGAAGTATAGCACTCTCTGGAGCGAGGATTTCAAAGACAAATTTTTCACTAAAAATCTCCGGCAATGGCTCGAAAAGGGGAAAATAAAACATGACACCTCGCAGGTTTTGAAATTCAAGGATGTCAAAATACCGGCCTCGCCGCGTAAATACGGCGAGCAGATTGCGCGCCGTTTTCTTTCTGGGAAGGCGATAATGGGGGTGTTTGACGAGGGTTGCATGGGTATGTACAACGCGATCATTCCCGACGAGCTGTTATATCCGACCGGCGTGTATAAGGAGAGACTGAGTCAGTCTACGCTCTACGCAAAAATGCTCGTCGTGTCAGATGAAGAAGCCCGCAGAGTTTACGAGTGGCTGATTTCCCGAGGAGTGAAATTCGAGTTCGGTCCGAATGAAGAAACCGACCTCACGGAGAACCAGGTTCTTCAACAGTGCAAGATGTATGTCGCAGCGATCCGGTTGGCCGATGAATTTGGTTGTGCGACGATTGGTATCCAATATCAGCAGGGGCTGAAGGATCTTGCCCCGGCCTCGGACCTTGTCGAGGGCCTCTTAAACAACGTTGACCGGCCTCCGGTTCATCATGAGACGACTGGTCGAGAATTATTTGCCGGGGAAGCGCTACCGCACTTTAACGAGGTCGACGAATGCGCCGGCCTAGATGGTCTGATCACCAACCGCGTATGGCTGGAATTGGGTTACCCACCCGAGACAACGCTGCATGACATAAGATGGGGGCGCCGTTTCAAGAACTCCGATACCGACGCGTATGTCTGGGTCTTTTTAATCAGCGGCGGCGCACCGCCCGCTCACTTCATTGGTGGCTACGAGGGTACGTCAAGCGAACGTCAACCGCCAATGTATTTTCGTTTGGGCGGAGGTACCTGCAAGGGGATAAGCAAACCAGGCTGGGTCGTCTGGAGCCGTGTTTACGTCTCGGGCGCCGCGCTTCATTTTGATACCGGCTTAGCCGAAGTGATACATCTCCCGGAGGAGGAAACAAACGAGCGCTGGCAGCTAACCACCCCACAGTGGCCAATCATGCACGCCGTCCTGCAAGGTATTACTCGCGACCAGATGATGGCTCAACACAAATCGAATCATATCCAGGTCGCCTACGGCCCTGATCGCACGGGTGCTCGGTTGGCAATGCTTACCAAAGCCGCTGTCATGCATGAGCTGGGTCTCAAAGTCCACTTCTGTGGAGACTTCTAAACCAGCCACTCATAGTTATGCTGAAGCAAGACCCAGTCTTCGTCCATGCGCGGCTCCTGGAACTCTCGCGGGAGTTTGGCCGGGCTTGCTGGACGATTTTAGGAGAAGGAAATATCTCCGGCCGAATCGATCAGGATGTTTTTGCGGTAAAAGCAAGCGGGAGCAGTCTGGCGACGCTTACAGAGATCGAACTGACACATTGTTACTTCGATAGGCTCCTTCCGGTTTTGGATCGAGAAAACGCGTCGGAAGCGGAGATTGAAGATATTCTCCGGGACTCTCGCGTTCGACACACTGCCTTGAAGCCGTCCGTGGAAACGTTCTTTCACGCCTATTTACTCACGCTGTCTGGCGTCAACTATGTCGGCCACACGCACCCGATTCCTGTCAATCAGATCCTTTGTTCCGGTCTCGGTGCCTCATTCGCGGAAGAAAGACGTTTTCCAGATGAAGTCGTTTGTTGCGGGCCGGTGTCATTGTTAATCCCATACGAGGATCCTGGACTTGCGTTGGCTAGACGAATTCGGCAGGATTTACAAAAATTTGAACGCAGGCATGGCAAACCCCCGAAGGTGATCCTGCTCGGGAACCATGGTGTGATAACGATCGGACAGTCAGTCGACGCGGTCCGCGTCGCGATGTCGATGACCGTGAAAGCCGCGGAGATTTTTGTCGGAGCCCATACGTTAGGTGGGAATGTTCCGATGCCACAACAGGAGGTCGATCGGATCGAGAACCGCCTCGATGAGGAGTATCGGCGAAGGATGCTGCGTATTTAGATGGTAGGGACGCGCACCTGCGCGATCCGGGCGTTGTACGTGCTTTTGGTCAGTGGTGTTCCGATAGGCTCAAATAGATCTCTTCGAGCTTCTCGATTTGGGTCGTCAAATCGAATTTTTCCGCAATCATCCGGGCCGCCCGTATTCCCAAGGAGTCGCGCAGTTCATCGTCACGGGCCAGACGCTTCAACCAGTCTTCAAGTCCCTTGAGATCCGACTCTCGCACGAGTATTCCGGACTCCAAATGGGTGACGGCTTCAGGAATGCCGCCATGGCGCGTCGTGATGCAGGGGAGTCCTGTTGCCATCGCTTCCAACAGACTGTTTGGGATACCCTCTCGATCGCCAGTTGGTGTCTGCTCACTTGGATGGAGAAAAAGGTGACTTTCGCGGTAAAGTTCCAAGAGCGCTGGCTGGCTGACGAATCCCGTAAAATAGATTCTACCATCTAATCGCAGTCTCGTCGCTAAATCCTTCAAGGTGCCGCGCAGGGGGCCGTCGCCAGCAATTGTGAGTGCGGCATTTGGGTATTCTTTCGAAAATGTAGCAAAGGCTCGAATTGTCGATTCAAGCCCCTTCTTTGCGATCAGGCGGCAAGCTTGAAGGAGTCGCCACGCTCCGTCTGCCGGTCTCCGGCGAGGCATATACCGAAACGCATCCAGAGGGATACCAGCGTGCTGAATTCGAAGCTTAGCCGGAGGACATCCAAGGTCCAAAAGCGAAGAAGCGAGTGATTCGGATCGCGCCAGAACAAGCGTACAGGATGCGAAAAGTTCCAGAAACAAGCGCCGGGCGACCGGTGAATCCACATTTACTCGGACATCTGCTCCATGAAAGGACACGACGGCTGGAACAGGGCAGCGTTGCAGGAGCGGCAACCAGAAGAGCCCGTTGTTACCAAAGTAAATGTGCAGCAGCTTACAATGATCCTCGGCTAACAATGTCTGAATAGATCTGACTTCACCCGGATAAGCTCGCGAGGGAATCTTTCTGATCTGGACACTCCAAATTCGACGCAGCCAACGAAGAGGAGAGCGGTGCACGAAGCGGACTGCATCAAACGGAAAACGGCCTGAGTTCTCGCGTTTAAATGTCAGCACGACAGGCGCGACCCCTTTTAGCCCCACCACCTGGCGATACACATGAAGCATCTCCGGCTTCAGAAATGTCGGACAAAAGATCGCGATTCGTGGTTGAGCCGTTGCCGACACCGATCTCTCGAATCCTGGTGCGTCGCCCTTTATTTAGAAAGTGATGGAGAACAATCGGACGGCATGTGGCCTCTCCTTCGGATCTCGCGGGTCAGCAACGACGACTTGCTCGCCGCTGCCATATTGTCGAGGTGCAGCCGGGTTGATTAGCTGCAGCTTATTTGGAGCTGCCATAAATTTCTTGAACCAGGACGAATTCGAATTCTGTTCGACGGGCGGTCGTGGTGGTTCGGGTTGGGGAGCAACGCGAGGGGTGGTCGTAAATTCCTGAGTCAAACCTGCACCGGCAGTCATCGTAAGGATCGCACAAACGGCAATTAAAAATTTTCTCATAAGTTCCCTCTCCTCAATAGCATCAACAGCTTAACCTTCTATTAGACGAAACGAAAGTGCGGTTTTTTTCAGATATTTATACCAATGTAAGCGAAAGCTCCAGCCTTTGCCCCCCCCACGGCCTGAGAGGAGGCAAAAGCGGGAGCTTTCGCTTACGATCCGGGCGGCTTGAGCGATCGCCAAACCGGAATGTGGTAACCCCGTTCTACCAACTCCGGAACGGTAAATGATTCGATCTTTGGGGGTGCAGAAATTTTCCGGTTTGGGCCGAAGTAATACTCGAATTTGGACTCTTGTTCAAGATCATCGCGGTCGAGTGCTCCGGTGCCTTGCTGCATTAACTTCCCGTCCTCGATGTAATAAAAAGTGAGGTCACTGATCATATTCGATTGGCCCCGATCCTTGTTATCGAGTTCCAGGCTGTACGCCTGAGCCATTCCGGGTCGACCAATATCTGGGAGGTCGCCCACGTAAATCCCGTCAAAGTCGATCAAAACGTCGGAATCCGCCGGAGTGATTCGTTTGTAGCCGCCGGCGACTGGCGCGTAGCCGGCCCAAAGCCAGGTGTTAGGTCCAGAGTTTCGGTACCAGGTCCCGACGAAAAGATCGTCCTTTCCGTTACCCTCCATGTCGATCGCAACTTCCTTGATCACCAGGAGACGCCCTACGTTTGTCACGCGATCCGGTACATTCATCGCCAAGTAGTCGACAATGGGATCCTGAATGGCCGCCTCTGCAGAAACTCGGAAAGTAAAAATGGCAAATGCCAACTGAACTATGGAGAGAGTCCTTATGAACATAGTGAACCTGAGGAAACGAAGGCTCTTTTCTTTGAGTTTTCAATGGTTAGTATGGGAATTTCCCAAGTAAATTAGAGTGATGGAACAGAATGCAGACGAATCGCATCAGCTGGCTTTCGAATTCGCCGGGAACGCCAGCGATGGTCTGTCGCTCTGGCGTGAACAGCAGAAAGCGGCGTTGCGTCGTCTCGGAATGGAATTGGGGCTTCCTCTCGGTGCCCACTGTGAGGTTTCGCTCGAATCAGGGTTGCTTCTGCGAGGTCGCCTCGTTTTCAACGAGGACGACTTATTCCCTGTCGCGCGGCGCGACTCCGCCGTTTTGCGCATCGGCGACGTCAATTTTTTCATTTGGGAGATCGCCTCCTGCGTTCGAATCGATTAAATTCATAGAGAAAATACCCCCCAACCAAAACACAAATCCATGAGTGCTATCGTCGACAAACTACCAAAAACCATGCCGGCCGTGATGACGCATGGCCCGCATGATTACCGGTAGCCATTCGCATGATCGACCAGGGACTTTTGCCGATGGATGAGATTGTTACGCATCGTCTTCCGCTAAGCGATTTCCAGAAAGGTATCGATCATGTGACCTCCGGGTTGACTTCGGTAAAGGTTACCCTCGAGCCTTAGTTACTCTTCCAGCTGAACCTTCGGATCGTCCGGATTCGCAAAATCAACGGAGAAATAGTTGCTCACGAATTCGCCCAACCTCGTTTTCAGCGCTTGCCGAACCCGGATCTTCGTCCCGGACACCCAACCGGGATCAACAACGACGCGACATTCATCTGCGTACAAAGGGATTGGGAAAATATTCTCGGAACGAATTTCATGCACTGTCCCGTTCCGCAGGATGAAGAAATAAAGATGTCCGGCTCTTCGACGATTTAACTCGTCCAATGCGACAACCGTTCCATCTTTGTTCCAAAAGATCCCGTATGCCTTTGCATATTGGATATTCGACCTGTTTACATCGGGATAGTACGCATTGACCGTGACCACTTCCTTTCCATCCGGCACATTGACAAGCTCGTAACGGATCGGTTTGGTTGTTCGGACCGCCCATTCGTATTCTCCGTTTGGGCTTTTCGGGTTTCCTCTCAAAACGTATGGGTCACCCGTCTCCGGCGGATTCTGTGCTGCAGCAGAAACCGCTAGCAGACAGGGGAAAAACATTCTTGCTATAGTGCAGGTCATGACATGTTTCTGGTCTCTATTTCTACCCGCTTCACTTTTTCCAGCCGGGCCCTTTATACACGACGTAGATTTGTCCGTATTCATCGTTTCCTACCCGGTTCTGAAAGTTTTTTTCGACCTGGCTTGACGACCGGTCTCCAGCCAGATTGTAAACATCTACTCGACCTGCCCCAGTTGCACCGTAGTCGCTCTGGTTGGCATCGGATTGTGCCCACATTTCCGTAGCACCGGTGTCATTGGCTTCCGCGTACATGTCCAAAGCGGGAATGTAGATGAGGGAACCGCGAGGGATTCGGTTGAAGTCGACTGCCACGGTGGTGCCTTCGACGGCGAGTGGGTCACCGTTTGTCCAGGTAGTTCCGATCCAATTGGCTGACGCAGCGGTTGGATATTGCCAATCGGCGTCCTTGTTGGAGTACGCGGTCAGCCTTGCATCATATTCTTCCCATTGCGCCAGTTGCTCCTGTGTCGGATCGCTCAGGCTGAAGCGCTGGCGAAACGCTTGCTGATTCTGGTTCGCGCCACCGCCAAGTACGCCCAAGTCGTTATAGCCTGAAAGAAGAGAGTTAGAGCCGCCCTCCGGGATTGCTGCACCGGTTCCTGCCTGCCTGGCGATGGTCATGCCCTGATCAAGATCGCTTTGCGACGGTTGGGAAGATCCCGACGGAGCTCCGGACTCCGCGGTGTCTTCGTCATCACAACCGAGCAAAAATAGACACATGGTTAAAAACAGGGCTCCAAAGGTCCGCAAGCCTCGGGGCTTCATCGCTCAGTCGCGCGCAAGCAGGAGGTTTGAGGCTAGGAATTATAGCCGGCGAGCGTTTCCGTAAAATCGCGCACGGATAACGAAAGTGTAGGTGCCGTTTGTGCCGGAGAATCGCCTCAACCAATTGGACAAAGTGAAGTTCTTTGTAAGCGCACCTCCATACCTGGCATCCGCACTATATATTGAACCGCCTGACCCTAGGATGCCTGCATGCCCCAGAAAGATCGGGCCATTGTTATAAAACTGCGTTGGACTGACGATGATCGAACCGGGCGGCGCGTTTTTGGGGTCAACCGAAAGCGTAGGACCTGTGCGGAGAAGCCGCAAGATTTCCTGAGTGGAATCTGCGCGGAGTCGAAAACCGGAGATCGGATATACGACATGATCGATGTCGCGTCCGACAGCGCTGATCTCCTGCGTTTGATGGGAGGCTCCTTGCCGCGCCGGTCGATGATTCCTCAGGTTGCGTCTGGAAAGCAGTTCTTCGATCGCCTCTTGCAGCGGCTGTGCGACGGAATGTTCCGGAAAATCACGGAATGGGAAAAGGGAAGTATCGGCGTCCGCAATGCCAGGCGCTTTTCCAGTCGGATGCCGGACGAGTACAACTCCGGTGAGCTCCTTCCGGGTAAGGACGAATAAATAATAATCTACACGATTCGTTGAGACGCTCCCGCAATATTCAACGTTGGCCTGAGGATCGGCTCGCTGGACGAGTGTGGTGACAGCTGACGGAATCATCATTGGCCGTCCCACTGCGTCTGCGCAGATGAACGCCCAGAGCAGTGGATAAAGAAGGAAAAAAGATTTGCTCACAACAGAATATTAATATATTATAAAATATATACAAAACAAAAAAATAACATGTATTGAATAGAGCCAATGAGTCTTGGCTTGGAGCCGCTGCGCGGTCGTATAGGCAGCGTTTCGGCAAAGAGGCCCGCGGGTTTGACCATTTAATGAGGCGATGCCGATTGCGATGGTAGGGACGCGCTACCGCGCGATGCGCGGCAGGACGTCCGATGGTACGACTGCATGAGAATAGGGACCGGCTGGTTTTGGAGCTTCAGGTACGATGACAGTCTTTCGCATAAGAATTTTGAACCTGGATCACCCGGTACCGTTTTGCCTCCATTTATTTACCAAGTCTTACGTAAGGAGGAGTTTAGATTGTTTTGCCACGCAGGTAGACTGGCAGTTGGGCAAGTACATCGCCATTTCGATGGAGGTAAATCTGGTCATGAAGATTTGTAACCACACAAACATGATTAGGAATAATTCGCACGCGTTCGCCAACTTCAGGTTTTCGGACGCAGCCTTCAAGGTCAGCGCGCAGTCTCGCAAACCCGTAGATGTCACTCCCAAGGGCCAAACGAGTCCCGGTACGCTGGTCAAGACAATGCTCCGACTCGATTGCGAAACGGTTTGGAAAATGGGCGGCTCCGGTGCGCTAATGGCAAGCCGGAGTTTGTGGTCTCGACCTACCGCGGCGATAGTTATCGTGTATATGGAAACGCCCCGTGCTGAAGCTGAGCAGTTTGAACGAATTAGAACCGGGATTTTTCAAACGTCGGACGAGGCTGTCGGTGTCGTAGCGGCGTCGATCGCCGGTTTGATCCGCCAACGCCAACAGGAGGCTCGGAACGCGGTGTTAGGGCTCGCGACGGGGTCAACTCCAGTCAAGCTTTATCGCGAGCTAATCAGATTGCACCGCAATGAGGGACTCTCCTTCCGGAACGTTGTTACGTTTAATCTCGATGAATATTACGGGTTGCCGTCGCACCACCCGGAGAGTTACCGCCACTTCATGGAGGTGCAGCTCTTTAGCCACGTCGATGTTCCACGGGAAAACGTTCATGTGCCGGATGGAATGATCGCGCGTTCGGAAGTGTTTAGCTATTGTCAGGAGTACGAGTGGGCAATCCGAGATGCTGGAGGAGTCGACCTCCAGATTCTTGGTATAGGACGCACCGGACATATCGGGTTTAACGAACCCGGCTCCGGCATTGATTCGCGAACCCGAATGGTGGCGCTGGACCGTTTAACTCGCCGAGATGCGGCACGGGACTTCCGTGGCGAAGCAAATGTACCCGGGTACGCGATCACGATGGGTGTTGGAACGATTTTGCAAGCCAAAGAACTCGCGCTGCTTGCCTGGGGTGAATCGAAGG
>Ga0207862_1000296_pt1 | contig 14666 bp, 21 predicted proteins | sample LuqExpMetageno81_FD_187838 | JGI IMG/M metagenome (GOLD analysis project Ga0207862, IMG submission 187838) | Tropical forest soil microbial communities from Luquillo Experimental Forest, Puerto Rico - Sample 81 (SPAdes) | ecosystem: Environmental > Terrestrial > Soil > Tropical forest ... | reverse complement strand
GACGTCTCCAATTCACCAAACAAAACCCATAGGACACGGACCTAGCCGCGGTTTAGTCCAATCCATTTTTGGCTCACCGGCCCGGCTCCGATCCCGTTTCCTTTTCCCCTACACTTACTGTCGCCGTGCCGCTAAGCTAAAAATGCTCTGCCTTGCCCTGTTTTCAGGAGGTTTCCGGCTCGTCGAATACCTCTGCCGAAGCCGTTCTACCGCTCGCTTCCGGCAAAGACGCTGCCATTCTCCAAGACGCCGAATTGATGGCCCTCGTCGACGCTGACGTCCAGTTGAAACGCGAAGCTTTTACGGCCCCCGGGCCACCCAAGGATGCTCCAGCCACCACACCCGCTGTCGCAACGCAGAATCCTCAACCACCTCACCCTTAGCACGGTAGCGCCGGCTCCTCGCCGCCCGCGCTCCTACAGCGTCCTTCCCCCATCCACCACTAAAACCTGCCCGGTAACGAATTCCGCCGTAATCAGATAAACGACCGCGTCGGCAATTTCCTCCGGCCGCCCTGACCGCCTCAAGGGCGCGCACCGGATGTAGTTCGCTTCCCATTCCGGCGGATCCCCAGGCATGCTGATCGTCCCCGGAGCAATCGCGTTCACGCGAACTTTCGGCGCCAATTCCTTCGCCAGCACGCGTGTCAGCATAATGATTCCCGCCTTCGAAATCGAGTGCGGCAGAAACTCCCGCCACCCCAGTAACCCTCCAATGTCCGAGAAATTGATGATGACCCCCCGACCCGAGCGTTCCAGATAAGGCGCCGCCGCCTGTGAGCAAAAAAACGGTGCTTTGAGGTTTGTATCCAGCGACGAATCCCACCGCGACTCGGTCGTTTGTCCAAACTTCGTTTCCAGAAAGTTGGCCGCGCTGTTCACCAGAATATCCAGTCGCCCAAAATGCTGCCCGACGTCCTCGAAAAGTTTTTGAATCACCGGAACGCTGGTAAGCTCGGCCGAAAACGAAGCCGCGCGCCGCCCTCGCCTTTCAATCTCGCCGACCACTTTACGCGCCTCGTTCGCCGATTTCCCATAATGTATTGCTACATCGGCTCCCTCATCCGCGAGCCGCAGCGCTACTACACGTCCCAGCCGTTTTGCCGCTCCCGTGACAAGCGCCACGCGCCCAGACAGTCTTTTTTCTTCCGGCATGGCCCCCAACGGTAGCACATCCCCTGATAGAATCTCGGCGAAACGAGGCTACCGATGAAACTGGACTTGCTGGCCATCGCCGCTCACCCCGACGATGTCGAGTTGACTTGCGGAGGCACGCTCCTGAAAATGGCGCGGCTCGGTTATAAGACCGGCATCCTTGATCTCACCCAGGGCGAAATGGGAACTCGCGGTACGCCAGAGACCCGTGCGAAGGAAGCAGCCGCCGCGGCCAGGTTTCTTTGCGTTTCCTGGCGCAACACGCTTGCCGTGCCGGATTCCGATGTCCAACCCACTCGTCCGCACAAGCTGCGCCTTGCCGAGGTCATTCGCGAAGTGCGCCCGCACACCGTCATTCTTCCCTATTGGGAGGCGCGCCATCCCGATCACTACCACGCCTCTGCACTAGGTTATGAAGGCTGCTTCCTGGCCGGCCTGAAACAGCTGCCGATCGACGGTGAAGCCCACCGGCCCTTCAAGATCCTCTATTCCACTTCCTACGCGACAGTCCGTCCCACTTTCATCGTCGATATCAGCGCGGAGTTCCAGGCCCGCCGCAAAGCCATTCTTGCCTATGCCTCGCAGTTTCGGCCAAAGACGCGCCAGAAAAAGAGCAAGGTCTTCCTCGCCATCGACCGTCTCGAAGATGAAATGAACCAACTGGCACGCCACTATGGTCAAATGATCGGCGTCAAATATGGCGAACCGTTTCTGCAGAAGGAACTGTTGGCCGTCGATAACGTCATGAACCTCCCTGTCCGCTCCATCTGATCGACCTTTGCGATGGGTCGTAACGCGCCGTTGCCGCGCCGCCCTCACCCCGCACATCATCGCGACCCGGGCCCCGCGCGCTGAGGGATGCTCTTCACCGTCTGCACGTGATGTCGCCGGTTTTTGCCTTCTTCAACGCCCCTAGAACGAATCGTCTTCCATCGCCGGCACAAATCCCGGTATGTTCTGCCCTTCTGAGGTCCGCTCCACCTTCACCCTTATCTGGCTTTCCTCCTCCGCGCCAGACTTGCGCAGTACCACAATCGTACTCAGGGCCTCGGTGTAAACTCGCGTCACCAAGTACGTCTCACCGGTTCCATCCTTCTTCCACAGTTGACCAATCTGAATTTTTCTCACGCTCATTGTCGCCCTTGACTCTAGATAGCCCCCGCTCAAGTGTCAACAGTCGGTTGGTCCCCATGGTTCCGCCGGAGCTATCCTCCAGTCAATACCGGTGCCCCAGGAAACCTTATTAAGAACCTTGACATCCTACCCACTGGAAAGCGATAGCCTCGACAGGTGTATAATCTTCGGGGACAGGCTCGCACGGAGGTGAGGCATGAGGAACCGCTCTCGAATCCCGCTATTGGCCGTTCTGCTGGCCGCCTTCTTTGTTTCCTGGGCGATCTCGAGCCCTGCGCAGAGCCAGTCGGGCTCCTCGTCTACGCCCTCCACGCAGCAGCAGCATCCTCAGCAACAAGGCCAGCAACCGCAAGGCCAGAACGGCCAACAAGGCCAGCCGCAGGATCCGAATTCCCAGCCCCAGGCGGGCCCGATTCCGATCAGCTCTCCGCAACCAGCCCCGCCACCGCCGTCGCCTCAGCCCGCCGATACGCCGGCCCCCACCAAGCAGCCCTCGACAACTTCAACACCTGGTTCTGACCAGCCGGTTCCCCAGCAGCAGACCGTCCATCCCAAGAACTCCAAAGAAGATGTCGAGGCGATCGGAAACCGCAACCCGGGTAAGGGCGTCAATTTCTATTCCCTCGAGCACGAAATCGCTCTCGGCAAGCAACTGGCGCAGGAAGTCGAGCGCACCTCGAAGATGATCGACGATCCCGTGGTCACCGAGTACGTGAACCGCGTCGGCCAGAACCTCGTCCGCAACTCCGATGCGCGCGTGCCCTTCACCATCAAGGTCATCGACTCCGATGAAGTGAACGCCTTTGCTCTTCCCGGCGGCTTCTTCTATGTCAATAGCGGCCTCGTCCTCCGCGCGCAGGAAGAATCCGAACTCGCCGGCGTCATGGCCCACGAAATTTCGCACGTCGTTGCGCGCCACGGCACCAAACAAGCCACGAAGGGCGAAATGATGCAGCTCGCTACCATCCCGCTGATCCTGCTTGGCCCCGGTGGATGGGCCGGCTACGGCATTTATGAGGCCCTGCAGCTCGCCATTCCCCTTTCCTATTTGAAGTTTTCACGCGATGCCGAACGCGAAGCGGACTTCCTGGGCATTCAGTACATGTACAAAGCCGGCTATGATCCCAACTCCTACGTCACCTTCTTTGAACGCATTCAGGCCGACGAAAAGCGCCGCCCGGGCACCATTCCTAAGTTCTTCTCCACCCATCCTCCGACGCCTGAACGCATCGCCGATGCTCAGAAAGAAATTGCTCGCATTCTGCCGGAGCGCGACGAATACATCGTCACGACTTCCGAATTCGACGGCGTGAAGTCCCGCCTGCGCAACGTCATGTTTGCCCGGAAGGTCCAGGATAACCAGCCCGGCAAACCCACGCTCCGCACTAAGACCGAACAAACCCAGCAGAAAACGACCGGCGACCCGAACACAAACTCCAATCCCGATGACGATCGGCCGACGCTGAAGCGGCGCCCCGACGACTCTCCGTCGACAAACTCGCCTTCGTCGCCGAGTTCACCCTGATATCGTTCGCGCTGCGTGGCTTCCGGCGCACGCGATCCGTCATTTTATGCGGCGCGGCCTTCCTGGCTGGATCATGCCTTGATGGACAAAGTCCGCAAGCATAAGGCTTTGTTTTCGATTCGCGAGGCAATCCCGGCGGCAGCGTTGAAACACGGGAATACTTCGTGGGCGGCCTCTTCGGCAAATATGTAAAGATCGCCGATCGCGTCGGGCGAAAAGAGGGCAAGCATCGAAGCAGGCAAACTCTTGCCGGACGAGTGGCCGGCGCTGTGAACTTCCACCTCCTGCAGCTTTTGCCGGTTATTCCGCGTCACCCAGGAGAATAACTCTATGGCACGCAAGATCGCTTATTGGGCAAGCACTATGCTGCTGGCAGCGCTCTCCGCTCTTTCCGCGCTCGCCTACCTCTCCGCCAGTCCCCAGGCTGCCCAAGGATTCGCTCACGTCGGATATCCACAACAATTGCGAATCATGCTCGGAATCGCCAAACCTCTTGGCGCCATGGCCCTTCTCGCGCCGGGCTTGCCCAAACTCAAAGAGTGGGCCTATGCCGGATTTGCCTTCGCGTGGATCTCTGCTTTTGTCGCACACTACCTTGCGAAAGATGGCGCGATGGCTTTTATGCCGCTCGCGCTGCTCGTGCTCCTCTTTGTTTCTTACTTTACCCGCCCCGCAAGCCGCCGGTGATAAGAGCTGGAATCGAGAGCATCCGTTCAACTCGCCTTATGAGAGCGGGCAGCCTTACCTTCAGCAAGTTGTCGATCCTCTTGAAGGAGGCGCAATGCTGCCACCGCGCGGTTGCGGTGCTCCTCGGTGTACCAGGTCGGAGCATACTGCTCTAGCAGGTTGAACAGCTCCCGAAAAACATCCCCAACGTCCACTGCTTGGCCCTCGCGAGCAGGTTTCTTCCGTCGGTCCCCACTCCGTTCTTCGACTTCAGAGTCACTCATAGTGACACTCCGTTCGCTAGCCTCGTCCAGCTGGGCGGACTAGGCAAACAGTCGCCGCTGATGCCACGGCCCGGCATCCGTTTGTCGCCGTCTCCGACGCGATGATTCACGTCGCGTTTTCGGAGGCGGCAAGTCATCCCAACAGGCATCAAGCGCGTGAACTGCGACCTGCGCCAGGACAGCGTCCGCAAGCTCGTTCAGTGCGAACGTCCGCGTCATTAACGTTGTCTCTGAGCGTGCAGTCGCTAGCCTCTCCATGCCACTCAGTAGCGTCGCCACAGTTGATGTTCTGTTACGACGCAGATTCAACAGTTCGGTCCCCAGACTCATTCCTGCCACCCTATGGCGGCCATCATAGTCAGTCCGCCCTTCCCTGAACACCTGTACTCGCGGACAGGCCTGTGGATTTTAGGTGGACGCAGCCGCGGGAGCTCGACCGTGCTCGGAAATCGAAGCAAACAGTTTTTTCCACCCTGGCGGCCATCTCCAGGCACAAAATTACGCCAGGGACGCACACTACCCGGCTACTTTTGGCCTGTTCCCGCTCAAGACCATGGCTCAATGCAACTCCATCGTGTTTTTCCCTGACGATCCCGGGCAGCCTCCGCAATTCAATGACTGCCCCAGGCAAGCTCAGACCACGCGCCGCACCGTTCATTCAGTCATGAGACTCTGCTCTACGTGTGCAAAAGTGTGGGATGAGCAGGATGCACGAATTCTTCCCTCTCGATCTAACCGGACGGCACATCACCGAGCGCCAATACCTGCTGCGGAACAAGTCCTTGCGCTTGTTTCACGCACCGAAATCTTGCTACCTACCTACCTCTCATGCTGAATCCGACTGCGAGGCCTTAGCCGCTCCTTCTTGCGCGAGGGATTCCGCATGACGCAGGCAGCCAGCTCCGTCGATCGAACCGCCTCGGTTGTAGACTGCGGTGACCATGCTCCTGAGCGCCCGCGCACCAGGTTCATCGTTCTATAGCTTTTTGCTGTTTCTTTGAAGTATAAATCCTTAAGGAACGTGGCACTTCAGGTCGCCGCCTGCGGGCGGCGGGCAGTGCACTGAATCGAATTATTCCCCAGCCCACCGCTCTTATTCTGGGAATGAAGTTCGTCAAGAAGGCTTAACGTTCGACAACCAGAAATATTCAGTCACTGACTCCTGATGGCCTTGCTGCGTCCCCTAGGCTGCTGAACGGAGAGCAACCCCATGAGTGACGCAGAATCCGAAACCTTCCAAGAACAGTTAGCCTATGTTGAGGAAGTTTTCGAGGAATTGTTCAGACTTATGGAACAGTATGCTCCCGCTTGGTACACCGAGGAGCATTACAACAGGGCTGTAATCGCGTTGCGCGTCCTCGAGCAATCGCGACAATTTGCAAAGGCCTCCGCCGCGCGGTCTCAAAGCGAAGGCGCACATTAAACGCAGTTGGTTTGGTTAACCAACCAAATTCACTCATCAGAGCGTAGCAGCTCTGGACTACTCGGTCCCCCCATTCCTTGCGCTCGTGGCCAGCTATCCGGCCTCGCGCGATTCCGCGTATCATCCCTACGCGTCATTCCATTCGTGGGGGTCACTTATGGCAGTAAAGCGACAGAACCCGGTACGACCTGCGGTCATCCTTGCGCTTTTTCTTGCACTCTTAGTGTTCACTGCTGGTCAGCCGAAAAAGCCAAGCTGCTGTGAACAACAAGGACACGGCCATCTTCTCCCCCTCCAATGCGTATTTTGAAGCATATCTCAAAGCTCCAAACTCCTAGTAACGGGTTTACCCCACATCTGGGCCATGGCCGCCACTTTTCCGCTTGCCGAACTCTTCGGTCGAGCAGGATTCCTGTCGGCTTGCTCGTCACTCCGAAGGAATGCACGCCACCGTCTATTCTGGTTACAGTGGTCGACAACGAGGCCGAGACTTTGATGCCAAGAACGCTATACATGGTCGTGGAGCACTTCAAGAACAAGGATGCGATAGCCGTATATCGCCGCTTTCGAGACAAAGGCCGAATGGCACCCGAAGGCCTGCGCTACGTCTGCAGTTGGATCGATGACCGGCTGGAGCGCTGCTATCAGCTCATGGAAACACACGACCGTCGTCTCCTCGACGAGTGGATGGCCAACTGGAAAGATCTCGTTGACTTCGAAGTCCACGTGGTCGTTACATCCAAGGAGGCCGCCGACAAGATTGCTCCGCTCTTGTAGCTCTGCCAAGCGAGCTTCACCGACTAGTTGCCCTGTCGGAAGCAACGGTGACAGTCACCGCTACAAACGCGATCGACCGGCGCGGATTTTCGCCCGTGAACGGGCTAGCCAACCAGGTAGAATCATTTCCGACGCATGCGGTCAAGCGCGGAAAGGAGTTCCGATGACGATTCTCTCTAACCCTCGGTTCCTTGCGGTCTACTCTGGTTTGCTGACCCTCGCTTTTGCCGTTGTCGTGCTGTTCGGCATCACGGCGCTCCGCAACCGGACGTTTGGCACGGTCACCGCCCGCCGAATCAACATTGTCGAACCGGACGGCACCGTTCGCTTGACGATCTCAAATCGCGCGGATTTTCCGGGCGCATGGAACCGCGGCAAGGAATACCCTCGCCCAGACAGGCGAGAGGCCGCGGGCATGCTTTTTATGAGTGAAGAAGGAACGGAACAAGGCGGATTCATATGGGGCGCAGGGCAACTACCGGATGGCTCCATCCAGAATCATGTTCATCTCAGTTTTGATCAGTACGAAGAAAACCAGATTTTTGCCATTGATGGCGGACAAGAGGGCAAGGACAAGTTTTCTCGCATTACCATGGTGGATCAGGGGAACTTCCCGATCGAAGAAAAGAGAAAAGCTAACGAAGCCATCGAAAAACTGCCGCCCGGCGAACAGGATGCTGCCTGGGACAAGTTCTTCGCAACGCATCGAAGTGACGTCAAAAGGATAGCGCTCGGGCGCTCTCCCGATGGTTCGGTAGGGCTGGAACTGAGGGACCTCAATGGAAATGTGCGGATTCTCTTGTCGGTGCGTCCGAATGGAGAGCCGGTTCTTCAGTTTATCAGCGAGGACGGTAAGGTTATTCGCGAACTCCTTGGGGCCGCCAAGTGAGAGCTTTCCGGTACCCTGTAGGTCGCGGAGAGTAGCGCTGTTCGTTTGCGAGGCCCCATCCGCTGAAATCCGAGCGTTAGCGGCACACAAAAATACCGTCTCGAACCCAGGTCCTCAGAATGAAAAAGTTTGATATCGATGCGCTGAAGCGGGCATATAAGGGGAGATAGGAAGAGGTCTGCGAAAAACGGCTCAGTGCAGTGGTTGATTATGCCAGGGTTTTGCCGGCTTGGCCGCGGCCTGCTTCGATTGCGCTTCAACTTCCTTCCTGAATTCTTGAACGAGCGGCATTTCGGGCGCATCTAGCCCGGACGAAAGTCCTCGGCACCTCATCCTTTTTTGGGCGGGGCTTTACTCCGACGCCAGACCACCGACCTTCGCTGAATGTGTAACGTGCAGGCTCATAAGGCGGTTTCATTCCCGGCGGCCAAGTGTTCTCGTGAGAACTGGTCGCAGTTAAGTTGCTGCCGGCCCCAGGCGAACCTATTGCACGGTGACTCGCAAAAGCATTCCGGTCCCGCTGTGAATCGTCAACTCTTTTGCATCCGAACCAAACACAATTAGACCGACGGGTTCGCTTCTCCCCGCATGCGATATCTCTAGGTGTGCCAGGCCATAGGTACCGCAGGCATCCGAGGAAAAGACCCACAGCGCTTGTGGGCTGTTGTTGCCATAGAGGGGTCCGCGGCACTGGGTTCCTTCTTTGGCGCTGACCTCCCCCAAAACTCCGCCGCCACCGACAGATTTTCCCACCACATGCGAACCATCATCGCCCTTCGTCACGATTCCGCCGTCCCCATAGACCACATCGCCCCCCACTTGCACCGTGTCCAACCATCGATAAACGTCGCTTTCCCCAGCGCCGATGGGCGGCGTTTGAGCACTCAGTATTTCCATGAATCCTGCGATCGCGCGGAGATTCGTGGTAATCGGAATCGTCTGACGCGCGGTCCGCACCTTGTCGAACCGGAGAGAGATTCTCGCCGGTGAGCCACCCTTCCCGGCGTCTACTTCCACGACGTAACCGAGAACCTGACTGCCCTCCGGGATCTTGGCTCCGCCGGCCAACGGAACATCCTGCATGATCCTGGCACTAATCACCTCGTTAGCCTTGCTCTTTGACGACGAAAGAGAGGAATTCAACCGGACGGGCAATATTGTCCCAGGCACAACCTTAATTTCGTTTTTCGCCGCTTCTTTCTCGTCGGCGATGCCCGAACCGTCCGGCCCAGCGGAGGAGGCAGGCGGGGCCTGGCCCCGAGAGTTTCCTGGTTGGGCTACGCTCGGATGCGTGAGGAACGCGGCGCACAGTAGCGCTCCCAGAAATGGCCACAGAAATCCTGCAAGACCACGATTCGTTGTTGCCCTTCTCGTATTCATGATGGTTTTTTCGCTTTCCGACCGCTCCATCCCTGCACGGGCTGAGGCCGGCCGCCCACTGAGGTTTTGATGCAAGGTCGCGCCGTCGGGAACATTCGCAGGATACATTCCACAACGACACTAATTCACCCCACCTCAATCTGGGCTGGAACCCTCCAGTAAGTCGGCGAACCTCGCGGTGAAGCTTCCGCCCGGCAGATCCGTTCTGAAGCTGCAACCGGGAGATCAGCTTCTCCTGGGCAGGTCCGACTTCGTCCGACGGAGTAAAGCCTTCTTGAGGAAATCGAGAACAGGCCATGTGAGCGCGTGACGGCAAGTACAGGGGGAACTCACCGATTGAGACCTAATTTGCGCAATATCTGACGGAAGCCTGGCTCTATGTGCAAAGCAGCCAGCCTCGGATCGATGTTGGCGAAGGGTGACTCCGCCGAACGCTCCTCGCACGCTCTTGTCAACCAAGCTAGTGCTTCGCTCTTCTTCCCGAGACCTACATAGCAAATCGCCACCGGGTAAGCCGCCACGTACCGTTGCACCATGATGCGCTTGATCTTGCCCAGGAGCTGCGACGCATCACTGCGCTTCCCTGCGATTCCGCAAATGTGCGTCAGCGACGCGACATAACGCACATTGCCGCCTTCCAGGGCGACCGCTCTTCGCGCTGACCGAATTGCTTCCCGGTACATTCCTTTTTGAACGTACGCCCGGCCAAGCACGTAGTGTGCGTGCGCATAGGTGGTCTCGATATCCAGCACGCGACGAGCTTCTTCAACCCCTTGGTCATACCGCCCGGCGCGGTAGTAGGTGATCGCAACGTTCGTTTGTGCAGTTAGGCTTACCGGGTCGAGCGCCAAAGCCTTCTTTGCTTCGGCCAGTGCTTCTTCGTACCGCCCCATTGCGACCAGGTAATTTGCGTAGTAAAGATGCGCCGACGGATAGTTAGGATTCAAGGCGATGGACCGCTGGAACTCACGCTCCGCGTCTGCCCACTCGTACTCGTGAAAGTGAGCATGCCCCAGCGAAGAGTGCGGCTCCGCAAAAGCCTCGTCGATCATGATGGCTTTCTCTGCCCATTGCCTTGCCTGTGTAGTCGCTGCTCGCGTCGGCATGTATGCGTCGTCCAGCAGAGACAGGTACGAGTCCGCCATCCCGGCATATGCGGGTGCGTATCCAGGATCGTGCTTAATCGATTTCTCGAACTCCCGCAAGCTGTTGTGCAGCGCTTTTCCGGTTCGCTGGTTCCACAGATAGCGTCCGCGGAGGAACGCCTCATAGGCCCGCGGATCGACTGTCGAAATACGCTCTAGCCGAGCCTCGGCTTGGGGAGCCAGTTTAATCTTGATCTCGCTCGCGATTGCCGTCGCCACATCGCTTTGGATCGCCAGAATGTCCCCGATCCCGCGCTCGTATTTGCGCGCCCAAAGTTGCGTCTGATCGCCTACCTGAATCAGCTGCGCCGTGATGCGCACGCGTCTGCCTGCACGGCGTACGCTACCTTCCAGCAGGTACGCTACCCCGAGCTCCTGACCGATGCGGCGCGCACTCTTGTTGCTCCCTTTGTAGCGCATTGCCGACGTGCGCGCGATTACTCCAAGCTTCTCCGGGTTCAGTTGGCTGAGCTGTGTGATCATTTCTTCTGTCAATCCGTCGCTGAAGTACTCCTGGGTTCGGGCGCCGCTCAGGTTTTGAAACGGGAGTACAGCTAACAGGGTCTTTTCGCTGGCTACCCCCTTTTCTGCTGGGATTTCTTTGACGGGCAGCATGAACCTGTAGCCCTGCTTCGAAACCGTCGCGATGCATTCCTTTCTCTTGTCGCCTGCTTGCAAAACTTTGCGCAGGATCGAGATTGTGCGAGTGAGGCTGCCTTCTTCAACGAACGCGTCCTGCCAAACCCTGTTCAGAAGTTCGTTTTTGTCAACCACACTCCCGGCGTTTTGAACCAGCAGCAGCAGAACCGCGGCGGCTTTCGGCGGAAGCGGGACCGCCTTGTCGCCTCGGAAAAGGACACGCCCAGTGCCGTCCAGGCGGAACCGCCCGAATTCATAGAAAGGTCGACTCACCTCATTCGCCACTTTCCGTACCGCGGTAAGAAATCGGTAAGGAAAATATCAGCTTCAGCGAAGGACTTCTACCCCCGCGGGACCGTATAACTTGAAGCGAAGTGGTTGGCAAGTAAACGCAAGAGAAAGGACAAAGCAATGTTACGTATAAACGACGAAGCTCCCAATTTCACTGCGGAGACCTCTCAGGGAAGGATCAACTTCCATCAATGGATCGGCAACGGTTGGGCAATCTTGTTCTCCCATCCCAAGGACTTTACCCCGGTGTGCACCACGGAACTCGGTTCTATGGCCGGGCTGCAGCCTGAGTTTGCAAGGCGCAATTGCAAGATCATCGGATTGAGTGTGGATCCCGTGAGCAGTCACAACAAGTGGGTTGTAGACATCGAAGAGACCCAAGGCCATAAAGTCAACTATCCCATGATCGGGGACCCGGAACTCAAGATAGCCAAGCTTTATGGCATGCTGCCCGCCGACGCCGGCGATACTTCCGAAGGCCGCACTGCGGCCGCCAACGCCCCCGTGCGCACCGTGTTCGTGATTGGTCCCGACAAGAAGATCAAGCTGATGCTTAGCTACCCTATGAGCACCGGCCGAAACTTCGACGAAATCCTGCGAGTGCTTGATTCGCTTCAACTCACCGCCAAGCACCAAGTCTCTACGCCAGCGAACTGGAAACCCGGCGAAGAAGTCATCATCAGCGGTAGCGTTTCCGACGACGAAGCCCGGAAAAAGTATCCGGGTGGCTGGAAGGCACCTCGGCCCTATCTGCGCATCATTCCCCAGCCGGCGGATAAAACCGCACACGAAAATGCGGCCTAATCGTTAAGCAACGCTCACTGCCGTGCCTCGCACATGCCTCCTCCTTTTTTGGAGACGAGACAAAGGCACGGCAGCCGCCGTTGCCCCTACCCGAAACCGACCAGTACATTGTGTTTGCCGTCCTCAACCCCTACGATCAGTCCTTTTGCCCTAGGCCTGAGCCAGGGCCAAAAAGCGACCTGGTCGAATACTTGAAGTCTCTATAGGCACTGATTCCAGAGAGCAGTCATTCATAAGTGGCGCAGACACTACCCGGCGTTCTACAATCCGAATGACCGAGCTCCACTGGCGACGAAAAAGATGATGTCCACGGCATGGAGTCTTTTGCTGGCTACCTCCCTGTTACTTGCCTCCGGCTGCCGTGTCAGCAAACCCGGTGCGGTAGAGAGCGAAATGGCGAAGGAAGTGAAGCACAAGATCACGGTCGGCGGAAAAGACGACCTCAACCCCATCCCTGCAAGGGCCGAAAACGTAGCGGATGGTCGAGAACACTTCGGCCACCACTGCAGCGTTTGCCACGGTTTGGATGGTCAGGCCACCGGTGTCCCGTTCGCGGACAAGATGTCACCACCCGTTCCCGCACTCTCTTCTAAGGATGTGCAGGAATACACCGATGGCCAACTGAAATGGATTATCGCGAATGGCATCAACCCGTCCGGAATGCCGGCCTGGAAGGGCATCCTCAGCGACGAGGAGATGTGGAAAGTGGTCGACTTCCTCCGTCACCTACCCCCCAAGGGCAGCCTGGGGATTCCAGAGGTTTACAAAGAAGAAGAGAAAGAGCACGAGCATATGCACGAGGAGAAAAACCACCACTAGCCTGCCGGCCTTAGGACACTCACCACGTCGCTCACTTCTTTGCAAGCGATCTGACGTAATTCACTACATTCCAAACCTGCTCCGGCTTCATCCGTCCTTCTTCTCCTGTCATCTGCCCCTTCCCACTCATGATGACCGTGTACATCTCTCCATCCGTCAGGTCCTTCAACGCCGATGCATCGCGGTAGTCTTTCAGCTTTAGATGCATGCTCTCCGCCAGGTCGCCGTCACCTGCCCCTTCTTTTCCGTGACACATCGCGCAATCAAACCCGTAAGCCTTCTTCCCCTGGGCAATCGATTCCGGCGAAGTCTTCACAGGATTCACTAGCTTGCTTGAATTCCCAGCGGTCTTCTCCACACCTGCTTTTTCTTCCCCGGGTTTCTTCTCCTGCAGCCAAACGGTAAGCCACAACACTCCCCATAACACTATTGCGATCGCTCTCATGGACTGATCTCCGTTGCCGACGATATTCGTCGACGCTCCACCGGCCCCAATGCCCCTAAGTATAGTCCTGTCAGACGGAGATTCGCTGTGGCAGCTTGTCCGGTTAGGCACGGCGCCAAGTCAGCAGTCTCGAACCGCAAACGCGCCGCGGGTACACGATCTGTTTACGTTTCGAAATAGGCCCCGTCCTCGAGTTCGGCAATCAGTCCCGGCTGCTTCGCTTGCCACTGCAGAAGCTTTTGAGTTCGCTGACTCGAGGCCGGACAGTCGATAGCAACAAAGTGCGCTAGCCAGCCAAAGTGTTCGGCGGCCTCCTCGGGCGACTTGCTCACAACCGGGACCTTCAAGCGGCGGCCGATTACCTCGGCGATTTCCCGGAATGGCACACCTTCGTCGGTGATCCCGTGATATCGGGCTCCCCCGGTTCCCTTTTCCAGCGCCAGCTTGTAGAGATGCGCAGCATCGAGCCGGTGCACGGCGGACCAGTGGTTAAGTCCGTCGCCCACATACGCCGAAACGCCCTTTTCACGCGCGATACGGATGAGAGCCGGCACGAAGCCGTGATCGCCATTGCCATGGACCGAGGGCGGAAGCCGCAGCACTAACACACGCACCCCTTGCGATGCCGCGGAAAGCGCTGCTTCTTCCGACTTGCGGGGAAAACTGGGATTGGGTGAATCCTCTTCCGTTGCCAGGGGGCCCTGGCGCTGAAGCAGCAAGGTCCCGGAAGTCACCACCAACGGGCGGTTAGACCCGGCAAGCGCTGCACCGAGTGTCTCGATGGCGCGCCTGTCGGTCTCGGCGGCAGGCGCGTAGTTCAAGAAGTCGTGGATAAAAGCGGTGTGAATCACACCGTCCGCAGCAGCCGCTCCTCTGCGCAGACTTCCCGTATCTCCCAGATCGCCTCGATGTACCTGCGCGCCGGCGACAGCAAGCGACTTGGCGGCCGCGTCTGAGCGAGCGAGGCCCAACACCTGATAGCCCTTATGAATTAGCTCCTGAACGATGGCAGAACCAACGAAACCTGTTGCCCCGGTTACGAATACTTTCATGAATCGCTCCTTCACATGAATTTCTCGGAACACCGAATCAGTGTGCGGACTGCCCTGCCGCCGGAACACTCGCGGCGATCGCGTTGAGCTCGGCGATTGCATGCGCGGGGAGCTCTAAGACGGCCGCAGCAAGATTCTCTCGGAGATGGCTTGTCGAAGATGTGCCGGGGATCAGTAGAATGTTGGGAGAGCGCTCAAGAAGCCATGCAAGCGCGACCTGCATTGGAGTAGCTTTCAAG
>Ga0207862_1000294_pt1 | contig 14701 bp, 13 predicted proteins | sample LuqExpMetageno81_FD_187838 | JGI IMG/M metagenome (GOLD analysis project Ga0207862, IMG submission 187838) | Tropical forest soil microbial communities from Luquillo Experimental Forest, Puerto Rico - Sample 81 (SPAdes) | ecosystem: Environmental > Terrestrial > Soil > Tropical forest ... | reverse complement strand
CAGGAATCAGGTACAGCCTGTTTCTTGTTTGCTAACCCCGTATTTTTTTCATATAGTATGAAGACTACCTGGGGAAAAGGGGGGGAAGACTATGGGGAGAATTTTGTCTTCCAGGAGTGGTCAGGTAACAAGGTATGTTTGGTTGTCTGCGTTCGTCATCGGCTTGTTAGCCCTGATTGGCGCCCGGCTGGCTTTGGCGCAGGAGGAGTGGGACGTCACGGCCAAGGCCTTTGTGATCATGGACGCCGAAACCGGCAAAATCCTGCTGTCCAACAATTCCCGGACTCTGCTGCCGCCGGCCAGCACCCTCAAGATCATGACCGCCATGTATGTGCTGAACCGCCTGAAGATGGACGATCAGGTGCAGGTCAGCGCCTACGCCGCCTCCGCGCCGCCCTCCAAGATCAACATCAAAGAGGGTGAGGTGTACACGGTCAGGGAACTTATGTATGCCCTGCTGTTGTCGTCGGCCAACGACGGGGCCCGGGCCCTGGCGGAAAGGGCTGCCGGCAGCGAGGGGAGCTTCTGCCAGCAGGTCACCCAGCAGGTGCGCCAGTGGGGGGCCTACCGCACCACCGTCTGCACCGCCAACGGGCTGCCGAACGACAGCCAGTTCACCTCCGCGGAGGACCTGGCCCTGCTTTTCCGCCGGGCCATGCAAAACCCGGAATTTGCCAAGATCGTCGGCACCAAATATTATGACATTCAAGGGGGGCGGGTACTCCGCAACCACGACCGGTTTCTGTTCACCACGCCCCTGGCCCGGGGCGGCAAGACCGGCTACACCAGGGCCGCCATGCACACCTATGTGGGCATGTTCCAGAATCAGGACAAGGCCATTATCGTTTCCGTGATGGGCAGCAAAAAGATGTGGGCGGACCTCCGGACCCTCATCGAAAAGGGCTTTGCCCTGGAAGGCAAGCCCATCGCCAAACTGGAACCTGTGGAAGAGCGTCTGCGCTTTGCCAAGAATCACCTGGGTAACAGCGTCGGGGCTGAGGAAGCCTCCTATAGTCAGCCCAAAAAGAGAAGAAGAGCCTGCCGCCGGAGGGACCAGGGGAGTAATTAAGAATTTTCTCGGGGGGAGGGGGTAGGAGCCTGCCGGCCCTTGGCCCTCTCCCCAACGTGCCCAACCTCATCTGGCGCGTGGAACACGCCCTACAGAGCCTTGTAGGGCTGGCACTGTCCGCCTGAGATTTATGGGAGAAGACTCGATTCATGTCCTGACAGATCTTACATCAGAGCAGAGCTCTGGTGGCACAGGCTTTCCAGTCTGTGCCGGCGCAGGCTAAAGCCCGCGGCTACTATTGGGGTCCCGATTTTATAAAAGATTCTTACCGGACACTACTGCCATGCAGGGCCTGTTCAACAAGGTAAAAAACCGCAATACCAGCCAGCGTTTCGTGGTCTCCACCATCAAGAAGGGGGAGGAGCTGTTTGAAACCGCGGTGTTCGCGGCCACTATCCTCTACTTCCCCAAGTCGTTGTCCCAGCCGGAACTGACCATTCAGACCCACAGCAAAGACGAGGCCTGGGATACGCATTACCGCGTCACGAACCGTCTGACCACCGAGTTTCCCGCCCGCCTGTTTCAGGAATTCGCCCAAACTTAAGCGGCGTTGCCGGCTGTCCAGAAATCTGGACAACATGTTTACCTCCTGAGCATACAAGCTGCCGCGCAAATCTAAAGTTTCCCAAGTGTATTGCCGATAAGGTAGACGAAGAGTTATCCGGTCACCGACAAGGGCAAACTACTCCGAAAGGCTAGGACGCAAAGTCTCCGGCCTACGGCCTCAGGGCTAAGGTAGCGGGGCTGCCGAAGTGAGCAGCTTTCCCACCTCGCGTCTTTTCTCTTCCCTTTCCCGGTGTTCTTGCGGTGTCCCGTGGCTTTTAATTCCGGCAGGGTGAGCCTGGCACCGGGAGATGGCACAATTGTTGCTCATTTTTCCTAGGCCGATCCGGGCTCTCTGGCGGGAAGCGGCTGCATCTGCGTCCGGTTGGGGCTGGCTCCGGAAGCCATTCGGTGGCCGGGCCTGGCCCGAAACCTGCGCCTGCTGCCGGGCAGAAGCCCTGGCACTACTTTCGCCTATGGAGGGTAGCAATGCGCCTCACAAGATTTACCGGTCCCCGGAACCGCCTGGAAAAAGGCAGCCTCACTGTGGAACTGGCCCTGGCCGCGCCCCTGTTTCTCTTGCTTTTAATAATTTGAACAAAGTGTAGGTGATTTAAATGGTGAATCTACGTTGCAGCAAGCTTTTTTTTAAGGGTGAAAGTGGGGCAGCCATGGTGGAATTTGCCATTCTATTACCGCTGCTCTTGCTTATCCTTCTGGGCACTCTTCAGTTCGGTTTCATGTGGTACACCCAGTACGTTATCACTGCCGCATCCCGGGAGGGAGCGCACTATGCAACGGTTTATGCCGCTAATGCCACCGGCCAACGGATACCGCCTTGCAACCTTACTGGACCCACAGTTCAAGAGGTGGTGAACACTTATTGCAACAATACTTTATCTAACACTCCCGTTACGGTGACGCCTAGTGGCGCCGGCTGGACTACCGGAGCATCCGGAGCTGATGTGACCATCCAGGTAACTTGTCAAAATCCCTTGGACCTGCTAGGAGGTTTTATACCGAGTTTATCGAACATCCAGCTTAACGCACAAGCTACTATGAAATGTGAGTAACTCTAAAGATAGTCAAAGGAGCAAGTTAGGAGAGGACAATTATGAAAGACCTGACATCGTTTTTCCGGGAAGAATCAGGGAGTGTGGCGGTCATAGTCGGTATAGCCTTGACATTACTTTTGGGCTGTGCAGCTTTAGCCATCGACCTCGGTCATCTTTATGTGGTAAAGCAGGAGCTGCAAAATGCCGCCGATGCCGGCTCAATGGCTGGGGCCGATAGTCTCGCGCCCTATCTAATTGGAAATGGAAATACTCTCATCCCTAACTGGGATGCTGCCCAGGCAGTGGCAAGCACTACCACCAAGGAAAATAAAACGGACAAAACCCTGATCACTGATTGCCAGGTTCAGGCGGGTTATTTCAATCTTCTCAGCAAGGTGCTGCAATCAACCGCCATTACGCCTACAACCGTTGATGTGCCGGCGGTGAGGGTCACGGTGTCCAGGGTCGCCGGGCAAAACACCGGGGCGGTACTGCCGTTCATCGCCCAGGTACTGGGAATAAACTTTATGAACGTGAGCGCCCAGGCGACGGCCATGCTCTCTTGTCCCTCTACTGCCAACCGCCTAAGCCTTTTTCCCGTAGCAGTCAATAAAGGGGTTATCCAAATACTGTTTAATACTTCGGATGGCAATCCGGGATCAGGGCTCAGTCAACCATTTAACATAGGGTCGGATTATCACTATCCTGATTTGGATACAGGCAACAATGAAGTGGCGGGTGAGTGGACTTCGTTCTTTGATCAAGCAAACGATGTTCCCACCATTAAAAACCTTATTAATGGCAGTAACCCTTCGCCTATCAGCATAAGCCAGTTGATTCAATGTGTGTCCGATATCTGGGTTCAGCCGGGGACCAAGAACTCCCTCTATAATGACGTGGCAAATGTACCTAACCTTGTTAAAGCAGATGGCACCGGGAAAACTGTTTTCCTCCCCGTGGTCAACTTAAATAGTCTTGACACCCATGCTTGGAACCCGGTGTACTGTTATCTTCCCGTCAAGATTTTGGATTCGGTGGGGAAAAACCAAAAATACATCCAAGTAAAACTTGTAAATAAAGCCAAAATGCCCTCTGATAATGTGGGAGGACCCTGTTATGGAGCTTTCAGCCAACCCAGAATTGTCCAGTAATAATTCTTGGAAAGAAAAAAAAGGAAGGTCATCAAAACCGTATTCATAAGGATCTCAAGCCATTATCCACAAAATGGTTATTGGCTTTGCTCATAGTAATTGGCAATGAGGAAGTCTGACAAGGCTCGCGGGGATAAGGGGCGGTTCGGTTGGCGGACCGCCCCTTTCTTCTAGGAGAGCCCGGTATATGGTATGGACTGGTTTGTTCAGGAGAGATAAAATACTTACGAAAGGTCAATGAAGAACCTGTTCAGGTTCAGTTCCCCAAACCCTCCGCTTCGGCCGCCGCCACCCCCCAGACCGCAATTCCCGCCCGGTCCGCCAGGGCCAGCATCTCCTCCCGGTCGAACATCAGGGTTTTGCCGGCCTCCACGGCCAGCACCCTGGCCTCCACCTCACCCATGACTTCGATGGTGTTTTTCCCCACCGCCGGGAGATCAAAGCGCAGGTCCTGCCCGGGCTTTAAGACCTTGACCACCACTGCTCCAGGGCCTGCCAGGCGGCCTCCTCGGCGGATGGTGTCGTCGGTGCCCTCGATGGCCTCCAGCGCGGTCACTACCCGGCGGCGCACCACCACGCACTGGCCCAGGTCCAGGCGCCCCACCGCCTTGGCGATGGTAAAGCCGTAGTCGATATCCTGGAGTTCCTGGGAGGTGGGCTGACGGCGGCTGAGGCGACCTGGCTGGGCCAGCATCTCTTCCAGGTAGAGGAGGGGGGAGACGACGGTGATGCCTTCTTTTTCCAGTTCGGCCGCCAGGCCTCGGAGGAGGCGGTCGTCGTGGCCGGCGCCGGCCCTGCGGATGAGGTTCAGGGCCTTCAGATCCGGCCAGAATTCCCGGAAAAGGCGACCCCGGCTCAACCCCCCGGCCATGACCGCCCGGGTCACACCGGCCTCCTTGAAGGCGCGGATGAGTTTCCCCAGTTGGCCCACGGAAATCCAAGAACACTCGGAGGTAAGGGTTTCCAGGTCGGGGTCGGTCTCGCCCTGGTGGGCCACCGCCACTACCTCGAGGCCAAGGCCTTTGGCGGCCTCGGCAAAGAGCAGGGGAAACTGCCCCTTACCCGCGATTAGACCGATTTTCTCTGGCATCCACGGGCACCAGGCCCCGCTCGGAGCTCTCCACGAATCGCAGGAGATGATCGACTTCAGGACAGGCAGGGACATCCTGCCGAACCCGGGCCACGGCCTCTTTGGTATTCAACTCGGAGTGAAAGAGAATTTCGTAAGCCTGGCGGAGGGCTTGCAGGGCGGCGTCGGCCAGGCCGCTGCGCTTGAGGCCCACCAGGTTCAGTCCCACGAGCTTGGCCCGGTTGCCCACCGCCGTGGTGTAAGGGGGCACATCCCGGGCAACCGCGGAGGCTCCGCCGATAAAGGCATGGCGGCCGATGCGGGAAAACTGGTGCACCGCCACAAAGCCTCCTAAAATGGCCTTGTCCTCCACGGTGATGTGTCCCGCCAGGGTAGCGGCGTTGGACATGATTACGCCGTTGCCGATGAGACAATCATGGGCCACGTGGGAGTAAGCCATGAAGAGGTTGCCGTTCCCCACCCGGGTGACCCCGCCGCCCCCGGCGGTGCCCCGGTGCATGGTGGCAAACTCCCGGATGGTATTGTCGTCGCCGATGACCAGCTGGCTCACTTCCCCGGCGAATTTGAGGTCCTGGGGGATTTCCCCCAACGCCGCAAACTGGAAGATGCGGCAGCGGGCCCCGATGCTGGTGTATTCCTTGATGACCACGTGGGGACCGATAGCGGTGTCGGGCCCCACCACCACCTTGCCAGCGATGATGCTGTAGGGACCCACAGTGACACTTTTGGCCAGTTCGGCAGCAGGGTCAACAATGGCCGTGGGGTGAATTTTGGCCATTTAATCCTCTGATTTCCCGACCATGGCCATGAGTTCCGCTTCCGCCACCAGGTTGTCGGCCACCGTGGCCTTGCCCGCCATCTTGAAGTACTTCTTTTTCCCCTTGAGGACCGTGAGGTCAAGGATGAGCTGGTCGCCGGGCACCACCGGCCGGCGGAAGCGCACCTTGTCCAGGGACATGAGGTAGAGGGCCTGGTTCCCCAAATTCTCCGGGGTGGACAGGAGGGCCAGGATGCCGGCCACCTGGGCCATGGCCTCGACAATCAGTACGCCCGGCATGATGGGGGCGTGGGGGAAATGGCCGACGAAAAAAGGCTCGTTGATGGTGATGTTCTTGAGGCCGACGATATGCTTGTCCAACTCAACACTTATAATGCGGTCCACCAGGAGAAAAGGGTAGCGGTGCGGCAGGATTTTCATGATTTCTTCTATGGTGGGCGGCTGGGTCATGTTTCTGACTTCCTTTCCAGAGTGGCGGTCAAGTCCGCCAACTGTTGTTCCATTTTCCTTACCCGGCGGTAGAGTTCCGGCAGGGTGTGCCAGCTGGCCCAGATGCGGTGGGTCTCCTTGAGGGGCCAGGCCGGGGTTCCCAGGAGCACCTGGTCGGGGGGCACCGAGTTGGTGACACCGGCCTGCGCGCCGATTTGAGTGCGGTCCCCCACTTTGATGTGCCCTACCAGACCCACCTGGCCTCCCAGGCCCACCCATTTGCCGATCTTGGTGGAACCGGCGATGCCCGCCTGGGCGGCGATCACGGTGTGTTCCCCCAACTCGACATTGTGGGCCACCTGGACCAGGTTGTCGATTTTCACCCCCCGCCCCACCCGGGTCTCCCCCAGGGCGCCCCGGTCAATGGTGACGTTGGCGCCGATTTCCGCCTCGTCTTCGATGACCACGGTGCCCAGTTGGGGAATCTTCAGCTGGCCCTCGGGGGTGGGGATAAACCCGAAGCCGTCGGTGCCGATCACTGCGCCGCTGTGAATGACCACCCGGGCCCCCACCCGGCAGCGCTCGTGGATGGTGACGTTGGGGGCGAGATAGGTGTCGTCGCCGATGATGGCTTCCGGGCCGATGTAGCACCCCGGCATGAGGGTGACCCGGTCCCCCAGACAGACGCCCTCGCCCAGGAAGACCAGGGGAGCGATGGCCACGTCCCGGCCCAGTTTCACTTCAGCGCCGAGATGGGCCTGATCACTGATGCCGGTCCAGCCAGGCCGGGCCCGGGCAAACAGGGCTGCCACCCGGGCATAGGCCAGATAGGGATGCTCCACCACGATGAGGGGCTTGTCCAGGGCAGCCCATTGAGGCGAGACAATCACGGCTCCGGCCCGGGTGGTTTCCCCCAAGCGGGCGAAGCGGGGATGGGCGATGAAAGTGAGGTCCTCCGGGGTGGCCTGGTCAACAGGCGCCAAGCCCCGGACTACCAGATCGGCGGGCCCCCGGAGTTCCCCCCCTAAGAAGGCCGCCAGTTCACCCAGGGTCTTTCCCATGGTATCGGCTTATTTGAATTTTTCCCGGACCTTGTCAGTGATGTCGAGAGACTTGTCCCGCACGTAAGTCCCAGCCTTGGGGAAGACGATGTCCAGATTGTTCTCGTTGGCTACCTGCTCCACTGCCTTATTCATCTTCTCCATCAGCGGCTTCATGGTTTGTTGATAGTATTCCTGGAAGCTCTTGGTAGCGGTGTCTTTGGATTTTTGAATTTCTTGGAACTTTTTCTGGAATTCCGATTCCTTCTGTTTTCTGACATCTTCTTTGATGATGCCGGCCTGGGCTTGCTTCTGGAATTCCTGGACTTGCTGGCCCAATTCCTGTTCCCGCTGCTGCAAGGGTTTGCCCAGTTCCTCGGATTTTTTCTTCAGGCTGCCTTCGATGCGCTTGTAGTCCGGGGAATTGTTGATAATGTTCTCGACATCCACCACCCCGATGCGCAGTTCTTTAGCCCCAACAGAAGTGAGCAACAGCCCGGTGATGCAACATGCACAAAATACACATAATACCCACTTTTTCATTGATTGCCTCCTTAAGTAAGGGAAGTCCCGAAAAGATATAAAAAGATTTAAACCTCAACTTGCCACAGTATAACCGCGACGGCCTGGCCTTGCAGTTCCTCAGAAAGTGCCGCCGATGGTAAATTCCCAGGCGCTCTGTTGTTCAAAACTCTTTTTGTCCAGATTGTAACCCCATTCGACCCGGAGGGGCCCCATGGGGGAAAACCAGCGGATGCCGCCGCCGGCGCTGGTGCGGACGTTGGGTACGAGAAGTTTAGCGTTGGAAGTATAAACATTGCCGGCGTCAAAGAAGACCTCCCCCACAATGCCGTACTGCTTCAGCTTGGGCACGGGGAAGCGCCACTCTGTGTTGATCTGGAAGAACTTGTTGCCGCCGACGCGGTCGTGGGTGCGGGGGTCCCGGGGACTGATGTTGGCGTATCTAAAGCCCCGGATGGTGTCGATACCCCCCAGGTAGAACAATTCGTAGGCCGGCTGCTGACCATAGCCCAAGCCCTGGAGGTAGCCGCCCCGGACATGGAAGACCCCCACCGTGCCCCACTTCAGGGGATAATAGTAAGCCTGATCCAACAGATACCGCAAGAAGGCAACCTGGCCCCCCAGACCGGCCCATTCAAGAGTAAAGCTTTGATTCGACCCCTTGGTGGGGGTGAACAGGGAGTCCCTGGAGTCTCGGGAAATCCCCATGCTCATGGCACTGGTATTGCGAATCCGGCTGGCTTCCACGATGCTGGGAGTATTCAAGGCGGAAAAGGACAGATCAGTCAATTTGACATAATCCCACCGGTAGCTCCAAAAGAGCCGGGTGTACTGCCAGCGCAGGGGGTGGGACAGCCGGATGCCGCCGCCGAGGCTGTACTGGGTGTATTCATCGAAGACCCGCGACCAGTCGTAGGCATCGATGCCCAGACCCAGAGGCCGGTCGAACAGGTAGGGTTCGGTGAAGCTGATCCGGTAGCGGCTGGCGATGGTGCCGAGCATGGCCTGCACCGACAGCCGTTGGCCCCGGCCGAACAGATTGTTCTGGCTGACTTCGATCATGCCCACCAGGTGGTCCTGAGTGCTGTAGCCCGCACCCACCCCAAAGCTGCCGGTGGGCTTTTCCTTGACCGTGACTTTGAGGTTCAGGCGGTCCGGGGTGGTGCCGGGAGAGGTGCTCAAATTCACGTCTTCGAAATATTCCAGGCGCTTCAGGTTCTTCATGCCCTCTTTGAGCTTGGTGGCATTGAAGAGTTCCTGCTCATAGACCCGCAGCTCCCGGCGGATCACCTTGTCTCGGGTTTTGACGTTACCGGCGATCTCGATGCGTTCGAAATACACCTTCTTCCCCTGGCTGATTTCGAAGGTGATGTCCACGGTGCGGTCTTTCTCATTTTCCTTCAACAAGGGAGTGACGTCGGCGTTGGCATAGCCCCGGTCGGCGTACAAGTCTGAGAGGCTGGTGATGTCTTTCTGGATTACTTCCCGGCTATAGATGCTTTCTTTGTTGATCTTAATCTTCTTGAGCAGTTCTTCCTTGGCTTCCAGCATGTCTCCCTTGATGTCAACCTTGCCCACTTTAAACTGCGGTCCCTCGGTGATGGGGAAGGTGACGTAGGCATCGCCCCCCTGCACGTCGACTTTGGGTTCCCCCACCTTGGCCTTGATGTAGCCGTGGTTGAAGTAGAAGGCCCCGATCTTTTCGGCATCCTGCTCGATCATTTCCGGTACCAGCTTGCCCGCGTGGGTAAAGCGGGAAATGATGGGAAGGCCCTTCTCCTTGGTTTCTATGACCTTTTTCAGCTCCTTGGCGGAAAAGGCGGCGTTGCCTTCGAATTTGATTTCCTTGACGTTAACCGGTCCGCCCTCTTCGACGTTGAACACCAGATTTACTTCCCGAGGGGTGATGGGCTCCAGGGTGTAGGTAATTTTGGCCCCGTAGTAACCCTTCTCCCGATAGCTCTTCAGGGCCTTCTCGATGGCCTCTTTGATGATGGGTTCCGAGGCTACTTTCAGGTTCTTGATATCCATGACATCGAGGAGAGTTTTTTCCTTGATATTAAAGTTTCCCCGGATGGTGGTTCTGCGGATGGCGGGTTTTTCCTTGACGATTACCGTGAGGACCTGGCCCTCGGGAGTGTCGCTGATGTCAAACTTGACGTCCGTGAAATAGCCCAGCTTGTAAATGGCCTTCAGGTCTTCCCGGAGACGCAGCGGTGACACCGTCTCTCCCTCCCGGGTTTGCATAACCCCCACGATGGCGTCTGATTCGACGCGGCGGTTGCCTGTCACCGCGATTTTGCGAATGCCTCCTTTGCCCACGGTCCTAGGAGCAGCCTCCCCGGCCATCTGGCGGGCCAGGCCGGTGAGGGAGGACACCCCGGTCCCCTGCTGTTTCAGGATGACTGGAGCCTGTTTACCACTCAGGTCAAAAACGTGAGCCTCCAGGGCCACGGCTTCCCCGACGATGACCACCTGGCCGGTGATGGCCGTATCAGCTCCCAGCCGTTGGCCGATTTCCTTGGCCAGGTTATCGGTCAGCGGTTCCTTTAAGGCTGCGACCTCTTTGTTCACATCCTCAGCAGGGACGAGGGCCAAACCATCGGCTTTGAGGCGCGCCTCGAATTCCTGGCGCACCTTTTCCCCCAGATATTCCCGGGGGGTTTTGCTCAACACGGCAAAGGGAAAGACGGCCACCTTCTTTACAGCCAACTCGGGTTCCTGGGCCGGGATGGGCCCGGCGAAGAGCCAGGTGATCAAAAAAATTGCCAAGAGTAGACGTAGCCGCAACTCAGTCTCCTCACACAATCATAGCTTTGCCGTCAACCAGGGTGATTTGACGGGTAAGGGCCTGGGCCAGATCGAGATTATGGGTGACAATTACCGAGGTCAGCCCTTGTTCGCGATTCAGGTCCAGGAGCAATTCCTGCACCTGGGAGCCGCTATGGGGGTCCAGGTTGCCCGTGGGTTCATCCGCCAGGAGGACTTCCGGCTTGAGCACCAGGGCCCGGGCCACCGCCACCCGCTGCTGTTCCCCTCCAGAAAGGGTGGACACCCGGTGCCGCAGGCGGTGTTGCAGGCCCACCCGCACCAGGATGGCTTCAGCATCTTCCCGGGCCTTGGACTTGGGCACCCGGGCGATGAGGGCCGGCATCATGACGTTTTCAAGGGCATCGAATTCCGGCAGGAGGTAGTGGAACTGAAAGACGAAACCGACCTTCCGGTTGCGGAAGGCCGCCAGACGCCGGTCGTCGAGGGTGAAAACCTCCTCCCCTTCCCAGATCACCGTGCCCCTGGTGGGGCGTTCCAGGGTCCCCAGGATGTGGAGCAAAGTGGACTTGCCCACCCCGGAGGCCCCCACCACCGCCAGGGTTTCCCCGGCATAGACATTCAGATCCAGGCCTTTGATCACCTCCACTACGTTGCCGTTGGTGGTGAAGGTTTTCACCAGTCCCTGGACCGCAATTTTCACCGCGGGGGATGCGGCCGTCGATGCAACTGCCATGGGCTCCAAACCAGGATTTCCCACCTTAGCACGATCTTAGCACAGCGTCAATTCGCCGGCCCAAAGCCTTATTCATACCTGATAGCTTCCACCGGGTCCAGGCGAGAGGCCTGCCAGGAAGGGTAGAGGGTGGCCAGAAAGCTGATGAGCATGGCCGCCCCGACAATCGACACCAGGTCCAGGGTCTCAATTTTCACCGGCAGGGTGGAAATGAGATAAACGTCCCGGGGAAGCTGGATAAATTCGTAGCGCTCCAGGAGGCCGCAGGTGATCAACCCCAGGATCAGTCCCAGGGCGGTGCCGAAAAAGCCGATTAAGAGCCCGTCCATCACAAAGATCTGCATGATGCTCTGGCGGGTGGCTCCCATGGACTTTAAGATGGCGATCTCCTTGGTTTTTTTCATCACCATCATAAACAGGGTGGAGGCAATGCCGAAGGCCGCCACCAGGATGATGAGGGTGAGGATGACGAACATGGCGATCTTCTCCAGCTTCAGGGCGGAGAAGAGACTGTAGTTCATGTTGATCCAGTCCCGGGCGAAGAATTCCGGCCCCAGTCTGGAAACGATGGACTGGCTCATTTCCTGGGCGGCATAAATATTTTTAACATTCACCTCGAGGCCGGTGACATTCTTGCCAAACCCTAAAAGCTCCTGGATGGCCGGGAGGCTGACGTAGACCAGCGAGCTGTCAAACTCGTACATGCCGGAATGGAAAATGCCCACCACCCGGAAGAGCCTGAGGCGGGGCAGCTGGCCCATGGGGGTGAGAGTCCCCCTGGGGATGAAGAGGTTGAAGAAGTCCCCCACATGCAAATTGAGGCGGCGGGCCAATTCGTTGCCCACCGCGGCGGAGGGCGGCTCCCCCGGCTCAAACTGGGCCACCTCGGCAAAACTCCCCTGGCTCACTTTCAGGTGTTTCGGGCCCCCGGCCTTGAGCAGGTCCGGGTCCAGGCCCCGCAACATGCCCCCGGAGATATTGCCGGGCGTGGAGAACATTACCGGGGTGTAGAGGTAGGGCTGCACGGAATCCACGCCGGGCATGGCCTTGATGCGGTCCGCCACCTGGCCGTAGTCGCCGATGCGCCCCTCCTTGGACAGGACAATGATCTCGGGGTTGACGCTCAGGATCTTGGTTTTCAGGTCCTCATCGAAGCCGGTCATGACGCCGATGACCACGATGAGGGCCATGACCCCCACCGCCACCCCGGCGATGGAGAACACGGACGACAGCGAAATAAAGCCTTTTTGCCTTCTGATGCCTCGAAGCATGCGCAGGGCCACGAAAGTCTCGAAAAAACGCATGGTTACTTCTCCGGCCGGAGCAAGGGGAAGAGAATGACGTCGCGGATGGAAGGGGAGTCGGTGAGGAGCATGACCAGCCGGTCGATGCCGATGCCTTCGCCGGCGGCCGGGGGCATGCCATGCTCCAGGGCCAAAAGATAATCCTCGTCCAGGGCGTGGGGCATCTCTTCGTCGCCCAGGGCATGGGCCGCGAGTTGCGCCTCAAAACGCTGCCGCTGGTCGTCCGGGTCGTTTAACTCACTGAAGGCGTTGGCCATTTCCCGCCCGGCGATGAAGAGCTCAAAGCGGTCCACCACCTCCGGGTTGTCCTGGTTTTTCTGGGATAAGGGCGAGGTCTCGGTGGGATAGCCCACGATAAAGGTGGGCTGAATGAGGCTCGCCTCCACGTGCAGGTCGAAAAGCTTGGTCAGGGCCCGGCCATAGCCTTCCCCGGCCCTGAGTTGCACCCCATCTTTAATGGCCAGCTCCAGGAGCTGGTCGCGGTCGGCCACCACCTCCCGGGGTATGCCGGCGATCCCGGTGAGCGACTCCCGCAGGTCCAGGCGCCGCCAGGGGGGCGTGAAATCGATTTTCTGCCCCTGGTACTCGAACACATAAGCCCCCAGGATCTCCCGGGCCAGGAAACAGAAAAGCTCTTCGGTGAGGGCCATGAGGTCCTCGTAGGTGGCGTAGGCCTGGTAAAACTCCAGCATGGTGAATTCCGGGTTGTGGAGGCTGGAGAGGCCTTCGTTTCTGAAGTTTCGGTTGATTTCATACACCCGGTCAAAGCCGCCCACCATCAGGCGCTTGAGATAGAGTTCCGGCGCAATCCGCAGATAGAGCTGCATATCCAGGGCCTGGTGATGCGTGGTGAAGGGCTTGGCCGTGGCTCCGCCCGGAATGGGCTGCATCATGGGGGTCTCCACCTCGAGAAAGCCGCGCTCGTCCAGGAACTGACGCAAAAGCCGGGTGACGGCCGCCCTGGTGCGGAAGGCTTGCCTCACCTGGGGATTCATCAACAGGTCGAGATAGCGCTGGCGGTAGCGGGCCTCCACATCGGTGAGCCCGTGGTATTTTTCCGGCAGGGGCCGCAGGGTCTTTGTGAGGACGGTAAAGCAGCTCACCGCCAGGGTGAGTTCGTCGGTCTTGGTACGAAACAGGGTGCCCTCGAAGCCCACGATGTCGCCGATGTCCAGCTTCTTGAACCAACTGAAGGCTTCATCCCCCAGGACCTCCCGCTGCACGTAGGCCTGGAGGCGCCCGGTGCCGTCCTGGAAATGGCAAAAGCTGGCCTTGCCGAACTTGCGGACCAGCATCAGGCGGCCGGCCAGGCGGAAGGTCTGGCCCAACTTCTCGAGTTCCGGCCCGGCAAGATTCCCGTACTCGGCCATCACCTGACAGACGGAGTGGCTCGGGGCAAAGCGGTTGTGAAAGGGGTCGAGGCCCGCCCGCCGAAACTCCTCTATTTTTTCCCGGCGCTGGGCCTGGATGTTGTCGGCCAGAGACATGATTGAGAGCGCTTTTGAACCTTACTTCACAAAGTTTAAAAAAGCTGATTGTATGTAAATCTATCTGTACGGTTAGTCAAGCCCAAAGTACGAAGTGTTAGGGCGGGGGGATAGGGGGCAGGGCTCAGGATGGTTGAGGTGCGGGAGCGCTTAGACTTCTCTTCAAAGGTCAATTTAGCGCCGAGAAGTATCTATAAGTCATTACAAAACCCATTTTCGGCTTAATCAGGAATCAGCAAGTGGTTCTTGAGCGGGGGAAAAATCACCCCCCTTTTCTAAAAAGGGGCAGGGGGGATTAAATAAGCGCTTGATAATCCCCCTAAATCCCCCTTTAGAAAAGGGGGACTTTATGCTTCACAAACCGAGAGCTGAGCCTGAATTTTTGCCATACAGTCGATGATGCAGGACAGCGAACTTATTGCAAAACCTATTTTCCCGTCATCCCGAACAAAGGGAAGGGATCTCAACCTCCCGAAATTGCAAAATTCTTCGCTTCGCTCAGAATGACCAAACGCTGTGGCCCCCGTTTTGCAGGAGTGTTCGTAAAAGGCTCCCTGTTGGTAGCCCCATAATAATTTTATTTATATATGTATATTGACAGAAATTTTTGCTAAAATTACCTTTGTCGTTCATGTTTACCGTGGAAACCTTTTCCCTGGAAATGAGCACCACAGCCGGGATCGACATCATCGATCTCACCAGCCAGGTTCAGGAATTGTTGGGGGGCT
>Ga0207862_1000292_pt1 | contig 14720 bp, 17 predicted proteins | sample LuqExpMetageno81_FD_187838 | JGI IMG/M metagenome (GOLD analysis project Ga0207862, IMG submission 187838) | Tropical forest soil microbial communities from Luquillo Experimental Forest, Puerto Rico - Sample 81 (SPAdes) | ecosystem: Environmental > Terrestrial > Soil > Tropical forest ... | reverse complement strand
TGATTTTGCCCCAGGGACCGATGAACATGCCGCACTCGACAAAATCCTTTCTGATGCCTATAGCCACGGCCTTCGCTACCTTACGGATCAGGATGCGCGCCCTGCCGGATCTTCCAGCAGCCAGGCACATCTTTGGGATACCGGCACGAATGCCGTTGATGAATTGAACCGCATCATGCAGGTTCGCGCCGCAGCCCTTCGCCGATTTGGGGAAAACAATATTCGTGAAGGAGCGCCCCTCGCCACGATTGAGGATGCACTTGTTCCTGTTTATATGTTCCACCGCTACCAGGTGGAAGCTGCAACCAAGCTGGTCGGGGGAATGGACTACACGTTTGCGCTGCGCGGTGATGGAGAAGTGCCCACGCAAATCGTCGCCCCGGCGGAGCAGCGACGTGCCCTTGCTGCCGTCCTCTCCACGTTGAAGCCGGAAACTCTGGCTCTCCCGGATTCGCTACTCAAGACAACTCCGCCACGGCCGCCGGAATATCCGCGCGACCGCGAACTCTTCAAGATTCACACGAGCCCGGCGTTCGACGCGCTCGCTCCCGCCGAAGCTGCGGCCCAGCACACCGTGCAATTCCTGTTTAATCCGGAGCGCGCCGCGCGATTGATCGAATTTCACGCGCGCAATGCGGAAAATCCCGGTCTGGAGGAGGTCCTCGATACGGTCCTCAAAACCACGTGGAAGACTGAGCACGGCAAAGGCTACCTCGCAGAACTCGCCAACACCGTCGACAATGTCGTACTCTACGACCTTATGGCTCTTTCGGCAAACGAGCGCGCTAGCGATGCAGTCCGCGCGGTTGCGTCCTTAAAGGTACACGAGATGAAGGAGTGGCTTGACTCACCCAGTGGAGCAAAGCAAGCGGTCCACGATCCAGCGCACATTTTCTTTGCCAGTCGCCAAATTGAGCTCTTTGAGAAAGACCCGAAACATATCGGTCTGACTGTACCCACCCAGCCTCCGGACGGTCCGCCCATCGGGGGTGCGAGCAGGCTGGATTGTGATTGGCAGCCCCGAACCGATTAAATGACTTGGTCACGCAGCGACAAGTTCCGTGGTCGTCAAATCACGCTAATTTCCACATGCCCTCTGCCGGCAAATACGGAAAGATAGAAACAGCGCAGACAAGGACAACGAGACGAAAGCTTAGAAGCTGTTTCAAAACGAAGTTCACGGCCCGCCCTACACCCAAACGGGCTGGGGCGATGACATACTTCGTTAAGAGGCCAGCATCGGGGGCGTTATGTTTAAGTTAAAAGACCGCGTAAAGAGAATCGGCGAGCAGGAAGTATTTACTGTTGAAAACATCCATGAACCTGATGAACACGTCCTCGGCTTGAACCCTGCGGCAGAAACCATGTACCTGATTCAACCTGGCGAGGACGTTGCTTCGCGATTGGTCGTTAAGGAAAGCGAACTTGAGTTGGCGGAATGAGCGCCGAAAGGACCATGACTTGGCTTGCGCCTGTCGCTGTCATTGTCGAGACCAGAGATTGCAATTGACCGTAGCTTTCTAGTTCCACTTCTTGACCTGTGGCTCCCGAAGACTCCGGCCGACTTCAAAATGAACAAGATACGGTGAGGCTGTGTAACATTGTTACCCGCGTATCACGCGACGTCGCATTTGTTCCGAAGCCCGCAACTTGATCACAGCTCAGTTTCTTCTATTTTCGGAAACTTCATTCGCCGCACGAGATCCTGGAATCGATGGTCGGCATGCAGGAATGCCAGTCTGGGATTCACCCTGAGAAGTCCTGTGGCTTCAATTACCAGTCCGTCCAATTGTGCGCGTTCCGGATCGTGCAACAAAGCACGCGCCGCTAATTACGGGCAGCCCTGAAGTAACCGGGATTGGGTAAGAGTAGCCGACCATACGGCCGCTATGGGCGGACCGCCGTAGCAAGAGTACACTGAAACTCAAGGGGAGGTTGCCATGGACAAGCCTCGCCATCCTAAGGTGATTCGGCCCTGGAAAACCCAGCAAACACAAAAAAATAAATGGAGCCCACCGCCCACGACAGAACCACGGCGAGAGCGCACCAGGAAGCTTCTCAGCCCCAAGCGCAGCTGACCGTTCACCCCGTTTTCCAGGCATTGAGACTCAGAGTCTGGCTCTGCGACGAATCCGCCCCGAACGTCGTCTTTCGCCCTTTCTGGACCGCGATCCAACCAGCCTACTTTGTTCGCCAACCAGCCGGGGTGGGAAATATCGTACCCGAGTGAAGTAATGTCCGGTCTGTCTCGCTCATCCGGGCAAGAAGTTGGCGGAATTTTCGGAGCGTCTCGGGACGAGTTGCGGGATGCGTCTGAAGAAGAGAAACGCGCGGCAACACTCTGCGTCAGCAGCTACCTGAAGAAAAATTGACGCGGGGAGTAGGCTGTCACCAACGAGCGCAGAGACACGATTTATATGAGTCCGACTATGGTCTCGATGAACCCTCGCATGCGCCGATAGATACGCCGCCAGCCGGCCGAGGTGGACATCGGCGATGAAGCGCACTTCGCGGAGCGGCGCAGGCCGGAGCCGCACGAGAGAAGAAATATCGATGGATTCGAACACAGGGTAGACGCTGATTTTGTCCCCGTCCTGTATACGGTAGGAGAAATCGACCGATTCATCATTCGCCAGGATCAGGTCCACCTCCGTATGCGGCACGCCAAGGGCTTCGATCATGTCTTTGACCGAGCCGCTCACGCCGAAATCGCAGGTAGTTGGGCGCTTCCTTCTCCACAACGGGAGGAAGTCGTTCAATTCCGCATAGAAGCGCACCTCGACACGCTTCATCCGTCACCTCCCAGACCCAACGGAGCAGGTTCTAGGACGGTGCGGGCCTCACAGCCCGCGAGGAAGTCGGCCAGACGGTCGTACCATAAAGTCTGCTCGGCGAGCGTGAAATGGGCGTTGGCCGGACTGGGATTCGGCACGACGTAGAGCCGAGTCGCGCCGATAGCCTCCCGCTGGCGGCCAAGCATAGGCACCGGATCGCCGCTCTTCAGTGCGAGCTTGACGAACGGTCGATACGCGGTGAGTCCGTGAAAACAGGCGACGAGCGGCTGGTAGCGCCGAAGGTTGTCGAGCAGGCGAGGAACCCATTTCTCGAAGTCGCTCGCGTTGAGATCCTTGGCGTTGGCGGATGGACGCTTGACAACGTCCGTAAAACCGATCCCGAAGCACGGAAGCTCGGCATCGTGCTCGGCGCGGAGCGTGTTGGTGCCGAGCGCTCGCCGCACGCGCTCGCTCAATTTCGACGTGGAAAACGCAGGCCAGAACCGGCTCGTTGAACGCGCGAAATAATGTCCTCGTTGCACTGAGTACAGCCCGGGATTGATTCCAACGAAGACGAGGTCGAGCCCTGGCCGGAGATGGTCCGGCAGCGTCCGAAACGGGTATCCCCCACCCACCCAGCCCGCACCGTTCCTCGTGGACGCTTTCTGTTCGGCCATGCCATTGGACTCCGAGTGGGGGATGCTGCCAAGCTTGCTTAAATCCCCGGGCCGAAACTGGCCCAACCTGAGCGTAGTTGCCGCAACCCATCGCTCGATCGAGACATGCACCGACATGCTCGGCGGCGGGCTCTCTCCTTTCGCTCTGAGACAGAACTAAAGCGTTCCGAGGAATTCCTTCCACGGCGTTGCAGTCAGCGCCTCGGTGGCGGAATGTCCGTATGCGCGAATGATCATCGCAGCCTTCTCAATCTGCTTGGGATCGTTCGCCTCGACAACATCAACCACATCGAAGCGCCCCAGGGTGGCGTAACTGTCCTTCCAGCGAATGCCCGAACATTCACTTTTAATTTTCGCAGAAACAGCCTCCGCCAGCTTCTTGAACTCGTGGGGTTCTCGGAAAGCCTCCGGAGAAAATCGACTCAGAATCACATAGGTGGTCATTCGACACCTCCTTGCCGACATCAGTGCAGTTGTTTTCGCCTTTGGCGGCTTGCACCTTTCAGAGGATTCGAGCGATGGTAACAGACCGTCGATTGCGAAAACAGGGCCACAAAATTAACAGTCCTTCGGAAAAATCCGACGGCATGTCAAACGAGGAGAGGTAAGATCTCTGCGGGAGGATTAGTTTAGGGGAGAATGCCAGTGGATCCCTTTCGAGAGGGATTTTATGGTGACCGCAGCCGAACTAAAAGCAGGAATGGTCATCCGCGTCGAGGGAGAGATCTACAAAATTCTCGAAGTAGAATCGAAGGCCGGAGCTGCCAAGTTGGGCGGAGTGGTGAAGGCCAAACTGAGCAACTTGAAAAGCCATCGCGTGTGGGAGCCTCACTTCCGCCCTCAAGAACGTCTGGAAGAGATCGAGCTTGAGCGGCACATCATGGAATTCTTGTTCGCCGCTGGAGGCACATGCACGTTCATGAATCCGGAGACCTTCGAGCAAGTTGAAATTCCTAGTGCCATTTTGGGGCCCGCGGAGAAATTCTTGCAACCAGGTATGCGGATGCCGGTAGAGTTTTTCGAAGACAGACCAAGCAGTGTTGCTTTCCCTGAAGTGGCCGAAGCCCGAGTGGTCGAGACAGCGCTGCCCGTCCACTCGCAACAGGAAGGCGCCTGGAAAGAAGCGACGCTCGAGAATGGCCTCTCCATTCAGGTACCTTTGTTTATTGCAGCAGGCGAAGTCGTGCGAGTTGACGTACGCACGGCCCGCTACATCGACCGAGTGAGGGCCGAACGCAAGCGAGGCGCATAAGGGTTATCCTTCACATCGAAGTGCGGGGCTACTCTGCTTGGCATCAAAGCGGTCCGCATGGAATTTCCTGCCGATGCCAAAATCATTGTGGTTCAGTCGCATTTCATCAAAACGGTTGAAGATTTGTATGAAGCGGTAAAGCACAACCGTGCCGCAAGCCAAGTTCGGATTGGCCTTCAACGAGAGCTCTGGAGCCTGCTTGACGCGGGTAGACGGAAAGGAGGACGGGCTTCGCGATACGGCCATTCGCAACTCCCGGGCATTGGGCTGTGCGCACGTTCTCATCCAGAATGCGTACCCCATCAGCGTCTGGAATGCGATCCGAAATGTGCCCGAGGTGTGCTCCATCTTCTGGGCGACGGCTAACCCGGTTTTTGGTAGTAAACAGATCGGACCCCACACCGCTCGACTGATCGAGCTCGTTCTGTCGGAGAAGCCGACGTTGTGTTCGAATGGCGGCTCAATGTATGGGCTTCAAATAGTTCTGAACGGCCAACTCCCCGATTTTTTTCCCACAGCCTTGCCCACTACGGTGGAATTTCGATAATGGATCCCACCGTAGATTCTCGCCTCGGAAACCTCCTCAGCATATGCCGCTATGGTGGACCATTTGTGCACGACGCCTGGGGCGGTCGCGCTGGTCATCGTCAACGGATTCGATCCCGTCCCGAATTCGGATTCCAGAACCGCTCTAGCATCCCTTCGTTGGCCGGCATTGACAATGTAGCTTCATGAAGCTACATTGATATTATGAAAAGCGTGGGACTTCGGGAACTGAAGAATCGTCTGAGCGAGTACGTTCGGGAGGTCCGGTCCGGCGAGGGCGTGCTGGTGACGGATCGCGGTGAAGTGGTTGCAGAACTTCTCCCCCCGGGACAAGGGCTTGATGACAGCGGCGTCCCTTCCGGGCTGATGGCACTGGCGAGGAGAGGGCAACTGACACTCGGCGCGTCAAATGATGCGACGTTGTATCCGAAACTTTCGCCTATCCTGAAGCGACATCGTGCCGCTGTACTCCTCGATGAGGAGCGCGGTACCCGGTGAACATCTATGCGGAGTCCAGCGCGGTGTTGGCGTGGTTGCTCGGGGAATCGACCGGCCGCCGCGTCCGCGAAGTGCTCCGTCGTGCCGAGCTTGTATTGGCCTCCGATCTCGTACTCATAGAGTGTGATTGCGTGCTGATCCGTGCGATTACGCTCGGAGAAATCGATGAAGCTACGGCCGCCGACCGCCGGGCGCACCTGAATGCAGTGGCTGCCCACTGGCACTTGTGCCGACTGAGTTTGGACATTGTTGACCGAGCAAGGCATGCGTTTCCCGCGGAACCAGTGCGTACCCTCGACGCGATTCATTTAGCCTCGGCATTGGCCGTACGTTCCACGGTCCCGAGTGTGGAGCTCCTCAGTCTTGACGATCGCATTCGCCGCGCTGGTGAGCAGCTGGGATTCCGACTTCAACCGAGGTGACCAGAAGCAGCGTCTGTGGGGACATGCTGGGGACAAGAAAAGGAAGTTTGGGGATGGTCCAGGAGCCGTTAACTGACGCCAGAGAAACGAGTTAGGTGATTTCAAGATTTCTGTTAACAGCCGAATGCTCTACCGTTGAGCTACCGGGGAACTGCTAACGGCTTTATACTCAGCATTTTCATTCTATAACAACAAGCAAATTCACACTATGACCGTTCGGTAGCCAGCAGATTGCTCGCATCCTTGGGCTGCGCGGGAACATCGCCATTTTGTGGCGGTTACGCCGGCTTTCCAAGCGAGGGCCTGGGGACATTGGGGACATGATTGAGCGATCCCGACTCATTTACCATTGGCCAGCTTGTTAAAGGTGCGCGAAACCAGCACAGAGTCGCCAAACTCGTGCGTGCGGTATTCGCGCCTGTTGAGTTCGGTCGTAAGTCGTTCCAGTTCCGCATCGGTTAGGAACGCACGCAGGCCGCAGACACTCGCCGCTACCTGCGCCACGAGCCGGTGCAAGCGCGCCCTGCGACGATGGCTTACCGCATCACGAAATACGTACGGCGGCACCGGGTCGGCGTGGGAGTGGCGGCGATTCTCACCACGATTCTGGTGGCTTTTGCCGCAATTCAAAGGCGTGCAGTTGCACAGGATTACACGCGAGCGCGATCGCGCCGACCGCATTGCGCAATTCATGACAGGAAGCAGTCTGATCCTTACGAGAGAGTTGGTGATACTGTCACGGCACGGGAAATCCTCGACAAAGCAGCTAAGGATATCGACACCGACCTCACAAAGGACCCCCAGCTGCAAGCCCAGATGATGCATGTGATTGGGAAAGCGTACTTGAACCTGGGTCTGTTTCCTAGCGCGCAATCGCTCTTCGAGCGCAGCATCAAGATCAGTAGATCTGCCGTTGGGCAAGAAAGCAGGGAAACATTGAGTACCATGAACGATTTGTCCTGGACTCTGTTCCAGCAAGGTCGCTTCGCCGAGGCTGAGAGTCTGCAGCACAAAGTCCTTGACGTGCAGAGGAGAGTGTTAGGTCCGGAACACAAGGATACTCTGGACACGATGGGTAGTCTTGCTAGCACTCTCGACGAGCTTGGGAAGCATGCTGAAGCGGAGAACTTGCAGCGCGAGGTGTTCGAGAAGAAAAAACGCATCTTCGGCACTGAAGCCTTCGATACGCTCGCAGCGATGGACAATCTGTGTGTCATCCTGGATCGCGGTGGCAAACACGAAGAAGCCGAAAAGCTTGAACGTGAGACCCTGGACATCCAGCTACGCGTCTTTGGCACCGACAATATCGGCACAATCAGCTCCATGATTAACTTGGCTGATATTGAGCGGAACTCAGGCCGGTACGAGGAGGCCAGAGAATTGTTTCGCCAGGCGCTAGCGATTGAAGGCCGTGTTCTGGGTCCGGATCAGCTGGAGACGGCGGAGACCAGGTACGACCTAGCCTGCATGCTTGCACTGATCGGACAAAGCGAGGAGGCGTTTTCGCTTTTGCGCCAGGCCGTCGACCACGGGTTGCCTCCACGCATTGCCCTGGACATCGAAAAGGATCCTGACTTCCGTTCGCTCCACGGTGATCCGCGGTTCGCCAAGTTGGTTACGTATGCCAAAGAGCGAGCCGCTGCTCAAAAAGCGAATTAGCCATGGATTGTAGATGGATCAGTGGGTTGATGTACGCTTTTTGGTGTGAGCAAACCCGGTCCATCCGCGGAGACCATCCAAGAACTCAAACGACTTCTAAGCAGGTGCTCCGTTCCGTAACGAAGGGCTACTAGAAGGACGCCAAGGGAAAACCATGTCGGGTTGTCCTCATCGTTGAGCTCAAGTTTCAAAATCTCGCGTCCGTCGGCATGATAGGCGTTAAGTAAAGTTCCATGGGCCACGGAATCCCCGTAGAGGTCTAGAAGAGTAACTCGGAATCGCGGCGGGACGGCACAGTTTGGAAATTGTTGTACCAGAGCATGAAATTTGAGAGACGCCGAGCACACGGCGTGATCTTGAAAAATCCGTGGCGATATTTCGAAGCAAAAGTTAACGAGGTAAATGATTGGTGCGCTTGTGCTCGGCAGCAACTCGCTCAGCTATCCAGTGTGATGTTTCATTGTGTATTATGGACAATATTATTCTGGTTTGCTTGGCGCTGCGCTCGATGCGACCAGAAACTTCCTTAACGTAGGCTTGTGCCGTGTTGCCGAAGCCAAGAGGTATGTGGTGCGAATGACTGACGCAGGAAGAAATTGGCGTGGAGTGCCAGAGATTGAAGTTGGGCATACGGCACATTCGCTTGAAAGCGAACCATTGTCAATGTGCTTGAACAAGGTACTGTGGAAAAATCACATCAGCCGAGTTCGCTCTTGGGAGAGGCAAGGGCGCGAAAACTGACGGATAGGGCTTTACCGATCCTGCGTTGCCGATTGCGGGTGAGAGACACCAGTCTCTTTTCGGCTGACCAGCAAGAACACTAAAAGCGCGAGAAGAAGGCCAACGATAACCGCAGGCAATACGGGATTCTGTCGCCTTGTCGCTCTCAACTTCGATTGCACGCCGACTACGAAACACGAACACGCCAGCTACCAACCAGTTTCAAGACGAATGACTTGCGGTCCGCCATCGTGCCATTCTCCATCGTCGGGACTCCGCCTATGCTTCTTTAGATTGACAATGGCACTCCTGAGCGTCATCTGATTGGTCGGATTATGGCCACTCACCAACAACAGAGGGGATCTTTGCAATTATTACTCTTCTCGAATCGCAGCGGAGCTTGAGAATACCGCTCAGCATCGAATCGGTGCTAAATCCTGGACTCGCGCCGACCGTGCCGCTTTCGTTGGGCTCCTTTTTCCGTTTGCCCTGGCAGGCGGAGGCGCATTCACGGCTGAGAAACTCAATCTTCATTCTCGAACCAATAGAGATTATCCGAGCGCCGATAAGCGAAGGAGTGGATGTTAAGCGGGGGGAGGAAGTAGTGCGCCGATTACTTCCATGTCCTGCAGCTTAAGTTGAAGTGCGACTTTGGTCAGTGCAGCCGTTAGACAGATGCGCTGTAGCACCTGCTGACGAACCGTAAACGTTTTTTCCGTATTGTTTGCCTGCACAACGAAGATCTCCAACAGACTTATGCCCGCATTCAAGTCGATCTGTGTGGCAAGACGAGACACTTCGTCTTTCTTAGCTTTGCTGTTTGCATCGAATGCGTTTACTCGTCGCACTAGATCCGTACCGTCGAATACCTCCAAGTCTAAGTCGGCGCCCACCGAGAAAGCAGCGAGCAAAGTTGATTGGACCACCTCGTCCGTAGCTACCAGTCGTGTGCTGCTCGTCGAACCTCATGTGAATGACGAATCCACTCTGGTTCGATTCAATCTGATCAAATTTTTGTGTTGGCATGCGCTTTTCCTTTCAAGAGAGCTTTATGAGACCTAACGTCCGTCAACAAAGTTGAAGGGGCTATGATTCGAGATTTTCGGAAGACCAGCAAATGGTTGGTGGACGTGGCGGGACTCGAACGGGTCATGGTATTGTTCCGGGCAACAAGGACTCGGAAGCGGGGGGGTTACCGAGCAAGGAATTGCTCGGGGAGCTGGTTGCACTTCGGCTGAATCTCAGTGCACCACGAGGTCTTCGGCGAGAAGTGACGCGCTGCAAAGACCGCGAGACGTGCTGGCCACCTGCGCCACACGGCGTCAGTTACTCGACAACGATCTTCGCGCCGCGACGGCTAGGCTTGGACAGGTGCTCAATCCGGCTGTCGATCACTGCGCGAATGGCTTTGAGGAATTCGATGCGAGAATTCCTCAAGTGCTCTCCTACTTCAGGAGACACACCAAAGGACTCCCGCACCTGCTCCACGACCTCCCGGCAGAGGCAGCGCTCCTGCACGACAGGTTGGGTTGCATTTTGCCGGTTCGTTTCTTGCTCGCTCATGGTACCTCCCTCATTTCGACCGTGAGAATCCGCTGCTCGAGTCGCGCGCGAGCAGGCATCAAGGCTGCCATCGATCGCGGCAGCCCAATATGACGTCGTACGGTACCGACCTCGACTACCAGTTCGTCGCCCTTCTTGAACAATCCAATCTCGCCCTTCGCCGCGAACGGCAATATGAGCCTCACCTCGTACACCCCGTCGCGCTTTCCGAACACATAAGGTTTCTCAGTCTGTGTCACGGCGGACGGGTCCTCTCCTGGATCATACAGCACGTTCGCAACGTCCTGCAGCCGCTGCTGGCCTAAGACCTCGTGGGCAAATAAAGGTACTCTTCTGAGCGGCACCGGCGCAAAATATTCTTCCATTTCGCACAAGACGCAATCCTGGGAGCTGTGCCATTCGTTGAACCAGCTATCCCGGATCTCGTGGGGAAGAACGCGGTTGACGATGACGGTGTCCACCGTCAAGCCGTGCAGTGAGAAGTAGACAAAAGCGCGCTGCGTCTCGCGAAGCACCATCTTCTCCGGATTGGTGATCAGACGCACGGAGGTTGTCTTCGGATCCTCCATGATTTCGTCTACTCCCTCCAGTTTCTCGAAGAGATTACGTATATTGCCGAAGTAGCTGTCCGTCGGTAGTTCAAATGGAGCGACCCGATTCGCAATTGGGCGCACGGCCTTAAGAAGGTTTCGCTGGAAGGGAAAGATGTGCTTCATGTACCAATCGAGGGTGGTCGGCATGCTGATGAATCGCATGGATTCGGCTGTGGGCGCGGCATCGAGCACGATCACGTCATATCGTTTTTCCCGGTGATATTGATTGATGTACATCATCGCACTGAGTTCTTCCATGCCTGGCAGAATAGCCAGTTCTTCCGCTTCGACGTCACTGATTCCAGTCGTGCGCAGCACCGAAATAACGTAGGAAGAGATCTCCTGCCAGTGTCGTTTGACCTCTTTCTGAATGTTCAACTCGAGAATCGAGAGCCCGTCGCGAATCGCCAGCGGATCTGCCGTCTGAGAGTGAAATAGGTCGGTATTCAGGTCAAAAGAATCTGCGAGGCTGTGCGCCGGGTCAATACTCATGACCAGTGTGCGATAGCCGAGTTCGGCCAGTCTTAGGCCAGTAGCTGCTGCTAGGCTGGTCTTGCCCACGCCCCCTTTGCCGCTGAACAACAAAATTCGCATACCATAATTCTATACGCGGTTCCCGTTCCTGGGGATACAGCGGACCCCGGAGTCTGATCGTCAAAGAGGGAGACGCATCTTGTGACCAGCCACATCCACGAGCCATCCCGGTGGAGGATCGCTCACCTCTCTGGACTCTGCGATTGCTTCGTAGGTTGCACCAACGGCAGTCAGCAGCAAGACGAGGACGATGATCCGGCGTGTATCCTAGACAGCGAAGCGCGCTACGCTTTTGCGAGGCAGGCCGGAGCATAGTGTACGACACCGATTTCGAGGGAACTCCCCACCTGTGGAGACTAGATCCACAACCAGCAAGCTAACCAACGGTCCCGGCGAGAGTAATGCCGTGTGTCCGGGCGCTGGTGATCGCGTGTTCTTTGTGGGCGTAACAGCCGACGGCCGAACACAAATCTACAAGGTCTCGGCGAGCGGAGGGCAGGCCGAGCTGGTTGGCAACTGGGTGGTACTTCCCTACACGGTCCCGGCACCTTCCGTGGATCGAAGACACATGGCCTTTCTCGTGCTGCGAAAGGACGGCACCATAGGGGTCCAAGCGATCTCGCTCGAAACAGGCGTCTCCGAAGGAGAATTAAAAGCACCTACAACCGTGAGTCCAAACCAATTTTCTTTTTGTTGGACGACCGATGGCCGTGCTGTGGTGCTGGCCGATAATCGAAGTGGAGCAGAGAATCTCTGGGCATTTCCTATTTTGGCGGGAGGGGAACCGAAACAGCTGACATTTTATGATTCAGGCTCGATTTGGGGTTTTCAGCTTTCCCCAGAAGGCAAATCGATAGCGATCGTACGGAATTCCCAGGTCAGTGATGCCGTGCTATTGGAAGAGGCAAAGCAGAAATAGATTCGAGCGGTGCGGGCCGCCAAAAGCCGCTGCATTGGGGCAGTACGTGATCGAACCCACGCGCCCAACATTAGGATGATGCTTTCAGACGTGCTGGACGATGTTCTCTTCTTGGCGGGCTCCTGACAAGTAAGATAACCTGTCGATGGGTCCAAGCTTGGGTCCAACTTGCCCGTCCTTTTGGCAGCAAAATCGGGGTTAAACGGTGTCGAATCATATTAGTGTGTTGCCAGTTGCTCAGGCTTCTGGTATAGTACGTATTATCACTACATTTCGGAGAGGTCATGGAAAAGACTGTTTCTGCCGCTGATGCAAACCGCAAGTTCTCGAAGCTCCTCCGAGCGGTCCGTGAGGGAAAGAGCTATGTGGTGACGTCACATGGGAGGGCGGTTGCCAGGATTGTGCCTGCCGAGCAGGACACGGGCGTCGCGCGCGGTGCCAGGGCTGCTCTCTTGAAAAGACTCCGGTCAGAGCCAGTGGTTACAATCGGCCGTTGGAGCCGGGATGCACTCTATGAGGATAAAAGGTGAGGGTAGCACTCGACACAAACATCCTGGCGTACGCCGAGGGCGTAAACGGAGTAGACATGAAGCGGACGGCACTCGAACTGGTGGAGAAGTTGCCGGAGAGCGCAGTGTTGTTGCCCGTACAGACGTTGGGTGAGCTGTTTAACCTCTTGGTTCGCAAGGCGGCGCGACCGCCCGAAAAAGCGCGCAAAGCGATATTGAGTTGGCGTGACGCCTTCTCTCTGATCGAGACGTCCGCCGAGGTGATGCTTTCAGCGGCGGATCTTGCCACCGACCATCAGCTCAGCATTTGGGACGCTGTAATCCTCTCCGCCGCCGCTGAAGGCGGATGTCGTCTGCTTCTTTCCGAGGACTTGCAAGAAGGATTCACTTGGAAGGGTGTCACGGTCACAAATCCGTTTGCGGCCAAGAAGCATGACCTGCTCATAGCCCTGCTTGGTGACAACGCGCAGTCCTGAGTCATCCACGGAAGTACTCCAAGAAGGACTAGTTGCCGCCGATGAGCTTTGGAAGAAAAACGTGTGTCGGGCCGTATAGATCATTGCGGGGCACAACACTTAGTTCCTACCGCTGACCATCCGTGAGCCCGGGATCACGCTGTCTTTCGGAGTTGTATTGCTGTCAGGCAGGGCAGCAAACGAACTAATGACTTGCTGGTCGTAAATGACCTCGGACCACATCCACCCGCCATACGCGAGGCCGAGAAAAAACATGGTTAGAAGTACGTATCTTTTCGCTAGGAATTGGGGACTCTTGACCCCCCCTGCGACTACGACGAACCCAAAGATGTTGATAACGGTGAGCAAGCTCTCAAGAACTGGAATGTCAAAGATGTCGCGGTGCCTGAGATCTTCGTAACCGTTTAGAAGGCAGAAGAAAGCGAGGCTGACAGCCAACAAAACGCCAAATGCCTTTCTCATCCGATGAGATGAGCGGCCGTTCACTTTGGCAAAGTAGGAACAGAGAAAAATCAAGAACAGAATGAACAAGCTGAATACCATGCCTCGGAGCACAACGATACGTTCGTGAAGCTGCCTGAGGTTTTCCGTATTCTGTGAGGCTTGATTCAATACCGCATTCTCTTGTTGCTGAAAAAGTGTCAGGATCTTGTCGTTGATCGAGACTTCATTTGTGTCGGAATCATTTTCTTTGGGCCAAGCGAACCAAAGTTTCACGAACCGCCACAATGCCCATTGCTTGGTTTCCTCGCCTTTTGGGTAAAAAACCGGGGCCCAATAAGAGCAATGATCGGGTTTCAACTCAGTTTTCGGGAAATGCTTGGGCAAGCCTGCGTCGTCGATTGCCCCCAGAAAATTCTCTTGTTTCGTGAAGACCTGACACCGGATGGCGCTTTCATTCAGTGGCCAGTGCTCGTCGTTCACCAGTTGGTCAGCTACAGGCAGGACAGCTGAGCCCAGACAGTAGGCTAGAAGCAGGACGCCAACTCCCATGGCGGTCGAATTTTTCTCGACGAGTCCAGGAAACTTCTCCTTGATCGCACCGAGTTGTAGATTGGGAAATAGCAAATACGCAGCCACACCCAACCAGGCAAGTGTCAACAAACCGACCACAATGGTTTCAAAAGCAAGTTTAAATACATCCATACGGTCTACCCAAATTTGCGCGGTGCAGCGCCGTCACACCGACCGTCAAGGGGGAGTGCTTTGTCAGAATCAAACACTTTTGCACTGCTCCGTCTATGTCATGTAGTGAGCCCAGGCGGCCAAACGTTGCACAGCTTGTTGCATGAAAAGGGCTGGGTGGAGTCGTGGCTAGTCGGCTCACCGGCGAAGTCGGTGCTAGCCCATCGCAAGCTGTATCTACTTCTTCATTGCAAAGGGTTTCGCTGTCGGAGGGAGTTGTCCGAGCCTAAGCCCCCTCCTGTTTCGGCGCGATACAGGAGAGGCAGTGCGCCGGGATTTGCGGTAATGGAGGGAGCGAGTTTGAAGTAGGTGTTGAGGTCAGCGACGACGACGGAGAAATGGTGCTGGAGTTCGTGAATCTTACCTCGGTTTCTTACGGAAGCTGCAAGTCGA